>Ga0181518_10002714_pt1 | contig 16822 bp, 13 predicted proteins | sample PEATcosm2014_Bin_28_FD_119751 | JGI IMG/M metagenome (GOLD analysis project Ga0181518, IMG submission 119751) | Peatland microbial communities from MTU Mesocosm Facility, Houghton, MI, USA - PEATcosm2014_Bin01_60_metaG | ecosystem: Environmental > Terrestrial > Soil > Wetlands > Peat | place... | reverse complement strand
TTCAGCAACACTTCGCCGGTCACCACGGGCAACGCCTGGGCGGACTTCCTGGTTGGCCGCATCGCGAACTACTCTCAGGTCAACCAGCAGCTCAAGTATTACTACCGCGACAAAGTGTTCGAACCGTATATCCAGGACGATTGGCACGTCAGCAAGAAACTGACGCTGAACCTGGGCCTGCGCCTGAGCGGTTTCGGCGCGTACACGAATCTACATAACGAGTTCTACAACTTCTTCCCCGGGCTCTACAATCCCGCGAACGCGCCTCAGATCGACGTCACCGGCAACATCACAGGCGTGCAAGGCGACCTGGTGCCCGGTGTGGGGAACCCCTACGATGGCGAGTTCGCCTGCGGCACGGGCGGCACTCCCAATAGCTGTTCCAAGGGCCACTTTATGAATTGGGCCCCGCGTGTAGGCTTCGCGTTCGATCCCACGGGAAACGGCAAATGGGCCATCCGCGGCGGTTACGGGATCTTCTATGAGCACCTGAACGGGAACGAAGGCATCTCGGGGCTGGAGGGCGCGCCGCCCGGCGTGCTGAATCCCACGCTGTACAACATCGTCGGCTACACCAACATCGGCGGCAACGGCTTATCCGGCACCACCGGTATCGGCGACTACGGCACTCAGATACACTATCCCCAAGTGCAGCAGTGGCACTTTGACGTGCAGCACGACATCGCCAAAGATACCGTCCTCACAGTCGCTTACGTGGGCAGCAAGGGAACGCACCTGTCTTGGGAGCGGGATATCAATCAGCTCCAGCCGGTGAGCAACAATCCGTTCCAGCCGGGGCAGCCGCTGACCACCGCCATCTGCAACACGGTAACCAACGCCTGGACCCCGAACGTGTCAGGCGTGGTGAACGGCCAGACGCTGACCGGAGTGGCGGGCCAGGATTTGGCCGTGGCCTGCGGATCGAGTGCGGCTGATCCGTACCGGCCTTACATCGGCTATTCCAACATCACGCTCTACGAGGAGGAGGCCAATTCCTCATACAACGCACTGCAGGTCACGGGGCATCGGAACGGCAAGTATGCCCAGTTCACGCTCGCTTATACCTGGAGCCATTCCCTCGACGACTCTTCCGACCATGGCGACAGCAACTTCCTCAACTCGTACAATATGGAGCTGACGCACGCCAGCTCGAATTTCGACGAGCGGCAAATCCTGAACGTCGGATACGTGTTCGATGCGCCGTTCTTCGCGAATACCACGAAGCTGACCGGCAAGGTGCTGGGAGGCTGGCACTGGTCGGGTCTCTTTACTGCGCAGTCCGGGACGCCTTTCAGCGTCTATGCCAACACCGGCAACGGCCTGATACCGGGCGCCGGCGTGGGCAACATCGGCGCCAACGCGTTTGCCGATGTGATCGGCAATATTCACGCCGCGCCGCCCATTACGAATGCGGCCAATGTCATTGGTCCGCTGCTGTACAATCCAGGCGCTTTCGCCGCGCCCACCGGCCTCACCTTCGGCGATGCCGCCCGTAACATCTTGAACAATCCCAGCCGCTGGAACTTGGACACGGGACTGTTCAAGAACTTCACCTTTAACGAGCGCGGCACTGGTTTCCAGTTCCGCGCCGAAGCCTTCAACGTGTTCAATCACACGGAATTCTGGGGGATCAGTAACGGGATCAGTTGCTACGGCGGTTCCAGCAATTCCGCCGGCGACCCAAGCTGTCTCGGCCAGAGCTTCCTGCACCCCAATAGTGCGCACAACCCGCGCATCCTGCAACTGGCGCTGAAGTTCATCTTCTAATTCCGGTTGTAATGTAAACGCACACGGCGGGCAGCTCTCGAAGGAGCTTCCCGCCGTTTGTTTCCAGCTACACTGGAGTGTGTGTGCGATGGAATGCCGCTTGTTGCCATGCCACAGCCTCCTGATTCTGGCTTTCCTTGTGCCGCTGGGGGCCGCGACCGAGCCGGACAGTGCCCAGGCAGCCTTCGAGCAGGGACAGCAGGCGCTCACTCGCGGCGATCTCATCGCCGCGGAAAAGAACTTCCGTCAGGTTCTGGCCGCCGAGCCAAACAACGTGGGCGCCCACGGCAACCTGGCGGTAGTCTACATGCGCCGCCGTGAATGGGCGCCGGCCTTGGCGGAGTTGCGCGCCGCCGAGCGGCTCGCGCCGAAAATGCCCGGTATCCGGCTCAACATCGGGCTGGTCTACTACCGGCAGGCCGACTACCGGCACGCAATCGCGCCCTTCGAATCCGTCCTGCGCGACCAGGAATCCAGGCAGGCACGCTACCTGCTGGGCCTGTGCTATTTCTTCACGGAGCGATACGCCGACGCCGCTCGCACGCTCCAGCCGCTGTGGCCTCAGGAGTCCGAAAATCTGAATTATCTATATGTGGTGTCAATCGCTGCGAATATGGCGGGACGTGTGGAACTCGACCAGCAGGCCACTGCACGGCTGATCGAGGTGGGCCAGGACAAGGCTACATTTCACTTGATCATCGGGAAGGCCTACTTGGCGCACCAGGATTACAGCCGTGCCATCGACGAGTTTCAGCACGCCGCCCGCCTCGATCCGGCCCTGCCCTTCGTGCACTACTTCTTGGGAACGATATACAAGCGTAGCAATGATTTCGAGGCCGCCAAACAGGAGTTCCTGAAAGACGCAGCCATCGAGCCCGATGTGACTTACGACTACGACCAACTGGGCGCCGTCTGTTATGCCCTTGACCAGATCCCCGCGGCGGAGCGCTACTTCAAACAGGCGCTGCGCCTGGACCCGGGGCTGGGCACCTCCCACTACGGGCTGGCGAAGATCTACAAGCAGCAGAACAGGTACACGGAGGCGCTGAAAGCGCTGCTGGCCGCTGGGACGACCGATCCACAGAGCGCCAGCGTCCACTACCTGCGGGGCCAGGTGCTCTTCGCCATGGGCCGCCGCACTGAAGCCAAGCCCGAATTCGACGAAGCCGCCCGCCTGAAACAGGCCATCCGCGACGAGTTGGAGCGCACGATCAGCGGCCAGCACCCGTCAGACCCGCAATTGGCGCGCGAAGACCGCTAGCGAAGTTTTGATGTTGGCTGGCTTCACGTCGCGGTGGATGATGTTCTTCTCCTTCAAGACCTTCGAAGCCATCGGCCTCATTCTGCGCGTGGGCCAGAAGGCGTGCGTTGACGCCAGCCTGGAGGTCGGTCAGGTTACCGCCGAAGTCAGCGTAAAGGGCACTACGGTCGCCCAGGTGGAGACGCAGTCCTCGGAACTGTCCGGCGTGGAGTTCGAATCTCGACCAGCGGCAACTCCTGAATGCCGGCTACGTCTACGACCTGCCGATCTTCACGAACACAGGGCTGGCCCACACTCTGTTAGGCGGTTGGCAGATTTCCGGGATCACTACTTTTCAGACCGGAACGCCATTCAGCGTAGTCGATGGTCTGTTGAACGCCGGCGTCGGAAACGGCACCGGAATCGGATCCTACCTCGACCAGATTGGCAATCCCAATGCAGTACCCAACCTGACTTCCAGCCCTGTCGGTGTGTATGGGCCGCAGTTGTTCAATCCAGCGGCTTTCGCCGCTCCGCAAGGTCTCAGCCTCGGCACGGTGGGGCGGAATTCGTTGAACAACCCGCAGCGCACAAACCTCGACATGGGCCTGTTCAAGCATTTCGCATTCACCGAGGCGCGCGCCATCGAGTCCCGCGCGGAGGGCTATCACGTCTTCAATCATACGCAGTGGAGCGGCGTTAACGGCGGGACCAGTTGCTTTGGCGACGCGAGCGACAGTTCCTCGGCGGGCGATCCGAGTTGTTACTCCAACAACGGCTTCCTGCGCCCGGGCGGCGCGCATAACCCGCGCATCCTGCAACTCGGCCGGAAGTTTCTTTTCTGATGGAAGACCGCTCCCTGACGGTCGCGGCTCGGTAACGGTCGCGGCTCGGTAACGGTTGCGGCTCGGTAACGGTTGCGGCTCGGCGATGGTCGCGGCTCGGCGATGGTCGCGGCTCGGTAACGGTCGCGGCTCGGCAGCGCAGGCTGTTATTCTGGCCGTATGGACGAGGAGCAGCTTCGGCAATTGTTCGAACAGGTGCGCGCGGGCGCGTTGGATGTGGACGGCGCGCTGCACCGCCTGCGCCACATGCCTTTCGAAGACCTGGGCTTCGCCAAGGTGGACCACCATCGCGCGCTGCGCCACGGCATGCCGGAGGTGATCTTCGGCAAAGGCAAGTCGCCGGAGCAGATCATCGCTATCGCGGGGAGCCTGCTCGAAAATGCGCGCAACGTGCTCATCACGCGGGCGGATGCGGAGACCGCCGCGCGCGTGCGGGAGCGCTTCGAATGCGCGGAATACTTTCCGCTTTCGGGCGCCATCCGCTTCTGGCGCGACAAGACCGTGCGCGGCAAGGGCAAGATCGCCGTGGTGTGTGCCGGCACCAGCGATATCCCGGTGGCTGAGGAAGCGCGGGTCACCGCCGAAACGATGGGCAACGAGGTGGAGGCCATCCACGACGTCGGCGTGGCCGGCATCCACCGCCTGATGAGCCATGCCGAGCGCTTGACCGAAGCGCGCGTGGTGGTGGTATGCGCCGGCATGGAAGGAGCGCTGCCCAGCGTGGTCGGCGGCATGGTTTCCTGCCCGGTGATCGCGGTTCCCACCAGCATCGGTTACGGCGCCAGCTTTCAAGGCCTGGCCGCCTTGCTAGGGATGCTCACGAGTTGCGCCAGCAATGTGGCGGTCGTCAACATCGATAACGGATTCGGCGCGGGGTATGTGGCTAGTCTGATCAACCGGGTGTAGGGCAGGCTGGTGAAGAGGCCGGACTGAAGTCCCGCCGCAGGCTGAAGCCCAATGCCACTCCGATTCTCGCAGGAATTGGAGGGCGGCCAATCTTGGCCGCAGCCGCCTTTTAGGCGGCCAGAGCCGGCTGAAAGCCGGCTGCGGGCAGAATTGCCCGCCCTCCAATCTATGCAGCATCTCAATATTGGAAAAACTAGGTGGCATTGGGCTGAAGCCCGCGCCACATCCGGCCGCGGGCCGCCGGGCCGTCAGGAGAGGGCGGAGGGGAGGTAGAGTTTGACGGCTCCGTCTTCGACGGAGAAACGGATTTCGCCCGGGGACTGGCGGACGATTTCGTCCAGGGCCGGAAGATCGGGGGCCGCGGCGCGCCCTACCGCGGGCGGAGTTACAGTGACGATCGCGTAGCCGTCTCCGGTGTCCCCGCTGGAGACGGCGGAAGTCTCGATGGAGAACTGGCCGGAGAAGGCGGCGTCGCGGGCGGAGAGGGCCAGATACATCAAGATCAGCTCGATGCGGCCGGGATCGGCCTTGGCGCCGGCGGCGCCGGGCGCCAACACCAGTTGCAGCGCGATGTCGTCGCCGAGCGCGCATTGCAGCAAATCGTCCAGACCGGAGACCAAGCCGTTGAGATCCAGATTGGAAGGCGGCGCTGGCTGGCGCTGCCCAAATTCGAGCAGACGGTCGGCCAGGCGCGCGGCGTGGGTGCGTCCGCGGCCGGCTTCCAGCAGGCGGGTGAATTTTTGGGCCACGGCGGCGGTCAGGCGGCCGAGGATCTGCAGGCGGTTCGCGGAACCATGATCCGGCGCTCCCCAGGGCTCGTCGGCGGCGCGCTGGCTCGCGGCGCGAAACAAGAGGCAGACGCCCACGGCTTGCGTTTCGCCGTCCCGCACGGGCGTGGCGCTGCCTTGGATGGGCTCGCGGGTGCCATGCCGGCCAAGCAGCAAGACGTCGTCCCCCAAGCCGACGGCGACGCCTTCCCGAAACACTCTGCCAACGGGGGACGCCTGCGGGGCTCCGGTGCGGGCACTGAGGATGTTGAAAACTTCACCGACTGGTTTGCCGAGAGCCTCTGCCTGCGTCCAACCGGTGAGGGCTTCGGCAACGCGGTTCATCAGGGCGACCCGGCCGCTCTCCTCGGTGACGATGACGGCTTCATCGATGCTCCCGATGGCGGCGGCCAGACGCTGTCCGCCTTCGATCAGTTGGCGCTCGCGCCGGTGGCGCACGAAGGCGAGTTCGATGGCGGTGCGGAGGGTGCGGTCGTCAAACGGTTTCAAGACGTAGCCCGAGGGCGCGGTCAGCTTGGCGCGCTCCAGGATTTCCGCATCGGCGTGGGCGGTGAGGTACACTACCGGGATTTTGAGCTGGTCATACAGCGCGCCGGCCACATCGATCCCATCCAAAACGCCCCGCAGCTTGATGTCCATCAGGACCAGATCCGGCATTGTTTTGACAGCCAGCCGAAGGGCTTCCGTGCCGGTGGCGGCGGCTCCCACCACTTCGTATCCCAAGCTTTTGACACACTCCTGTATGTCGGCCGCAACAACCTTCTCATCCTCGACTAACATGATGCGAGGCTTGTTCATATGATTTCTCCTTTGATTTTGTTAATGGACAGGCGAGGACGCCTGTCCTACTGTCTCTTGAAATACAAGCCGGTACTGGGCGCCAGCACCGTTGGAACGCTCGACGGCCGCGCCGATCTGGTCGGCCAGGAGATCCACCAGCCAGAGTCCCAGCGACCGGGTTTGGGTGGCCTGCGCGCTTTCGGGGATGCCCCGGCCGTCGTCGGTTATGGTGAGCTCGACCGAGCCGCCGGGCAGCGCGTGAAGGCCCAGCGAGACGTAACCTTTGCGGCCTTCCGGAAAGGCATGCCGGAGGGAGTTGGAAACCAGTTCGTTGACGATCAAACCGCAGGGGATGGCGGTATCGATGACCACCGGGATATCCTCGATATCCAGGCGCAGGCCGACGTCCGCCGAATTCACGCCGTAGGAACAGAAGAGGCTGGCGGCCAGATTGCGGATGTACTCGCCCAGGTTGATGTTCGAAAAATCCTTGGCGCGATGCAATTGGTCGTGCAGCATGGCCATGGCCAGGACGCGCTCGCGGCACTCTTTTAAGGCCTGCAGCAGCGTTTCATCGCGAAGGTTGCGCTCCTGGAGGCGGAGCATGCTGCAAATCACCTGCAGATTGTTTTTGACGCGGTGATGGACTTCGCGCAGGAGTACTTCCTTTTCCTGCAAGGTCCGCTTAATTCTTTCGTCGGCTTGCCGGCGCTCGGTCACATCGCGGAAGTAGACAGCCAGACCTTCCGGCGTGGCATAGGCGTGGACCTCGAACCAGTTGTTGTTCGGGGCGTGCGGATAGAATTCTTCCAGATGCGCGGGCGCGCCGGTGCACATAACCTGTTCGTACATACGGTAAAAGGGACCGCCAACGGCTTCGGGGAACACTTCCCAGAGATTGCGGCCCAGGATGTCTTCGCGACGGCGCAGCCACAGGCGCTCGGCCTGCTGGTTCACGCGGATCAAACGCCACGCACGGTCCACCGCGAAGAAGGCGTCGGTGGTGCTTTCCAGCGCGGAAGCGCAGCGGGCTTCGGCTTGGCGCAGGGCTTCCTCGTCCAGCTTGCGCCTGGTCCAGTCGTGAGCGACGGTATAGGCCAACCCCTCGGCTGGGAAAGGCGTGCTGCTCCATGCCAGCCACTTGTAGGAGCCGCAGGCGCAGCGGAAGCGGCTCTCGATACCGACGAGGGGATTTCCGTGGGCCAGACCGGCGAAGGCGGCTGCGGCGGCTGGGCGGTCGTCGGGATGCAGCAGGTCGAGGATGTTGGTGGCCCGCAGGTCCGGTTCGGGATGGCCCATGGTGGCGATAAAGGCCGGATTGACGCGGCGGAACTGGCCATCGAGGGTCGTGATACACAAGAGGTCCAGGGAAAGCGCGAAGAACGGGTCCACCGGCTCGCACTGGGGGTTCTGGTCTGACCGGTTGAGCTTCCGTTCGATGGGGACTGAGATAGACTGCTGCGCCATGGTGTCTCGATGATCATTGTACGCGCGAGGCGGCAAGCAGCGAGACCAGCAGACGGACGTCCGGCTTTTGAATCAGTGGATTACGGGGAAAGTGAGACTTGTGATCGATATCGCCGCAAGCTATCAGCAATCAGCTTTCAGCAATCAGCTTTCAGCAATCAGCTTTCAGCAATCGGCTTTCGGAACTCGGCGTTTCGGGCGAACACCGCGACGAGCGCTATCATAAAGGTACTGCCCGGCCGGTGGTTGCCGGTGTCTTCCTTATGCACACCAATCGGTTGATCGACGAAAAGAGCCCCTATCTCCTGCAGCACGCCCACAACCCCGTGGATTGGTATCCCTGGGGGCCGGAAGCCTTCGAAAAGGCGCGCCGGGAGGACAAGCCCATCTTCCTTTCCATTGGCTATTCCACCTGTCACTGGTGCCACGTGATGGAGCGCGAATCCTTCGAGAACGAAGCCATCGCCGCGCTGATGAACCGGCATTTCGTCGCCATCAAAGTCGACCGCGAAGAGCGCCCGGATGTGGATCGCATTTACATGGCGTTCGTGCAGGCCACCACCGGCGGCGGAGGTTGGCCCATGTCCGTCTGGCTCACGCCCGAGTTGAAGCCTTTCTACGGCGGCACCTATTTCCCGCCCGAGCAGCGCCAGGGGCATCCCGGTTTCCCCATGGTGCTGGAGCGCGTGGCCGAAGCCTGGCGGCAGGACCGCGGCCGCATCGAGGAATCCAGTCGCGCGGCGATCGAGCAGTTGACCAACCAGTCGGCCGTATCTGCCGCCGGGCCAGGTTCCGCGCTGCGCCCCGATAAAGACACGCTGGATGGCGGCTTCTACGTCTTCCGCCGCAGCTTCGATGCGCGTTATGCGGGCTTCGGGGAAGCGCCTAAGTTTCCCCGCCCGGTGGCGCTGAATTTTCTGTTGCGCTACTATGCCGGCGCCAAAAGCCAGGAAGCGCTCGAGATGGCGGCGGCCACTCTGCGCGAAATGGCCAAGGGCGGCATGTACGATCAGCTCGGCGGCGGCTTCCATCGCTATTCGGTGGACGCCCGCTGGTTGGTCCCGCACTTTGAAAAGATGCTCTACGACCAGGCGCAATTGGCCATCTCGTATCTGGAAGCCTTTCAGATTTCGGGCGACGCGTCCTTTAGCCAAACAGCGCGCGGCATTCTGGATTACGTGCTGCGCGACATGCGGGACCCGGACGGCGGTTTCTACTCCGCCGAGGACGCCGACAGCGCCATCGATCCCGCGCATCCCGAGGAAAAGGGCGAAGGCGCGTTTTACGTCTGGAGGCAATCTGAAATCGAAGCCGTTGCCGGCCAACCCGCAGCCGACTGGTTCTGCTACCGCTTTGGCATCGAGGCGGAGGGGAATGTCCACAACGATCCGCATCAGGAATTCATGGGCAAGAACATCCTCTACCAGGCGCACTCGATCGAGGAGACGGCACGGCAGTTCGATCGGCCGGCGGCGGAAGTCCAGGCCGCCATTCGGCAAGCCGCGAACAGGCTGCTGGAAGCTCGCGGAGCGCGAATTCGCCCGCACCTCGACGACAAAGTCCTGACCGCCTGGAACGGGCTCATGATTTCCGCGTTCGCCAAAGCCGGCGCGGTGCTGGCGGAGGCGCGCTACGCGGATGCCGCGAGGCGCGCGGCGGATTTTATTGTCAGCCGCATGTACGACCCAACCACCGGCATCCTGCTGCGGCGCTACCGCCAAGGCGAAGCCGCCATCCCCGCTTTTTTGGACGATTACGCGTTCTTCACCGAGGCGCTGCTCGATCTGTACGAGACCGGCTTTGAATGGCGCGACCTGGAACTGGCGATCCATCTCACGGAGAAGGTGGCGGAGTTGTTCGAAGACATCGAGCACGGCGCATTCTACAGCACGGCCGCGGACGATCCCACGCTGGTGATGCGGATCAAGGAAGACTACGATGGCGCGGAGCCTTCCGGCAACTCCATCGCCGTGCTGAACCTGCTGCGGCTGGCCCAGATCGCGGACCGCCCGGATTTTCGCGTGTCCGCCGCGCACGCGCTGGCGGCCTTCGGATCGCGCATGGTAGCCGCGCCCGTGGGCGTCCCGCAGATGTTGGTGGCTTACGAATTCAGCATTTCGAAGCCGAAGCAGATTGTCCTGGTGGGCGAGCGCGATGCGCCGGATACGCGCCGGTTGCTTGCCGCGCTCCATTCCCGCTTCGTCCCCCATCGCATCGTGCTGTTGGTGAATGCGGAGTCGCGCCAGGCGTTGGCCCGCTACGTTCCGGCCATCGCGGAGATGACCGCCATCGGCGGACAGGCCACCGCCTACGTCTGCGAGAACTACGCCTGCAAGCTGCCCACCGCGGACGTGGCAACGTTCGCCCAGTTGTTACAATAGGGGATCACCCAAACAACAGGAGGACAAATGGAACGACCAGGAGCAACAACGCTGCGCGGAGATCCCAAGACGTTGATCGGACCGGAATTGAGACCAGGCGACCCGGCGCCCGATTTCGATGTGGTGGACAACAATCTGAAGCCGGTTACCCTGGCCGGCACTGGAAACCACGTGCGTATCTTCAGCGTGGTGCCATCGCTCGACACGCCGGTGTGCGACGCGCAGACCAGGCGGTTCAACGAAGAAGCCGCCAAGATGCCCAATGTGGATATCTTCACGGTGAGCATGGATCTTCCCTTTGCGCAGAAGCGCTGGTGCGGCGCTTTCGGAGTCGACAAAGTCAAGATGCTGTCGGACCATAAAGACGGGTCGTTCGGCAGCCACTATGGCACGCTCATCAAGGAATTGCGCATTGAGAGCCGCGCCATATTCGTGGTGGGCAAGGACAATACCATCAAACACGCGGAGTATGTGAAGGAAGTCGCGGATTTCCCGAACTACGAAACCGCGCTGGCGGCGGCGCGCAGAGCATCGTAGCATCCCGTGGTTCCGCTTACTGACGTGCGCGGCTCAGTACCGAGCCGCGACCGTCAGGGAGCGGTGCGCCAGATTTGAGGCAACACTGAGTACGGATTTTCCACCCCCGGTCCTCACCGAACGAGTCCTGGCTCGGGCGGTGGAAAGTCCGCTGGTGCGCGGCGGTCTGACCATCGGGGCCGGCATCGTCGCCGGCAACATCATCGGCTTCGTGCGCCTGGCTCTAACCGCCTACCTGCTGGGCACGCACTCGCAGGCGGATTCCCTCGCCGTGGCCGTGGGCCCGCTGGATGCGCTGAATTCGGTCCTGATCAACACCATGGTGTTCGCCTTCGTGCCCATGCTCACCGAACGGCAGGGCGCCGATCGCACTGTGCTCTTCCTGAAGCTGAACCGGTGGTTCGCCTGGCTGTTTTCGCTGTTGACGCTGGCCATTGTGGTGTCCGCGCCGTGGCTGATCGCCGTTCTGGCGCCCGGCCTCGACCCGCGCTACTATCGCACCTCCGTGGCCATCTTGCGCATCGCGGCGTTCTCGATCATGGCGGCCGGCTCGGCAGCCATCAACTGCGCCTTGTTATATACGGACCGCCGATTCGCTCCTTTCGCTTTCTATCAAGCTTGTCTCAACGTGTTCACCATCGCCGGCGCCGTGAGCTTGTGGCGCGTGCTGGGGGTCTATGGGTTTGCCATTGGCTACGCCGTGGGCGCGTGGGCCCAGTTCGCCGTCGTACACTTCTGCGCGCACGCGGGCCTGGAGACCCGCAACCTGCCGCCCTCGAAAGTGCATTGGCGCGAGATTCTGGGCAGGCCCCTGGCGGTCTCGCTCTATGCCGTCAGCCTGGCGCTGAACATCGTTTTCACGCGCGCCTGGGCGACCCACATCGGGCCGGGCATGGCTGCCGCGCTGGACTATTGCATGCGCGGCGTAGGCGTGCCGCTGGCTTTTCTGGTCAGTCCGATTTCCAATTCCCTGCTGCCGGAGATCGCCCGGCTGCGCAGCCAACTGCGCTTGCGCCAAGCCTTTCGCCTGATCGACAGAACCCTCGGTCTGGCGGCGCTGGCCGCCGTTGCCGGCTGTGGGGTGGCCCTGGCTTTTCGCGAACCCGTAATCGCCATCCTGTTTCAACGCGGCAACTTCACGGCGGAATCCACCAGCCTGGTCTCAACCGTTTTCCTGGGCCTCGCACCCTGCCTGATCGGCTGGAGCCTGTTGGAGCTGACCGGACGCGCGCTGTTCGCGCTCGACCGTCCCGCACTGGCGCTGGGCGCCTCGTTCATCCCGGTGCTGGTCAACGTCGCGCTCACGCTGTGGTTGCACTCGTTGCAGCCGCAGTTGATCGGATTGGGGGCGTCGGTGGGATTTATGGCGGGGTTCCTGGCGCTATTCGCCGCGGCGCACACCAGCCGGAAACGGTGGATGGCTGCGAATCTTCTGTGATACGTTCCGCACGGACTTAGGAGCCGTCAAGCCTGCGGCGTTTGAATGAGTGAAGGCCTGCTACGTTGACGAGTTTGTCAATGCAATGGTCGACATAGGTCTCTGCGATGAACAGACCCGTGAAGGATGTCGCCTACTATATGACCCTGCCGTACACAACCGTGCTGCGCCGCGATGGGGATAAAGATGTGATCGCGCACATCGAGGAATTACCCGGTTGCGTCGGACATGGCAGCGACGAGGCAGAGGCCATCGAGAATCTGAGGAAAATGCAGAGGCTCTGGCTGGAGGACTGTATCGAGAATGGTCAGTTGTTCCCTGCCCGCGCTGCGACGCCTTCACGGGCCCAGCCGGAAACGGGTAGTTGGTCAGTTTGCTTGGAGGGCGGCCAATCTTGGCCTGGGGTCCCCTCTGGAGACGCCTTTTAGGCGGCCGGAGCCGGCTGAAAGCCGGCTGCGGGCAGAATTGCCCGCCCTCCAATCTATGCAGCATCTCAATATTTGGGCCAGCCTTACTCGACCGGTGCCCTGCGCAGCCGTTCATACTCCGCGTTAAACTCACATCCCAGCAGCGCGATGGCGGCCACCAGGTACATCCATACCAACAACGCGATACTGGCGCCGATACTGCCGTACATCACGTTGTAGTGCGCCACGTGCCGCACGTACCAGCCAAAACCGTTGGTGGCCAGCATCCAAAGCACGGCGGACAGAGCCGCGCCGGGGAATAGCGCCGTGAAGCGCTGCTTGCGATTCGGGCCGAAGTAATAGAGCAGCATCGTCACCAGGATCGTAGTGGCGAACGCGACCGCGTATCGCGCCAGGCGGCTAAGTAATTCCCAGGCCCAGGCCCAGGGATTCCACAAGGGGTCCACCTTCATCCAACCCAGGACCGCATTCTCTATCTGATTGCCGAACAGCAACAGCGCGGAAGCCGCCACCAGGGGCAGCGCGGACAACAGGACCAGCGAGATCGCCACGCCCGTGTTTTGCCAGAAATTGCGGCTTCGCGGGATGCGGTACGCCGCCTGAAAGCCTTCCATCAGGCTCTTGAAGACGCTCGAAGCCGCCCCCAGTGAAACCAGCGCCGCCACCGCCAGCACCAACCACGGGCGCGCGCCGCGGGCCTGAAATTGGCGCATGACCAGGTCTTCGGTTCCGGGCGGGACCACCTGGGCAAGGAAGTTTTCGATGGTGTCGGAGACGAATTCGGCGCGCGTCTGAACCAGTATGGCGGCCGCGGACGTCAGCACCGGGAAAAAAGACAGCAACGCCGAGTATGCTGCGCCCTTGGCGATGCTAAAGCAGTTGTCGTCGGCCGCGGCAACGATGCTTCGCTGCAGGAGATAGGGAAATGTCTTCCACGTGGGGCGCACAGAGCCAGTATAAACGGTGTGCTCGTCTTGAGCGCGGTCTGCAGTGACACCACGAGATTCGTGCTGAATCTTACGGACAGCGCGCCACGGCCGGCAACCGCCTCAGTCTCGAGTGAGAGCCCGGACCTAACCGGCTTTTTTGGCTTCTTGAGCTTTCCGGTACGCCGCCCAGCGTTTCTTCGTGGCCGCTATAATGCGAGCCCGCCCCGCCGCGCTGATGACGCGCTTTTGCGGCTTGGGCGCGGCCGCCTTGGTTCCGTGCTCGGCCTTGTAAACAGCCCACCTCTTCTTTTGGGCCAAAGCGATGCGCCGGCGGGCGGACGCACTCATGCTGCGTTTCTTAGGTGCGGACGCTCCGGGACCCGCGGCGGCGGGAGCCGGCCGGGAAGCCGAATTCCCTCCAATCTGACTGCGGAGATCCGCTATCTTCTGCTCCAGTTGGTCCCGTTTATGCTGGAAACCAATTAAAGCAGCTTCGAGTAGTTCAGTGTCTTGCTTGGGTGATTTTGGCATCAGCTTGATTATACCCATACTTATCCGGCGTTGTCTAAGACTTTTCGGTCACTCCGTCTAAAATGACCCATTTCGACTGGCGCCAGGGCGATACAATGCCAAGGTGGACCGCAGAAGCTTTCTGGGCATGGTGGCCCCCGTAGCCATTCGAGATAGGCTGGCGGGGGCCGTACCTATCCCGATCGTCGACACTCATATCCATCTCTTCGACACGGCTCGTGCGGGGGGCGTGCCATGGCCGGACAAGAACGATGCGATACTCTACAAGCCGGCTTTGCCCGGCAGATACCGCAAGGTCACTCAAGGTCTCGGCGTCGTCGGCGCCATCGAGATTGAATGCAGCCCTTGGCTGGAGGACAATCAGTGGGTCTTAGACGTGGCCGCCAAAGACTCGATTATCGTCGGCACGATTGGAGACCTGGAACCCGGTCATCCGCAGTTCCGCGCTCAGTTGGAGCGTTTCGCGCGCAACCCGCTGTTCCGGGGTATCCGGTATGGCAACCTGTGGGGCCGGGATCTAGGCGCGGAATTGGAGAAGCCGGAATTCATCGGCGGGCTCAAAGCGCTGGCCGAGGCCGCTCTGGTGCTCGATACCGCCAATCCCACCCCGGCACTCATGGCGGACGTGGCGCGGCTGACCGATCGCGTTCCCAACCTGCGCGTCATCCTGGATCACCTGCCACAACTAGATCCTTCGACCGCCAACCTGCGGGAGCTTGGCAAACGTCCGCAGGTCTACGTTAAGGTCTCCGGAGTGCTGCGGCGCGTGTCGGGACGGGTGCCGCTCGATACGAACTTCTACCGGGGCAGACTCGACGAAATCTGGGATATCTTCGGCCCGGATCGGCTGATTTATGGCAGTGACTGGCCGAACAGCGATCCGTTGGGGACTTATCCGCAGGTTTTGAAGATCGTGGAGGAGTACTTTTATGCCAAGGGGACCGCGGCTGCCGAGCGATACTTCTGGAAAAACTCGATCGCGGCATATCGCTGGATCAAACGGGATGCGCACCAACCTGGGCCGTTATGACGGTGGGGCAGGCCCTCGGGGGTGCCCTCTCGGCCCGGCGGCCTCGCAGGTCGCCTGCACCCGCTTGCAAATGCCTGGGCTTGCGCGATAGCCCGCAAGCTGTGCGGTTGTAAGCTTCCTGGCCAAGCCCTGCGCCACTCTCTCTCCCGGTACTGGTTGGCTGCCAGTACGATTCACGCCCCGTACTGCCCTCCGGACTCTTGTTTTTCCTCCGGCGATGCCGCACACTTCAGTTTCGAAACACATAATCGGAGGACATAAAGACTATGACATTCTCAGGAAGTAAGACCTTTTCTCGGTTTGTACTGCCGCTTGCCGCAGGTGTACTGGGCGCCGGCATCTCGCTTGCCTCGACCCTGCCGCGCCCCATCTCCGACCAGCCGGCCGGCGAGACCACGGATGCCGCATCATCCACACTGCTGCCCAGAATGATGGATGCCGCGGCCTCCTATGCGGACACCGGGAACGCAACGCCCGCCACCGCCACCGAGCGCGAGACCGGCGCCGGCCCCCAGAGTTCTTCCGCGTCGTTGCCCGCCTTGCATGCCACGGTGGCTTCCGACGAGTTGTCTGGCGCTGCCGTTGACCGTTTCCAACCGGCTGTCCTTCAAGCACCCGTTCCGGAGCCTGTTTCGATGATCCTGATGACCAGCGGCTTGCTCGGCCTCATCGGCGCGCGGCGCTTCAGGAAGTAAGCGGCCCCGCAAGATTAGACTCCCGGACGGTCATCGCGCCAGCGGCACAATCTTTGAATCCACCTGAAATTTTCGGTAGTTACTCCAGGTAATCTCCTCATCCATGGAGATTCTCTTGATTAACGCGAGCCTTCCGGCGCCCTTCATGTACATGCGCTTGGGCAGCCACAATTCATCGCCGACCCGGGTCTGTTCGAAAACCAGACTGGCGCCCGGGTTCAGGCGCGCCAGGAACAGCCCGAATGCGATTGTCTCCGTGGTTTCCGCTTCCAAACGAACCCACTGGTAGCTCGACTTATCTACCCAGATCTTCCCGCGTATCTTGGGCAGCGGCTTGGCGTCCCGGTCCTTAGGTCGATATCCCGCTCTAGGCGAGCCAGCGATCACCCACGCCTCGTGGCCGTCCACCTGCGCCTCTCCCTCGATGCGGAAATCGTAGGCATCCGGTATCTGGCGCAGGAACTCGCGCTCCTTCCGGCGGCGCATTTCGTAGTCCGCCAGCCGGCGCCGCTTCTCTTCCGGTGTCTCGTGCGCCAGCCTGGCGACGCTCTTGTCCAGCTTGTCCTGTTGCTTCTTCTGTTCGGTCGGCGGGAGCGCCTGGCCGTTGCGCTCCAGCATGCGCCGGTACGGCTCGCCATCCAGCATCACGGTTTCCCAGGCGCTCCGCTCCACCGATTTCACCTTGCCATCGGAATCGAAGTGCCGTTCCTCGGAGCGCGCAACCCAGGTATAGTCTTTCATGCGCAGCCAGTTCGCCTGGTCCAGATCCACCGATTTGCGGACGATTTCGCGTGCATCCTCCGCGGCAAGTCCGGTAGCCAGACTGGCGGCCGCCACAACAAATGCAATCAGTCGCAAGCTAGTACATCGCCCTGGTACCCACTGTCCATCAGTTTCTTCGCGCGCCGCGGCGAATTGTGGGGCAGGCTCTCAGCCCGCGGCGGCCTCCCAGGCCGCCCCTTCCGCCGCCCGTTTGCGGCTTGCCGCTATGTGAAGCACGCGTTAGCGTGCCGGTGCCGGCTTCAGCCGGCAGCTCCAGCCTAGTGAGTCAGATCGTAGA
>Ga0181518_10002713_pt1 | contig 16823 bp, 9 predicted proteins | sample PEATcosm2014_Bin_28_FD_119751 | JGI IMG/M metagenome (GOLD analysis project Ga0181518, IMG submission 119751) | Peatland microbial communities from MTU Mesocosm Facility, Houghton, MI, USA - PEATcosm2014_Bin01_60_metaG | ecosystem: Environmental > Terrestrial > Soil > Wetlands > Peat | place... | reverse complement strand
GCCCGGCGGGGGAATCTGGAGGTCCACCTCCGGCGGCGTCACCTGGAAGCCGATCTTCGACGACACCCACATGGACTCGGTCGGCTCCATCGCCGTGGCGCGATCCAATCCCAACATCGTCTACGCCGGCACCGGAGACGTCAGCAACGTGGAGAAATCGGTCAACGTGGGCAACGGCATGTGGAAGTCCGTGGATGCCGGCGCGCACTGGCAGCAGACCGGCCTCGGGGAGACCCACCACATCGTGTCGCTGGTGGTGGACCCGAAGAATCCCGACATCGTGCTGGCGGCGGCGCTGGGCCACACTTATGCGCGCAACGAAGAGCGCGGCGTCTTCCGCACTACCGACGGCGGCCGCACCTGGAATAAGGTGCTCTACAAGGGCGACAACATCGGCGCGGTCAACCTGGCGGCCGATCCCGATAACCCGCAGACACTCTTCGCCGGGCTGGAGGTTTACTTGACGCTTCCCAACGCCGGCCGAGGCGGCGGTGGCGGAGGAGGAGGCGGCGGTGGCGGCGGCCGCGGAGCGACCGGCGAACCGGACACTTCCGGCGCGGGCATCTACAAATCCACCGACCAGGGCCTCACCTGGACCGCCCTCACCGGCCACGGCCTCCCGGAATCCGGCATGGGGCGTATTGGCCTGGCGGTAGCCGCCGGCACCGGCGGGCAGCGCGTCTACGCCGTCATGCAAGGCGGCATGTTCCGCTCCGACGACGGCGGCGCCAACTGGTATCGCAGCACCACCGACTCGCGCTCCAACGGCAGCTCCTACTTCAGCCAGGTCTACGTGGCGCCCGATAACCCGGACATCGTTTACGTCGTCCAGACCTCCATGTACCGCTCCACCGACGGCGCCAAGACCTTCGAAGCTTTCAAGGGCGCACCCGGCGGCGACGACTACCACGTGCTGTGGATCGACCCGACCAACGGCAAGCGCATCATCGCCGGCGTGGACCAGGGCCCCACCATCAGCGTGGACGGCGGCTACACCTGGGATTTGAACTGGTACAACCTTCCCAACGGCCAGTTCTACCATATCTCCACCGACACCCGGTTCCCTTATTGGATCTACGGCACGCAACAGGATAGCGGCTCCGCCGGAACCTCCAGCCGCGGCGCGTTCGGACAAATCACGTTCATGGAATGGATACCCTCGGCGGGCGCCTACGAGTTCGGCTACATCCACGCCGATCCATTGGACCCCAACATCATCATGGCCAGCGGCCAAGGCGCTACCGTACAACGCGTTGACGCGGTGAACCGGCAGATCCAAAACGTCTCGCCGCCACGCAGCGGAGGATACCGTTTCGCCAACACGCCCCCGCATCTGTTTTCTTCCGCGGATCCGCACATCTTCTACCTGGGCGCGCAGTACCTGCTGGAGACCCGCGACCTGGGCCAAACCTGGAAAGCCGTGAGCCCCGATGTCACACTGGCGCCGGGCGAAACCGCGCCCCCCGCCGAACCCGTAGCGCCACCGGCGGGGCCACCCGCGGCAGGCGGCCGCGGCGGCCGCGGCGCGGGCATTTCGGCCATCGCGCCTTCGCCCATACGGGCGGGAGCGGTTTGGGTGGGCACTTCCAACGGCAAGATCCAAATGACCGCCGACGGCTCCTCCTGGAACCATGTCACGCCCCCCGACCTGCCGGCCAACACTGCCATCCAACAGGTGGAAGCCTCTCCGCACAACATCGACACGGCCTTCTTCACCCTGGACCACCACAACTCCAACGACTTCGCTCCCTACATCTTCCGCACCCGCGACGGCGGCAAGACCTGGACGCGCATCGTCTCCGGCATCCCGGAGAACGAAATCGCGCGCGTGGTGAAAGAAGACCCCGTCCGCGCCGGCCTGCTTTACGCCGGCACCGAACACGGCGCCTGGGTCTCGTTCGATTACGGCGACCACTGGCAGTCGCTGCAACTCAACCTGCCCACGGCGTCGGTGCGCGATCTCGAAATCCACGGAGACGACCTGGTGGCCGGCACTTACGGCCGCGCCTTCTGGATTCTCGACGACCTCACGCCGCTGCGCCAGATCACGCCGCAGGTGGCATCCTCAAACGTGTACCTCTTCCGCCCGCAGACTGCCACGCGCGTGCGCAACGATACCGACTTCGACACCCCGTTTCCGCCGGAGATGCCCGCCGGCACTAACCCGCCCGATGGCGCCATCCTGAACTACTATCTGAAGTCCGCGCCCGCGGGCACGCTTACCATCGGCATCTATGACGCGGGCGGCAAGCTGGTCCGCGAGCTGACCAGCGTGGCGCCGCCGCCGGAACCGGAACCACAGCTCAACATTCCCAACTATTGGATCGAGCGCCCGCACCCGCTTCCCGCCGCCGCGGGCATGAATCGCGCCGTATGGGATTTGCGCTACACGCCGCCGCCTTCGTTCAGCCGCGGGACGACTACCGGGTCCTACCCCATCTCCGCGCTCTATGGCAACACGCCTGCCGAACCCCGCGGCCCGCTGGCGGCTCCCGGCGATTATGAAGTCCGGCTCGCGGCCGGCGGCGCGACCTATCGCCAACCGCTGCGTGTGGTCATGGAGCCGCGCGTGAAGACTCCACCGCAGGGCATCAGCCAGCAGCGCGACCTCGGCTTGCTGATCTCCGAGGGCATGACCGCCAGCTACGCCGCCAATCAACAGGTGGCCGAGTTGCGTGCCGCGCTGACCGCATTGCAATCCCCACCGGATGCCGCGGGTGCTTTGGCCACTAAGGCCGCCACCTTCGGCGGCGCCCCCGCGGGGCGTGGAGGACGCGGCGGTGGTGGTGGCGGATTCGGCGGCCGTGGAGGTGGCGGCGGCACTACCGTCAACTTCACTACCTTGAATGGCGAGTTCGGCACCCTTATGAATACGGTGGAACAAGGCGACTTCGCTCCGACCCAAGCCATGCAGGAGACGTATCACGACGCCTGCCAGCAACTCACGCAGGCGCTCACCCAGTGGGAAGAGCTCAAGAGCAAGGATCTCGCCGCGCTCAACGCCCTTCTGGGCGCGAGTAAAATCGCGGTTTCACCGCCGGCCCCGGCTGGACCGCCCTGTGGAAGATAGCAGCGGGTTGCCGCTTTTCTGACGGACGCCACATCGTCACCGCCGAATGTCTGTGAGAAGAGCGGGCTAAAGCATGCCCCAGGCGTGGGGCATGCTTTAGCTTACCCGCCAACGGGTGTGCTACGCTTTGAAAACCTCTTCCAGTTGCGGCCATAGTTTCTGGCTGCGCAGCGCGCCGGCGGAAAAAATCACGATTCCATCCGGTTTGGCCGCACGAGCCGCCTCAATGGCGCGGACCAGCTTACCCGGTGGATAAGTGCGTGACGCGGCCTCTTCTTTGTACAGATCGGAGGTGTAAATGCCGGCATAAAGCGGCCTTTCATGCCTCGTCCACTCCAATTGCCTGGCTGTGATTTCAGTTAGATGTGCGCAGTAAGTGTCGAAGTCTCCGAGAAAGTGGCTGCGATAACTCATGGGCATGTAGATATCGATCCAGGGGTTCCAGTCGGACCACTTTTGCCCCAGGTAGCGGCCGCTCTGGATCGGATTCTTGAAAACGGCGGCGCTCATCTGGATCTTGGGATTGATACGTTTGGAGCGGTCGTGAGCCTCGCGTACGAAGCGGCTGATCTGGTCGATGCGGTACTCGTAGAAGAAGTGGCGCATATCCGGCGGGCCGCCGGCAATGGTGCGGCCGTTGAGGATGAAGTCGGCCTTGGCGCGGCGGTCCATCTGCTCCCAGCCGGCCGGCAGCATATCGGGGGTAGCTTCCCAACTGGCTTCCAGGCGCGGCCGCACGATCTCGACGGGCTGGTGGTTGGGCGGCGTTTCCCAGCGCAGCAGCGCATGGCGCGGAATGTCCTTGAGGCAATAATCGCAGAAGCAGTAGCTGTCCGGGGCCACGTCGCCGCCGTAGCGGACGTAGTCGTGATGAATGCCGTCGATGGCGTAATTGGAAACCAGTTCTTCGATGAGCGGCAGCAGCCACTGGTCGGTGTAGCCGGGGCGCCGGGAAGGGCACATCCAGATGTTGTGGTACGGTGCGATGGGCAGTTTCTCGCTGTTGAGGAGCGTCTCCGTGTTGGTGGGCTTGCCATCGGCGTTGAGTTGCGCCCATTCGGGATGCTCGCGGAAGGCGGCGCCGTTGTCGCCTTCGTAGAAATCGATCAGCCAGATGTGGACTTCGATACCCTGGCCGTGGGCCTCGCGGACCAGGTTCTCCACCAGGTCGAAATCGCGATAGCGCGGAGAGATGAGTTGCGGGAAGCGCCGGCTGTGCCAGACCACGTTGCCGCCGCCCTCCTTGCACCCCATCACCAGCTTGTGGATATTGGCGCGCTTGAGTTGCGCGACGAAGGCGCGCACCGAGTCGACGGTGGTACCGGCGTCGGAAGCGCCGGCCCACACCGCGTGAGTCTCGCGCGGCGGGCTGGCGGCCGGCTGTTGGGCCCGGATCTGGGCAAGTCCAAGAGCGCCCGTGAGGGCGGTAGCGGCTTGACGGCGGGTCAGCTTCATGGTCGGGCTCCTGGGTTGACGAGCCGCGCGCGTAAGCCAGCGGTCTGGCGATACGCGAGCGAACTTCTGAAACCACGTACTAAACTGTCTTTACCACAGGCGTGCGCTCCTCCACCGGCGGGAGCGCTGGGAAATCGGTGAAGGGAGAGGATTGATACCAGTAGGCGCAGGAGAAGAAGTTGTCTGCGCGGTCGTTGGCGTGGCCGTGCTCCATGGTGTGTTTCAGGTAGCGTTCGAAGGTAACGGGGTTGTCGCCGTGGAAGCGGTAGCAGCAGTAACGGCCGCCGGTGCGTTCCGGGTCGACAATCAGCGGCGCGCCATACTGGGCGTGACCGAAAGGCTGGGCCCCGTCGCGCCCGCCGAAATCCCAACTCCCCAGGAAGTAGTCTTCCGAGCCTGTGCCGTTGATGACCGGTTTCGACTCATCGTCGACGAAAATCATGTCGTCGCCCTCGCCCCACCAGCCGTTCGAATTCTGCAGCACTCCCAGCGTCACGCCCATCAGATGGCCGCGGCCGCGCGTCTCGACGTAGACGTAGTTGGCGCGGCCGTCCAGATTGATCCTGGCGGCTTCGCCGGTCGATGCCACGCAGGGTGCGGATTGCCGGTATTGCGCGTGAAAGTACAAGCAGTCCTGCGGTAACTGGGGCGCTATCATGTAATCAATGTTGGAGTAAAAGGCGCCGACATCGCGCTTTCCCTCGTTAGTTACAGTCAAGCGGGCTCGATGGCGAAAGGGCATCGCAAAATAACAATTGAGTGACTTGCCTGGCGAGCAGGCCAGATACTCGGATTGATAAATGACATAAGAGCCGAGATTCAGGCCGAAGAAATCGCCGATGGGAGTTTCTATGCTGGGCTTGGGATTATCGTCCCACCAGGCGCGCAGCACCAGCTCTTTCAGGTGCATATCGCCCTGCGCCGCGATGGTGAACCAGATATGGCTGATGACGCCGGGACCGTCCGCCAGGAAGACCTCCTGCACTCCTCCGGCGGGAATGCGCCAGGAATCGCGATTGCCGCCCGTGCGGTCGAAGCTGGATTGCTTCAGCGATTTATAATTCTGCGCGCGGGCATATGCGGGCGGGAAGGCAGTCGCCGGCCCAGGCGTGCCCCGCTCCTGGGGCAGCGCGGCCTGCGGCACGGCGGCCAATCCGCTGGCGGTCAGTAGCCGGCGGAGAAAGCCGCGCCGCCCATTCGCCGGTAGATTCATATTTTCACCTGGCGGCCGGCGGCGTTGGGCCGCGGCGCATGGAAGGAGGAGTTCGCAGACGCGGGCGGTTGTGCCCACATTGCCGATGGTAAGAACAGAAAGAGCACCGTGCGCATGGAGCTATTGTATGGCACAGCGCCTGGTTGCGAGGCGGGGAATGACGAACAAAAGACCAGCCGGCCCGGAGGAAGGTTGGGCCGGCCGGTCGGGGATTGCTTAGAAATCGATCTTGGTCTTGGAGCCGCCGAGTTCGATGTCCTTGATTACGCTGGTAGATCCTTCGGTCGCGGAGTCGATCTTGGTATCGCTGAACTTCGTGTCCGTGTTTTGCACTTTCACGTCCGTGGTGAAGCTCTTGGTGGTGTTGACGTCGGTGAAGACAGCCTTGCTGCCGTTTATGGTCAGCCGGTACTCGCCAGGCTTCAGTTGCAGATTGCCCGCCTTGGTCGGCGAGGAAAGAAGGATGTCATAGGTCTTGGCGCTTGCCACGGCCACGGTAAAGATTGCCAGCGCTGCGGTCAGTAGTAACGTGCGTGTTTTCATAGTCTTATCTCTCCTTGATTTATTCTTGAACTGTTGCGAACCAGGGCGGGGCCAGGCGACTGCCTCGGCCTCCTGCTTTGTCTCGATTTGGCTCACTGATTAGAAGGCGGTAGCGGAACCCAGAAAGTTACACCACCCCGCGGAGGGAAATAAAAAATGGCAAAAAGGTTTGATTCTCCTTTATTTGCAATCGGACACCGCTCTTTAGGGCCATTGCCCGGACATTCGGAGGGTCCGCCCATGGGCCAATAAGGCCCGCTCGGCCCCCCGGTTTTTACCGGAGGCCCTGCAAGCGGGATACCCGGCTTGAATATGGCGCAGGGCCTATCGAATCCACTCCGGCCGCAGAGTGGTATGGTGATCGGGAGCGCGGCGAAATGCACGAGCCTCCGGATCCACGGGAACGTCTGTTGCGGCTGTTTGGTGCGGGTGGTGAGCCTGGCTTGGTCGAAGCGCCGGGCCGCGTCAATCTCATCGGCGAGCACATCGATTACCACCAGCTTGCCGTCTTGCCGGTGGCGCTCGACCGGCGGATTCGCGTGGCTTTCCGGGCGCGCAGCGACGCGCGCATCCGCGCGGCGAGCGCCCGGTATGGCCCGCGCGAGTTCGAGTGGACAGCTCATTTGGCTCCCGTGGCGCGGGGCGACTGGGAGAACTACCTGCGCGCCGCCGCGCAAGCGGTTGCCGGCCGTTGGGGCAGCGGGAAGGGCGTGGATGCCGTGGTCGAGTCTCGCCTGCCGGCGGCCGCCGGGCTATCCTCATCCTCCGCGCTGATTGTCGCCTTCACGCTGGCGCTGCTCGAAGCCAACGGACGTGAGGCGAGCTTCGCCGAACTGATGGAAATTCTGCCGGATGGCGAGCAGTTCGTCGGCACGCGCGGCGGAGGCATGGATCACGCGGCCTCGCTCGAATCGCGCGAAGGCTGCGCCTCGCTGGTGGAGTTCGCGCCGCTTGCGGTCCGCCACATTCCCGTGCCGGAGGGCTGGAGCTTCCTGGTGGCGCACAGCCTGCAAACGGCCGAAAAATCGGGCAGCGCGCGCGAAGAGTACAACCTGCGGCGCGCCGGAGGCACCTCGGCGCTGGCGCGTTTGGGGTTCGCATCGTACCGCGAGGCCCTGCCGGTGGCCTTCGAAGCCGCTGCTCGCCTGCAGCCGGGCCCTGAGCGCGATGCCTTCCTGCACGTCACTTCGGAAGCGCTGCGGGTACGCACCGCGGTCGCAGCCATGACAAGCGACGATGCCGTCGTCTTCGGCCGCCTGCTGCTGGAATCGCACGCCAGCCTGCGGGACCGGCTGCGTGTCAGTTGCCCCGCGCTCGACCAGTTGGTGGAAGCGGCCATGGCGTCGGGCGCGTCAGGCGCCCGTCTCACCGGCGCCGGATTCGGAGGCTGTGTGGTGGTGTTGTGCCGCGCCGCCGTGCGCGCCGCCGTGCGCCGCGGGCTGGTGGAGCGGTTTTATGCGGGCCGGATTGGATTCGACGAGCGAATCCACTTGATCGACGTCCGGCCGGCTGACGGCGCACTGCACCTTGCTTCCAACGGCGCATAGCGCCCTGAAAAGAAGTAAACTTTTGTTTCCCTATGCAACTGCATGCGCTTGACTGGATAGTCGCCCTCGCCGCCGTAGCCATCTGCTTCGCTCCCGCGCTGTTCTTTGGAAAGCGCTCGGGGAAGAGCACCGCGGAGTTCTTCGCTTCGGGCCGTTCCGTGCCGTGGTGGCTGGCCGGGCTCTCCATGGTGGCCACCACGTTTTCCAGCGACACGCCCAACCTGGTAGCCAACTTCGTGCGCACCGAAGGCGTGGCGGGCAACTGGCGGTGGTGGGCTTTCACTCTGACGGGTGTCTCCACGGTCTTCTTTTATGCCAAGCTCTGGCGCCGCTCCGGCGTCCTCACCGATCTGGAGTTTTACGAGTTGCGCTACTCCGGCAAGGCCGCCAGCATCGTGCGGGGCTTCCGCTCGATCTACCTGGGCCTGCTGTTCAACTGCATCATCATGGCGACGGTGAACCTGGCGGCGTGCAAGATCGCCGCGATTCTCTTCGGCTTCGAGCGCTGGCAGACGCTGCTGTTCGTCGGGCTGCTGAACGCGGTTTTCGCCACTTACTCGGGGCTGTGGGGCGTGCTCGTAATCGACATGGTGCAATTCTTCATTAAGATGTCGGCGGTGATCGCAGCGGCGTACTTCGCGGTGGAGCTGCCGCAGGTGGGCGGGATGAGCGGGCTGGTGCACAAACTGTCGAATCTGCCCGGACCGCACGGCATCCACTACCTCAACATGATGCCGGATTTCACCAACAACTGGGATCTGGCGGTGGCGATCTTCGTGATCCCCATCACGGTGCAATGGTGGGCGTCGTGGTATCCCGGCGCGGAGCCGGGCGGCGGCAGCTACATCGCGCAACGCATGCTGGCGTCGAAGACCGAAAAGGACGCGCTGGGCAGCACGCTATTCTTCAACCTGGCGCACTACGTTTTGCGGCCGTGGCCGTGGATTTTAACCGGCCTGGCATCGCTCATCATCTACCCGCAGTTGTCGGACATCCAGAAAGCCTTTCCGCATCTCGATCCCAAGCTGCTGGGGCACGACATCGCCTTCCCGGCCATGCTGCGTTTCCTGCCGGTGGGCTGGATGGGGCTGATGTTGGGGGGGCTGATTGCCGCCAATTCGTCCACCATTTTGACGCACTTGAATTGGGGCGCGTCGTACCTGGTGCACGATTTTTACCGCCGGTTCGTGAAGACCAACGCTCCGGAAAAGCACTACGTGGTGGCCGGACGGATCGCGACCCTGATCTTGTTCGTCGGCTCTTCCGCCATGGTGTTCGCGCTGGACACCGCCAAAGACAGCTTCGACGTAATCATGCAGGTAGGCGCCGGGACCGGCCTGATCTATCTGGTGCGCTGGTTCTGGTGGCGTGTGACGGCCTGGTGCGAGATCGTGGCCATGATCAGCTCTTTCGGCATGTCGCTTCTGTTTTTGATTTTGAAGAAGACCGGCATGGCCCCGGGCACTTACCAGCAGTTGCTGATTACCGTAGCGGTCACGACGGTTTTGTGGGTGACCACCGCGTATCTGGGGCCGCGCACCAGCGATGATCGGCTGGTGAACTTCTACCACAAGGTTCGACCAGGCGGACCGGGCTGGCAGCGCATCCGCGTGATCGCGGGACTTTCCGCCGCCGAGGCCGCCGCCGATACCGAAGCCGCGGCATTTCCGATGTCGCTGCTGGGATGGTTCGCCGGCTGCATCACCATCTGGTCGGCGCTGTTCACGGTGGGGAATCTGCTTTACGGGCGGATGGATTATTTCTGGGTGCTGCTGGCGATATTCGTAGTGAGCGGCGGGGTGCTGATTAGGGTGGTGAATAGGCTGTGGAGATAGCGGGCGGAGAGCTTTTATTCTCTGCCGCTGGCCTTGTGAGGCAGAATCCCGTACAATATAGTTTAGGAGCGTTTCAGCCATGCCTCAACAAGCATCCCGCACAGCGCGAATCGAAGCTCGCATCGCGCCCGGTGCGCTCCTGGTCGTCAAGCGTGCCGCGGAATTGCAGGGCCGCAGCATCAGCGATTTTGTGGTTGCCGCCGCCCAGGAGATCGCACATAGGACCATCGACGAAGCCCAGGTCATTCGCTTGTCCGTCGAAGACCAGCAGCGCTTTGTGGAATTGCTTCTCAAGCCGCCGGCTGTTGCGCCTGCCCTGAAGCGAGCGAAGAAGGCTCATGCTCGTTTGATCGCGTCCTCCTGATGACGGGTTCATTTGTCATAGAGCCGCTTGGACCAAGCCACAATCGTGCGGAGTTCAGGTGCGGGTCGGACGCGCTCGATCGTTATTTCCGGGAACAGGCTGGCCAGGATGTGCGCCGCCGCGCCACCGCGTGCTTTGTGGCCCGCGAGACGGCGGCAGAACGGATTGCCGGGTTCTATACATTGGCCGCGGGCGGAATTCTCCTCACGCAGATGCCGGTCCGATTCGCCAAACGCCTGCCACGCTATCCTACGGTACCCGTCGCGCGGCTGGGACGCCTGGCCGTCGCTCTGGCCTATCAGGGCCATAAACTCGGGGGTGCCTTGTTGTGGGACGCCATAGAGCGCGCCAGCCGGTCCGAAGTCGCCGTGTACGCGCTGGTCGTCGATGCCAAGGATGAACAGGCAGAGAATTTCTATCTGCACCATGGCTTTGTGGCGCTCTGCGAAGCGAGCAAGGCTCTCATCCTGCCCTTGCCGAAGAGGACGTGACCTCGGTGGGCGAGGGATTCGGCGGGTGTCACCTAACTGTCGTCCAGGTAGGTCCGCTGATAGATACCATGGTAAGATAGGGGTCATAGGGGTCATATTGGACTACCCAGCAGAGATAGAGCGCGTTTACAGACATATTGAGGACGACTGCGTCGCCAAAGCGGCGATGGGGTGCCTACGGATTGCAAGACAGCTACGGGATTACTTGAGCGCTTGCATTTTCCTCCGCGAAATGTATCTGGATAATCACGAATTCGCACGCATTCTTTACCAAGACACAAACCACCTGAAGCCTGATGTACAAAAGTTTCTGCATGAACGGTCGCTTGAGGATTTCCTGAATGAACGCACGCTGCCATTCAGCCTTAATGATGACAATGACGAGGCGCGAGTCCTGGCTGAGAGTGTGGGCGAGCTTGATACTGAGGTCGACCAAATAGAGCGCTCGATTGCGGATCTCTCGATTCCTTCCGGAATGACCCCCTTTGACACCGCTGCTTTTTTTGACCGCTACGCGGCAGCTAAGGCGAGGTTTAGGATACGAATTAAGGCGGTCCAGACCATCAGGGCACGTATTAAAACGCGTTGTCTGAACTATGTCATCGGAGTTGAGAAGCAGCTGGAAGCGCAGGCTAAGTCAGAAGCCTTTCTACACACCGTTCAGAACGAGGTCAACAACTACTTTAAGGCGCATTCTGATGATGTGTACACGAAGCTCCAGAAAGCGGCCCAGCTCGTTGATTCAGCCGATTCAGAAGACTGTTCGCTCCTGCTGACGCTAATACGCCGTAGCATCAAGGCAGTTGCCGATTACTTCTACCCTGCAGTTCCTGGATCACCGCCGGTGACGTGTGTCGATGGAGTCGAACGTAAGCTCGGTGATGACCAATATTTGAACCGGCTTCAAGAGTATATGGCAGCCCAGTTCCCTTCCAAGGGATCCTCGGCTGACCTCGTACGCGCGGAAACCAGCGTGCTGATGGCTTTCGCGCGGAAGTTAAATGACAAGTCGTCTAAGGGCGTGCATGGCGACGTGACTCCTGACGAAGCAAGGCAAGGCCTGTTTGGGCTCTACATGCTCCTATACAATGTGACGGCGAAGCTACAGACCGCTGTACCCCCATCCTCCGGGGCGTGAGTGCGGCTGTCTGCGCAAAGAGCCCGGGAAAGGGGGCGGGACGTTTCCAACGTCCTTGAGCGATTGGTCGTGGCACGCCGCCCCAAGAAATAACAAACGTGCCGCGGCGCCAGCTACTGCTTCTTCGCCGGCGCCTGTATCGCCGGCGCGTTTGAATCGTGGATCAGTTTGTTGAAGGCGGCCAGGTCGCTGGTCATCAGAGCGTCGAGCGCTTTTAGCTGGCCGTTGACGCGCGTGGCCAGATCTTCGTAGACCATGTAGGATTGCTGCGTGGGCTGATTGTCCGAACCTTCCACCAGGCCCAGCACGTGCGCCAGCTTGTTGTTCAGCTTGATGGGAAAGTTGAGCGGATCTTCGCTGGCGCGGTTCTTGGTCTGGTAGAGCTCCTCTTCCACCGCGGTCAGCTTCGCACTGAGAGCTTTGGCGGCGTCGGCGACGCGTTTGTCGTCGCGGCGGGCATATTCGTCGAGCTGCTTCCGCACTTCGCGGATTCGAATCACGCCCTCGTTTGTGTCCGATAACTTGTCGCGGATTTGCAGCGCCAGAGTCACTTGCTTGGTGTATTCTTCCGGCGTAGTCGTCAGGCGCGGATCTTTCTTGACTTCGAAAGTCTGGCTTTGCGCCTTGCCGTCCACGGTCAGCCGGACGGTGTAGGTTCCCGGCGGAACGCGCGGCCCGGTGAGGCTGCCGGCCCACAGGATCATGCCGGGGAAACTGGTGGCGTCGGGGTAGCGCAGGTTCCACACAAAGCGGTTCATGCCCGCCGAGGCGTTGACGCGCGCGGGCGGCGGCGCGCGGAATTCCTCTTCTTCCGGCGGCGGGCCTTGCGGCACTACGGGCGCGCGGCTGGAAAACTGGTTGACTGTCTTGCCCGCGCCATCCAGAAATTCCAGAGTGACTTCGCCTTGCGGGCGGCTCTTTAGCCAGTAGTTGATCACCGCGCCGCCGGGCGGGTTCTCGCCAACCCCTGAGGTGCTCCCGCGTCCACCGCCACCGCCGCCGCGACCACCGCCGCCGAAGCGGTAGGTGGATTTCGGCTGGAACAGGCGAGCATCTTCGGTCGGGACGCTGTCCGTCAACTGGTAGAGCAACGGCACATCGTCGAGCACATAGAAAGCCCGGCCTTGCGTGGCCACCACCAGCTCCTGGTCGCGCTTGTGAAACGCCACGTCCGTGATGGGAGTCACCGGAATATTCAGGTTGAAGGGCTTCCAGTTTTCGCCGGCGTCGTAGGAAATGTAGAGGCCGAACTCGGTGCCGGCGATCAGCAGGCCTTTGTGGTTGGGATCTTCCCGCACCACGCGCGTAAACGAGCCGGCGGGGATTCTGTTGACGATCTTTTTCCAGGTCTGCCCGTAATCGGTGGTCTTGTAGAGATAGGGCCGGAAGTCGTCGGACTTATACATGGTGCCTGCCACGTAGGCGGTTCCGGCATCGTGCGCCGAGGCGTCGATGGAATTGATCTGAATCCATTCGGGCATGTCTTTGGGAGTTACGTTGCTCCAGTTTTTGCCGGCGTCGCGCGTCACATGCACCAGGCCGTCGTCCGAGCCGGTCCAGATCACTCCCTTGGTTACGGGCGATTCCATAAACGTGAAAATGGTGCAGTAATACTCGATGCTGGTGTTGTCCTGCGTGATGGGACCGCCCGACGTGCCCATCTTCGACTTGTCGTTGCGCGTGAGGTCGGGGCTGATCACCTCCCAGCTCTGCCCTTCGTTGGTGGTCTTGAGCAGAACGTTGGCGCCGATGTAGAGGGTCTTGGGATCGTGCGGCGAGAAGGCGATGGGGTAGCTCCACTGGAAGCGGTACTTCATGGCTTCGACGCCGTAGCCCATGGTGTTGTCGGGCCAGGCGTTGATGTCGCGGCTCTGGCCGGTGCGGTGGTCCTGGCGGGTCAGCAGCCCGTCGTAACTTCCGGCGTAGACGATCTGCGAATCGCGCGGATCGGGCGCAATCCAGCCGCTTTCGCCGCCGCCCACGTCGTACCATTCGTGGTCGGTGATGCCGCCGCCGGCCGTCCGGCTGGCCGTGCGCACGGTCGAATTGTCCTGCTGCGCGCCGTAGATGTTGTACGGGAAATCGTTGTCCAGGGCGACGCGGTAAAACTGCGCGGTGGGCTGGTTGTTGATGGTGGACCAGGTGCGGCCGCCGTCGTAGGTGATGTTGGCGCCGCCGTCGTTGCTCTCGATCATGCGCTGCGGATTGTCGGGTGCGATCCACAGGTCGTGGTTGTCGCCATGCGGCGTGCGAATCGCCGCGAAGGTGCGGCCGCCGTCAATCGAACGGTACATGCCGGTGTTCAGGGCGTAGACCGTGTCGGCGTTTTGCGGATCGGCGAAAATGTGATCGTAATACCAGGCGCGCTGGCGCAGGATGTTCTGCTCGTTCACCTTGGTCCAGGTGCGGCCGGCGTTGTCGGAACGGAACACGCCGCCGTCGGCCGCTTCCACCAGCGCCCAAACGCGCTCCGGATTGGCCGGCGAAACGGTGACGCCGATGCGGCCTTCCACGCCGCGCGGCAAGCCCGGCGCGTGCGAGATGTCGGTCCAGGTGTCGCCGCCGTCGGTGGATTTGAACAAGCCGCTGCCGGGCCCGCCGCTATCGAAATGATACGGGTTGCGCCGCACCTGCCAGAAACTGGCGTAGAGCACGCGCGGGTTGCCGGGATCCATGGCGAGATCGACGGCGCCCGCGTCGCGCCCGCGCGTGAGCACCTGCTTCCAGTTGGCGCCGCCGTCGGTGGAGCGGTAGACCCCGCGCATGTCGTTGGGGCCCCAGAGATGGCCGAGCGCGGCGACGTAGACGATGTCGGGATTCCTGGGATGCACGCGGACGGCGCCGATGGTCTGGCTGTCCTCGAGCCCGACGTTGCGCCACGTCTTGCCGCCGTCGACGGATTTATAAACGCCATCGCCGTTGGAAGCGTTGCCGCGCACGCAGGATTCGCCCATGCCGGCGTAGACCACGTTGGGATCGGAATCGGCCACGGCAATCGCGCCGACCGAGCTGGTCTTCAACTGCCCGTCGGAGACCGGCAGCCACGTGCCGCCGCCGTCGGTGGTTTTCCAAATGCCTCCGCCCACGCCGCCGAAGTAATAAACATTGGGCTGCGAAGGCACGCCGGCGACGGCGACGACGCGGCCGCCACGGAACGGTCCCACCAGCCGGAAGCGCAGGTCCCGGAACAAATCCGCAGGCTGAGATGCGAGGAGCAGCGGAAAAGCAATCAACAGGGCGACTCGGAGTGATTTCATACTATTGGAATAGTATCAGAAGAAGGAGCGGTGACGATTGGGGGCTGCATGGTTGTAAGCAGGAGCGCGACCAGGGGGTCGCGCGCAGTCCAGGGGGACTGCCCCACTGGCCCGGCTGACAATCGGTCCGCAGGTTAACAACCTGCCCCACTGGACCGGGCTTATTTCACGACTGCGGGCTTTCGGTTCCAGGCTTCTACGTCTACTACGGGCTTGGATTGTCCCAGATCGGGCACGTTGTAGGTTGCAGTGACTTCGCGGGTTTCGGCGGGCAACAGCGAAAAGTAGTTGTCTTCCCAGAGTACGGGCAGCACTTCGTCGCCATCTGTCCCTTTTTTCACTTTGAGGTGTACGCCGAAGGCGATGGCTTTGCCTGCGTTGGTCAGCGTGACCGTGGTTTCGCCCGGCTTCGATTGCGCTGTCACCTGCAATTCCGCCGGCGGCAGGCTATTGAGCGCGGTGTAATCGGCAAAGGTCTTGGTGGGCGTCACGTACCAGGTGGATTTTTCCCAGTCGAGCGTTTCGGGTTTCGTGGAAAGCCAGTACAGGTTGCGGCTCACCGGGTGGTCGGAGGGGTCTTGCAGCTCCAGGCTCACGAAGTAAGTCGAACTCAAGCCTTCGATTTCCGGCAGCGCCATGGCGCGCGTGCTGCTGTCCTCTTGCAGATCCACTTTCACGCGGCGGGTGAATTTTTCGGTCATGTCCAGGTTCAGCACGCGCGCCACTACCGTCATGTTGGCGAAGGGCTGGTAATAGGAGTTCACCACCACCACGCCGCGGTCGTCGTAGGAATATTGCACGTGCAGCGGCTCGCAGGCTTTCTTGGCGCCGAAATACGAGCCTCCCGGGCGAAGATACCAATCGTAAAGATGCCAGATGAGGCCGGGCCAGGCGTTGTTCAGCATCCACTGGATCACTCCCGTGGAGGTGTACTTGTTGCGCCCAAAGGCTTCGAACATGGCGCGCTCGCCTTCGTAAGACATCATCTGCGCTTTACGGGCATATTCTTCCGCCGTACTGGCGGCGCCGTAGCGCGCGTTGAGCGCTTCCGTGAAGACGTGAATGTCCTTGAACTGGCCGCCGCCGGCGTGGTAATTCCACCAGGCATCGATGGGCCAGAGATGCTCCGCCGGGAGCATGGCGCGCAGCGTCTCGATGGGCGGCGGCGCCGGTCCCGGGCTGGTCTCGGTGTTGAACCCGTGCGCTCCGCCGCGCGTGGTATCGAGCGTCCAATAAGACGGCGCCACATACTCATACGGCCCCGTCATCTTGACGCCGGTCTCACCGGCAGGAGTTGTTTTGGCCGTCGCCGAGGATTGGTACGGGTTCGGCCATTCCGTTTCCTTGATGACGTCCAGGTACAGTTGTTCGATTTTCGGGGGCGGCGGGTTGTCGCTGCCGTACAGCCAGTCGAACACCGAGGGATGGCGGGCCAGCCGCCGCAACTGGTCGCGCAACGAAGCCGCCGCGATGGCTTCGTCCCGGGCTTCCCACTGCGGCCATTTCTCCCAGTGATCGCAGCAGCACCAGCCCGCCAGAATCAGGATGCCGTATCGATCGGCCAGGTCCAGAAAATGGTCGTCTTCCAGCTTGCCTTCGAAGCGCACCGCGTTGAGGTTCATGTCGCGGACGTATTTCAGCTCGGCTTCCTGGCGCTCCGGTGTGCCGTTCAGCAGCATGTCGAAGGTGTAGCCCGCGCCGCGGATCAGAATGTTCCTACCATTCACGCGGAAGAGGCGGTGGCCTTTGGCGTCGATTTCGGAAGTGACTTCGCGGATGCCGAAACGGGTGGAACTGGAATCCGACAGGCTGCCGCTTACTTCGAAACGCAGGTCGAGCGTTTGCAGCGTTTGCGGGCCCACCTGCGAGGGCCACCACAATTCCGGATTCGCTACTTTCAGGGCCGCGTG
>Ga0181518_10002705_pt1 | contig 16858 bp, 9 predicted proteins | sample PEATcosm2014_Bin_28_FD_119751 | JGI IMG/M metagenome (GOLD analysis project Ga0181518, IMG submission 119751) | Peatland microbial communities from MTU Mesocosm Facility, Houghton, MI, USA - PEATcosm2014_Bin01_60_metaG | ecosystem: Environmental > Terrestrial > Soil > Wetlands > Peat | place... | reverse complement strand
GGTGCTGAAGACGCTCACGCCGCGCGAAGAGAAGATCATCAAGATGCGCTTCGGCCTGGAGGACGGCAGCGAGCACACGCTCGAGGAAGTCGGCCAGAATTTCGCCGTGACGCGCGAGCGCATCCGCCAGATCGAAGCCAAAGCTTTGAGAAAACTGCGTCACCCCAGCCGCAGCCACCGCCTGCGCGCCTTCCTCGAGAACGGCACGCGGGGACTGTAGGGAAATAACCATGCTAAAATCCGGGCGCCGACGTGGCGCACGCACTCGTGCGTGCCGTGTCGAGACTCTTCTCGACACCTTTGGGCCCGAGACGGCGGGCGGCGGCACGAGTGCCGACGCGGCACGCATGAGTGCGTGCGCCACGTCGGAATGACAGAGAGGGAACCATGCCAATGGATCGCAGACGGTTCGTGATGACTTCCACGGGTTGGGCCTTGGCCGCACCGGGCGCTGTTTCGGCGCTAGCGGGTGGGCAAACTGACGCCGCCAGCACCAAGCCTTACGGCTCGGGCCACTTTGGCGAATGGGTGCAGGACGAATTCGGGCTGCCGGCGTTTCATTACACCTGCGACCAGACCAGCGACCCGCTCGCCGTCAGTCCGGTGACTCCCGGCATCCTCTCGGCTACCGACCACGTGCACCAGGTGGGCAACGACCGCATCATCGCCATCGTCTCCAACTACGGCCATGTGCGCGTGCGCCAGGATGAAGGCGCGCCCAAGTTCCTCAACGACTATGTGCCGGAGATGAGCCAGTTCTCGGGCGGCTTCGGCTACCTCACCGATGGCCACGAAACGCTGAGCACGCTGTATCCGCAAAACGGCGCGAGCTTCGACCGCATCTTCGGCGCCGGCTATCTGCGCAAGAAAGTGGCGCACGGCAACTATAGCGTCGATCAGGCGATCTGCGCGCCTTTCGGCGATGACCCCGTCCTGCTATCGCAGGTGACCATCGCCAATCACGGCGCCGCGCCGGCCGCGTTGCGGTGGATCGAATATTGGGGCACGCTGGTTTACGAATTCTCGTTCCGGCCGTTCGTGGAGCAGATGGCCGGCTTCGGCAGGCCGGTGGATCTGCGCCGCCGCTTCGGCCAGCGCTTCACGCATCGTGTTCGTGCCCTGGAACATAACCTTGGCTTGACGGAGGAGAAGCAGTTCTTGGGGCGCGATCCGAAGGAAGAAGCTGCGTGGCAGCGCGTGAAGACGAACCTGGCCGCCCATCCCAACTCTTTTCTGGGAGCGATTCCAGAAACCGTTCCCGAAGCTACTTACGACGATGTCAACCCTCCCGCCACTTTTCTGATTTCGCTCGATGCGCCGTCGACCGGCCTCAGCGCCAATGGGAAGGCGTTCTTCGGATCGGGCGGCGCAGCGAAACCGGACGGCATCGGCCGACCTTTGGATGGAGATCTGGCGTCCAACGGACCGGAAGGCGCGCTGCTGCTGGAGCGCGCGCTCAACCTGGAACCCGGCCAGCAGACCACACTGTCTTTTCTCTACGGTTACTTGCCAGCCGGCTTCGAGCTCAACTCGTTGGCCGCGAAATACCGCGCGCGCGCCGCCACCACGCTGAAGAATTCGAGCGCCGAATGGAAGAAGCGCGGCATGCGTTTCAGCGTCGGCTCCCACCCGTGGGTGGAGCGCGAGACGATCTGGAATCACTATTGCCTCCGCAGCAGCCTGACTTATGACGACTACTTCCACGAGCATATCCTCAACCAGAACGGCATTTATCAATACGTAATGGGATTTCAGGGTGCGGCCCGCGACCCGCTCCAGCATTGCCTGCCCTTCCTGTTCAGCGACCCGGACATCGTCAAGACCGTTCTGCGCTACACGCTGAAAGAAGTTCGCGCGGATGGCTCCATTCCATACGCGATCGTCGGCCACGGCGCAGTGGGTCCCATGGTCACCGATAAATCGAGCGACTTGCCCCTATGGCTGTTGTGGACGGCCAGCGAATATGTTCTCGCTTCCCGAGACGTTGCGTTCCTCGACCAGGAAGTTCCCACTTGGCCGCTCTACGGACCCACCACCGGCAAAGAGCGGGTGCGCAAGCTGCTCGAACGGTGCTACCGGCATGAAGTCGACGGCGTGGGCGTGGGCGCGCACGGCGTGATGCGGATGCTGAATGACGATTGGAACGACGGTCTGCTCAGCGTGTGGGCGCAGCCAGCTTTCGCGGAATGCGTCGCGCAGGGCGAGAGTGTGCTGAACTCGGCGATGGCAGCCTGGGTCTTCGATCTCTACGCGCGCCTGCTCGACTTTGCCGGCGACAAGGACCTCGCTTCCAGCGTTCGCAAAAGCGCGGACGCGCACCGCGCTGCCACGGCCCAGCAGTGGACCGGTAAGTGGTTGCGCCGCGCCTGGCTCGGTCCCACGCTGGGCTGGGTGGGAGAAACCACGCTATGGCTGGAGCCGCAACCCTGGGCGCTGCTCGCCGGAGTGACCACGCCCGAAGAAAGCTGCGAGCTGATACGCACCATGGATGAGTTGCTGCGGCGCTTGTCGCCCATCGGCGCGGTGCAGATGAATCAGGGGCCGGACGCTCCCAAGGGCGGCGTTTGGGAGCCGGGAACTTCCGTGAGCGGTGGCATCTGGCTTTCGCTCAATCAGACGCTGGTCTGGGCGCTGGCGCGGCACGATCCCGCCATGGCCTGGGACGAGTGGAAAAAGAATTCGCTGGCCTGCCATGCCGAGAATTATCCCGGCATCTGGTACGGCGTGTTGAGCGGTCCCGATACTTATAACTCCACGCTCAGCAAGCGCCCCGGCGCGACGGTCGACAACCTCTACTTGCACTACACCGATTTTCCGGTGCTTAACCTGCATTCGCATGCCTGTTCGCTCTATTCCGCCGCCAAGCTGATCGGGATCGAGTTCACCGCAAGCGGCCTCGATCTGCGGCCCGGCCTGCCGGTGGAATCGTATCGCTTCGAATCTCCGCTCGTCGGCGTCGTCAAATCGGCCGGTGGTTCCTACGAAGGCTGGTATCAACCGTCGCAAGACGGCTCCTACAAAATCGCAATATGGTTGCCCGCCGAACAAGCCGCCCGGCTGTCTCATGCCGAGGTCAACGGAGTTAGCGTAACTCCAGCCAAAGCCGCGGACGGCACGCTGGAGCTTACGGGCAGGAGCGAGCTCGGAAAGCCGCTGCGCTGGCGGCTGCGGTAGCGCGAGCGTAGAATGAGCATGGAAGGAACAGATGAAATTGAGCCGGTTGAATTTGTTGACAGCCGTTGTTTCACTGGCCGCGTCCCTGGTCTGGTTCGCCATTGGGCAGAATGCAACAGGCCTCATCTGGCTCGGGTGCAGCCTGGTTTGGCTAGCGCTTGCCATCGGCCGGTTACGCCGCTCGGTTGAGGCACCTCATCCGGTAGCGCGCCTAATGCACAGATTGTCGCGCATGCTGCTCTGGAGCTAGTGCGCACGTGGTCGCCAGCGCACACGTAGGGGCCGCGCACGCCCGGCCCGGCCACGCACTGAAACGAGGCGCGAAACTGTTCGCGACCAACGTCGCTGGAGCCGCAAAGTGGGGCAGGTCCCCGACCTGCCAACGCGCTCCGACGACCTGCGGAGGCTTTCCCGCACAATCAACATCCCAAGACCGGACAGTTAGTACGCATTTCAGACAATAAAGGCTGAAACACCGTTGATTTCACTGGGCTCGGCCTGGCCTTTGAATTGCAACCAATTTTCGTTTATGTCTCCCGCTGAATGGATCCGCGACCTGCGGCTGGCTCTTCGCCTGCTCGCGAAGAACCCCGGCGCCACGGCGTTGGCCGTGCTTTCGATTGCTCTGGGAATCGGCTTGACCACCGGCCTCTTCGCCGTGGGCGATGCCGTCCTTTTCCGGCCGCTGCCCGTCGAGAAACCGCAGGATTTGTGGTCGGTGAATTCGCGCGGCGACGACGGCAACTTCATGAATTACGGCTGGCCGGATTACCTCGATATGTCCAAGGCGATGGAAGGACGAGCGCAGCTTGTGGCTTCGCAGCGCCGCGGCGTCCTGGTGGGCGATGGCGAAGATAGCCAGCTCGTGATTATTCAACCGGCGTCGGCCGACTATTTTCAGGTTGTGGGAGCGAAGGCCGCGCTGGGCCGCGCGACGCTGGGTGAGACCGCAGGAAGGCCGGAGACCGTGCTCGGGTACCGGCTCTGGCAAACGCGTTTCGCGAGCGACCCGCACATCGTTGGCAAGACCGTGTTGCTCGATCACAAGGCATTCCTGGTGGCGGGCGTGATGCCGGAGGCGTTCACCGGTCTTGGGCGCGGCATTCTGATCGGTGTCTGGGTAAGCGCGGATGCCTGGTTCCACACGCTGGGGGCCAAGGAGGAAGAGCAGTCGCGCGACGGCCAGTTCGAAATCGCCGCGCGATTCCGCGCTCCGCTGACCGAAGCGCGCGCCGAGGCGCAGCTCGACGCCGCCATTCGCGGTCCGGGAAAGCACAAGCCCGCGCCCCGCGGCGTCGCGGGAACCACGGTGCAATCCTTCATGCAGCCCTTGCGCGCCTACGTGGTAATCGGCGGCGGGATGACGGCCGTGTTCGGATTAATTTTGTTCGTGGCTTGCGCCAACGTCGCCCAGTTGCGGCTGGCGCAGGCCGAGGCGCGTCACAAGGAACTCGGCGTGCGAATCGCACTGGGCGGGGGCGGATGGCGGGTGGCGCGCCAACTGTTGCTGGAAACCGCTCTCCTCAGCCTGGCTGGCGCCGGGTTGGGCCTGCTGCTGGCCCAGTTTCTGACGGAGAAAGTCACCCAGTTCGCCAGCGCGATGGGTCCCTTCATCGATTACGGCATCCGGCTGGATTACCGCGTGCTCGCGTTCTCGGCTGGCGCGCTGCTGTTCGCCCTCCTGGTGGCCGGAGTCTGGCCCGCGCTTCACGCGGTGCGGCTCAACATTGCCGACATATTGAAGCAGACTCAGGGCGTGACGATGCGGCGACGCGGCTGGCAACAGAAGACGCTCATCATTTCGCAGATCGCGGTCAGCGTGGCGCTGTTCGGCTTCGCGGTCCTGTTCCTCACCAGCCTTCATCACGCTACCGAAATCCGCCCGGGCCTGGACCCGCACAAGAAGGTGCTGGCGTTGTCGGTATTCCCGGAGCTCCACATCCCGCGCGCTGCCTGGTGCGATCAGGCGATCGCGCGCCTGGCCGCGCTGCCCGGCGCGCGCGGCGCAACCTACGCGCGGCGGCTTCCGCTGACCGGTTCCGGCGGCGGCTTCACGGCGCGGGTCGAAATTCCGGGAATGGCGCCGATGGGAGTGCACCTCAACAACGTCGCCGCCAACTACTTTTCCATGATGGGCACGCGCGTGGTGGCCGGGCGGGGCATCGATAGCCGTGATCGCGCGGGCGCGCCGCTGGCGGTGGTGGTGTCGCAAATGCTTGCCCACACCTTGTTCGGCAACCGCGCGCCCATAGGCAACTGGGTTCGGATCGATGGTCAACCGCGCCAGGTTGTCGGCGTGGCCGAGGATGGCCCTTCCATCGATCTGCACGAGCAGCCGGAGCCGTTTCTCTATCTTCCCTACGCTCAGAAGGCGGAGGGCGATCTCACTCTGCTGGTCGAAACCGCGGGCGAACCGGCCGCGCTCGACCGCGCTGCCCGCGCCGCGATCCGCAGTTTCGATCCTGGAGCGTGGGTGTACGAATCGACCACGTTGCGGAAGACCCTGGACAGCGCCCTCTCGATGGACCGTTTTATCGCCACCGCCAGCAGTGGGCTGGGTCTCAGCGTAGTCTTGCTGACTGCGGCCGGCCTGTTCGGCGTGCTGCTCTATGCCGTGAACCGGCGCATGCGCGAATTCGGCCTGCGCGTGGCTCTGGGCGCGCGGCCCCGCCAGATCGAGCGCTTGGTGATGGGCGAGTCGCTGCGCATGGCCGCGATCGGAGTGCCCATAGGCCTCGCCGCACTGGCCGCGGCGGCCCAACTCGCGGGATCGATATTGCTGGGCGTGACGCCGCTCGACCCGCTGGCCTACGTGCTCAGCGCCGTTGCCGCAGTAGGGCTGGCGCTGGCCGCGGCCTGGCTCCCCGCGCGCCGCGCCACGCGCGTGGATCCCATGGAGGCCCTGCGGGCAGAGTAGAGCCCGGAAGAGCACCCCAGTACTCCAATAGTACTGGCCCCACGGCATTTTCCATGTCATCGCCGCCCGCCCGGAGTTACAATTCACCGCTCCACCACGGACACAGTTTTTCCGTGGCCGGGAGCTCTTTCACGTGCTTCGCGAACTGCTGCACAGTCCAGCCAAAAGGGCTTACTGCGGAACCGGCCTGGTGTTAGTTGGTCTGTCACCGGTCTACTACACTCATCTCCCTCTTCAGTCGCAGTACCCAGGCGTCATCTGTGTGTTGTCGCTTGCCGCGCTTGCCTTCGTATTCGCATTTCTCCAGGACTCGATCGACCTGACGTCCGGTGTGAAAGTGGAACTCGCCTGGACCTTTGGAGCCGGGTCGGTCCTGCTGATGAACGGCGACCTGTGGTTTCACAACCTGATCGCGAAATGGGTACCCTATGCCGAATGGAAACAGGCGCTAGGCCTGATCGACCTGGTATTTCCGATTATGATCCTGCTTCCGGTCTTCGTCGTATTTCTCGGCGTTCTCCGGTACCCGAGGAAATGGCCGGAGCGGGCGTACCTGCTGGGCGGGCTTTGCCTGGTATTCCTGTTCATCGGAGAGGTTTGGTTCAATCTGTTCAGAATCCACTTCCTGGGCAACCCCAGCCTGGAATCCTACCCGGCGCGGTTCGTCTGGGTGACGGTTTGTCTGGTTACCGGAACCATGGGGATGGTGCTGGGCTGTCTGCCGCAATGGTCGCACCGGCCTTCGCAGCTTGAATCCACCATGCCCTTCTGCTATCTGGCTGGAGCAGGGATGCTGGCGCTCGGTATCTTCTGGGACGAACTGGCAGCCGTCGCTCCGGTGCCAGCTATGCTCGGCGCCTTGGCCCCTGCGTCTTTCATGACCTGGCGATGGATCGCGAGCACAGTGGATAAGCGCTCGCACTGAGCATGTGGGGCGGGTCCCCGACCCGCGTGCCGAGCCCCCTGGCTCGGCCGCCGCACCGGGTCTCCGGCGCGTTGCGAGGGCGCCCGCCCCACGCGCCGACATAATCCTGAGAACCACCGCGCGGCCGCGGCACTACCTGACATCCAATGGTACGAACGTTGGTAGTGGTGCTGGCCGGCCTGGGATTGCCGCTGGCGCTGGCGGCTGCCGAGCCGGGTTTCAAGGCCGAACTGGTGGGCGGAACGCCGGGCGAGTTTCCCACCAAGGGCAGCGTCCGCCTGGACCTTTCCGACGCCGAGACGCTGCTGTTGCGTGCGGGCAAAAGCGAGCTGCGCGTGTCCTATCAAAAAGTCAATACGCTCGAATACGGCCAGACCGTCAGCCGGCGGTACGCGGCAGCCGTACTGATTTCGCCGGTCCTGCTGTTGAGCAAGGCGCGCAAGCATTTCGTCACCCTCGGGTTCGTGGACGCGGAGGGCAAGCAACAGGCGCTGGTGCTGCGCGTGGATAAGGGCGACATACGCAGCGTGCTGGCCGGCCTGGAAGCGCGCACCGGCCGGCGCGTCGAGTTCCTCGATGACGAAGCGCGCAAAGCGGGCAGAGGATGAAACCATCTCTGCTGTTCGCGGCCGCGTTAGCCGCGCCGTTTGTGTGCGCGGCTGGGGATGCCGCCACGGCGGCCGTTGAAGCGGGCAATCTGCGGCAGTTGCTCTCCGTTCATCGCATCTATGTGGACCGGCTCACCGGCGGCGATACTGCCGCGCAGATGCGCGACATCCTCATCAGCAGCCTGGCCGCCTCCAGGCTTTTCGTCCTTACCGAAAAGGAGGAGCGCGCCGACGCCGTGCTGCGCGGCGCAGCCGAAGACCTGGTCTTTACCGAAACCCACACGTCATCCGATGGCATCAACGCGCACATGAACCTCAGCACGCGCGCGGGCACGGGATACTACGCCAAGGGCAATGCGGCCGGCTTGGGAATCGGCGAAAACGAATCCGATCACTCCGCCGAGCGCCGCCATGAGGCGCTGGCTGCCGTCCGCCTGGTCAATAAGGACGGCGATGTCATCTGGTCCACCACGCAGGAAAGCCTCGGTGCACGGTACCACGGCGCCAGCGCGGACGTGGCGGAAAAGATCACGGCGCAATTGAAGGAAGACTTCGAGCGCGCGGGGAGGGTACAGTAGGCGCATCGCAGCACGTCCCGGCAACAGACTTGTAGGGGCCGGGCATGCCCGGCCCCTACACGGAGAACGATTACTGCGGTCGGACCGGATGGTAGCCCTCGGCTTCGATCGCCGCTTTCGCCTTGGTGAGCGAAGCCTCATCCGGGTACGGTCCAACCAGCACGCTCCTAAGTTCGAGCATCACGTACTTCGGCGTGGGGGCTGCCCCCAAACCGACGCGATAAGCTCCTCCGCCCCAGAAACCGAGGCGCCATGCCAGAGCGGGGAAGCCTTTCGCTCGGAGCGATTGGACAACAGCTTGCGCTTCTTCGGGTGCAATCACCATTAGCTGCCAATAGGACCCGTGCGACGCCGGCGCGGCGACCATGCGGAAGTCGCCCGTCTTGCCGGGATCGGTGAACTCAACCTCGATGTCGTATCCCAGCCCATCGATGTGCGTGTAGCGCCAGACTTGGCGCGGGGGAGTCTCCGACCGTTGGCCGTCGATCTCGTCCGGCGGGCCATACACGATATAGATGCGGCCGCGGTCGGTCTGCCATCCTTGGACGCTCGATGCGAAATGCTCGTTCGCGTACGCCATGCGCCGGTAGTGCTCTTCCTTGAATTCGTTTTCGGGCGTGCCCGGCGTCGGGTCGCGCCGCAGCCAGAACTTCTCGATGAACTCGTCGCGGTCCGCGTCTGACTTCAACGCTAGGAAATCGCGCCGTTCTTCGGCAGTGATTATGTACGCGACATCTTCGCTCAACCATTTCTTGTAAGCCATTACCCATCGTTCCGGCGTTCCCGGCGGTTGCGCCTGCGCGAGCGAGCCTTCGTTCTGCTGACCCCAGAACTTCGATGCGCGCGCCACGCCCAGCATCGCTCCCTGTTGGAATTCTTTCGCCGCTTTCTCTGCCTGTTGCAATTGCTTCTCTACTTCTTGGAGCGACTGATTGTCAATCGCGTCGCCCGCTTGCCTGAGAGCCGCCTCTGCCTGTTCGATCTGCTGCTGTTCCTGCCGGAGCGCTTCATCGAACTTTCCGCTCGTGAGCTCCTGTAACTCCTTCGCGGTTTGCTGCTGCGCCCGTTCCAGCTCCTGCAATCGTCGGGAATATCGATGGAAGTAGTCCTGCCGCACTCCCGCCTTTTGGGCATCGTCTAGTTGCTTGAGGAATGCGAGCCCCTGCTGTTCGAAGAGCTGCTGTGACTCTCTTGCCGGAGACTCCAGTTCCTTCAGCGCCGCCTCTGCCTTCAGCAGATGCTCCTCGGCCTGCGCGAGCTCATCCGCATGCCCGCCGGCACTCTCGACCGCGCGGTCGAGCTCCGCGGCATTGCGCTGGAAGAGTTCCCGCGATTTCTCGATGGCCTGCTCCGCGCCCTGTATGTCCTTCTGCTTCGCTGCCAGCGACGCCTCTAACTCTTCGATGTTCCGGCGCGCCGGCTCAGTTATCTGTTCCATTTTGTCGGTGGCCGATTCGGCGGGCCGAGGAGCCTGCGCGAAGCTCCTGGCGGGCGGCCACACCACCAGCGCCGTTGCCACGGCGGCCAACAGCACCAACGCGCCCGCCAGCGCCGAGGCTCTGGCACTGGGAACCCGCGCGGGCGCGGGCTCACCTAACAGTCTGCGTATGCGTTTCACCAGGCTTCCACCATTGGCAGCCGCTGCGGCATAGGCCGCCGGCCACCGGCTTTGCTCCAGCGTGGTCAGCGCCGCGGCATACGCCCGCGCGTCAGGCCGCAGCGCCACCGCCACATCGTCACAAGCATACTCGCGCTCGGTGCGCACCACCCCGCCGATCCACCACACCGCGGGGTGAAAGAAGAATAAGCCTTCGATCAGACTTTGCGCCAAACCGATCAGGTAATCCGCGCGCCGGATATGGGCCAATTCGTGGATCAGGATGGCCTCCACCTGTTCTACGCTCAGGCCAGCGAGCGCGCCCAGCGGCATCAGAATCACCGGCCGCCAGTAGCCGATTGTCAGCGGCACGCCGGCCAGGCAGGATTCGAGCAACTCGACCGGCTGCGAAACGCGCACCGCGCTGGCAAGCTCGCGGAGCCGTTGTTGCCACTCGGGCGGAGCCGCGCACACGCCGCGCCGGCGCATGCGGGCGACACGCACCCATCCCGCCAGCCGGAAGGCGTAAAACAAAATCACGCCGCCCATCCACAGCGGCGCCAGCCAAGCCAGCCAGTCGATTGGAGCGGCCGGCGCGCCCTGGGCGATCACCGGGCTGAAGACCATCCGCGGCGCCGCCGGTAGTGCCACCATGATCAGGCGACCGCCGCCGAGCGACAGCGCCAGTGTAATCCCAAACGCCAGCGGCATGGCCAGCAAGAACGCCGTGGCCGCCTGGTGGCGCCAGCGCGAGCTTCGCTGCGCGCCCAGGAACAACACCGCCCGGAGCGCCGCGGCCAGCAACGCGCCTTGCCACAAGAAATGCATCAGTGCCCGCCCCAGCGCGTGCGCCACCGGCGCGGCCAGCCACAGATCGAGTCTCATCGCTTGTCTCCCTCATATTCTTCGACTAGCTTGCGCAGCTCCGCCAGTTCGGCCGCCGATGCCTTCCGCGCCGCCAGCGCTCCCACCAGCAGGCTGCTGGCCGAGCCGGCGAAAGCCCGCTCGAGCAAGTCGCCGGCCAGTTGCCGCTGCGTCCATTCGCGCGGCCGGCTGGCGGAATAAATGTGCGCCCGCTGCTTTTCGTCGCGCTTCACCAGGCCCTTGTCGGCCATGATTTGCATCAGCTTCAAGACCGTGGTGTAGTGCGCCGGGCGGCGGCGGGAAATCGTGGAATGCACGTCGCGCACGGTGGCCGGTCCGCGGCTCCACAACACAGTCAGGATTTCCAGTTCGGCATCGGTGGGCCGCGGCAGTTCGTTTGATTTTGCCATCTACGAAGACCTTACTACGAAAACATTCGTTGGTCAAGAGTTTTTGGTAGGGCATGCTTTAGCTTGCCCGTGGTCCTTATAATCGAAGCATGTCTCTCGCCCGCGGGGCACTGGCCGCTCTGCGTATTCTGCTGCTGGTCTGGATCGTCATCCTCTGGGCGCCGTTCGCCACCGAAAACACCGCTCCCGATATCACCGGCAACCTGGCCGCCAATCCTTCCTTTGAGATCCTCAAGGAGCGGGACGCCACCGGCCAAGTGTTCGCGGACTGGGACGCCTCGAGACCCGAGGGAGGCTGTTCGTTTGCGGTTGGGCTGGTGGCGCACACCGGCCGCACCTCGGCGCTGCTCGATTGCGCATCGGCCGGCGAAATTCGCCTCGGCCAGCAACGGGAGCTTGCGCCCGGCCGGTATTCGATCGGCGCTTACCTGCGCGGGCTCGAGATTGGTAATGGCGGCGGTGGTTGCGCCACCGAGTTCGCGTTCGACGATCGGCCCATCGACCTGGAGAAAACCGGTACCTTCGGCTGGACCCGGTTTACCTACGTCGCCGAGCTGACGGACCGGACCCGCACCGGGCCGTCATTCAAATTGTGTGCACCGGGTTTGCTGTGGATTGATGACGTGTCCATCGAGCGCGTCGGCAGCAATGTCCCAGTGACCGATTCAGCCGAATGGGGAAACCAGGAAGCGCCCATTGCGCCGCCCGGCCCGCTCGGTCGCGGCGAAGTCCGCTGCCCCAAATGCCGTTACCGCAATATGCCTGCCTGGAAGAGATGCTACGTTTGCGGCGCCGCTCTCGCGGATACGCCGGCGGAAACCACCGGGCCGCCGGAGAGGATCGTCACTTCCTTCGAACGGGACAATCCGTTCACCGGCGGCGTGGTGGTCGAGGAACACTCTACAGATGGCCGAAAGGCGCTACGCATCGACAAGCACTACGCCGCGATGCGCCAGCCGCAGGACTGGTCCGGCTACGACCTGTTCCAAATGGACTTGTATACGGATGCCCGCAACCCGCTGCCGCTGACGCTCGAATTCTGGGACCGCGACACGACGGGCTACTGGAGCCGAGTCAATTACAACGCCGTCGCGCCGCCTGGGCAAAGCACTCTGATCGTTCCCCTGCGCGGATTGGCCGTCGGCGAGAGGAACCGCCCCGGCCGCAACCTGATGCTCAACGCCATCACGCGCGTGGTGGTGGCGCTCGGCGACACGCCCGCCGCCCCGCTCTTCCTCTCCCGGTTGCGCCTGGAGCGCGACGTGGCCGTCCAGCGGGCGCAGTTCGACGGACTGCTGCCGTTCGCTCTCGGCGACGGACCGGCGATGGATGGCTTCACCGCCATCACGCCTGCCACGTTGTATAACCCGGGCCGCGGATACGGGCTGAAAGACGCGCACGTCTGGCGGGCGGTGGACTCGCTCGGGCCGGATCCGCTGTACCGCCGTTCTCTCGCCATCGAATCGGGCGGCCTGGCGGTGGATGTGCCGAATGGAAAATACCGCGTCTTCGTCAACATAGACAGCCCCGCGGGGTTTTGGGGCGAATACCAGATCTATCGCGAACGCTCGATTCGCGCGCAGGGGAAAGTGGTGGTTGCCGAACACCAGGATTTCGCGTTGTTCCGAAAGAAGTATTTTCAATTTTGGGACCAGGACGATTTGCCATCCGACAACACCTTCGACAAGTACGACCGTGCGCACTTTCACGAGAAGGTGTTCGACGTGACGGTGAACAACGGCCAACTGTACTTGGAATTCACGGGCGAGCAGTGGGCGTGCAGCGTTTCCGCCATTGTCGTCTTTCCCGTGGCCCAGGCCGCCGAAGGCGCGCGCTTCCTAGACTTCGTGCGCGAGAAGCGGCGCTTCTATTTCGACAACGCCCACAGGCGCGTGTTGCACCGCGCGGCCGGCGATGCGCTCCAGCCAACCGCCGAGGATCGCGCGCGCGGGTATGTGGTGTTCCATCGCGATTTCATGAAGGACGTGTACTATGACGACACGCCCTTCCGCGGCGAACTGGTGGGTGCACTTACCGCGGAAGCTTTCGCCGGCCAGGATGCGCCGGTGACGGTGTCGATTCTGCCGCTCCGGGACCTGGGCCACGGCGCCGTCACGGTGAGCGCATTGAGCGGGCCACGCGCCACCATTCCAGCCGATGCGATCGACGCCGGGTACGTCTCTTACCGTCTGAGCCGCGTGACGGCGGATGGCGCGGTGTGCACCATTACGCCGCGGCTCATCGTCCCGCGAAACACCGTCAGCCTGCCGCAAGCGCTGGCGCGGACGTTCTGGTTGACCGTCCGCACACCAGCCTCTGCCAGCCCCGGCGTTTACAGCGGTCAGGTGATCTTCACGCCGCAGAAGGGCGCGCCGCTGCGGATTCCACTGCGCTTCACCGTCCGCAAAGGTACGCTGGACGCCGCAGACATCCCGGTCGGTCCCTGGGGCGGCGGCATCGGCATACCCTGGTTCGCCGGCGATTCCGACACCATCGCCTTCGGCTCGGAAATGACCGACAAGAGCCTGCGCCGCCTGCGAGCTCGCGGTTTCACGATGTTCACTGGCATTCCGCATGTCGTATACCGCGGTTTCGCCAGCCGCGAACCGGTGCTCGATTTCGATATTGCGGACCGCGAGATGCGGGACGCCAGGGGTTATGGGTTCCTGGCCGTGAATTCCTACGGCGCCGGCGTGATCGGCTTGGACGCCTACCGTCAGGACACGGCGAAAATGACCGAAGCGGGCTTCACCGATTACAGCGATTTCATCAAGGCGGTCTACACCGCCATCGAGCGGCACGCACGGGCGAATGGCTGGCTGCCCGTGTACTGGAACCTGGGCGACGAGCCGGCCGGCGACGAGCTTCGGCAATCGATCGACAATGCCAAGTCCTACCGCCGCGCGTTTCCGAAGGGACCGCCTTTCTTCACCGCGGCTTTGAGCCTGCAGGCGCGCGGGGAAAGCGACCCGGATTTCATCCTCGCGCGGACGCTCGACGCTCCCGCCCTCGCTTTGTACAGCGAGCGGGAACTCGGGCTGCTGCGGCAGCGCGGCGGCGGGTGGGCCGCTTACAACGCAGGCAATCGCTGGACCTACGGCGTGCATCTTTACAAAGCCGCCAAGGAGTTCGGCTTGCAGTTCCGCCTGGCTTGGCATTGGAACGCGGTGGCGGGCGATCCCTATTACGCGCTGGATTGCCGCGAGGACGATTATGCCTGGGCGAACGCTGCGCCGGACGGCCAGCTCGTGCCATCGGTGGAATTCGCCCGCATCGGCGCCGGCCTCGACGATTACCGGTCGCTCGTCACCTTGGCGCGGCTGGCCGAGGCCAAATCCGGCTCACCGGCCGCGAAAGCAGCGCAGCGCCTGATCGCCGCGCGGATGGCGGCATTTCATTTGGACGACCGCGATCACGACCGCTTGTTCGGCATGGACGATTGGGCGGCGTTTCGCCGGCAGGTGGCGAATGCGATTGAGGAGTTGCAATAGCGAAGGGCATGTCTGGAACTGAGAGCAGCCGGCCGTGGCAACCGCTCGCTCACGGAATGCCCTCTGGGCCCGGCTCTGAACGCCATCGGAGCCGCGACCGTCAGGGAGCCGTCGGGCACAACTGTTAGGTAACGAGGCCTACCGCCATTGATCTCATGAAAGGATTCTTCAAACCAATGACCAACGCACTTATGGAGGAACCGCGGCTCCCGCTTTGGGAACGCTATGCGGACCAGTTTCCGGTTCGCCGGAATCTCATCTATCTCAACCACGCTGCCGTGGCGCCGCTGGCGAGACCGGCCGCCGAGGCCATGCGGAACCTGGCCGACGACTGCACCCGCTTCGGCAGCATGCATTACGACCAATGGATGAACGCCTATGAAGGCCTGCGCGTTGCGGCCGCGCGACTGATCAACGCCGAACGTTCCGAAATCGCGCTGGTGAAGAACACGTCGGAGGGAATCGCGACCGTGGCGCTGGGCCTGGATTGGAAGCCCAACGACCGCATGGTCGGCTTTCGCGAGGAGTTCCCCGCCAACTTCTACCCATGGAAGCGATTGGAATCGAAAGGCGTGACCGTCACCTGGCTCAGCGTCACCGACCCGCTCGAGCATATTGAGGCAGCCTGCCGCGGCGCGCGCCTGCTGGCCATCAGCTTCGTGCAGTTTCTCACAGGGTATCGGGCTCCGCTCGAAACCATCGGTGAGATTTGCCGGCGCAACCACTGCATCTTTTTGGTGGATGCGATTCAGGGCCTGGGTGCGTTTCCGATCGATGTCCAGGCCTGTCACATCGATGCGCTGGCCGCGGATGGGCACAAGTGGCTGTTGGGCCCGGAGGGTTGCGGCATCCTCTATATTCGGCAAGCACTGCAAGACCGCATTGAGCCGGTGGAATTCGGCTGGACCAACGTGGCTGGCTACGCCGATTACGCATCGCGCGACATGACTTTGCGCAAAGATGCGGGCCGTTACGAATGCGGAACTTTGAATACGATCGGGTGTTTCGGCCTCCGAGCGTCAATTGAGTTCTTGCTGGAAGTGGGCATTGAAGAAATCGCTCCCGCCGTCCAGAATCTTGGCGACCGCATCGCCGCTGGCGTAACGGCTTTAGGGTATGAGGTTCTAGGCGAACGAACGCCCGCCAGTGGCTCCGGAATTGTCAGTTTCCGCAAGCCTGGTGTGGAAGCTGGGAGCATCGTGCGCCGCCTGCGCGAAGCCGGAATCTCCTGCGCTCCGCGCGCCGGCTGGGTGCGCACATCCCCGCATTTCTACATCAGCCCAGCCGATATCGATCGCATGTTAGGCGAGTTGCCGTAAGTGGCCCCATGCATCCGGGTGAGGATGGCCCGGTCAGTATCGCCAGCTTGTCAGGTCCGCTCCCGGGGGCGCCGTCTTTTGGATACGGTCCAGGATCTGCGGCACGTACATCTGGTTGTAATGGAGCCGCGAGTACCAATTCGGCTTCGCCGGGTCGCCATTCCAACAGTGCTCCGCGCGCGGTCCGTAGCGAACCTCGCCTTCGTATGGCACGCCGTGTCCGGCAGTGCCGGTCTGCTTGAGGAAGTCTTCCATCAGGTAAACCGCATCGTTCAGGAAGTAAGTGTCGTCCGAGCCGACATAGAGGTGTATTTTGCCTTGTAACTTCGGCCCGAGTGTCGACCAATCGCGTTGCAAGATAGCATCTAAGTCGTAGTGCTCGCGCCAGTACTCGGCTGTGCGATGGTCGATCGCGCCTGTGAGCTTATCGAAGATCGGCTGCGGATAGCCATCCGCCGCAGCCGGAGAATAGACCGCCTGCCATATGTCGAAGTTCTCGCCCGACCGGCCGCGATCGCCGAGCGCCGCTTCATAGGCGATGTTATCGCGCATCGACATCAGAGTGTGGCCCAGATAGTCGCGCATGGCCGGCTGCTCCACCTGCTTGTTCGCGCCCTGAATATAGAACATATTGTCGTCTTTATACAGGTCAACCGTCATGTAAGCGTGGAAATCGACCGGGTCCGGGCAGGCGACGAACGCACCGTTATAATGCTTCGGATAGAACATCTGCACCGCAAGCGATTCCCAGCCGCCGGTCGAGCCTCCGTAAACGAATCGGGCCCAGCCCTGGCCGATACCGCGAAACTGGCGCTCGATGGCCGGGATGAGCTCGGTTTCGATGGCATCGCCGTAAGGCCCCACATTCGCCGAGTTCACCGCATACGAGTCGTCGTAATAAGGATTCGCATGTTGTAACTTCGGCCCCAGGGTCGTCCAATCGCGTTGCAGGATGGCATCTAAGTCGTAGTGCTC
>Ga0181518_10002701_pt1 | contig 16879 bp, 8 predicted proteins | sample PEATcosm2014_Bin_28_FD_119751 | JGI IMG/M metagenome (GOLD analysis project Ga0181518, IMG submission 119751) | Peatland microbial communities from MTU Mesocosm Facility, Houghton, MI, USA - PEATcosm2014_Bin01_60_metaG | ecosystem: Environmental > Terrestrial > Soil > Wetlands > Peat | place... | reverse complement strand
GCTGGTCCTGATGCAGACCATTCTTAAGGCTGCGGACTACCGCGTCCTGCTCGCCGCTGAGCGCGCAGACGCCGTCCGCATGGCCCGGCAGAAACATATCCACATCGATATTGTCTTGCTGGACGTACGCGTTCCTGGAGTATCGGGGATGGGATTGGCGGACGAGATTCTATCCATTCGACCGAGTATTCGAGTGCTTTGGATGTCGGGTTTTGTGCACGAAGAGTTCATTCGCGTCAAAATGGTCTACGGAGATGCCGGATTCCTGACCGAGCCGTTGCGCCGCAACGGCTTCCTGCCGGCGGTGCAGGGGGCCAGGGAGAGGCGCCCCCGCGGCTGGGGAACGCCGGGGTATGACGGCGAGGAGGCGCTCACAGCCTAATCCTAATCCACCTGCATATGGCGCGTCTGGTAGCGCAATGTTTGCGCCGCGACAGGTGTACGCGGGATTATGGACAGGGCACGTTGAGCGAGTGCGCCGCACCTGGCACAACAGCGTAGGACCGCCAAGTCTGGGGAATTGGGCCAGGCTAATGCGACCGCTCCCGAACTGCCGATTCCCAATGCGGCGATGCCGTCTCGCCGAAAGCTCCTTCCGGCCGATCTGACGCCGATTCTACCGATCGTTCAGGCATGGCTTTAGGGGACATTCCAGTTGGCGGCGGGGAAGCGGCCAGCCGCTCACGCGACTCCGCCGGCGCGTCGCTCGAGCGCCGTCTCTTTTTGCCATACATCTGCGCGTCGGCGAACCGCAGCAACGAATCCGGCCGGCCTCCGTCCAGCGGCCAGATGGCGATACCGGCAGACGCACCGACCGAGAGCCAATGGTGGTTGAACTGGATGGGATCGCGCAGCGCCCGCGCGATCTTATCCACAACCTGCCTGGCATCCTCGCTCCGGCTGAGCATCGGCAACAGCACCACGAACTCGTCGCCTCCGATGCGCGCCACCGTATCTCCGCGGCGCACAGTTTCGGTCATGCGCCTGGCGGCTTCCTGGAGAACCGCGTCCCCGGCGTCGTGACCATACGTGTCGTTGATTTGTTTGAAGCCGTCGAGGTCCAGGTAGAGCATGCCCAATAGACACTGGCCGCGCGAGGAGCGCTCAATCTCCAAGTCCAGCCTCTCGTAGAGCAGCGCCCGGTTTGGCAGGCCAGTGAGAGCGTCATGCTGCGCGCGGTAGGCCAACTGGTCGTGCAACCGCCGCCGTTCCAGGGCGAGCGCGGCAATGTTGCACCATAAGCCGAGCTGCGCGCCTTGCGCATCCCCGCGGCACTGGTCCTCCCGGAAGAACGCGGCGATCGCACCGGCCGTGGCCCCGTCCACCACAATAGGCGCCGAACAGAACGTCCGGAAACGCGCATCCTGCTGGGAATCGATGAAGTCCGCCCACACCGGGTCGTCCGAGAACTCTTGGGCGGCGCCGAACTCCAGAGCGAACGAAACCGAGCTGACGTCTATCTTTCCCAAGACCTCCAACGGACCGGCAGGCAGGGCGGGCGCCGCACAAACCCGCGAGCCATGCGGCGCCCCCAGCAGGATCGCACAGACCGCGCCTTCGCAGTGCACCGCTACGGCTTGTGCGATGAGTTGAACGATCCGATCCACCGGCTCGTCTCGCGCGATGAGTTCGACAATCCGTTTGCTGTCCAACTCCAGAGATTCGGCCTCGCGCGCCTGCCGCAGCGCGTCGCGGGTGCTCCGATGAGCGGCCTGCAACTGAACCGTTTGGGCGGTTAAGGCGAACGTCTGGACCCGGACTCGCTTGCGGAGGAGGCCCACCCAGGCCAGGGCCGCAATGGTGAGCAGCGCCGCTCCCGCCAGGATCGGGACAACCCGGTCCGCCGTCAACAACGGTGGCCGGCCCAGGATCTCCACGTCTGCCGGCGACCGGAGCAGCAGCCGGAACGTACGCGGCACGATCAAGTCATGCGATTGCTCCACTTCCACCGAGCAGATGCCGGTCAAGCGAAGGCGCGTGCCAGGCTGCAAGGGTCGTGCCGCTCCGCCGCTGGGCAGATGCGCGGTGAAGACCATTTCACCGGCCTTGACCGACAGAACCTGCTCTGCCGGCTGTTGCAGCCGGTCGATGAGTTTACCCTCGATCTGCACCAGTTGACCGTCAAGGTCGCCTTTCATGGCCTGTAGAGAGGTAACGGGCACGGGTGCGGGCGGCGCGCCCGGTTGCAATCGTTTCACCCGAGCTCCCCGCAAGGCCGGGCTGAACCCGGCGATTGCCGGAAAGCCCACCACATCCACCAGATCGCCCGCGGCCAATCCCCCTGCGTCGTGATCCTGGATCATGACGCCGCCGGTCGCATCGCGAAGCCAGGTGAACCCGGACCGGTTGGGGTAGGTTACCGTTCCCCGAAGCCGCACGCGATGTCCCATATCGTGCGCGCGCGAAAACTGCATAAGATCCGCAATGGGAGTTGCAGCCATGGAGAAGGGATCCGGGGAAGGCGCCCGCAGTACGCGAATGCACTCTGTTCCGGGCACGAACATCTGGATGCCAAGCATTTGATGTTTCCCATTGAAAAGCGCGCCGCATACGCCCTGCAGCGTGACTTCAGCATCCACCAGATGCGCCAGAGACGCGGGAGAGGCCAGCACATGGGCTTTATAGGTATCGTTGCCCCAGGCCAGCGTGAGCAGGGCGTCCGCCTTTCCCCGGGCGACGCGCTGGACAACTCCATCTAATTCAATCCAATGGCAGTCCTCGCGGCCCCAACTCGCGATTCCGAAACGTCCGGTTTTGGGCGCCGGCAAACCCGGGTGGCCGAGAACTCTAATCCGGGCTTGGGCCACGTTGGGCGCAAAATCCGCCGTGGTCACTCCGGCGACCTCCACTTCGTCGCCCGCCCGCATGGGCGCTTTCTCCTTTTCGCTCAGTTCGACAAAAATGCCATCGCTCGCATCCTGCACAAAAAGGAGGTGGCCGACGGGATCGAAATACGTCACCACGGCGCGCAGATGAACCGGGTAGGCGCGTTGGGCCGCGCTCAACGGCAGCCGGTGTACTTCGAGCGCGGTGGTCAGCGTGGAACCCGGCACAGGTGCTTGGCGCTGGCCGGCGACCTCGACGCCGTCAACGAGTACGGCGCGTTCCAGGACTGGCCGCCCGTGCTCCCACGTTAGAAAGCCCGCCACTTCGAGCACTTTGGTGTTAGGGTCGGGGGCCAACTGCCCAATCCTTACGGCGATCTGCCCGGTTTCGTCCATGACCCCCAAACCGCCTTGGACTGGCGCGTAAGGTACCCCCCGAACGCGCACGCGGTGGGCCGGCGAACGGACCGGACCGAGCCCCAAAAGGCCGCCGATTTTACTGACGGGCAAGGCTGCCACCGGTGTTGCAGGATGGGTCCTCTGGATGGCGTCGGGGCCAGAGATCCAAAGCGCAGTTCGTGTTCCGCCCGCGTCCGAGGATTCGGCCAGCACGCCGCTGGCGCGGACCTCCGCATCGGTCCAATCGTCGTTCGTCATCGCTATCGAAGCGGATACCGTTGCCCGCACGGTGGCGCTTTCGGCGCGGATCTCGAACGCCAGCAACCCCGGGCGTTCGGGACTGACCGACTGGACAACCCCGGGAATGACCACTCGTTTGTACTCGTATTCCAGGTCCTGCAACTGCAACGAAGAGACGGAAACTGGCGGCGGCAGCAAATCCGCTCCGAGAGCCAATATGCGAGCTTCGACGATCGCGGGGGCTGGGCCTCCGGAAGAGGCCAGACCGGCGGCCTCCACCCGCCAGCCGGTGGCCGGCAAAGCCTGTCCAGGCGCCAAGGCAACCCGAATTCCGCCGGTGGAATCCTGAATAAAACAATAACTGGAATTCCCGTCGAAATAGGTAACGATGCCTTTGATGCGAACCCGCACGCCCAACTCGACCTGTGCAGCGGAGAGCTGGCGCACCTGGCTGGCGCTGGTCAGCACAGTCCGGGAAAGGTCCGGCGCACGGCCGCAACCCGCCAGTGCGGCCACAGCCAGCAGCGCGAATCGGCAGCGCGTTGCGAGGCGCGGGCCGCACGCCAGCCGGTCGGAGACCCGTCGGGCATTTCCGTTTGCGACTGTCCGAAACACGTAAAGCACTCACCAAGTTAATCGGCACAATGCTTTCAGACCTGTTTACCGGGCATTCTTACTTTTTTTCTTACATCCATTGGGGTATATTGTTTACCCCAGAAGGTTAGTCCGAGTTCAGCGGTGGGGCCATGTTGCTGCGGCGCAGTTCGGTCCCGTTTGAAAACGTTATTATTTCCCATTCGAAATCCCGGCCTAAATACGTTTTTTTTTCGCTGTTTCCGATTATTTCAGCATCAAATATCCAAGGATAGGGTGATTCAGACCTCTGGCTATGGCTATAATCTGAAGGACCATGTTGCCGAGTTTTTCAATACTCATGGGTTTGCGACCGGACGCCCGGACCTCGGCTGCCCAGCACTGGGATCGTGCTCTAGACGTCATGTTTCCGAATTCTTCCACAACTGCGCTGAGGCTTGGGAATACCGAGGCGGAGCTCGGTCCTGCCACTCAACGTTTTACCGGCATACTGATCAAGGCGTCCCTTGCCGGTGGCGTGGCTTGGTTTGCCTATCAAGTTGCCAACGGGATCGCATCCTCTGACAACACGTTGCAGCGGTCCCCCGTCGCCACGATCGCGTTCCTGGCGTTGTCCCTGACGGTCGCTGCATACGTAGCGATGCGCCAACAGGCGCATCTGGCCGCGCAAACCGAAGCGCAATCCGCCCGGGATCTGGGCGCGGAAATGGAGAAAGCCGGCTTGGTGGGCGCGATCGAAGAGGCGTCCGATGCCGTCGTGATCACCGATGGCGCGGGAACGATCCGTTACATCAATCCCGCCTATACCAAAATGACGGGCTACCGCGCCGAGGAAGTGATCGGGCAAGATTCCCGCCTGGAGGAGTGGGGCCTGGGTCCCGCATTCGACCGGGAGGTCCGGGAGAGCGTTAGCACCGGAAACGTCTGGCGCGGCGAGGTGGCCGCGCGGCGCAAGGACGGCTCCCCTTATGTGGAAGACATTACCGTCACGCCGGTGCGGGATGCCCGCGGCGCGATTCGAAGATACATTTCTATCCGCCGCGACATGACGGCCCGCCATGCGGCGAACGAAGCCAAAGCGTTTCTCGCGTCCATTGTGGAATCCTCTGAAGACGCCATCGTGAGCAGCACTCCGGAAGGCGTCATTCTGAGCTGGAATCGCGGCGCGGAGCAACTCTACGGGTACCGCGCGGAAGAGGTGGTGGGAAAGCCCGTCTCCACACTGGCCCCCGGCGACCAGCGCGCAAGCCTGAAATGGGTCTCGGAGAAACTGCGGCGCGGCGAAAGCGTCGATCAGGTTGAAGGCGTGGGATTGACCAAGGAGGGCAAGCGGGTCGATATTTCCATTTCAGCCTGCCCGATACGGAACGCGGACGGACAGATTACTGCGTGCGCCGCCATCATGCGCGACATTACCGCGCGGGTACAGGCGCAAGAGGCCAGGGCACTGCTGGCGTCGATTGTGGATTCCGCCGATGACGCCATCTTCGGCGCCGCGCCGGATGGCGCGATCCTAAGCTGGAACAAGGGCGCCGAGGCGATGTACGGTTACCGCGCCGAGGAGATTCTGGGAAAGCCCTTCTCCCTGGTGGCGCCCGCCGGCGGCGAAGTTTCCCGGCTACTGGAGAGAATCGGCCGCGGGGAAACCGTCTCGCAATTGGAGACGGTCATGGTGAACCGCGACGGAGGTCGGATCGAAGTCTCCTTGACGATGTCCCCGGTTCGAAACGCCGCGGGGGAAGTCGTGGGATCGTCCACCATCGCACGCGATATCACCCGCCGGCGCCGGGATCGGGAGGCGCTCCAGCAAAGCGAGGAGAAGTACCGCTGGCTGGTCGCCAACCTTCCCGATGTCGTCTGGGTGGCCGACGAGGTGGGCCAACCAGTCTTCTTCAGTTCCAACTGCGAGGGGTTAAGCGGATACACGCCGGAGCAGGCCTGTCAACCCGGGTTCTGGAGGGATCGAATCCATCCCGAAGACCAACCACGAGTCGACGCCGCGTATAGCGCAGTTCTCGAAAAGGGTCAGCCGTACGGCACCGAATACCGGTTTCTGAGAAAGGACGGGCAATGGATCTGGCTTTACAGCCGCGCGGTGAGCGTCCATGAACACGGCGGGAAGCGCTACCGGGACGGGCTGCTCTCCGACATCACCGAGCGCAAGCGCCTGGAACAGAAACTGGCGCACCAGGCCACGCACGACCTGTTGACCGGCCTGCCCAATCGGTCCGTCTGCGAAGACCGGCTTCGCCAAGCCCTGGCGCGTGCCCGCCGCCAGCGCGGGGTGGCCGCGCTTCTCTATCTGGACCTGGACCGCTTCAAACGCATCAATGACACACTAGGGCATCTGGCCGGGGACACTTTGATCCAATCGGCGGCCGAGCGTCTGGCCGGCTGTTTGCGCGAGTCCGAGACACTTTCGCGCAGCGGCGGCGACCGGTTTATGCTGATCCTCAGCGACGTCGGCGCGCCGCAGGACGCCGTGCAGGTGGCGGAGCGCGTCCTGGACACTCTGTCGCAGCCATTTTCGGTGAAGGGCAACGAGGTGTTTCTGGGCGCCAGTATCGGCATCGCGCTTTACCCGCAGGATGGCGTGGACCTGCCCGGCTTGCAGCGCGCGGCGGACAGCGCGCTGTACGCGGCCAAGCGCCAAGGTAAGCAGCGGATTCAGTTGTTCAACTCGCAAATCAGCCAGGACGCCAACCGCCGCCTGGCGATCGAAACGGAACTTCATCATGCCTTGGAGCGCGACGAGATATCCGTGGATTACCAGCCGCAGTTCGACCTGGCCACTGGCCGCGTCGTCGCATTGGAGGCGCTGGTGCGCTGGGACAATTCGAAGTTGGGACGCATCCCGCCATCCGTTCTGATTCCGATAGCCGAAGAAAGCGGGCTCATCTTGCCGATCGGCACCCGCGTGCTGCGCGATACCTGCCGCCAGGGCAAGGTGTGGCGGGACGCCGGCTACGGGCCCCTCCAGGTGGCGGTGAACACTTCAGCCGTGCAATTCGCGCGGGGCGATCTGGCGGAAACCGTAGCGGCGACGCTGGCGGAGACGGGCCTGGAGGCCTCGCGCCTGGACGTGGAAGTCACCGAAAGCGTGCTCATGCAGGATATCCGGGAAACCGCCCGGCAGCTCCAGGAACTGAAGGAACTGGGCGTCAGCGTCTCCTTGGACGACTTTGGGACCGGCTATTCCTCTTTGAGCTACCTGGAAGAACTGCCCATCGACAACCTGAAAATCGACCGGCGGTTTGTGCAGCGGATGAATGGCGCGGACAATACCCGCACGCTGGTTGAATCCATCGTGGGTCTGGCGCACAGTCTGGGCATGCGGGCGGTCGCCGAGGGCGTCGAAACCGGAGCGCAACTCCAGCACCTCAAAGCCATGGGATGCGACCGGGCGCAAAGCTTCATGCTGGCCGGACCCGCCCCGGCGTTGTGCATTCAGGCCCTGCTGGCGGCGCGCGCCGAAGAGCCGCAGCGTACCGCTTACTGACGTACGCGGCTCAGCCAGGACACCGCTTACTGACGTGCGCGGCTCAGCCAGGACACCGCTTACTGACGTACGCGGCTCAGCCAGGACACCGCTTACTGACGTACGCGGCTCAAGTAGCACACCGCTTACTGACGTGCGCGGCTCAGTAGGACATCGCTTACTGACGTGCGCGGCTCAATGTGCTACCGAGCCGCGACCGTCAGGGAGCGGTCTTGCCTTACTGCCAGATCACGTTCTGGCCCAGGATGAAGCGGTAGAAGATGTAAAACGCATCCAAACCGCTCGGCAGCGTCAGGTCTGCCGGGCATGTGGTGCTGGTAGCGCTGTTGCTGCTGCACGCGACCCCGGCGGGCCCTACCAGCAGCTCACCCGGCGGCACGACCGCCGTGCTGCCGGCGGTGGATGGCAGCGACTCAAGCACATAAGCCGGAATCTCGAAACTTCCGGTGCTGACCGGCGCGATGCATTGCACCATAACTCCGGGTGTGTTGGCCGCGGGTTCCAAGCCTGTTGCCAGAGTGGAAGAGATGGCCGTAATATCGACGTAACCGTTGGGATCGCCGCCGCTCCAGGTGATTGTAAGAGACTGATCGCGCGGTATTGCAGCGGCTGTCACGGTTTTCTGATTCGTCCACTGGAACGCTGCGGCAGCCGGCGTTACAGTAACCGCCGCCGTTAACGCGCCCACGCTCGCGCCACCCGAACCGGTCACGGTGTATTGGCCCTGGGAGATGGCGGACGTCGGTGTCAGGAAGTACGGAAGACAGTTGTCGGTGGCGGTGCTGGGGCAGGTACCCGTTAGCAGCAAGTCTGCCAGCTCGCCGACGGTCACGCCGCCAACCAGACCGGTCGTGCTGGTTAAGTTACCGGCCGGCTGCGCGCCGTAGGAAAAGCTGCCGCTATTCTGTGCCACGGTCTGGCTCCCGTTGGGTCCCTGTATTTTCAAGCTCGGCCCGGCATCCAGAAACGTCACTGAGGCCAAGCCGGGATCGGTGGGCGGCGGGTATTGCAGGAAGGGGTTAACGGCGCAGTTGTTCACCGACGGCGACCGCGTGAAGCCCTGGAAATTCTGGAGCGCTGCTTTGGTGTATGTGGCGATGTCCCCGGAAACGGTGTCGTTGTCCCATTGGGCGGTCGTCCCCGCCGCGGATACGTTCAAATAGTCGCTGTAAAGGGTGATGTCGCCGACGTTGACCTGGCCTTTGCTCTGTACCACGGATGCGATGTCGTTAAAATTGGTGCCATCGACGTCGCTGCAGATCCCGCGGTTGGCATCGACCGCCATGCTGGTGAAGTTCGAGATCACCTGGCCAGTTTGCACGGCTACTTCCACGTAGCAGCCCTGGACACCCGGTGGGACGATGAAGTCGATCTGATCCTCCGCGGTAAAGCCCGAGCGGCCGGCGTAAGTAACGGTGGCCTTCAGACCGGCTACCCACACCGTCACCGGACAGTTGGCCGCAGCCGCGCACAAGTTGGTCTGCGGAGGCGGAGCGGTCGCCTCGGTGGAGGCATTGGGCGCCGCGCCCAAACCGGTACCCCAAATAGTCACGTAGTCGCCCGGCGCGACGGTAACGAAGGGCGTCAGACGTTGGTAGGTGACGGCATTTGTGATGATCCCCGGACCCGTGCCGGCCTCGTTCCACGTGAACGTCCCGAACGAACTCGCCACCACCGTGACGGGGAATGTGGCGCTGGTCTGTCCGTTGAAGGTGACCGTGAGGGTACCGTTGCTCGTACCGTTCGTAGTGGTGGTCGTAGGGGTGTTGGAAGGCAATACCGCATTAATCTGAGAAGACGAGACATATTCAAGATACGCCGGGAAGGGTGTCCCCCCCACCGTGACGCTCACCGAAGTTCCCTGGATCGAGGTTGGCAGCGGGTTGGCGGAGGACGGAAAAGCGGAGGCCCCGGCGGAATCCCAGATGCAGTTCACTAAGTTTGTGCCGCAAGCCGAAGCCGCCGGCCCGATACCAGTGCCGAAGATCGAGAAAAAGGATCCTTGCGCGATGCTGGAGTTCTGCAGCGGGGGGAAGCTGAAGCTGGCTCCGTTCACGACCGCGGTGACGGCGGGTTGGGCGGCTGCGGAAGCTACCAGCAGCCCCAAAGTCAGGACGATTGAGAATAAGGTTTTCACGTCTGTGTTTCCTTTCCGTAGGCTAAGTCTATCACCACTAAACCCCGGGTGGCGAAGCAAGGGGTTGCATGGTGCTTAACCGTATCGGGGAATCCTAATTGACAGAGACCGCTCCCTGACGGTCGCGGCTCGGTAACGGTCGCATTGATTTCGCAAGGCTTACTGAGCCGCGACTGTGAGGGAGCGGTTTGCTCAGCTACCGATGGGCCAGGCGGTTTCGCCTGCCTCGCGCCGGGCAGGTGTACACTGTTTGCAGCACCATGTCCCTCAATCGCCGGTCCTTTCTGAATCAAGGCGCCGCCGCCCTGGCTGGCACGGCGCTCTCCTATCGCCGCATCCAAGGCGCCAACGAACGCATCTCGCTGGGTCACATCGGCATCGGTTCGCGCGGCAGTGAGCTCGCCTGGATCGTATCGCAGCTCAAAGACAAAAAGAACGCCGAAATGACGGCGGTTTGCGACCTGTGGAAGGTGAATCGCGAGCGCGCCGCCGCCAAGGCCGCGGCCGCGTATGGCCGGCCGCCGCGATCTCTCCAATATTTCGAGGATCTGCTGGCGCTCAAAGACGTGGACGCCGTGCTTATCTCGACTCCGGATTTCGCGCACTCGCCCATCCTGAAACTGGCGGCCGAGGCGGGCAAAGACGCGTATTGCGAAAAGCCCATGGGCAACGTGCTGGAGGAAGCCAAAGCCGCGCGCGACGCCGTGCTGGCCCGCAATCTGATCGTCGAAATCGGCACGCAGCACCGCAGCGAACCGTACCAGATCGCCACGCGCGACCTGATCCGCACCGGCGCGCTCGGCCAGATTACCAAGTATGAGATCGTGTGGAACTATCACGGTCCCCGCTGGCGCGGCCGCCCGGAAGTCGGCCAGCTTCGCGAAGAAGATACCGACTGGCGCCGCTGGCTGCTCGGCAAGCCTTACCGGCCGTTCGATCCCCGCCTGTATTTCGAGTTCCGCCTCTACAAGGACTTTTCGAGCGGCATTGCCGATCAGTGGATGAGCCACGCGATCGACTTAGTGCACTACTTCCTGGACGACCATCTGCCCCGCTCGGTGATGGCCCACGGCGGCGTCTTCGCGTGGCCGGACGGGCGCGAGAATCCGGATACCTTCCAGGCGCTGCTGGAATATCCCAGAGGATTTCTGGTCAGTTACTCCACCAGCTTCGGCAACGATTGCGACAGCTTCACGCGCATCATGGGCAAGCAGGCCACGCTGATCAATATAGGAGGCGAGGGCAGCCAGCGGTGGAAGCTGGTGGAAGAGAAGGGCAACCACGAAGACAACCCCTTTTTGCACCGCGCCGAAACGAACGTAACGCTGCCCGGCAACACCGGCAACACCGGCGACACCAAGATGGCGCCGACGTTCATCAGCGACAACGACCTGTCGCACATGACCAACTGGCTGGATTGTCTCCGCAGCCGGCAACAGCCCAATGCCACCGTGCGCGACGGATTCGCGCATTCGGTGGCCGTGATCATGGCCGCGCGCGCGTATCGCGAGGGGCGGAAGCTGTATTGGGACGCGGCCACGGAGACCATTGCGGACCATGCGTAGCGAGCGCCCATGCGTGCGGCCCATCCCATGGATCCTCCTTTGCACCGCGCTTTCCGCCGCGCCGCCCGTGCGCTTTGCGGAACACACCATCGCCACGGACCTGAAAGGCGGCTACCAGGTCGTGGCAGTGGACATGAACCACGATGGCAAGATCGACCTGGTAGCGCTCTCGAGCGGCATGACCGAACTGGTGTGGTTCGAGAATCCCGGCTGGCAGCGCCACGTCATCGCGGGCAATCTCTCCGGCATGATCAATCTGGCGGCCTGGGACGTCGACGGTGACGGCATTCCCGTCATTGTACTGGCTTCCGGCTTTTCCATGAACGCGAAGAGCAGCGCCGGCATCGTGTCCGTGCTTCGGCACAATGGAGACCCCCGCCAGCCGTGGAGCATCCGGGAGATCGACCGGCTGCCCACTTCGCACCGCCTGCGGTGGGCCGATATCGATGGCAGCGGCAAGAAGGTCGTGATCAACCAGCCCCTGACCGCCGCCACGGTCGATCGGCCCGAAGACCACGCGCACACGCCGCTGGTGTTCTACCGGCCAGGCGAATGGAAGCGTGAAACCATCTCGGAACAGGATGAGGGCGTGGTGCATGGGATTTACATTGTGGACTGGGATGGCGACGGCCGCGACGATATCTTGACCGCCGGCTTCACCGGCATTCACCTGTACAAACTGGGCAAGGACGGGCGTTGGAATCGCACCGAGCTTACCAGGGGCGATCCCGCGCCGTGGCCCAAATCCGGGTCGAGCGACGTGGCTGTCGGCCAACTGGGCAAGCGGCGTTTTCTGGCGGCCATCGAGCCGTGGCACGGCAATCAAGTGGCGATCTACCAGGAAAGCGCTGGAGCGTGGCAGCGCCACGTCATCGACGATTCGCTCGCCGACGGCCACACGATTCTCACCGCCGATCTGAACGGCGATGGCGCCGACGAGGCGATCGCCGGCTATCGCGGCAAAGGCGTGAACGTGTACTACGCGCAGGATGCCCAAGGCGCCGCCTGGACGAAAACGGTACTGGACAACAGCATCGCGGCCGCGGCATGCGCCATCGCGGATTTGAACGGCGATGGGCGCCCGGATATCGCGTGCATCGGCGCGGCCACCGCGAATCTGAAGTGGTATGAGAACCTGGGCCGGCCGTGACCCGGCCTTGCTATAATCCTCGTTAAATGTCTGAAATCCGCCATTCCGTGTGCGCCTTGGACTGCCCGGATGCCTGTGCCGTGCTGGTCACCGTCGATGACGGCGGCAAGGCGACCCGGCTGCGCGGCGATCCGGCGCATCCAGTAACGCGCGGATTCCTGTGCGGCAAAGTAGCGCGATATCTGGAGCGCGAGTACGCGCCCAACCGATTGCTCTATCCTTTGCGGCGCGCCGGCGCCAAGGGCGAGGGGCGCTTCGTCCGAGTCGCTTGGGACGAAGCTCTGGACGAGATCGCCGCGCGCCTGAAAGCCATTGCCGCGGAATTCGGGCCGGAGGCCATTCTGCCTTACAGCTATGCGGGCACCATGGGATTGCTGAACGGCGCGGGGATGGACCGGCGCTTCTTTCACCGGCTGGGCGCATCGCGTCTCGACCGCACCATCTGTTCGTCGGCCGGCGGCGTTGGGCTGATCGACGCTCTGGGCTTCCGCTACGGCACCGAGCCCGAACAGTTCCGGCACGCCAAACTGATTATCGCCTGGGGCGCGAACGTGCTCGGCACGAACGTGCATCTGTGGCCGTTCATCGTGGAGGCGCGCCGCAACGGCGCCAGATTCTACACCATCGATCCGCGGCGTAATCGCACGGGCGCGGCCGCGGACAAGCATTTCTTCATCAATCCGGGCAGCGATACGGCGCTGGCGCTGGGCATGATGCACGTCATTGTGGGCGAGAAGCTTTACGACGCCGACTACATCGCACGGCATACCACGGGGTTCACCGAACTGGCCGAGCGCGTCAAAGAATATCCGCCCGAGCGCGCCGCCGCGCTGACCGGCATCGCGCAAGACGAAATCGTGGCATTGGCGCGGGAGTACGCCAGCACTCGTCCCGCCGCGATCCGGCTGAACTACGGCGTGCAACGCAGCGACCGCGGCGCGATGGCGGTGCGCACCATCGCGTTGTTGCCCGCGCTGACCGGTTCGTGGAAAGAGGTGGGCGGCGGCTTGCAGCTTTCCACGTCGCAAGCCTTTCACGTGAACCGCGCCGGGCTGGAGCGCGCCGATCTGCAATGGCGGGCGCTGGGCCGCGAGGCGCGCATTTTGAACATGTCGTTGCTGGGCCAAATTCTAAACAATGCCGTGAACGATGTCACCGGCCCGCCGGTAAAGGCCCTGGTGGTATACAACTCGAATCCCGCCGCAATCGCGCCGAACCAGAATGCCGTGCGGCGCGGCCTCCAACGCGGCGACCTGTTCACGGTCGTGTTGGAACAGTTCCAGAACGACACCGCGGATTACGCCGACTTCCTGCTGCCGGTGACCACATTCCTGGAGCACACCGACTTATACGGCGCCTACGGCCACTATTACCTGCAATTGGCGCGGCCCGCGCTTGCGCCACCGGGCGAAACCAAATCGAACGTGGAGATCTTTCGGGCGCTCGCCCAGCGGATGGGCTTCGACGATGAGTGCTTCGGCGATTCCGATGACGACATGATCCGCACGCTGCTCGATTCCGAACATCCCTTCGTGCGCGGCATCACGCTGGAGGATCTGGAACGCGAGCGCTTCGTGCGGTTGCGGGTGGCCCCCGTGGGCGATCCATTCCTGCCATTCGCCAATGGCGGCTTCGGCACGCCTTCCGGCAAGTGCGAATTCCGCGCGGAGTCGATCGGGTACACACCGCCCGTGGAATCCCGCTTTGGCGATGAGGGCTTGCGGACGCGCTTCCCGTTGGAATTGATCTCGCCCAAACACGACGACAGCATGAACTCGACTTTCGGCTACCGCCCCGAGAACGATGCGGCCACGGCCACGCTACACATCGACGGGTCCGATGCGGCGGCGCGCGGAATCGGCACGGGCGATGAGGTGCGCGTTTACAACGACCGGGGTTCCTGCCTGTTGCGCGCGCAAGTGGACGGCGTGGTGCGTCCGGGAGTGGTGTGCGCGCCCTCCGTGCGCTGGGCCAGGATGGCGGCGGACGGCCAGAGCGCGAATGCGCTTACTTCCGAGCGCCTGACCGACAAGGGCGGCGGACCCACGCTCTATAGTTGCCTGGTACAAGTAGAGAAGAGCGGAGACTAATGACGATTTCTTTTGCAAGCCAGCGCCGGCCCGCTGTGGCTGCCGCGATCCTGGTATTGAGCCTGGCCATTGCCCCGGCGGGCTGCAGGCGGCACAGGCGCGTAACGGTCCAGACCGTCGAAGAGGCGCCGGCGCTGGCGACGGTGGTGGCGACGGCCGACCCGCATGCCGTGAAGCAGTTGGTCGGCGGGTTTTACGGCGTGGAACAAAACTCCTGGCGTTGGACGGCAGGCAGATTCTCCGTGCTGTTGCGTCCGCCGCGCACGGCTGCGAAGAACGGCGCCGTCCTGCAACTCAAATTTGCGATTCCGGAAGTAGCCTTCCCGAGGCTGAAGGGTGTGTCGCTCTCCGCATACGTAAACGGCACGGCGCTCACTCCGGAGAGCTACTCGCAGGCGGGCCAGTTCATTTACAGCCGCGACATTCCCGCCAACCTGCTGGCGGGCGATGTGGCCCGGGTCGATTTTTCCCTGGACAAAACCATTCCGCCCACGGCGGCTGACAAGCGGGAACTGGGCGTGGTCGTCTCACTGGTGGGCTTCCAGCCGAAGTAGCATGTGGCGCACGCTTTTAGCGTGCTGCGGCGAACTTCAGTTCGCCGTCCGGGCGAGCGAAGCCCACAATGGCGGCCTGAGAGGCCGCCGCAGGCCGAGGGCCTGCCCCACAATTCGCCGCGGCTTACACGTAGTGCTTGAGCATCGGCCAGATTCGCCGCAACGACACCGTCGGCTCGCGGCACACCCAGATCGTCAGGTTGTTCTCGAACGGCATGGCGTTTTCGTCCGTGACCGTTCCTGCGGCGCGGACATCCCGGAACACTCGGCGAGCAGCTTCGGCGGTTCCTCCAATGACAATCGCAACTTGCGGATCCATGGGACCGGGGCCCCACAAATAATAGTTGTTGTGTCCGCTTATTGCGTTCGGGATTTTCAGACCGGGCCCGTAATAGTCGACCGCTCCGGCGTCGCCATAGTTGTAGGCGAAGATGACGGTGCGGGCCTGATCCTCGGGCGGGAGTTCATGAAAGACGGCAGCCACCTGTTCCGCCATGTTCCGCCATCCGAACATATCGGCGTAGAATTGTGGCAGCCGGCCCATGACGTGCCGCTCCTCCACGGGGTTTTTAACACCCAGCCAGGCGGCAAATCGAATAAATGTCTCGACAGGCAGCAGTGGTACGGCCATCGGCGCGGCAAAAACCGCCGAGACTAGCATCGTGGCGATAAGCGCCCGCCGCAGCCACTGCCACGGCCTTTGCGCGAGTGACTCTTCCAGCCAAACGCCGCCCCCGCCCAGTAACATAGGATAGGCCGGTAACAGGTAGTAGCCTTTGCCGTGCAGCACGTACAGAGTCGCGAATATGATCACATAAGCCCAACCCAGAGCGCGATAGGTCTTACCGCGCGGGTGAAAAAAAAAGAACCATAGACCGGCTATCCAGATGGGGATAGCGCCGACCGTCAATTGTAACTGGGTCGTGAAGAACTGCCACGGCGTCAGGATGGCGTTCTTATATTTGACCGCATTTTCCAGAAACTCGAGCGTGGGCCACCGCAGCCCGATTTCCCAAAGAATGTTCGGCAGGAATATCAGCGCCGCAATGACCCCGCCCAGCCACAGGTTTCGCTGTGCAAATGACTTGCGCAGCGGCGTCAGCAGCAGCCCGGCGGCTAACCCGAAACCGAAGAACAGCATGGCGTGCTTGTTCTGAAGCCCGAGGCCCGCCACCACCCCAAAGCCCAGCCAGTATCTCGAATCGCCGGTATTCCATGCGCGGAGCGCCAGCCAGACACACCCCGCCCAGAACAGCGGCTCGAACGCGTTGGTGTTCAAGAAGTGATCGATGCTCATCCAGGCAGGCGTTACTATAACGGCCAAACCGGCCAGGGCCTGCGCGAATCGGCCCCCGCCCAGTTCCCGCGCGATCATGGCGGTCAGCACCACCAGACAGGCGCCGGCCACCGCAGGCAGGAGACGGATCGCGAAGAGAGAATCGCCGAGAATCGTCGTCACTGCCCGCGCGAGCACCGCGATCAGTGGAGGGAACTCCACATAGCCCCATGCCAGGTGGCGGCCGCAGGCGAGGTAATACAGTTCGTCCCGAAAGATGCCATAGCCGTGGAAAGTGATCAGGTGGAACAGCAGCTTGGCTAACGCCAGCGCTGCAACAATCCGCCATTCACTCGCGGGCCAGCGCAAACGCATAGTCTCCCGATCCGATCTCAACTACCAGTGCCCCATCGCTCTCTCGCGCACCTGTAACTCCCGTTGCCCCGCTCTGGTACTTGCCATCTTTCCAAATGGCGCGGCCGGATTCGGATAGCGTCACCGGCGCCGGACCCAGCTCCGGAATCCGGACTTCCGCCTGACTGCCCACGGG
>Ga0181518_10002697_pt1 | contig 16885 bp, 21 predicted proteins | sample PEATcosm2014_Bin_28_FD_119751 | JGI IMG/M metagenome (GOLD analysis project Ga0181518, IMG submission 119751) | Peatland microbial communities from MTU Mesocosm Facility, Houghton, MI, USA - PEATcosm2014_Bin01_60_metaG | ecosystem: Environmental > Terrestrial > Soil > Wetlands > Peat | place... | reverse complement strand
GAACTGACCTTGTCCACCTTCTCGCCGACCCATCATGAGCCGCTCCCGTCGATGCCCGTCGCAATCCAACGGAATCATCGTTCGTGATTCGTCTCAATCAGAGTTTTGCAACACAATCGGGGGAGAAGCTGCCGCGCCAGCCTGTTGCCGGGACGGCAGTTGATGACCCACAGCGGCACTTTGCGACCGTCAATTGCCGCATTGCGAAAGGTTTATCCGATCGCGCCAAATAACCAGAACTGACAAGGAGGCTCCGACTTCGGTCGGACCCTCTTTTGTTCGGCTGCCACCAGACGATTCACCGATTGACTTCAGCGCCTGGTTCGAAGTCTGCCTCGGTGCTCTCCGGTATACCTTCGGTGCGCGCCACAACACACCGCGGGTCGGCTGAATCTTGATGGCTCGCGGGGTGCGACGCCACCGACGCCGCGATCGTGACCTCGTTCGGCCCGTGCACGCTCGCACGCTTCAAGGTGATCACTGACGAGGTCACTTCGGCCGCTTCCGCGAATCCGGTGTCGCGAAAATAGCGGTGCGTTCCGGCCTTGGGTTATGGCCTTGGCGGTTCAAAGCTTGCCGAGCAAGACCAAGATCAGCAAGATCACGATGATCAGGCCGAGGCCTCCGCCACCGTAGTAGCCGGTCCCGTAGAATGGGCCGCCCCCAAGCCCACTAAAGCCTCCAAGCAACGCGATGACCAAAATGATGATGAGGATGGTGCCGATCGACATGGCATTATCTCCGTAGTCGGATCGTGAGAGTCGTTGGAATGCTCAACCCTGCGATTTTTTGGTTATTGTAGCAAGATCAATGTCCGGTATCGGACTTAGTTGATCTGGATCAATGCAACTGGGCTTTGCCGCCATAATCATATGCTCGAAGACATTCGGGCCGCAAAAGCCCTAAGAGGCGAGGGAAGGTCATGTCGACATTCAAGTTTGGGGTTGCCGTCATTGTTCTTGCGACCGCGCTCTCGACCGCGGCCTACGCGGCTAAAGGCGGCGGTGGCGGCGGCGGTGCTGCTCACGGCGGCGGTGGCGGCGGCGGCTTCCACGGCGGCGGCGGTGGCGGCGGCGGCGCACGTGTCGGTGGCGGCGGTGGCGCGCGTCACATCGGCGCCAGCCCGACGACATCCCGTTCGACCGCGCAGCCGAGCACGCGCGGCAATCGCTCTTTGGCTACCCACACTCCCGCGAACAATTCCGTCGGCCAAAGGACGCCAGGGAATCCAGCCGGCAATGAAGCGCGCAAAGCGAACGTGAACCCAAACCTCAAATCTCATGCCGTACGCGCCACGTTGAACTCCCCCGCGGTCGCCGGCGCATTGCGCAATAGAGGCGCACTGCGCAATCCGGGCAGCCGCGCCGGCATCACTGCGTTCGCGGCGACGGCGGGATGGCATAACGGTCGCGACGGCCGCAATGGCTGGTGGCGACACGGCAACGGCGGCTACGGATGGGTTGGGCCGCTGTATTGGCCGTTCGCCTATTACGACATGTACGACTACGCGATGTGGGGCAACGGCTACGACGATTCGTTCTGGGGCTACGGCTATGGCGACATTTACGCTGGCATATTCGCGCCCTACGGCTACGACGACCTCACCGGCTACTTGCCGCAATACGCCGAGAGCAACCCAAGCGGCTCTGGGCAAACGGCGCCCGCTTCCGGCACGCCGGCCGCAGCGCCCGACCAGCTGGCGCAGATGTGTGGCGAGGACAGTCGCGATATCGCTGGCCTGCCAATCGATCAATTCAAGCAAGCCATCCAGCCGACCGCCGAGCAGAGCGCGGCGCTCGACGATCTTGCCAATGCGTCGGTTAAAGCAGCACAGGACATCAAGGCCGCTTGCCCGAGCGATATTGCGCTGACCGCGCCGAACCGGCTCGCGGCCATGCAACAGCGCATCGAGGCGATGATCGCGGCGGTGGCGACCGTGCAGCCGCCGCTGGAAAAATTCTACGGTCTCTTGAACGACGAGCAGAAGGCGCGGCTGACCGCGCTTGGCAACGATCAGCTTCAGGCCAAAACCACCGACAAGATCACCGGCTCGCTTGGCCCGATCTGCGGTGCCGCGCCGTCCGGCGTGATGGAATGGCCGACCGCTGAGATTGATCAGACGGTGCGACCGACCGACGCGCAACGGGCGAGCTTGGCCGCGCTGCAGAACGCCACCGCCCAGGCGGCGGATTTGCTCAAAACTTCGTGCGTGACCGAAGACCCGCTCACGCCGCCGGCGCGGCTCGCCGCGGTCGGCAAACGACTCGACACCATGCTCCAAGCGGTCAAGATGGTGAGTGCAGCGCTGAACGACTTCTATGGAACGCTGTCCGACGAGCAGAAGGCGAGGTTTGAAGCGATCGGTCCGCAGCAGACCAGCCGGCTGGAATCGCTGGAGGTTGAGCCTGCGCCTGCGCCCACAACCGTTCGCAGGTATCGTCGCGGGATTCCCAGCGCTGAGCAAATCATCCGGCGTTTGCTGTCGCCATTGTAGAGCATTCAATCGTTCAAAAAATCAAGTCGGCGCGGCGGCATGTGTCTTGACTGCTGCTCCGGTTCGCCCCGGCGCCGGGGCGAGCGCGGCGAATCTTCTAATCGGCACTGAGCTATGTCTGATATTTGACATAGAGCTACACCTGGGCGCGCCCGTTGACCCACATCAAAGCGTTTGTCGGCGGTATCGGGCAAAAGGAGACAGTGGCTACGTTTGGGGGGCGGCAACCAATGCCCCTCTCGGCATCGGCCTGCGTCAAGACGCGAGACATGACTATGAGTGTTAGCTCAGACGCATCTGAAGTCGAGGCCCGCGGCAAGGTGGTGGAATTTACGGGGACACCGTCCGCCGCATCGAAAAGCTGGTCGGGGATCAGAAAATATTGGCTGGCCGCGACGGTGGTCTCTGTCATCGTCGTCGCGGGTGTCGCTATATGGTTATGGGCGATAGTCACAAAAAGCAGCGTGCAATACGTAACGGCGCCGGTCACGCGCGGCATGGTTACACTCAGCGTGACCGCGACGGGCACCGTCAATCCTGAATTGACAATCATCGTCGGGAGTTACGTCTCTGGAGTGATCCAAAGTCTCTCCTGTGACTACAATACGGAGGTGAAAGCGGGGCAGAGTTGCGCCAAGATTGATCCGCGTCCGTTCCAGGCGACGCTCGACCAGTATTCGGGTCAGCTCCTGCGCGATCAGGCCATCCTCGCAAAGGACCAAGGGGATCTCAAGCGCTATCAGCAACTCGCCGCGGAGAACTCGATTGCGCGCCAGCAGGCCGAGGATCAAGCCTATCTCGTCCAGCAAGACCAAGCGACTGTCAAACTCGACCAGGGGCTTGTCGAAGGCGCCCAGCTTAATCTCGAATATACCAATATCGTGTCGCCCGTGGACGGCACTGTCGTGTCCCGCAATGTGACCCAGGGGCAGACCGTCGCGGCCACCTTCCAGACGCCGACGCTTTTCCTGATCGCTAGCGACCTCAAGAAAATGGAGGTCGATACCAATGTCAGCGAGAGCGACATTGGCGGCATCAAGGAAAACCAAGACAGCAATTTCACTGTCGATGCGTTTCCCAAACGAACCTTCCAGGGCAAGGTGAGCCAGGTCCGCCAGTCCCCGCAAACGGTGCAGAACGTCGTCACGTACGATGTGGTGATTGGCGTTGACAATTCGGACCTGGCGCTCAAGCCGGGTATGACCGCAGCAGCCCGAATTGTCGTCGACCAGCGCAGTGATGTCATTCGGGTGCCGGACCAGGCGCTTCGCTACGTTCCCAAAGGCTATGTTGCGGCAACCACTCCGCCTGGCGCGGCGCCGGCGTCGGCGCCCTCAGGATCCCAATCCAATCAAGGCCAAGTCTGGGTTCTTCGCAACGGCGAGCCAAAGGCTGTTCTCGTCGTCCTTGGCCTCGACGACGATAGCTTCACCGAGATCGTGAGTGGCGACGTTAAGCTGGGCGACCTGGTGATCACGGCGGAGCAAAGCACAACGAAGGGCCAAGCCGCAACGCCGCAACTGCGATTGTGAACATCGAGTCAGGCCGCGGCCGAAAGCGCGAAAATGTCAAAACCGACAATCAGAGTTGAGAACGTGACGCGCGTTTACCGCGTCGGCGATGTCGACGTGCATGCGCTGCAAGGCGTCAGCCTCGTTGTCGAACGCGGCGAATTCATTGCCATCATGGGCTCATCCGGGTCGGGCAAATCCACGCTCATGTCGATCCTCGGCTGTCTCGACCGGCCGACGAGCGGCGAGTATTACTTCGAAGGCATCGATGTCGCCCATCTCAGCGAGCCAGAGCTTGCAAAGCTGCGCAGCGAGCGGTTGGGCTTTGTCTTTCAGAGCTTCAACCTGCTCGCCCGCACCAGCGCGATCGAGAATGTCGCGCTGCCGCTGTTCTACGCGACGACGAACCGGGCAACCGGTGCCTCTCGCGTGGAGCGCGCGCGGGCAGCGCTCAGCCTGCTCGGGCTAGGCGATCGCGAGCGCAATACCCCGGGCCAGCTCTCGGGCGGCCAGCAACAACGCGTCGCCATCGCCCGCGCCTTGATCAACGATCCGGCCGTTCTCCTTGCCGACGAGCCGACCGGCAATCTCGATACGCGCAACTCCCATGACATTATGGACACGCTGCAAAAGCTGAACCGCGAGCGCGGCGTCACCTTCATCGTCGTCACCCACGAGCCCGATATCGCCGCTTATGCAGATCGCGTGGTAACGATGCGCGACGGCAAGATCGTATCCGACGAGCGAAAGCGCAAAGAGAAGCCGCCGCCGCACATTGCCAGCAACCTCCTTGCGGCCCACGGCGAATCCATTCCATCGCCGCGAGAAGCAGCTGGTCCGGCGGGCGCTCCATCCGGCGCGTTCTGGGCGTTCGGAGCGATGATCGCAGCCGCCGCGATGGAGGCAATCCTCCGCAACAAGATGCGCTCCGCGCTCACCATGCTCGGGGTCTTTATCGGCGTCGCCGCGCTTATCGTAATGGTTGCCGTCGGTCAGGGCGCAAACGAAGCGGTGCTCAAGAAGATCGAGAGCCTCGGTACCAATCTGGTGGTCGTCGTTCCCGGCGCAACCACGATGGGCGGCATACGCGGCGGATCGGGAAGCGCCTCCACGCTCACGGTTGCCGACGCCGAAGTTCTGCGCCGCGAGGCACCCGCCGTCGTCAGCGTCAGTTACCTCATCCGGCAGACCGGACAAGTTCAATATGCCAATCAGAATTGGACGACGAGCATTCAGGGCGTCAGTCCAAATTATCCGCCGATCACCAACTGGGAAATCGCCGGCGGACGCGGGATTTCGCGCGATGACAACGATAATGCCGCGCTGGTCGCCGTCCTTGGCCAGACGGTCTTCCACCAACTGTTCGCGGCCGACGAGAACCCGATTGGCGGCCTCCTCCAAGTCAAGGGCGTGCCGTTGCGCGTCATCGGCATATTCGTGTCCAAGGGGCAATCGAACTATGGCACCGATCAGGACGATCTCGTGATGATCCCGTTCACGACTGCCGAGCGCAAGGTGCTCGGCGTCGCGGCGCCTAGCGCGGCACAGATACCGCTCAACTGGGTTTATCCGCCGCCGCCCAATCCCTACAACCTTCAGCCGCGGTTGATTGGTTATGTGAACCAGATTTATGTCCAGGCGACGAGTGAGGATCAGGTGCAAACCGCGATCGGCCAAGTCACCGAGATTCTCGCGCGTCGACACCAAATCCGGTCCGGCGACGTGAACGATTTCCAGGTCCGCAACTTGAGCCAGATCGCCGAGACCGCTGAAAGTAGCAGCCGCATCATGGCGCTTCTGCTTGCCGCGGTGGCCTCGATCTCTCTCGTCGTTGGCGGCATCGGCATCATGAACATCCTGCTCGTATCGGTCACCGAGCGGACAAGGGAGATCGGGCTGCGCATGGCGATCGGCGCCCGCCGGCTGCACGTCTTGTTACAGTTCCTTGCCGAAGCGGTCTTTCTCAGCGTCAGCGGCGGCATTGCCGGTATAGTGATCGGCGTGGCGTCCGCGATCGGCATTTCACTGATTGCAGGCTGGTCGGCTCCGATCTCCCTGCCGGCCATTGCCGGCGGCTTTTTGTTTTCCGCCGCCGTGGGCATGTTCTTTGGCTATTATCCGGCGCGCAAAGCCGCTAGCCTCGATCCTATCGAGGCTTTACGGTACGAGTAGGCAGCGAGGCTACGGCAGCGATTGATCGGACCGAGTATTGCAGAACAATTCTCCATGACGATCCGAATTCCGGGGTATTCAGATGAAAACGAGCACATTTTCCTTTTTGGCGATCATCGCCATGTTCGGCGTATGGGCGGCGCCTGCCACAAATGCGCAGACAAAGCCTCTTGAAGCCAACGCCGAAGCCGGCCGCGCTCTGGCATTACTAGCATGCACCGGTTGTCACGTCGTGGCGCCGGATCAACCTTTCAAGCCGGTCTACACCGGGCCGCCCCGTCCACTCGACTTCAAGGAAATTGCGAACCAGTCCAACTTAACGGCCGCATCGTTACGGCATCACCTGGAAACACTGCCCGTGGCCACGAGGGATTTGAGCATGGCGAACCCGGAGCTGACGAGCCAACAGACACGGGATGTCGTCGCATTCATCATTACTCTGCGGGACAACCCGAAGGGGCCAACGCAGTGAACCACGGGCGGCACATGAAAATGTGCCGCGTATCCATCTCGCTGTCATGACTCGGCCCGCCAACGAGGCGACTAGTGAGGCCGGCGATTTTCGCTAATGGTCCGGAGCGTCACTTAGTGCGACGCAGCGGTCTGGTCGCTTCCGGGGGAGAAGCGGACACCGCGCAGACATCGTCGATCTGTCGATTTTGGGCAATGACGCCCATTCCCGCTGTCGCTATCCTAGAAGCCGCCAACCGATCTAAGAGCGAAGCCGCATCATGAGTATCGATAAGCAAAGCAGCAAGATGGCCTTCGTTTGTGATGTGTGCGGTGCACGTTTTGAGGCTGAAGATACGATCAACGACCGGGCGGACTTCAACACGTTGTGGATAGCTGCCAAGAAGCGGGGTTGGCACGCGCGCCAGCAGCGCGGCGGAAAATGGCACACCGCATGCCCAGAGTGCGCGACCGGCGATTGGAAACTATGGAATTGGAAATAGATGGACCTTTACTTAGATGCCTCAGATTTTTTTCTTCGATTGCGCCGCGACGCCCTTCGCGTCGGTTGCCGCTACGCAGCGATCCGGTCGCTAAGGGGGACAAAGCGGATATTCTTAGGGCACGCTCAAACCGACGCTGATGACCGATGGCAGGCTTCGATAGTGGGCTCCGAGTGGTCAAGATTGCTCAGACTCCCTCTTCCGACTGAGACAGGCTGCGGGCGAGGGGTGTCATGAACAGAGGCCAACATAGATCGGTTCATCCGATGGACCGCTTGCCGAAGAGCGACAAAAGCAAAAAGATGCCGACGATTCGCTCAGGTAGACGTTTGAATTTGGCTAGCAATAATAATCAAAGGGAAGCACCATGTATTTGATCTACATTCTTGGCATTGCGGTACTTCTATATCTCGTCGGCGCGATTCGCGTGCTGAGACAGTACGAGCGCGGGGTCGTATTCTTTCTTGGAAAATTCGAAGGCGTTCGCGGAGCGGGGATCACGCTCATCTTCTTTCCGTTGCAGCAAATGGTGCGTGTCTCCTTGCGCACCGTCACGATGCAGATTCCCTCGCAGAAAATCATCACCAAGGACAATGTCTCGATCGATATCGCGGCGGTTGCCTATTATCATATTTCCAATCCCGAGAATGCGGTGATCGTGATCGAGAATGTCTACAATGCGATCAATCAGATCAGCCAGACCACTGTGCGAAATGTCGTCGGCCGCTTTAGCCTCGACCAACTGCTTTCCGATACGGCGGGCATCAACGAGCAGATCAAGAACGTCATCGACAAGCACACGGAACCGTGGGGGACGCAGGTGACAGCTGTCGAGATCAAGGACATTGTTCTGCCCGACAACATGCAACGCGCAATGGCGAAGGAAGCCGAGGCCGAGCGCGAGCGGCGCGCAAAGATCGTCGCGGCGGAAGGGGAATTCCAGGCTGCGGTGAAGCTGGGCCAAGCGGCCGACATCATTACGGCGCATCCGGTCGCACTTCAGCTTCGCACCCTCCAGACAATGGCGGAAATCTCGATCGAAAAGAACTCAACCATCATCTTTCCCGCGCAATTTATGACGACGGTGCAGGACGCTATCGCGCTAATGTCAAAGGATTCAGCGTCAAAATAACTTCGAATCTCCTTTGAATTGGGAACCCTGCTTGATCAAATGAGCCGGATTTCGGAAATCGAACTACAGATGGAATTGAAGACCTCATGTATCGTTTTCTCGAAGGCACAGCAGATCAATATATGACGCGCGCAGTAACGACCGTGACACGCCGAACAACGATGCGTGAGCTGGAGGCATTATTCGAGAAACACGATTTCAATTCCTTCCCCGTAGTGGAAGGAGGAAAGATGTTGGGGATCGTTACAAAATTCGATTTTCTTCGGGCCTTTGCCTTCACCACCGGTCAGATGGTGCCCCATTACGATGAGTTGATGCAGCGGCCGGTCGCCGAAATGATGACCGAAGCCGTCGTGCATATCGAACCGACAGCCCCATTGACCCGAGTTCTCCAGTTGATGGTGAGCCTTAAGAGCCGCAGCTTTCCGGTTATAGCGCCCGACCGCAAATTGGTCGGAATGATCTCTCGCGAAGACGTGATACGCGCACTCAAAGAGGCGACACAAAGCGATTAATCGTCAGGGGCCCGCCTCTTTCACGACTATTCTTCGCGCATGGAAGCCAATAGGAGAGGAGGTTCATCGATGTACAAGCATATTTTAATTGCAACTGACGGCTCTGAACTTGCGACAAAGGCAGTCGAACATGGGCTCGCCCTCGCCAAGCGCGACAATGCACGGGTTACCGTTGTCACGGTGACGGAGCCATGGTCGGCTTTCGACATGGCCCAAGAAGCGCGAGAACATCTGCCCGATCCGGTCGGTCGGTTTGAGGCCATTGCTGCTGCTGCAGCAAATCGCATTCTCGATGGCGCTGCCGAGCGCGGGAAAGCTCACGGCGTAGCCTGCGATCGCGTCCACGTAAAGGATCAGCATCCGGCTGAAGGCATCGTCGCTACCGCTAAGGACAAAGGGTGTGATCTGATTGTCATGGCGTCACATGGCCGACGCGGCGCATCTCGGCTCTTACTCGGCAGTAAGGCATATGAGGTGCTGACCCACTGCAGCGTACCGGCATTGATTGTGCGGTGATGGCGTTTCGAGTCGGCTGCCGGTTCTGGACGCAGGTCTGCTCCGAGAGATGGATTGCTGCAGTGCATGAGTCCGCTTATGGCCCAGAGCGTCACTTGTTGCGACGCAGTGATCCGGTCGCTTTCGGGGGGACAAGCGGACATCGCGCGGTCATCGCAAATCGGTCGCTCGTTACCACGAACCAGACATTAGCTGGTTGCTCAGCAACCTGTGCCCCGTGCTGTCATCGCCGGATCGGGGTTAAGGGCTTTCCCTTAAAGACAATATCTGAATTTTCGAGCGCTCAGACTGCACGTATTAGAGAATTATGCTTAGGAGGGGATCGATGAGTAGCCAGCAACAGCTCCATTTCATGCGCCAGCCGTACCCGCGTGCTCGTGCTGTCACCCAGGTGCAAGAGCAAAACCAGCACAAAGTTACAATGGTGGTCGTTTATGCGCTCGTGAGTGCGATTATCGTGCTGTGGATGGCATACTTGCCCACTCTGACGGGCAGTATCCTGACAATTTTGAACGTCGTGCCGACGCATCTGTCATCCGCATCTGACAGCGTCAATCGCGCCAACAAGGACGATCAGCTTACGGGCGTTCCATTTGACGACCGATGGAACGCCTTCACGACGACGACAAAAACGCTCGGGGAGAACGGTGTCCAAACCCGCGTCGCTGACCCAGCGGAGGACGTCCAGCGAATTCCGGTCGGTTGTGAGACGGCGTTTAGCCATCTCATCAAAGCCGGGAATTTCAGTGCGCGCTGCGTTGCAAGCGCGGATGTCCCTACGAATACGGGTTGATCTGGACCCACTTTCGATCCGCCAACCCGGCGACCTACTTTTGCGTTTGAGCGGGGGCAGTCGCACTCGGCGTCGTCGTCACTGACATCGACACGTTGCCGTAACCAAAATAGACAAGTCCTCCGAACACGATGGCACACAAGATTGCACTCATCGGGGCGCCGACTAAATCAATGATGAATACCACGATGCTTGCAATGAGGACGGGCTCAAACCACGCGTATTGTGCGGGCAACAACACAGCTCGTCTCCCCAGCATTTTCAGGATATTCAACGTTAGCAGAAGCGACGACGACGACTGGCTATCCTCTCGATGAACTGTCCTAAACTTTAATGTCTGGTACCGTACATATGGCTTGACTCCGCGACCGTAAGGGAGGCATCCTATGTTTGCGGTCCGGTCGCTTTGCAAAAGGATCGCTGAACGTGCCTTGCCTGCCCCAGTTGCCCCGAACCCCCAGGCTGGGTGCGCGGATGCGTATAGCACTTCTTACGGTCGCGCGACCCGGCCGTCTCCTTCTCTGCTGTCGCGGGAGAAATGGAGGCCACTATGCAAAGTATCATCAAAGCCAATATCGAAAGATTCAAATTATTGCTGACAACGGAAATCGATCCGACTAAGCGGCGCTGGAGATCCGCCTTCTTGCCGAGGAGGAGGAAAAGCTAGTGAAGATGCTGAAGCCTGAGAAAAAGGAAGGTTAGAAGTTTTTAAATTGCTCCGGATTTCGGCTCTTCATTGCGGGCCAATTTGTGAGTGCGTATCATGATTACTTTCAGCGTTGTCAGGGAGCAGTACGGCTGGGCTATTCGGGTGGGCGAGCGCGTGAAGACGCTCTTTTGGTCCCGGGACTTGGCAATCCGCGAGGCAAACTGTTTGGCCGACGCTATTCGCTGTCATGGCGAGTGCACCGAAGTAATTGTCGAAGGCGCCGATCCGAATGCGGCGTTCAAGAGGAGCAAGGGATCGAGTTGGGCTCACCTGGACGCGCTTGCGCGAGGACACTGAGTGACATGAGCAAGCCCATCAGCTATTTCATCGACCGCGCCAAGGAATGCATCAGGATGGCGCGCAACGCACCCAAGGGAAAGCAATCGGAACTTCTTCGTCTCGCAAACGAATGGTTGGCGCTTGGCCATGAGGCAAATGGCTTTATTGTTCAGGACGACTTGGAACAGCCGCACAAGTTTAACTGACGGTTGTTGGATGGGCGGATGTGCCTGCGACGGGCGGTCAACAGCCACGCGTCACCTCTCCTCTTGACCCCCAAGTGTGGGTCTACTTGGTTCGATTCTTCTTCTGCTTGTTCACGAGTTACTTCGGGGCCTTGTTCTCCCAAGTCATCGCGATCGCGCTCCGGGGCGTCGTCTCATCGTCATCCTTCAATTGTGTTGGGCGGCCGTCATCACCGTGATCACCACCCTGACGGTGATCATGATCACGACCACTAAATCTAAATAAAAACCCCCGGCCGAAACGGGGGGTTCTTATCTCCGAAGAGGAGCATTACTTCTGCTGGCCACCTTGTTGGCCACCCTGTCCGGGCTTCTGCCCCGGCTGCTGTTGCTGCTGATCAGGCTTCTGCTGGCCACCGCCTTGCTGTCCGCCCTGACCTGGCTTCTGGCCCGGCTGTTGGGGCTGCTGTCCGCCCTGATTTTGATTTGTCATAGCTATCTCCAATTGCAATGCGAATTAGATGGATAACTCCCCGCTAGGGTTCTTTGTTCCATCCAACGCATAATCAGAGATCGCTTGGGTCCGATGACCGGAAATCGGTAGAATGCCGGTTGATCTAGATCAACGACGATGCTGGTGTGCTGCGGCAATTTTCTAAACGTGGAAACCCAGACTGCACGGTAGCACTCCCATGGAGTGAACTTTGCTAGGCATTGGAGGAAGAAATCATGGACAAGGACCGGGTCGTAGGATCGGCGAAGCAAGTCAAAGGCGCAGTCAAGCAGGTGGTCGGCAAGGCGGTCGGTGACACCAAGCTGGAGTCAGAGGGCAACGCCGACAAGATAGAGGGCAAGGTTCAGAACGTCATCGGCGGCCTCAAAGACACGCTCAAAGGGAAATAGGCGTCGCGGATGCGAGCTTCATTCCTGCGATCTTGGACTTCACGCGCGCCCGGCAAAGGCTTCTTCAGGCTCTGTCGGGTGCAGATCTGACCGGAGAATTATAGCCCGCATGCGTCGGAAGACCGATTCGGTGTAGCTGACGGAAAAATACAAAATGGGGAGTAATCGATGAAGCCTCTCATGGCACTGATTATTGGCGGCCTTGTCGTTGCGTTGTGCGTCGTCGGATATCTTTATTATCAGAGGACAACTAGCGATATCACAATTCAAGTGCCCAAAGTCACGTTGCAGAAATAGTTCGCGTCGGCCTAGCCCAATTACGGAGATAAAGCGAAACCTTAAATGGGCATCGCGGCCGTGCTCTTAATCCAGATCAATTCTTGATCCAGATCAATTTCCTAATACGCCTATTCGTTAAATTAAGTTGGGATGACTGTTTGTTCTAACATGAGGATTTGCGATGAAAATAATAGTGATTGCATTGGCTGCACTGAGCCCCCTGGCAGTGACAGACGCTTCGGCACAGGTGGCAAACCTTTCGGGCCCATATCAATGCGTACAGAATTGCAGAGGGCCAAGCCCAGCATTTGTTACGCAGAACGGATGGGATCTGAATCTCGTAAACGAAATAGGCGAGCCGTCCAGGGCCTGGATTGATTGGCCCGGCCACATCTGGGTCCAGTATTGGAACGAGGGCGCGGCCTATACTCCGGACGGCATGACGATTCAATTCGATCGTGGGAGCGTATGGCAACGAATCGTTGAGCAGTCGGGGGACGCGGTGGCCTACTGCATGCAGAGGTTCAAGTCTTATGATCCGGGGAGTGGCACTTATGTTGGCTATGACGGCTTGCGTCACTCATGTCCATGAGTAGATTAGCCGTCGTTGAATGTCAGCCCGAGGCGCGTCGAACGCGCCGCCTAGTAGAATTGCCACGTTAAATGTCGCCAATCTTGTTGCGGTGCATGAGGCCGCTTATGGCCCATCGCGACCGATATTGCGCCGCAATCGAATGTCCGATATTGGGAGTGTTGCGACCTTCGCTGGCGGGTGCACGAGACGCCGAAACTGCTTGACATGGATTAGGTGCGTGGCCGGCCGAACGCGCGCCCCGAGCTCTCATTTTGACTTCAAACTAGCGATAAATCCAATAAGACTCTGGCGAATTGGTTTTTCTTTGATCGCGAGAAAGCCACGCACAAGAGCGGCGCCATCACGGGTGCCTAGGAATGAGACGATTGAGCCTTCCGGGAGCTCGCCCTCCTCTGGCGCGCGCATTTTCTTTCCGGCGCTTGGTAGGCCTTCAAAGAAATAAGACGGTGGGACACCAAGCGCCTCACTGAACTGTTGCAAACGGCCCGCCCCGACGCGGTTTGCGCCTTTCTCGTATTTCTGAACTTGCTGGAACGTGATACCGGCAGTGTCGGCAAGTTCCGTTTGGCTCATTCCCAACAAGGTTCGGCGGGCGCGAATCTTTTGCCCGACATGAGTGTCTGCGGGAGTCGTGCGTTTGCCGCCATTGATCGACGCCTTCGCCATGTAGCAAGCCCCTGTCATTCAAATAATTATCCTATGGTTGCACAAGCCGATTGTCGCGTCAAAACGGCCATTGAATCGACTGCAATGCTCGCCCCGCTTGATCGGCCGCATCGGGCAGGCGAAGTCTAAGCGCGGGCGGACGTCAATCCGTCGGGCCGAGGCCGTGTTTCCTCCTCCTTCGCGCGGGTCAGCTTACAGACGGTGTTACATGGCATCGATTGGCCCCGGTCAGCCCGAGGCTTTTTTTTGTACGGCTGCGATGCTTGCCCTCGCGTCTGGAGCCTTATCCCTTCGTCTCAACCCACGCGTCCTTTCGCTCCCATTTGTGGAGCTTGAAGCAGTCGGGACAGCGCAGCGGGATTCTCACCTCTGACAGTGACTCGAATTTGATTTTTTCCGTTGTTAGCCCTGTTGGGACAGCCGTCCCAAACGTCGGGCAACGGATCATTATGTTGGACATCGTGCGCTTTGCGGCGAACAGTCGATGATCGGCGAATGACAGAATTGCCCGTATTTATACGAACGTCAATCTGGCGGCGGGTTCGTCGGAAAATAGCCGACATCGTAAAGGCCGCCGGTGCCCCCTAGAAGGCACCCGCATCTATCGCCGCCATCGCCATCAACATTGCCGCTTGTTCTGATTTTCCATCTATACCCGTAACAAATTTAGCGAGTTGTCTTCGATTAGTCGTTATCATTATGGCTTTTCCATTGGCGCGCTCGACGCTCGCTCGCCATTTCCCCGGTTCACGTTCAAAGGCTTGCACGATGAACTGCTTGTACTCCATGGCCAATGATCCCGATTACCGGAGATATCAGTACCAGCGACCACGGCCGTGCAATGCGACGCCCGTGACGATTGCGGTCGTTACCAGCATTATGGCGACAGTCGTCGTCATGATGCTTCGATATGCGACACGCCGCATGCTCGGCATGAAAATGTAAACAGCTCGGGCAGTCCGCCGAATCGTGGCGTTCGCCGGACAAACTTCATGGGCTGCGCGCAGCTTGAGCAACGCGGCGGCGTGGGTGCGGAATTGTTAGTGCATTCATCACTCATAAATGAAAATTCAGTTCTCGAACCGCCGCCCTAATGCGGCGCGGTTTCAGTTCGCCAGGGCAACCAACAGCACGGTGTTCAATATCGCCGCGTCGCGTTGGTCGGATCAATGGCGGCGACCGCCTTTCGGCGAAGTGACTATGGGATTAATGTTTGGCAATGGTGATCTGTTTCAATTTTGCTCAGGACAATTTAGATCCGTCCGGGCGCTCAGCGAGAATGTATTTGACGAACATCCGATCTTCGGTCGATGCAAACGGAAAGCCACACCGGACGCACCGCATGTCACGCGCGGGTGTTAGCGGGGATTCCACTACGACCACCTTGTACTCCGCCATGCAGCTCGGGCAGCGAAACGCCAATGGGGCTGGCTTTTTCATCATTACGAATTGAAGGTCGAACATTGTGGGTGCACCCCTCCGCCGGACCGCCGTGCCTATTGGCACTGGGCAACCGCTGGCGAGGTTCTGATGCGCGCGAGATGGGGAGTAGTGGAAGCAATTTGCAGTAAAATACACTGCGATTAGCATTTTTGCGGGGGCGGTCGAATAATCTCCCCACCAGGATGTGGGTCGAGTTGGACCTAAATATCGTCACAATACGGGCAGGGTTGCAGGTCTCAATTTTATTCGGCCTTCATGCTCTCTACGGCTCGTGTTTTCGGAGCACCATTGCACCCTTGCGGAGCGTGAGGCGTTCGCTGGCGTATTGCCCGACCGCCCGCGGGTCAGTGGTGGCATTGCGCATTGAAAGAAACTGCGCTGTCGAAATGGATGCTCTTCATCTTCCACGCAATGCTTGTGACAAAATAATCACACTTAAGGAAATTGCGTAGCCGCCCCTTGCCCGGCTTCCATATGGCCGTGGTTTTGCCCCGATTGCCTGTCGGATTTCGGCCAGTGGGGTTGCAACATGTCTTGCGTCAGCTGCGCCAGAGCTTCGTGCGTCGATATCTCATCCGCTGGTCGGAGAGTTATTCAGCTTTTAGCTCTCGCCCTGACATCGGCGACGCTTGCAGCCTGCGCTCAGTCGTCTGTTGTCAACAACAAATCTGAATTACTTGCCGCCACTCGACAGGCGTCGCTCAATGAAAATCATAAAGCGTCGAGCGCAACGAATGGGCGAGTGGCGGTTAGGAGCCATACCCCGTTCGAAACAGATAGGCATGCAGCTGCGACGAAGATTACGTCAAATGGCCTTGCCAGCTTCTACTCGGAGGGGACACGGACCGCGAGCGGCGAACAGTTCGATCCGAACGAGTTGACGGCTGCTCACCCTAATTTGCCATTCGGGACAAAATTGCGCGTCACGGACGTGGCCACTGGGCGGTCCGTGGTAGTTAGGGTCAATGACCGTGGACCGTTCGTGCCCGGACGAGTCGTCGACGTCTCGTACTCTGCAGCCGCAGCATTAGGAATTGTTGGTCGGGGTACCGCGCAGGTAAAACTTGACGTCGTTCAGTAGCTCGCCAAACAGAACCCCACTTGATTACCTAAGCTCCCCACCGGGATGTGGGAGGAGTTGGACCTAAATATCGTCACAATACTGGCAAGTTGCAGGTGTCTGATCACTCAGCCTTCGTTTTGGGAGTTGCCACGTGGCGTACCCTTCACGCTGGCGGTCGCCCGTTTGATTGCAAACGAAAATATCGCTCAAAAATTTTGCCGTACTTGGCGTAGAAGCGGCCTCAACGAGCCGTTAAGGCCGGGCGGTTAGGCTTGTGGCACACTGCCAGGCCGCACGGGTCGCGGGCAATTCCCACGGTACGGCAGCGGCGCACGAATGCTCGCAATCCCGTCGCACATAGTCGGATGACGCCATGACTTTCGGCAAACGAATACCTGAAACCGAGCGCGCCAAGAGCAAACCTGCGAGCAATGAAATTCCCGCACGCTATTGGGTGCCCGTGTTGGGCGCGCTCGCAATCGGCATTGGCCTCGTGGTCTTCATTCGCAGCCTAAAAATGGGCGTCAAAATTCAAACTGAGACACTGCCGGTATTTCACAGGCGCTTCAGGCGGCCGGCGGAACGTCTACTGTCGGTAAAACGTGACGGTTTCCGTGCCTAATTTTGTGCAGTGCATGAGTCCGCTAGTGGCCGATTGTGTTGCAGAAGTAGGTTTT
>Ga0181518_10002695_pt1 | contig 16886 bp, 18 predicted proteins | sample PEATcosm2014_Bin_28_FD_119751 | JGI IMG/M metagenome (GOLD analysis project Ga0181518, IMG submission 119751) | Peatland microbial communities from MTU Mesocosm Facility, Houghton, MI, USA - PEATcosm2014_Bin01_60_metaG | ecosystem: Environmental > Terrestrial > Soil > Wetlands > Peat | place... | reverse complement strand
TATGCGAGCATGGGGACCCGATGCCCGTGCGGCGGTCTCAGACCGTTGGACGCTTAAGTCCCCACTTTCCCATGCGCGCAAGGAGGGTCGAGGGTTTCACTCCCAGAAGCTCGGCCGCGCCATCGGGACCTTTGATCTTCCAATTGGCCTGTTGGAGAACAGCCAAAAGGTTGTCGCGCTCGCGGCGCTGAAGCTCGGCTTCCGTGAGAAATCGCGGTCCAGGCGTGCCGTCCCCCTGGGCCTCCACGCGAGAGCTCGGCCGAGGCGGAGGGCTTGAGGAGGTTGCGATGGGCAGGTCGAACTCCAGGGTTCCTCCGCGCGACAGGATGACAGCACGCTCAATCACGTTGCGCAATTCCCGCACATTGCCCGGCCAATCGTAGTTCTGGAGTTTGGCCACTCCGGCCCTTGTGAGCCGGGGTTTGGCGCATTTCAAATCCCTCACTGATAATTCAACAAAACGCTTTGCCAGGAGCGGAATGTCGTCCATGCGTTCCCTCAGGGGCGCGACCTGGATCGGAAACACGTGCAGTCGGTAATAGAGGTCCTCCCGGAATCGGCCGGCGCCGACGGCCTGCTTCAAGTCGCGATTGGTCGCCGCTATGATCCGAACGTCCGCGGAGCGGGTTCGGTCATCGCCCACCCGCTCGTACCGCTTCTCCTGCAATACGCGAAGGAGTTTGCTCTGCATTTCCAACGGGACTTCTCCAATTTCATCCAGGAAGATCGTGCCGCCGTGCGCCGTTTCAAAGCGACCGGCACGGTCCTTGATGGCGCCGGTAAACGACCCGCGGACATGGCCGAAGAATTCGCTTTCAAAAAGGTCTTTTGAAATGGAAGCGCAATTGACGCGAACCAGCGGCTTGTCCTTACGCTGGCTGCGACGGTGGATTTCATGCGCAACGAGCTCTTTGCCTGTTCCGGTTTCACCCAGAATGAGCACGGAGGCATCCGTCGGAGCGACCAGGTCAATCTGGCTGACGAGCTGACGCAACGCCGCGCCTTGCCCGACGAGGTCGCCGAACGCCCGGGCTTCCACGACTTCTTCCTGGAGGTAGGCGTTCTGTTGTTCGAGTTGGGTCTTCAGACGCTGGATCTCCTCAAAGGCGCGCGCGTTGGCCACGGCAGCGCCGATGTAGTTCCCGAAGATTTGCCCGTAAGGGAGTGACTCCTCGAGCATCTCATGGCGCAGATACGCAGCGATGACTCCCAAGACCTCTTCTTTGAAAATGATAGGCGTGACGGCAAAACTTTCGATGTTCTCTCGCCTGAGCCACGCCGGATCGGAAACCCGTTCCCAGTCCGCGTCCGACTTTCGCTGGGCGATTCGTCGCCCTGCCGCCGCAACTTGGCCCAAGACGCCCACCCCTACAGGGATAGGGGTCGCGGACTCGCTTGGTTTGGGAGGAACAGCACCTCCCTCAAGAGCCAGGTGCAGACAACCATCTGCTTTGTCCACCAGCCAAACTTCAACGCACGCAATGTCAGGACGAGCCACAGCTCGGGCGACGAGTTTGTTCAGCAGGCTCTCCAGCGACCGCTCGTGAGCGGCGTCCAAGAGCATTTGCACCGCGTAGTTGGGATCGAACCGGCTATCACTTGCTGATTCCATACTACCCGAAGCTGCCAGATCGCGGACAATTTGTCCACCCCAGCCGGCTCAAGTTTTTGTCCGTTCAACTTTTCGACCCCGGCAGCGTGCTGCGTGGCATTTATGCAAACTACTACCAATACGGCACTTATGGCATACGCAAGCCGATGGCACGGCGCCTGCCAAGAGACTCCTGAAAGAATGAACAACAGTTGAGAACATGAGCGCGACTCAAAGCAAAGCCAGTTTCCGATACGTGGGCGAGGCGAATTTCGAGTTGGAAGTCTCCAAATCAAGCAAGCCCGTTCTGGCAGTGTTTTGGGCGCCTTGGAGTCGCCCCTGTCAAATTATTGACTCAGTGCTTGCGGAAGTGGAGGTAGCTTGCGCGGGAAGCGTGAAAATCCTCAAGGTCAATGCCGACGACAATCCCCATCTGAGTCTGTGGTATGGCGTGGACTCCATTCCGACTCTCCTTTGCTTCGTGGCCGGCATACTTCGAGAGAGACTCGTCGGCACTGTGAGCAAGGAAGTGATTTTAAGCCTGCTGAACCGCCACTGTGACACCAGATCTGGCGAAGCTTCACCTTGGAAAGGAGAGCCAGCATGAACACCACGGTCTGCAATTCCTGCTCAGCGCTCCCGTCGCGACGTTGCTCCGCAAAGCGAACGCTCCATCAAGTGAATTTCTGCTGCGACGCGCCACATGACGAAAATGTGAGGCTCGTCGGCGCGGCATTCGATGGACATGCACTGGCAGCCGTCACGCCAGCGGTGGCGAGCTGATGCCGGAAACTCCTCAACCAGAACATAGACGAAAGGTAAATCAATATGAACGTGAATACAGAGGTCAATCGAGCGATGGGATGGTCGATTGTGCTGAGTGTGCTAATGATCGTGGCGGGTATTTTGGCAGTCATCGTACCGCCAGCTTCCGGTATCGCCGTAACGATATTGGTGGGTTGGTTAATGGCATTTAGTGGCGCCGCTCACATGGTGTACGCCTGGCGCGCGTACAGTGGCAGCGGACTGTTTTGGGAAACAATCCTAGGTATCCTCTGTATCGCCGGAGGCAGCTACATATTGCTGCATCCCTTGGCGGGTCTTGCATCCTTGACGATCGTGCTGGCTGCGTACCTGCTCCTAAAATCGATCCTGGAGTTCATCCTGTCATTCCAACTCCGCCCCTTAAGCGGGTCGGGTTGGCTGCTGGTTGATGGGATTGTCACCCTCATCCTCGCAGTCATGATCTGGCGGACGTGGCCAACCAGCACCATGTGGGTGGTCGGCACACTGGTGGGCATCAGTATGCTCTTCAGCGGGGTTACTCGATTGATGATTTCCCTGGCTACGCGCCGCGTGGTAGGCGCTTTTCGGGGAGAAGTCCATGAAGCGGCTCCAGATCACTGAACGCATTGTGGAAACCAAAAACGGAATAGCAACTAGACTAAACAGAACCACACAACAACAAGAAGAAAGGCAGTTATGAACGACAAAATGATCGTGGTAATATTCGATAACGAGAAGAAGGCCTATGAGGGTTCCAAGGCCCTCAGGGATTTGCATGCCGAGGGCAGCATCACGCTCTACGCGAGCGCCGTGATTGCCAAGGATGCCGGCGGAAAGGTGACCATCAAACAGGAGGCTGACGAAGGCCCGCTCGGGACGGGTGTCGGCTTGGTCACCGGGAGTTTGATTGGCCTGCTCGGTGGGCCGGTGGGTGTTGCGATCGGTGCCACTGCCGGAACGTTTGGGGGTGTGCTGTACGACTTGGCGAAAGCCGGGGTGGGCGAGGACTTTCTCAGCGAGGTCGAGCAACAACTACAGCCGGGGAAGGTGGCCGTGGTTGCCGAAGTCTGGGAAGAGTGGGTGATGCCAGTTGATACCCACATGGAGGCCGCGGGCGGCGTGGTCTTCCGCCGGGCGCGTGAGGAGGTTCTGGACGATCAGCTTGAGCGGGACGCGGCAGCGCACAAGGCGGAGATTGCCGAATTAAAAGCCGAGCGCGCTCGGGCGGGCAAGGAGGCCAAGGCGAAGCTCCAGGCGAAGATCGCGACGGCCAAGGCCAAGCTGCAAGCAACACAGGATCGGGCCAACGCGGCGTTGGAAGCGACGAAGCGAGAGATGGACGCGAAGGTTAAGTCCCTGAAGGAGCAGATGGCCAAGGCGCAGGCTGACAGGAAGGCCAAGCTGGAAAAGCGCATCGCCGAAGTACAGTCCGAGCACAAGCGGCGCGCCGCCAAGCTGCACCAGGCGTGGGAACTCACCAAGGAAGCACTGGCATTGTGAACCTTTGCCTTCGGGCTGCGCTTGCCGCCGGAGACGGAGACGCTGAAATGTGAATAAGGCAATGCTCAACGGCATCATGAAATCGAAACGCACAGGGAAAACGACATGAAGGATCACGATTCAGCCGAAGAACTCAACAAGCTGCTCAGGGCGCGGCTCGAGGAATGGCAGTTGCGCGAAAAATACGAACGGTCCCCCGCCAAGCCGGTTGTTACTATCACGCAGGAACCAGGATGCGGAGCAGAGAAGATCGTTGAAAGACTCTGTTCCGAGCTCGACTTGCATCTTTATGACTGGGAGTTGGTAGAACAAATAGCGAAGGACGAGCGCGTCAGCACACGACTTGTCTCTGCCTTGGAAAACAATCCACCCGATGAGTTTGCGGATTTTCTGGCCGAACTCAACCCGGAATATGCTCTTACATCGGACAGATACATCGCCAGTCTCAAGAGAATCTTGCTGGCAATCGCTGTCACTGGGAATGCGGTCATTGTGGGAAGGGGCAGCAATTTCTTCCTTCCTCCCGATGAGAAGATCGGCCTGTGCTTCGTCGTTCCCCTGGCACTGAGGATCAAGAACGTCATGAAGGAAGTGGGGTTGGAGGAGAAGGAGGCGCGCCGGCACATCTCCAAAGAAGAAGCAAAACACCGGAAGCTGGTTAAAAAATATCTCCAGGCCGATATTCGAGATCCCAGCCAGTATCATCTCGTCATCAACACCGCCTTGGTGAAGCCGGACACGATTGTGCAACTCGTAAAGACCATGATGTGAACAGCGGCAGTAAGCTCACTCACGAATGACCAAGGACAACAATGAAGTCGAAAACAGAGATTACTCGGGAGGGGACTGGAGACCCTCGTGCAACAGATGCGGTATTCAACCAAGCGGCTTGGCAGGGAGTGTCTGCCCCTCGTTTCCGTGCCGACGGCGTGACCACCGCGACGTCGGCGAATCCGTCGCTGGCCTTCTTGGATGCGGACCAACAGCCATCTGCCTGGAATCACTGGGGACTGAACGAATAGGCAGAACGATATGGTAGCCGTAATCCCTTTATCTGACGCATCGCGACGCCCGGCACATTTCCCGCTCGTCACGGTACTGGTCATCGTCATCAACGCGTTCGTCTTCATACGCGAATTGATGGGAGGCGAGCAGTTTGTAACGCGGTGGGCAGCGGTGCCCGCTGACATTACCGCCGGCCAGCACTGGATTACGTTGCTGACGGCGATGTTCATGCACGGTAGTTGGTCGCATATCGTGGGCAACATGGTGTTCTTGTGGGCTTTCGGCCCGCAGATTGAGGACGCCATGAACCCACGGCGGTACTCGGTTTTCTACCTTGTCGGCGGGCTAATAGCGATGCTGGCCCAGGTTGTGGCCAGCCCCGACTCCGCGGTTCCCTGCCTGGGCGCGAGCGGCGCGATCGCGGCTGTCATGGGCGCATTTCTGGTCATCTACCCGCGTGATGAGATTCGCTCGCTGTGGTTCTTCTTACTCTCTGTGCGCATCACGTTTATCCCCGCCGCGTTCTTGATCGGGGTATGGTTTCTCATTCAGCTATTCAGTGTCGGCGCTGTGGCAAACGTTCAGACCGGCGGGGTCGCTTACCTGGCGCACATTGGCGGCTTTCTGTTCGGAGTCGCTACCGCCCGAGTTTTTGTAGATCGCCAGCGCATCGCTGAGCAAACATGAAAGGAAATATGAAAAAGTCCGCACCCAAAATTGACCTCGAGAGAGGAGACAAGAAGCCCGATTGGCGGTCAAATATTTGGCCGTTCTTCATCATGCTAGTGATGCTGTGGGTTTGGCAAGCTGCGGTGAGCCAACTCACGGTGCGCACGATTCCGTATAGTGAGTTCCGGGCCCACTTGGCCCGGCATGAAGTCATGAATGCTGTAGTCAGGCAGAATGAGATATTTGGCCGGATCGTGCCCCAGGCCGCGCCTGCCACCAATATAGCCGCCTCGGCACCCGCCGTTGCACAGACGAATATCCCTGCTGCCGGCACGAACGCCCCAGCGGCAGCAACGGCGCCGTTCCAGTTCCGCACGCAGCGCATCGAGGACCCCGATCTCGTGAGAGACCTCCAGGCAAGCGGCGCTCAGTACAACGGAGAGCGCCCCAGCGTTCTTTCGCAGTTCCTGCTGAGTTGGGTGGTTCCGTTGGCAATTTACCTGGGCATATGGTCACTCGTAAGCCGGAAATTGGGCGTCGGAGGCCAATCCGTTTTCGGGTTTGGCAAAAGTACCGCCAAGCTGGTGGAGGGCGAGAAAACCGGCGTCAGTTTTGCGGACGTGGCCGGATGCGAAGAAGCCAAAGTGGAGTTGAAGGAGGTGGTTGACTTCCTCAAGAACCCGAAGCGTTATAGAGAAATCGGCGCGAAGATTCCAAAAGGTGTTCTGTTGGTTGGGCCGCCCGGCACCGGCAAAACGCTGCTGGCTCGCGCGGTTGCCGGAGAAGCCAGGGTGCCGTTTTTCTCCATGACTGGCAGTGATTTCGTCGAGATGTTTGTCGGGGTGGGCGCCGCGCGAGTTCGGGATCTGTTCCAGCAAGCCAAGCAGCACTCCCCCTGTATCATTTTCATAGACGAACTGGACGCCATCGGCCAGAAGCGCAGCATTCATCTGGGCGCCGTCAACGATGAGCGGGAACAAACCCTGAATCAGCTCCTCGCTCAAATGGACGGGTTCGAACCCAATGCCGGCGTGATTATGCTGGCGGCGACGAACCGCCCCGAAGTCCTGGACGCGGCGTTGCTGCGGCCCGGGCGGTTTGACCGGCAGGTGGTTGTGGATACGCCGGACCTTGATGGCCGCGAGGCCATTCTCAAGGTCCACGCTCGCGACAAACGTCTGGCGCCAGGAGTTCAGTTGCGGCAACTGGCTCAGGCGACCGCCGGGTTTTCCGGAGCCGACCTCGCCAACGTGCTCAACGAAGCGGCCTTGCTGGCCGCTCGCCGCGGGGCCGAGGAAATCAGCCAGGCCGACCTCGAAAATGCCGTTGAGAAGGTGGTCGCCGGTCCTGAACGGAAAAGCCGCCGGTTGACCGAAGTTCAGAAGCGGCGCGTTGCTTATCACGAACTGGGTCACGCACTGGTCGCAGCTTACAGCCCGGACGCAGACCCGGTGCGCAAGGTCACCATTGTTCCGCATGGCCAGGCGGCATTGGGGTACACGTTGCAGGTACCCACCGAAGATCAATTCTTGATGAGCCGCGCCGAGTTGCTGACGCGCCTCCGTGGCATGTTGGGCGGAAGGGCCTCGGAGGAACTGGAATACGGCGACCTGACAACCGGCGCTCAAAATGACCTGGAACATGCCACTGCGCTCGCCCGGCAAATGGTCTGCCTTTACGGGATGAGCGAAAGAATAGGGATGGCCAACTGCGCCCAACGAGCGCCGGCCTATCTTCCGGGGCAGCCCTTTCAACTGCAACGCGATTGCAGCGAGCAGACGGCCCGCGAAATCGATGAGGAGGTCAAAAAGCTGCTCGATAATTGTTACGTTGAAGCCAAGGACATTCTGAGCACTCACAGGAGCGAGCTTCGGCGTATCGTGGTGGAATTGCTCAAGCGTGAGACGCTTGAAGGCGATATGCTTTACGACCTCATCGGCAAAGAAATGCCGAAAGCCAAAGAACCGGCTCCGATGCCGGCCGAGACTGGCGCCGCAGCCATCGCTTGATCGCATTTATTTCGGCAGGACGACCGATGTGAAGCTTATGAAAATAGCGGCGATCAAACGGCTGGAACAGAACACGAAACGGGCGAGTGAGATTTTTCGCGTCGCAGCCAAATATGGTTTCGCAGACTGGTTTAAGGATTGGCATAATGCCTGGATCCAGGAACGGCTTAAGAGTCTCGAGGGCCGGCCCATTCCGGACCTCAAAGTTGAAGAACGCGTTCGTCTGGCGTTCCTGGAATTGGGACCGACCTTTATCAAGCTGGGGCAGATGCTCGGCACCCGGCCTGATCTGGTGGGTCCGGAAATGGCGGCGGAACTCGCTCATCTCCAAATTGGCGCGACGGCCGACGCGCCGGAGCGGGTTCGGGCCACCATCCTCGCCGAACTGGGCGGCGAGCCTGAGAGGCTATTCGCAATCTTTGACGAAACGCCTCTTGCTTCGGCCTCCATTGCGCAGGCGCACCCCGCTGAGTTGGATACCGGTGGAGAGGTTATCGTCAAGGTGCAACACGCCGGTATCGCGGATAAAATCCTGCCTGATCTCGACATCTTAGCGAGCCTCGCAGAGTTGGCTGAGAAGCACGTTCCGCGACTCCGCCCTTTTCAACCCGTCGCGCTGGTCCACCAGTTTCGCCGCACGCTGCTGCGCGAACTGGATTTCACGTCTGAACGCGGAAACCTTGAAGAGTTCGCGGCGAATTTCAGCGAAGACCCGACGGTTCATTTCCCAGCTACCTATCCCGAATTGTCGGGCGGCCGTGTGCTGACCATGGAACGGCTTGACGGAATTCTCGGCACTGAAACCGCCGCGCTGACTGCCTCGGGCGTGGACCTGGAGGAATTTGCTCGTCGCGGCGCGAACATCTACCTGCAAATGATTTTCCGCGACGGGTTCTATCACGCCGACCCGCATCCCGGTAATCTCATGCTGCTGCCGCACGGCGTCGTGGGAGTAATTGATTGCGGAATGGCCGGGCGGCTCGACCCGGAACTCGCAGCGGATATAGAGGAGATGCTTCTCGCCGTTTCCAGTTCGAACTCGATGGACTTCGCGGAAGTTCTCTTGCGGGTCGCCTCCGTGCCGTCGGAAGTCCCACGGGACCAATTTCGCGCGGACGTGACCGACTTCCTGGCTGACTATACACGGCAGTCCATTGACCAGTTCGACATGAGCGCCGCGCTGAATGGGTTGATTGCCATTATCCGGCGTTACTCCATTACGCTCCCGCCGCAGCTTTCACTTCTCCTTCGCACTCTTATCGAGCTGGAAGGCACCGCGCAGACGTTGAACCCGCACTTCAGCCTGGCTGAAATCATTCGGCCTTTTTATCGCCAGATCATCCAACGCCGGCTTTCCCCCAAACGCATTTTCACGCGGATCCAACGAACCTATCGCGGCTGGGAACGCCTGGCGGAATCGTTGCCTCGGGATTTAAACGATCTCCTGCGGAGGGTGCGCGAAGGCAGTTTTTCCGTTCACCTTCATCACCGTAATCTCGACACCGTGGTCAATCGCCTTGTTCTCGGAGTGGTAACGGCGGCGCTCTATGTCGGATCGTCCCTGCTTTGGAGCATGAAGGCGCCTCCGCTCCTCGGCGAGATATCTATCATTGGTGTCGGCGGCTTCGTGGCTGCGCTTTATCTGACCTGGCGGCTTTTGCGGGCCATCCGGAAATCCGGCGATTTGACATTGAAGAAGTAGCGCCCGCACGGTTCGGCTTATACCCGTGCAAGACCCGCGAGGGGAATTGGAACGAAAACCATTGCCTTCATCATCGTTGATGCGCACACGGACCAGGACCACGGCTGGAATGTCAAGGACCACGTGCCCGGATTGGGCGATGTGCTGGACGCAGTTGGCTCGGTGGCCGTCAATCGCTATTCGTTTGAACTGTTCCGTGAAACCATCACGCGTCTGAGTCGTGAGATTACAGCAAGCCGGCTCCGGGCGGGGCTTGGTCCGCCCGACGAACTGACTGCTTACATCGTTGAACTGCATTTCAACCAGTTGGCCGACGAATCGGACCGTGGCTTCTTCAATTCCGTGCCTACCCGCCTGCAGCTTCCCGTCTCCACTGTGGATCGCCTGAAACACCTGGCGGCAGTGGAGTTAAAGAGAAACCCGGAATTCCAAAGGTTGGTTCAGGATCTTGGCCCGATAGATCGGTCGTTGGCGTTGAATGGCGCCACTGCGATTGTCCCTTTCGCAACGTTTCGCAGCATCTCGCAAAACTTTTCTCCCGCCGGGGTGACGTCTCCGTGCTTCGCGCGAGCGATGCCGACCGAAAGAACTTCGTTTGTGCCGGTCAACGGCCGATAGGCGAGCCGTTTGCCCGTCATCTGTTTGAAAACGGAGGTCGAAAGAGCGATGCCGCGGCCGGATTCGATGGCGGTGAGCAGAGAACTCGCGGTGTCGCACTCCACCACGATTGGAGGTTTGATGCCGAGAGGACTGAACACCCGGTCGAGCACTTCGTAATAGCCTGGGTATTGTTTGCGTCGAAGAGCCAGGAGCGGTTCGGCGGCGATCTTCTCCAGCGGGATGGTTTTGAGCCGGGCAAACCGATGCGCGGCCGGCAATGCCACATAAAACGGATACGTCCGCAACACTTCAAACACCATCCCCGCACTCTGTAATGCGGCTGACTGCGGCATCAACGCCAGGTGCATCGCGCCGCTCTGAAGTTCCTCCACAGGTTCGCCGTGTGTGAGGTCGTGCAGCACCACGTTGACGCGCGGAAACGCTTTTTGAAACGCGGCCAGCGCCGGAGGCAAAACTTCCGCGGAGGGCAGGGCGGAGTAACCGACGTGCAATTCACCGTAATATCCACGCGCCAACGCACGGACTTTTTCGATGGATTCGTCGGCGCGCTTCAAGAGTTCACGTGCTTCTTCGAGAAACAGCTTTCCCTCCGCCGTGAGCGTCACGCCGCGCGGACTGCGTTTCAGTAAGTCCACGCCGATTTCATCCTCCAAGTCCTACAACTGCCGGCTGAGCGCGGGTTGCGCGACGCGCAGTTGCGCCGCGGCCTTGGTGAAGTTCAACGCTTCACCTACGGCCAGGAAGTATCGGAGATGCCGCAGTTCCATCGCTGCCTCCATTATAACCAAAAAGCATGGCTGCGCAAGGAACACGGTATTGGGCCGGCCGAGGAATCAGAGGGAAGCTGCTGCGTGTGATTAAGAGAACGCGAACAGAAAAGACGAGACAATATGAAGAACAATTCACAAATCGAAATGGGTCCGAATGAAAGCGACGGTCCAACTTCAACCCTGGCCGAGCAGGGTGAAGCCATGAAACACCAAACCAGAAAACTGCAGATTTGCATCCGGGGTGTGGACGGCCGGCTGGCCACCTTCACCCAGGACGACCCAGCCATGGTCCAACGCATCGTGCAGGATTGCCTGCGGCCGGACTTTTTCAAACAGGAGAGAATCGCTATCGCCGGGCAATACTCTGTGACCACACTGGTTCTGTCCCGGGTCGCGCGCATCGACCTGGTGGGTGATGGACCCTGGTTCCGGGACCCACGATGCGGGGTCGGGACCAGCATCCGCGCCATCGAAGAACTACGCAAACACGAATTCTTCGACCAGGTGGAAGCTCTCGACCTTAAGCACATGGAACGCCCCCGGGTGCGCTTCACCCCCGGCAAACCAGCGGCGGCGTTCGTGGAGATCCAACTCCTCGGCAGCCAGCACGTTTACCTCAAGCTCCAGATTATTGACGTGCCTTACCCGGAACGCTTGCAGAGGATACGCTCTTTCCTGGCACTCCCCGGCGTGTCGTTCCGATTGGCCCACGGCGGTCTTGGCATCGCCAATCTGACCAACGCCGTCCAATTCACCGGATACCCCGGTCCGGCCCAAGCCCCAGCCGACGCCTGGTCGGCGAACGAAGCCGACGCCTAAAACCCGCGAAAGCATTTAATCCATGAACTTTATCGCTCTCAAAATGCTCGTCGGCGACCGCGCCAAGTATCTGGGCATCATCATGGGGCTCACGTTCGCCTCGCTCCTCATGACGCAGCAGTCGGCGATTTTCGTCGGGCTGATGAGCCGCACCTTCGGGTTTCTCACGGACACCTCGCTTCCTGATGCCTGGGTCATGGACGAAAAGGTTCAATTCGTGGATGACGTCAAGCCGCTTCAGGATACCCAGCTATTTCGTGTGCGAGGCGTCGAAGGCGTCGAGTGGGCCGTGCCGCTCTACAAAGGTCTGCTTCGTGCGCGGCTCGACAACGGCAATTTCGAATCGTGCAACGTCATCGGTCTCGACGACGCGACGCTCATCGGCGGCCCGCCGATCATGGTAAAGGGCGCACTGGCCGATTTGCGTCGTAGCGACGGCGTGATCGTGGATGAAGTGGGCGCAAACGACAAACTGGCGAAGGTGCTGCCGGGCGGCCGCCGCCTGCCGCTTCAAATCGGCGACACGCTGGAATTGAACGACCATCGCGCCGTCGTCGTGGGCATTTGCCGCGTGACGCGGAGCTTTCAATCGCAGCCGAGCGTTTACACGACCTATTCGCGGGCCACGACGTTCGCGCCGCGCGAGCGCAAGCTGCTCTCGTTCATCCTGGTCAAGGCCAACCCGGGGGAAAGCCTGGCAGCCGTTTGCGGCCGGATTCGAAAGGCGACCGGGCTTACAGCACACACCCGTGAGCAGTTCGTGCAGCTCACGCTGGACTATTTCATGAAGCGCACCGGCATTCCCATCAACATCGCCACATCAGTCTTGCTCGGTTTCATCATCGGCACGGCGATTGCGGGCCAGACCTTCTACAACTTCACCCTCGATAACCTGCGCTATTTCGGAACGCTCAAAGCGATGGGAGCGGCCAATTCCAAGCTGCTTCGCATGATTGTTCTCCAGGCGCTCGTGGTCGGAGCCATTGGCTACGGACTCGGCGTCGGCGCGGCCTGTCTGTTTGGCGCAGTGACGCAGAATACCGAGGTGGCGTTCCGGCTGCCGTGGCAAGTCCTGGCGCTCACCGCGGGGGCGGTGCTGCTGATTTGCTCCGGCTCGGCCCTGCTAAGCATTTGGAAGGTCATCCGGCTTGAACCGGCAATTGTTTTCAGAAGTTGACCACGCGCGGTTCTCAAGGATTGAAAACGTTGAATATGAACATATCAAACCAAAACGATGTTGCCGTCAAATGCACTGGCCTTCGGAAAACGTTCGGCGAAGGCGCGGCGGCGGTCCAGGCGTTGCGCGGCATTGATCTGGAAGTGCGCCCGGGCGAATTGATGATGCTCGTCGGCCCATCGGGTTGCGGCAAGACGACGCTCATCTCGATCATCGCCGGCATTTTGGATCAGACCGAGGGCGAGTGCGTCGTCTTTGGCCACGATTTTCGCCGGATGAGTCAGAGCGAGAAAACACGCTACCGGGGCCAGAACATCGGCTTTGTTTTCCAGGCCTACAATCTCATTCCGACGTTGACCGCAGCCGAGAACGTTTCCGTCCCTTTGCTCGTGCGCGGCGAAAACCGGCGCAAGGCCAATGACCGCGCGCGCGAGGTTCTCCAACAGGTCGGCTTCAACGAACGCATGATGCGTTCGCTGCCCACGCAACTTTCCGGCGGCCAACAGCAGCGCGTCGCCATCGCCCGCGCGCTGGTGCACAACCCGAAGTTGATCGTCTGCGATGAACCGACCACCGCGCTCGATCACGAGACCGGCCAAACCATCATGGAATTGCTGCGCAGCGTGGCCTTGCACGATGGTCGCGCGCTCATCGTCGTCACGCACGACGCGCGCATTTTTGGATTAGGCGACCGCTTCGCCAAGTTGGACGACGGTCATGTCGAGCGAGTGGTCAACTCGCCGGCAGAACTCAACGGAAACCGAAAATAACAACCCAGGAGATTCATATGATACGCAAATACTTAGTTCCAATCCTCGCCGCCGCCGGCATCGGCTTCGGCATCGCAACTGTAATCAAAGGCAACAAAGTCAATCCACCAGCGCCGCCCGTCGCCGAGCCGTCCAGAGCACCCTACCAGTCGTTTGTCGCCGGCTCGGGCATCGTCGAGGCGAGCACCGAAAACATCGCCATCGGCACGGACATAGCCGGCTTGGTCTCCAAGATCTACGTCCAAATCGGCAGCCGCGTCAAAGCGGGTGATCCGCTCTTCGCGATTGACGACCGCGCCACCCGAGCGCAACTGGCCCAGCAGCAAGCCGCCGTCCAGGTCGCCGCCGCGACTCTCGCACAAGCCACAAACCAGCTTGCCCTGGCGGAAAGCCTCACCGACCGCCGCGCCCTGAGCGTCCAGGAAGTCACCACTCGCCGCGACGCCGTGGCCGTGGCCGACGCAAAGCTGGCACAGGCACGCGCCGATCTTCAAGCCACGCAAACCAACCTGGAGCGACTGACCGTCCGCGCGCCGATCGACGGACAGGTCCTGCAACTCAAGGTCCGCTTGGGGGAATTCGCCCAAACCGGTGTGCTGGCCCAGGCGTTGATCCTGCTCGGCCGGGTCGATCCGCTATGTCTGCGCGTGGACGTGGATGAAAACGATGCCTGGCGCGTGAAGGCCGGCGCTTCCGCGACGGCGTTCCTGCGCGGCAACAGAGACATCCACACGCCGCTCAAGTTCGTTCGGTTCGAGCCCTACGTCATTCCGAAAACCTCCCTCACGGGTGACACCACCGAACGAGTGGACACCCGCGTGCTGCAAGTCATCTACAGTTTCGAGCGCGGTGACCTGCCGATCTACGCCGGCCAGCAGATGGACATATACGTCGAAGCCCCGGAGGCTTCCGCCACCGCAAGCAAAACCCCGGCTGCACCCAACCACACTGAAAAAGCAAGCTTATGAACACTCGCCAATCGCGCCCACTCCTTGCGGGCCTGTTACTCCTGGTCGGCGGTTGCGCCGTCGGCCCGAACTACCATCCACCTCACACCGCCGCGTCGGCGAACTGGAGCGAACCCCAACTCGGCGGAGAGACCAACCGCCCCGTGCAAGTCGTCGAGTGGTGGAAGACCTTCAACGACCCGGAACTGGATTCCCTCATTCGGCGCGCGGTGCAGGGTAATCAGGATCTGCGCCTTGCCGAAGCTCGCTTGCGTGAGGCGCGGGCCACGCGCTTGCACGCGGCGTGGGATTTCGCGCCGACCATTGGCTCCTCTGCCAGTTATACGAGAGAGAAACTCTCCCACAATGCGCTGCAATTCAACTTTCCGGGTCAGAAGCTGGAATATGACCTTTATGACGCCCACTTCGACGCCACCTGGGAAATCGACGTCTTTGGCTCCAAACGCCGCACCCTGGAAGAGGCCACGGCCAGCATGGGCGCCAGCCAGGAAGACCTCCGCGACGTGCTCGTCACTTTGCTCGGTGACGTGGCGCGAAACTACCTCGAGGTGCGCGGAGCCCAGCAGCGGCTCGTCATCGCGCGCAACAACATCAAGGCGCAGTCCGACTCCATTGAACTCACCCAAGCGCGCTTCAAAGCGGGGCTCACCAGCGAATTGGATGTGAAACAAGCCCAAGCGCTCCTGGCCACGACCGAGGCCACAGTGCCAACCATGCAGACCACACTCAAGCAGGCGATTCATGAACTTGGCGTGTTGCTCGGACAAGAGCCCGGCGCACTCCTGGCGGAGTTGTCCCGCGATGAGCCGATTCCCGCCACACCCCCCAGCGTGCCTGTCGGCCTGCCGTCAGACCTGCTTCGGCGGCGGCCTGACGTGCGCCGCGCCGAGCGTCAACTCGCCGCTGCCACCGCACAGATCGGCGTCCAGACGGCAGAGCTGTTTCCGAAATTCTCGCTCGGCGGCACCGCCGGCTTGCAGAGCCTGAGCGCCAGCGATTGGTTCACGGGAGGCAGCCGCTACTGGTCCATGGGGCCGACCGTCACCTGGCGCCTGCTGGATTTTGGACGCATTCGCGCCCAAATCAAAGTGGCCGACGCGCAGCAGGAGCAAGCCCTCGCCACCTACGAACAGACCGTGCTCATCTCCTTCCGCGATGTCGAGAACGCCCTCGTCGCCTACGCCAACGAGCAGACCCGCTACCAGGCATTGAACGAATCGGTAACCGCCAATCGGCGCGCGCTGGAAATTGCGAACGAACTCTACTCCAAGGGCCTCGGCGACTTCCTCAACGTCCTCGATTCCGAACGCTCCCTCTTTGGAGCTGAAGATCAACTGGTGGACAGCCAGCGCACCGTCACCGAGAACCTCGTCGCCCTCTACAAAGCCCTCGGCGGCGGATGGGAAACCACTCTGCTGGCGAAAAACAACAGGACGAATCCATGAGTCACGGCATTCTCACCGCCTTGAAAGGATGGAAGACATGAACGCGCTGAAAAGGAGCCAGCGTCCCTCGTTTCAGATGTGTTTTCGCCGTTCGGCGTGTCGGCTGCCTCGCGTGAGGTGATGAATCCGCGGGATACAATCACACACGAGGATCCGTTCAGTCTTTTTCGGTGAAGCCGGCTTTGGATTTCCCGCTCGTATTCCGGGAAGTAGCGCCCGATTAGTGGCAAATCGAACGCGGGAAGAATCGAAGTATTCGGCTCGCGCTCCAGAAGAAAGCGGATGCTCTCCTGGAGCAGTTCTTCGGTCGATCGGCCCCCAGCTAACCGTTCGACATCCTTCTTGGCCACCCGCACGCGATGATGAGTGGTGACGGGGCTCTTGATGCTTACCAGCCATTCGTCGCCCGCTGAATGTGTAACTTCGATCATGGCCAGTAAATTGGAGTGACGGCATCGAATTTTCAAGCGGCACGCACGTCCGCAATGCCGCCTCTCGATGTCTGTGTTTCCATGCCTGCCCAGAAATGGCTGTCTGCCGTTGGACCGATCTCCACAGGAATGCTGCGGCGCGTGATGGCAAAAGCACCCTGAATACCCGAAGACACTCCTCGATGAACCGCTACTTGGCCGCCCAAGTGATGATGGTCTCCACGATCTTCGGAACCAGGAAGAGCATGACGGAGCCGCCGAGGTTTTTGCCCATAGCTTCCATGTCTCCTGACTTAAATTTGAGGGCGGCAATTCCCATAAAGAAGGGGGTGGCGGCGATTATCGCCGTGGGGCCTCTCCACCCCGCTTGGAACGACACCATTCATGGCGTTTGCGAATTGCTTGCCGGCACTTGAACGCCCGGGTCTGGATTCTCAAGGATCGCCGCGGTTGCGGTTGGCAGGAGGATGACAACTCCGAGGGCTTCAGCGTCATCTCGCTGTTTAGCGTCCCGCCGCTTGAGCCGGCACCGTTCGCATAGCACCCAACGTTGTTGGTGGTTGGTAAAGGTTATTCGGTAACAGGGCCACTGGGACGGGTCCTTCTTCCAGGTCATCCCCGCT
>Ga0181518_10002691_pt1 | contig 16889 bp, 12 predicted proteins | sample PEATcosm2014_Bin_28_FD_119751 | JGI IMG/M metagenome (GOLD analysis project Ga0181518, IMG submission 119751) | Peatland microbial communities from MTU Mesocosm Facility, Houghton, MI, USA - PEATcosm2014_Bin01_60_metaG | ecosystem: Environmental > Terrestrial > Soil > Wetlands > Peat | place... | reverse complement strand
TCTGACCATCCTCCTGGCCGTCGGTGGTGATGACCGGCGCCGTCTGGAAGGTCAGGTTCTTCCCGGTCAGGCTCCTCATCTCGGTGGCGAACGTCAGCGTCTGCCAGCCAGAGTCGGTGATCATGTATTTCTTCGCCACCCCGAGCAAGCTCGTGAGCTGGCCGAGGTCGGTGAATATGCCTTCGTGCTCAAGTTTCCAGACCACGTAGTCGATGACGGCCTGCTGGCGGTGGGTGCGGTCGATGTCGCCATTGGGGAGGTTGTCCCGTTCTCGCACGAACGCCAGCGTCTGGCCGGGTGACAGGGACACGTACCCGGCGTGCGGCTGGTTGAAGCCGGAGTTGGCGTCATGCAGGTTCTGGCCCCCGTTATACGACTTCAGGCACGCCTCGATGCCGCCGAAGGTCTGCGCGAGCTCGTAGAACCCGGCCAGATTGACCTCGGCGAAGTGGTCGATGTGCACCCCGGTCAGAGCCGTGACGGTGGCGATCGTGGCCGCCTGGCCCGCCTCGTTGGCCAGCAGGTAGCGCTGGTTCCGGCTCATGCCGGCCTTGGCGGTCTGGTTCAGGCTCTGCGCCCAGGCGAGGCCGTAGGCCTGATCGATCTTCCCCTGTGACTGGCCGTCGTACGCGTTGGGGAAGGTCACCCAGTCGTCACGCGGGATCGAGAAGCCGACCGCCTTCTGCCCGCCCGCGAAGATGTGGATGAGGATCAGGGTGTTCGTGTCCTGACCGCCCACGCCGTTCTCGACGCCCTGCACGCTGCCCGCGTGCAGGGCGGCGAGGAGATCGGCCGGCAGGATATTCCCGTTATAATCGGTGCGGCTTTCCAGGCCCATCAGCAGGATGTTCATGGCACCGGTCTGCGGCCCCCCGCTGATCACATCCGAGCCGCCGATGCTGGCCACCTGGCCCCGCACGTAAAAGGCGAAGCCGCTCACCATCAGGACCACCGCGGCGAGCAGGCAGGCCACCGCGTAGCCGGCTTTGCCGGCGATGGCCCTACCGCCGTGTGACCTGGGCATTCGGTTCCCTTCGGTTCCCCCAGCCGGATTGTCGCCGCTGTCCGAAGGCTACAAGATCAAGGCGAGTCCATCCTGGATTCCGGCCGGGCGAGGCTGGCGCGGACGATAGACGATAGGAGACGCAGTGGCACGGGCTGCGCGGGCCCCTGATTTCACCGAACGCGATCCCCTGCTAAGCCGGGCCGGCCATCGGCCTGCTGCGGCCGCGGCCTGGGTGGGGTGGCGGCCCGATCGGCGACGGCGCGGTGCCCGCCCGGGCCGCCGCCGCCACCGGTTGACGCTGGTGCCCGCACGTCGTCGTACTGCCCGCGGGCGGTATTTTGGCCGGGACGGCGCACTGCCACCCGAACTGGACAGCGCTCGGTGCTGGTCCGAGACTGTGGTTCATGGTGACCGCGACGGAGCTTGATCAGCTGCTCGATGTGCTGCGGGACTTCATCCGGAGCGAGGTGATGCCCGCCGAAGCAGGCATCGACGAGTCCGACGAGATCCCGGCCCGGCTGGTCGCGCAGGCCAAGGAGATGGGCCTGTACGGTTACGCCCTCCCGGCCGAGTACGGCGGCCTGGGCCTGTCCGTCGAGCAGCAGGTGCGGCTGACCATCGAGCTCGGCTACACCTGCCCGGCGTTCCGGTCGCTGTTCGGCACGAACAACGGGATCGCCGGTCAGGTCCTCGTCCTGGCCGGGACCGACCAGCAGCGCAAGCACTGGCTGCCGCGGCTGGCCTCCGGCGAGGTGGTCGCGTCGTTCGCGCTGACCGAGCCAGACGCGGGCTCCGACCCCAGCCGCCTGACGACCTCGGCGGCGCCGGAGGACGGCGGCTGGGTCATCGACGGCCTCAAGCGCTACATCACCAACGCCCCGGCCGCCGACGTGTTCATGGTGTTCGCCCGCACCGACCCGCAGGCGCCGCCCGGCAAGGGCATCGGGGTGTTCGTCATCCCCGCTCACACCGAAGGGGTGACTATCGCGGCCCGAGACCACAAGATGGGCCAGGCGGGTGCCTGGACCGCCGACGTCGCCTTCAGCAGCGTCCGGGTGCCCGCCGACGCACTGGTGGGAGAGGCAGTTCAGGCCGGTTACGCCACGGCCATGCGGACCCTGGCGCACGGGCGGCTGATCATCGCGGCCATCTGCGTGGGGGTCGCGGCCAGGCTGATCGACGAAAGCGTCTGCTACGCCAGGGAACGCTCGCAGGGCGGCCACGTGATCGGCGAATACCAGCTCGTCCAGGCCATGCTCGCCGACTCGCAGACCGAGTACCTCGCGGCCCGTGCCCTGGTGCTAGACGCCGCGCTCCAGTACGACGCGGGCACCGACCGGCGGCTCGCACCGTCGGCGGCGAAGTATTTCGCCAGCGAGGCGGTCGGCCGGATCGCTGACCGCGCGGTGCAGATCCACGGCGGCTCCGGGTATATCCGCGGCGTGCCGGTCGAACGGCTGTACCGCGACGTACGGCTGTTCCGGATCTACGAAGGCACCAGCCAGATCCAGCAACTCGTCATCGCCAGGGAGATGCTCAGCTAAGGCCACATTCCCCGACTTCCACATAGGTCAGGCTCGGCGCACGTTCGGTAGCGCCGGGCGGCACCAGCGGCGCTTGGCGGGCGTCACTGATGGTGGATCTCACCGGCCGGCGGCATTTCGCCCGAGCGGAAGAAGACAGGCTCTATGCGACTGAGGGCGCGGATCGCTTCGCTGACCGTGGTTGCCGTCGGTATCGGCGCTGTCGCGGCGTGCGGGCCCACGGCCGCGGCCCAAAGTCCGCGGCCCGCGCTCACCCGGACCGCGACACCTGCTGCCCGGACGCCCGCCCAGGCCCCGCTTCGCTCGTCCGCCAGCCCGGCGATCGAGGTGACCAGTGCGCCTCGCGGGGTGAAGGCCAAGGGCGCGGCGCTGGCCGACGCGGTCACCGGTCAGGTGCTGTGGGCCCGCGCGGCGGGCACCGAACGGCCGATGGCGAGCGTCACCAAGGTGATGACCGCGCTGCTGGTGCTGGAAAGCGGCCAGTTCGGCCAGGAGGTCCCGGTGCCGGAGGCCGCGTTGAGCTACGCCTGGAAGAACGGGGGCGAAAGCGCGGGGCTGCACCCAGGGGACATGCTCACGGTAGGTGAGCTGCTGGAGGCGCTGCTGCTGCCTTCGGGGGCGGATGCGGCATATACCCTCGCGAACGCCTACGGCCCCGGACTGAGTTCCTTCGTCGCGCGGATGAACGCGACCGCGGCCCGGATGGGCATGACGCAGACCCATTTCACCTCGCCAGACGGGCTGCCCTATCCCAGCGAGACCTCGACCTACTCCACCCCGTCCGATCTGCTCACGCTCGGCCTCGCCGCCATGCGGTACCCGGTTCTCCGCTCGATCGTCGGCCAGCGGTTCTACCAGCTGCGGAAAGGGCCAGGACATCACGCGTACTGGTGGAACAACACGAACGATCTGATCGCCTCGTACCAGGGCGCCGTCGGGATCAAGACCGGGTACACCGAGGACGCCGGGCACTGCCTGCTGTTCGAGGCGACCAGGAACGGCCGGACCCTGATCGGGGCCGTGCTGGACAGCCCCGCCACCGGCACGGCCGCCGGCTCACAGGACGCCTCGCGCATGCTGAACTGGGGCTTCGGGCTCGGCCGTGCGGGCTGAACCGCGCGGTGTAAACGGGAGCATGGACGGCGGGGAAGGTGTCCGCGACCACCGCCGGCAATTCCCGGTCGGGCCCTATTCGATCGTAGGTTCGTCTGTTGCCCGCCGTCCGGGCCGGAACGCGGAAGCGTCCCCCGGGGCCTGATCCGTGCCTGATCCCCGGGGGCGCCGATCCGGTTGCGTGCCGCTCGTCCGGCCCGTTCAGTGCTTACCTTCGGCCCCGTGATCGCGGCCCGCGTACTGTACCGAACACAGCGGGGGGCAACGCGATATAGCTTGACATAAAACGCGATAGTACTTATCGTCTCAGCTACCGTGGCATGAGTATTGCCGCGCAGTGCCGGCACCGGCCACGGTTACGCCCGGCCGCACGGCAGCGGGTCACCAGCCTCCGACGAGGGACGGAGCCGCACCATGGACACAATGGAGATTCTCACCGCGCTCGGCACGCCAGCGGGGCGGGCAGATCCGTATCCGCTGTACGCCGCGTTGCACGACGTCGGCGAGGTGATCGAGCTCGGCCCGCGCGACGTTCTGGTGGTCGGTTACGACGCCATTAACTCCGTCCTGCGCGATCCAGGCTTCCGCGTCTCGGACGAATCCAGTTTCGACAAGGACTTCCCCGGATGGCGGGCGAATCCGGTGTTTGTCCAGGTGGTGGACTGGATCCTGAACCTGAACGCACCGCGGCATTCGCGGATCAGGAGCCTGATGGCTCGCACGTTCACGGCGCGGCGCATCGCAGGCCTCGAGCCTGCGATCGCCGCGATGGCAGATCGGCTGATCGACGCCATGGCTGATCGCGGCGCGGATGGTTCGGCCATCGAGTTCATGCACGACTTTGCCTACCTGCTGCCGGTCACCGTGATCTGCGAGCTGATCGGGATCCCGGAGGCGGACCGGGAAGGGTTCCGGCCCTTGGCGAGGGATCTGACCGGCGTCTTTGAACTTACCGACATTGGGACTCTGCCGGCGATCAACGCCGCAGCGGTCCAGTTGCTCGCGTACTTCACCGAGCTGGCGGCCGAGCGGCGCGCCGTTCCCCGCGACGACCTGCTCAGCGACCTGCTCGCGGTGAGCGACGCCGACGATGGCAGGCTGACCGATGCCGAGCTGCTGCACAACCTGACCCTGCTGCTCGTCGCCGGCTTCGAGACAACGACCAACCTGCTGGGCAACGGCCTGCAGATCATCCTGCAGCACCCGTCGGCCGGCGAAGGCGTCCGGGACGGCTCAATACCGCCACCGGCATTTGTCGAGGAGGTCCTGCGCTTCGATTCGCCCGTCCAGCTCACCAGCCGCCTCGGGTACGACACGAAGGTGGGCGGCGTGCCGATATCCCCGGGAACCGGGGTGGTCACGCTGCTCGGGGCGGGGAACAGGGATCCGCGCCGATTCACCGAACCAGCCAGGTTCGATCCCATGCGTACCGACGGCGGGCCGCTCAGCTTCGGCGGCGGCGCGCACTTCTGCATCGGCGCCGCGCTGGCCAGGCTCGAGGGCGCAGTCGCTTTCCCCCGGCTGCTCAACCGGTTCCCGAAGATCGCCGCCGCGGGCGAACCGGCCCGCCGGGACAGGCTTCTGCTGCGCGGCTTCGACACGCTCCCGGTGACGGTCGCCTAGGCTCTCGCCCAAGCCGATCCCGGCTGTCTGGCCGATCTCATCACCCGCCAGCTGCCGCTGGGCCAGTGGGAGGACGGGTACGCCCGTGGGCCTGACGACATCAAGGCCGTCCTGACCTTCGCGGATGCCTGACGCCGGGCGGGAATGATCGGCCTGTGGTGCCCGACGTATGATGCCGCTTGGGCATGTCCCCGTGCCAGACGTTCCGCATGACGGGCAGTGCAGGCAGACTGTTGCTCATTGATGGCGGCACTGCGCGCCGGTGCGGTGCCGTAACCGGAGATGAGGCGACGATGGCTAAAGCAGTCGGAATCGACCTGGGTACCACCAATTCGGTGATCGCGGTGAGCGAGGGGGGCAAGCCGACGGTGATTCCGAATGCGGAGGGGGCGCGGACGACCCCGTCGGTGGTGGCCTTTACCCCCCAAGGGGAGCGCCTGGTCGGCCAGCTGGCCCGCCGTCAGGCGATCCTGAACCCGAAGGGCACCATCTACTCGGCCAAGCGCTTCATCGGCCGGCATTTCGATGAGGTCAAGAGCGAGCTGAACGCCGTATCGTTCGACGTGGTGCCCGGGCCGAACGGCGAGGCCCGATTCGAGATCCGCGGCAAGCAGTATGCGCCGGAGGAGATCTCGGCCCTCGTGTTGCGCAAGCTCGCCGAGGACGCGTCGAAGTTCCTTGGCGAGAAGGTCACCGAAGCCGTCATCACCGTCCCCGCGTACTTCAATGACGCACAGCGGCAGGCGACCAGGGACGCGGGCCGCATCGCCGGGCTCGAGGTGCTGCGCATCATCAACGAGCCGACCGCGGCCGCGCTGGCCTACGGCCTTGACAAGAAGCGCAACGAGACGGTGCTGGTCTTCGACCTGGGCGGCGGGACCTTCGACGTCAGCATCCTCGACATCGGCGAGGGCGTGGTCGAGGTGCGGGCCACCGCTGGTGACACCCACCTGGGCGGGGATGACTTTGACCGCCGCATCGTCGACTACCTGGCCGATGACTTCCAGCGGGAAAACGGGATCGACCTGCGCAAGGACCCGCAGGCCCTGCAGCGGCTGTTCGAGGCGGCAGAGAAGGCCAAGGTCGAGCTGTCGTCGGTGACGCAGACCACCATCAGTCTACCGTTCATCACCGCGGACGCCTCCGGGCCCAAGCACCTGAACACTACGCTGATGCGCTCGACGTTCGACCAGATCACCGCCGACCTGGTCGAGCGCACCAGGGAGCCGGTCCAGCAGGCGCTGGCGGACGCGAAGCTGACCGCCAACGACATCGACGAGGTAATCCTGGTCGGCGGGGGCACCCGGATGCCGTCGGTGCAGACTATGGTCCGCCGGCTGACCGGCGGCAAGGACCCCAACATGACGGTCAACCCGGACGAGGTTGTCGCCCTGGGTGCCGCGGTTCAGGCCGCCGTGATGAAGGGCGAAGTCAAGGACGTCCTGCTGCTGGACGTGACTCCGCTGTCGCTCGGCGTCGAGACGCTCGGCGGGGTCATGACCAAGGTCATCGACCGCAACACGACGATTCCCGCCCGGCGCACCGAAACGTTCAGCACCGCCGAGGACAACCAGTCCGCGGTCGACGTGGTGGTGCTGCAGGGCGAGCGGGAACGCGCCGCCGACAACCGGGTCCTGGGCCGGTTCCGGCTCGAGAACATCCGGCCCGCCTCCCGGCAGGTCCCGCAGATCGACGTCACCTTCGACATCGACGCGAACGGGATCCTGAACGTCTCGGCGAAGGATAAGGACACCGGCGCCGAGCAGCGGATCACGATCAGCGAGAGCTCCAACCTGGACAAGGCCGAAGTCGACCGGATGATCGCAGATTCCGAGCGGCACCGCGAGGAGGACCGGCGGCTGCGCGAGCTGACCGATGCGCGCAACGCCCTGGATGCCGCCGCGTACCAGGTGGAGCGGCTGCTCGCGGACCTCGGCGATTCGGTGCCCGTGCACGAGAAGGCACGGGCGGACACGCTGGTGGCTGACGCGCGGCAGGCCCTCAAGGACAATGTGCCGCTGGACCGGCTGCGCGACCTCGCCACCGAGCTCCAGCAGGTCTACCACGGCCTCGGCGCCACCGCCTCCGCCCCACAGGACCAGCCCGGCGCCCCGCGCGGTGATGACGATGACGTGATCGACGCCGAGTTCACCCCTAATGAGTAACATGACCAGCGGGTGGCAGCCCGGGCGAGGCGACGGCGAGCCGCCGCAGGTCCAGCATGACTTCGGTGCCGAGACCGGCCCGCCCGGGGCCGGCCCGCCCGATACTGCCCCGCACGGTGGCGGCCGGACCGACGGTGGAGGCCGGACCGACGGTGGAGGCAGCGCAGGCGGTGTCGCCACCGTGGCCGACCTGGAGGCCCGGCTCGCCGATCTGGACGCCCGGCTTGCGGGTCTGCAGGCTCGGCTCGCCGAAGCCGAGGACCAGAAGCTGCGCGCCCTGGCTGACCTGGACAATCTGCGCAAGCGGGGTGCCGCCCAGGTGGAGCGCGCCGAGGCTGACGCCCGCGCCCAGGTCGCCAGGCAGTGGCTGCCGGTCGTCGACAACCTCGAGCGCGCGCTCGAGCACGCCGCGGCCGATCCGCGCACGATCGTCGAGGGAATCCAGGCCGTGCGGCAGCAGGCCCTGGGCGTGCTGGTCGGCCTCGGCTTCCCGCGCCGGGACGACACCGGCGCGGCGTTCGATCCGGCCCGGCATGAGGCGGTCGCGGCCACGTACGATCCCCGCGTGCCTCCCGGCACCGTCGTGCAGGTCGTCCGGCCTGGCTACGGCGAACCAGACCGCCAGCTGCGGCCCGCGCAGGTCGTAGTGGCCAAGGCGGACTGATGCCGGGCGGACCGAGGGCTGATCGCCGTGACTTCTACGAGATTCTGGGCGTGCCGAGAACCGCGACCCAGGACGAGATCCAGCGGGCCTACCGCAAGCTGGCCCGCCAGCACCATCCCGACGTCAACAAAGATCCCGGAGCCGAGGACCGGTTCAAGGAAGTCTCCGGGGCGTACGACGTGCTGTCCGATCCGCAGACCCGGCGCCGTTACGACGCCTTCGGCCCGGACTTCCGGCAGGTGCCCGAGGACGTGGATCCCGAGGCGTTCCAGCGCAGCCGGGCCGGCGCCGGAACCGCGGGGGCCGGCCAGGCCCGAGGCGCGGGGGGCGATGGTGCCGGCGGGTTCGGCACAGGCCCGGGCGGCATCGATATGGAGGACCTCCTCGGCGGGATCTTCGGAGGCCGGGCCGGCCGGGGCTGGGGCCCGATCCCGGGCGCCGACCAGGAAGCCGGACTCGAGCTGACCGTGGAGGAGGCCTTCCAGGGCGGCCGCCGGTCGGTCACCCTGGAAGGTCCCGACGGCCGGCGCACACTTGAGGTCAGGATCCCGGCCGGCGTGACCAATGGGCAGCGCATCCGCCTGGCTGGCCAGGGCGGCCGCGGCAGCGAGGACGCCCCCAACGGTGATCTGTATTTCGCGGTGCGGATCGCCCCGCACCCCCGATACCGCGTCGACGGACGCGATCTGTACGTCGATCTCCCGCTGGCGCCGTGGGAAGCCGCGCTGGGCACGTCGGTGGCCGTGGAGACCCCGCGCGGTGAGATGAAGGTCAAGGTGCCGCCGGGTACCTCGACCGGCAAGCGGCTCCGGCTCCGGCACCACGGCCTGCCTCACCCGCGGGGCAGCGCCGGGCACCTGTACGCCGAGGTCAGGATCGTGGTGCCGGCCAAGCTCACCGATGAGGAGCGTCGGCTCTTCGAGCAGCTGGCCGCGGTCTCCACCTTCGACCCGAGGAGGCGGTAGTGGGCTACGCGCTGGTCCTGGTCCGGTCGGCAAGCCTCAACCTGGGGGCGTTCGCGCGGGCGACGGGCACGCACCCGGACCTGGTCCGCAGGCTCGCCGCCCTGGGCATCCTCGACGCCGGCCGCGACGCCGCCGGCGAGCTGTGGTTCGCCCCCAGCCAGGTGGCGGTCATGGGTCGGGTCCAGCGGCTCCGCGCAGGATTCGGGCTCAACTACGCGGCCGTCGGGCTGGTCACCGACCTGCTGGACCGGATCGCGGTACTCGAAGCGGCGCTGCGGGAGGCCCGACCGCCGGGAAGGTGAACATGGACCCCAGCCACCTGACGCAAAAGTCGCAGCAAGCACTGCACGACGCGCAGACCAGGGCGCTCCGCTTCGGCCACAGCGAAGTGGACGGCGAGCACCTGCTGCTGGCCCTGCTCGACCAGCAGGACGGCATCGTCCCCCGCCTGCTGGCCCAGGCCGGCGCCGATCCGGACCAGTTGCGGACGGCGCTCGAGGCCGAGCTCGCCAGGCGCCCCAAGGTCACCGGCCCGGGCGTCGCCCCCGGGCAGATCCACGTCACGCAGCGGCTGGCCCGCCTGCTCGATGCGGCCAACCAAGAGGCGGACAGGCTCAAGGACGAGTACGTCTCCGTGGAGCACCTGGTCATGGCGCTGCTCGACGAGGGCTCGGCGACTGCTGCGGGACGGCTGCTGCAGGCCGACGGGCTGACCAGGGACGGCTTCCTGCAGGCGCTGACCAAGATCCGGGGAAACCAGCGGGTGAGGTCCGCGATGCCCGAGACCGCCTACGAGGCACTGGACAAGTACGGCACTGACCTGGTGGCCGACGCCGCGGCGGGCCGGCTCGACCCGGTCATCGGGCGTGACGCGGAGATCCGGCGGGTGATCCAGATCCTATCCCGCAAGACCAAGAACAACCCGGTGCTGGTCGGCGATCCGGGGGTGGGCAAGACCGCGATCGTGGAAGGCCTGGCCCAGCGGATCGACCGCGGCGACGTGCCCGAGGGGCTGCGGGACAGGACCATCTTCAGCCTCGACCTGGCCGCGCTGGTCGCGGGGGCCAAGTACCGCGGCGAGTTCGAGGAACGGCTCAAGGCGGTCCTGGCCGAGGTCAAGGCGGCGCAGGGACGCATCTTGCTGTTCGTGGACGAGCTGCACACCGTGGTCGGGGCCGGGGCGGCCGAAGGCGCGATGGACGCGGGCAACATGCTCAAGCCGATGCTGGCCCGCGGCGAGCTGCACCTGATCGGCGCGACGACGCTGGATGAGTACCGGCAGCGGATCGAGAAGGACGCGGCGCTGGAGCGCCGGTTCCAGCCGGTGCTGGTGGGCGAACCGTCGGTGGAGGACGCGATCTCGATCCTGCGTGGCCTGCGGGAGCGGCTGGAGGTGTTCCACGGCGTGAAGATCGCCGACAGCGCGCTGGTCGCCGCGGTCACGCTGAGCCACCGGTATATCTCCGACCGGTTCCTGCCGGACAAGGCGATCGACCTGGTCGACGAGGCCTGCGCGATGCTCCGCACCGAGATCGACTCGATGCCGGCCGAGCTGGACGAGCTCACCCGGCGGGTGATGCGGCTGGAGATCGAGGAAGCCGCCCTGGCCAAGGAGACCGACCCGGCGAGCAAGGCGCGGCTGGAGGACCTCGGCAAGGAACTGGCCGACCTGCGGGCTGAAACAGACGCGCTGCGGGCCCAGTGGGAGGCCGAGCGGCGGGCGCTGCGCAAGGTCCAGGAGCAGCGTGAGGAGCTGGAACGGCTGCGCCAGGAAGCCGAACAGGCCGAACGTGACTACGACCTCAACCGGGCCGCGGAGCTGCGGCTAGGCCGGATCCCGGACCTCGAGCGGCGGCTAGAGGCCGAAGAGGAGCAGCTCGCCGTCCGGCAGGGCGGCCGGCGGCTGCTGCGGGAGGTCGTCACCGACGACGAGATCGCCGGGATCGTCGCGCGCTGGACCGGCATCCCGGTGGCCCGGCTGCAAGAAGGCGAGCGGGACAAGCTGCTGCAGCTGGACAAGATCCTGCACGAACGGGTGATCGGCCAGGACGAGGCCGTGCAGCTGGTCGCCGACGCGATCATCCGGGCCCGGTCGGGCATCAAGGATCCGCGCCGGCCGATCGGGTCGTTCATCTTCCTCGGCCCCACCGGGGTCGGCAAGACCGAGCTGGCCAAGTCCCTGGCGGCGGCGCTATTCGACACCGAGGACAACATGGTCCGGATCGACATGAGCGAGTACCAGGAACGGCACACGGTCAGCCGGCTGCTCGGCGCGCCGCCCGGGTACGTCGGCTATGAGGAGGGCGGGCAGCTGACCGAGGCGGTCCGGCGCAAGCCCTACTCGGTGGTGCTGTTCGACGAGATCGAGAAGGCGCACCCGGATGTGTTCAACACGCTGCTGCAGGTCCTGGACGACGGCAGGCTCACCGACGCGCAGGGCCGCACCGTAGACTTCCGCAATACGGTGATCATCATGACCTCGAACATCGGGTCGGAGTACCTGCTGGACGGGGTGACCTCGGGCGGGGAGATCGAGCCCGACGCGCGCGACCGCGTCATGGCCTCGCTGCGCACCGCATTCCGGCCCGAGTTCTTGAACCGCCTGGATGAGATCGTGCTGTTCAAGCCGCTGACCCTGCCGGAGATCGAGCGCATCGTCGACCTGATGTTCAACGATCTGCGGGCCAGGCTCGCCGACCGGCAGATGACCCTCGAGATCAGCCAGGAGGCCCGCAGGTACATCGCGCAGCAGGGCTTCGACCCGGTCTACGGCGCCCGCCCGCTGCGCCGCTTCATCAGCCGCGAGGTCGAGACCCGGATCGGACGTGCCCTGGTGGCCGGCGATGTCCGCGACGGCGCCGTCATCCGCGTCGGCCTGGCGGACGGCGAGCTCGCCGTGACGTATGAGAATCCGGCGTGAGTTCAGGCGGGCCTGCGCATGTCAGATGAGATAGTCCGGTGCCCGAACTGCGGGCGCAGGAACCGGGTGCCCGCCGCTGCCTCCGGGGTCCCGCGCTGCGGCAACTGCCACAAGCCACTGCCCTGGATCGTCGACGCGGGCGACGATACCTTCGCCGAGGTGGCCGAGCGCGCGCCCGTTCCCGTCGTGGTCGACCTGTGGGCGCCCTGGTGCGGCCCGTGCCGGATGGTGAGCCCGGCGCTGGCGCAGGTGGCCATGGACATGGCCGGCCGCCTGAAGCTGGTGAAGGTCAACGTGGACGCCTCACCCGGGCTGCAGCAGCGCTTCGGCGTGCAGTCCATCCCGACGCTGCTGGTGATGCGCGCGGGAAAAGTGACTTCGCGCCAGGTCGGGGCCGCACCGGCCGCGGCGCTGCGGTCCTGGGTCGAGCAGGCGCTCGCGGCCTGAACGCACGGGGGAGAAGCGGCATATGCGGATTGGGCTGCACGCACTGGGCATAGGGGCGGGCGCCCGCCCGGACATCATTCGGGCCGTGGCGGTGGCGGCCGAGGAAGCCGGGTTCGCCACGTTGTGGGCGGGGGAGCACGTCGTGATGGTGGACGAGCCGGCGTCCCGTTACCCGTATTCGGCCGACGGCACGATCGCCGTCCCGCCGGACGCGGACTGGCTCGATCCGCTGCTGGGCCTGACCTTCGCCGCCGCCGTGACCAGCCGGATCGGGCTGGCGACCGGGGTCTTGCTGCTGCCGGAGCACAACCCGGTGCTGGCGGCCAAACAGGCGGCAACGCTGGACGTGCTGTCCGCGGGACGGTTCACGCTCGGGATTGGCATCGGCTGGTCGGCCGAAGAATTCGCCGCGCTCGGCGTCCCGTTCGTCCGCCGGGCCCAGCGCACGGCCGAATATGCGGCGGCGATGCGGACATTGTGGGCCGAAGACGCCGCCTCCTTCGACGGCGAGTTCACCCGGTTCGAGGCGGTCCGCGTCTATCCCAAGCCGGTGCGCGCGCGGCGCATCCCCATCGTCCTCGGCGGTAACAGCGACCCGGCGCTGCAGCGCGTCGCGGCGTTCGGTGACGGCTGGTACGCCTTCTATCTCCGGACCGATGAGGTCGCCGAACGAATGGGAACACTGGCCGGATACTGCCGGGAGCACGGCCGTGATCTGAGCAAGCTGACCCTGTCCGTAGCGCTCAGCAACCCACATCCTGGCGTCCTGCCCGAACTGGCTGCCGCCGGCGTGACCGAATTCGTCGTGGTGGAAGCGCCGCCCAGCGACCCGGCCGCAGCCGGCGCCTGGGTGGCGGAACTGGCGGACCACTGGGCCGTCTCGCGCTGGCAGTGACAGTCCCGTCCCACCTCACTCAGTCGCCGGCCTGCGCCCGTCAACCGCGGTGAAGGCAATAGTCTGCGTCCACCAGCCCGGATCGGCGCAGTGGGCGAGGAACGCGTCGATGACCCGGCCGTCCAGCTTCCCGGAAGCCAGCAGCCGGGGACGCAACTCGATGATGGTCTCCCGCCAGTACTCAGCCCACAACGAGCCGCCGTTGTACAGGGCCGTCTCGGCCGTGGCTTCGACGTCCTCCAGCCGCAGTCCGGACAGCATGGCCGGCAGCCGGCGGCCGATGAAGTAGTCGATGCCCTGCTCGCGTGACCAGGTCAGCCAGCCGTCCCAGAACGCCCGGATCTCAGCCGGCTCGGCGACACTGACCGGCAGGAAATCCGGCTCGATCAGCAGCACCGCCCCGCCCGGCCGCGCGCTGGCCACCAGGTTCGCCACCGCCGCCGCCGGGTCGGCGACGTGGTGCAGCACGGCGCGGGCGGTCACCAGGTCAAAATTTCCCGGCTGCACGGGCCCCGCGCAGATGTCGGCCTGGCGCAGCTCGAGCCCGGGCACGTCCGCGTCGACCAGGGAAAGGTCGAGGTCCACCGCCACCGCCCGGCCACCAGGCGCCACCCGCCCGGCGAGCCAGCCTGACATGGAGCCGTTACCGCTGCCAACCTCGAGGGTCCGCGCACCCGGCCCGACGCCGAGCCGCTCAATGTGCCGGCGGTGCATCGGATCGAGCAGCCGCGACATCAGGGCCAGCCGCGCCCGCTCGCCTTCGTAATGATGATCAAGGACATACTCTGACATGTTGTTCCAGCCAGGCCCGGCTCAGAACATCCAAGCAGCAGACCTGAACTCTCCCCGCAAGAGCCTAAGCCCGCATCGGCAGCGTAGACAGTGGACAGTGGGGCTGATCGCCGCTGCACGGCCACCCTGGAGGTATCGCGATGATCGAGCGCTACGTGCTGGGTCTCGAAGAGATCGACAAGACGCAGGTCGCGCTCGCTGGCGGCAAGGGCGCGCACCTGGGGGAGCTTTCGCGGATTGAAGGCATTCGTGTGCCGGCTGGCTTTTGCGTGACGACGGACGCCTTCCGGCGGATCATGACAACGGTGCCCTGGATCGACGATCAGCTCGATCGGCTATCGCGCCTGGACCCCGGCGACCGGCAGGCGATCCGCACGCTCAGTGCGGAGATCCGCCGGGCCCTTGAGGGGATCGCCATCCCTGACGATCTGGCGGAGGCGATCACCCGCTCGGTCACCCGGCTTGGCGGGCAAGCTGCCTACGCCGTCCGGTCCAGCGCGACGGCGGAGGACTTGCCGACGGCCTCTTTCGCGGGCCAGCAGGAGACGTACCTGAACGTCGTGGGGTTGGCTGCGATCCTCCAGCACGTCAGCCGATGCTGGGCCTCCCTGTTCACCGAGCGGGCCGTGACCTACCGCCTGCGGAACGGCTTCGACCGCCGGGAGGTCCACATGGCCGTGGTCGTGCAGCTGATGCTCTTCCCGCAGGCGGCCGGCATCCTCTTCACGGCCGACCCCGTCACCTCCAACCGGAAGGTCGTCTCCATCGACGCCAGCTTCGGCCTCGGCGAGGCCCTGGTCTCCGGCCTGGTGAACGCGGACGTCTACAAGGTGCGGGACGGTGAAGTCGTCGCCAAGGCAGTCGGCATCAAGCGGCTCGCCATCCACGCCCGGCCGGGAGGCGGAACGCAGGAACTGGCGATCGAGCCAGAGAATCAGGAGCAGCCAGCACTGACCGATGCGCAGATTGTCCGGCTCGCTCAGCTGGGCCGGCGGATCGAGGCGCACTTCGGCCACCCCCAGGACATCGAATGGTGCCTGGTCGACGATGGGTTCCAGATTGTCCAGAGCCGACCGATCACCACGCTGTTCCCCATCCCCGCGACCAGCGATCAAGGGAACCACGTCTACGTCTCCGTCGGTCATCAGCAGATGATGACCGACCCCATGAAGCCCCTGGGGCTCTCCCTGTGGCAGCTGACGACCCCGCGGCCCATGTCCGAGGTCGGCGGGAGACTGTTCGTCGACGTCACCCCGGCGCTGGGTTCGCCAACGAGTCGCGCAGGCCTCCTGAAGGCCCTGGGGAGATCCGATCCGCTGATCGGAGACGCGCTGCAGACCATCCTCGAACGCGGCGACTTCATCCCGACCCTCCCGGACGAGGGCCTGGGCGGGACGCCGGCTGACGGCGCGCCCGCCCCGATCGAGACCGATCCGGCCATTGTTGCCGGGCTGGTCGAGCGCAGCCAGGCCTCCATCGCCACGTTGAAGCGCGACATCCGGACGAAGTCCGGGCCGGCGCTGCTCGACTTCATCCTTGCGGACGTCCAGGAGCTGAAGCGGATCCTGTTCGATCCGCAAAGCCTCCAGGTGATCATGGCGGCGATGCAGGCCACCTGGTGGCTCAACGAGCAGCTGCAGGCGTGGTTGGGCGAGAAGAACGCGGCCGACACGCTCACGCAGTCCGTCCCGCACAACGTCACGTCGGAAATGGGGCTGGCGCTCCTGGACGTCGCGGACGTGATCCGCCCGTATCCGGACGTGGTGGCATTCTTGCAGCACGTCGAGGACGAGAACTTCCTGGACGAGCTGCCCACACTCGAAGGCGGGCGCGAAGCCCGAGACGCCATCCAGGCCTACCTCGACAAGTACGGCATGCGCTGCGTCGGCGAGATCGACATCACGAGGCCACGTTGGAGCGAACGCCCCACCACGCTCGTGCCCATGCTCCTCGGCAACATCCAGAACTTCGAGCCGCGCGCCGGCGAGCGGCGCTTCGAGCAAGGACGGCTGGAGGCGTGGACGAAGGAACAGGAAGTGCTGGAGCAACTGCAGGCTCTGCCGGACGGGGAGCGGAAGGCCGAAGAGGCCAAGCGGATGATCGACCGGGTCCGGACCTTCATCGGGTACCGGGAGTATCCGAAGTACGGCATGGTCAGCCGCTACTTCGTCTACAAGCAGGCCCTGCTGGAAGAGGCCGAGCGCCTCGTGCGGGCCCACGTGCTCCGCAAGAGGGAAGACATCTTCTACCTCGCGTTCGCCGAGCTCCACGACGTCGTGCGCACGAACCAAGTGGATGGCCAGCTCATCCGCCAGCGCAAGGACGCTCATCGGTCGTATCAAGCGCTCACGCCGCCCCGGGTGCTCACCTCGGATGGCGAGGTGGTCGCCGGGACGTACCGACGCGCCGATGTCCCGGCCGGCGCGCTGACCGGCCTACCCGTTTCCGCCGGGACCGTCGAGGGACGGGCTCGCGTCATCCTGGACATGGCCGAGGCCGATCTCAAAGCGGGCGACATCCTGGTCACCGCCTACACCGACCCCAGCTGGACGCCTGCGTTCCTCGCGATCGAGGGCCTGGTGACGGAGGTGGGAGGCCTGATGACCCATGGCGCGGTGATCGCACGGGAGTACGGCTTGCCGGCCGTCGTGGGCGTAGAGCATGCCACCCGGCTGATCCGGGATGGGCAGCGGATCCGCGTGCATGGAACGGACGGGTACATCGAGATCCTGCATTAGCCGACCACTGATCAAAC
>Ga0181518_10002684_pt1 | contig 16934 bp, 12 predicted proteins | sample PEATcosm2014_Bin_28_FD_119751 | JGI IMG/M metagenome (GOLD analysis project Ga0181518, IMG submission 119751) | Peatland microbial communities from MTU Mesocosm Facility, Houghton, MI, USA - PEATcosm2014_Bin01_60_metaG | ecosystem: Environmental > Terrestrial > Soil > Wetlands > Peat | place... | reverse complement strand
GTTGAAAAAGGAACCAAAGCAGTAATTTCTGTGAATTTTCGGGCCGGCGACGAACGAACATTCAATAACTTACGAACGAGTTTCGTTCGTGAAATCCCGTGAAAAGAGTTTTTCAACAGCCACAGGCCGATTGCACTCAGAACCGATCTCTAACCGAACTTCGCATGTGCCTCGGCCCTTCCCTGCGTCCCCGTGCTAGAATTTCGGCAGCGCTGACCCTATACTTCATACTTCTGGACCCTAGTCTTGATCGAACTTGCACCCTCGATACTCGCGGCGGATTTCGCGCACCTGGCGGAGCAGGTGGAGCGGGCGACGGCGGGCGGCGCCAGCGTGATCCATGTCGATATCATGGACGGACATTTTGTTCCCAATCTGACGCTGGGGCCTCCGGTGGTGAAGTCTCTGCGCCGGGCCACGCGGCTTCCGCTGGATTGCCATCTGATGATTGAGAACCCCGACCAGTTTATTCCGGAGTTTGCGGACGCGGGAGCGGACTGGATTTCGGTGCATCAGGAGGCGTGCCGGCATTTAAATCGGACGTTGCATCTGATTAAGCAGCATGAATGCCGGGCGGGGGTGGTGATTAACCCGGCGACTCCGGTGGAGACGCTGGGCGAAGTGCTGGATATTGTGGATTATGTGCTGGTGATGAGCGTGAACCCGGGGTTTGGGGCGCAGAAGTTTATCCCAGGGACGCTGCACAAAATGAGCAGGCTGGCGGAAATTCGCGCGGCGCGGGGATACCAGTTCCGCATCGAAGTGGATGGCGGAGTGGGGATGGAAACGGTAGCGGATGTGGTGCGGGCCGGGGCGGAGATTCTGGTGGCGGGGAGTGCGGTGTTCGGGAAGGGCGACGCGGCGGCGAATGCGGCGGCTTTGCTCGAAGCGGCGCGGAGCGCGAGTTTGCAGCGGGTATAGCGGAGAGCGCTGCCGGGCTTCGCCCGGCTAGACGGACGAGGGCGTCCGTCCCTACGTGAGTCGATTTACGTGAGTCGGTTAAGGATTGAGGTGTTCTAATGCGTCGGAATTCTGGTTTTGCACTTCTCGCGTTGCTGCTGGCATTGACGGTGGCATGCACGAACAAGAAGGCGGTGAATCCGCTGGCTAACGTCGGGTCGAAACAGCCCGACAAGGTGCTGTTTGACCGGGCCATGGATGCCGTGAAACACAACCGCTTCGACGTGGCGCGGATGACGCTGCAGACGCTGATCAACACCTATCCGGATTCGGAATTTATCGCGCGGGCGAAGTTGGCGGTGGCGGATTCGTGGTACGCCGAGGGCGGCACGACGGCGATGCAGCAGGCCGAGATCGAGTACAAGGATTTCATAACCTTCTTTCCGAATATGACGCAGGAGGCGGCCGAGGCGCAACTGAAGGTGGCGAACATCCACTATCAGGAAATGGAAAAGCCGGACCGCGACTACACGCATGCGATGCGGGCCGAGGAAGAATATCGGGCGCTGATTCAGGAGTATCCCGAGAGCAAGATGGTGCCGCAGGCGAAACAGCGCTTGCGGGAAGTGCAGGAAGTGCTGGCGGAGCGGGAGTTCGGCATCGGGCAGTTTTATTATCTGCGGCTGTCGTACCCGGCGGCGATTGCGCGGCTGAGAACGCTGGTGGACCGCTATCCGTTATATAGCGGGGCGGACCAGGCCCTGTATCTAATCGGGAAATCGTACGAAGCCGAGATCGAGATGGTCCGGAAGAACGGGCGCGTGGGGGAAGTGGCCAAGGGGAAGATGATCGAGGACCTGACGAAGGAAGCAGCGGATGCTTACGGGAGAATCATCAAGCGTTATCCGGCGATGGATCGGGCGCTGGATGCGAAGGCGCGGCTGGAGGCGTTGCATCAGCCGGTGCCGCGGCCGACGCGGGCGATGCTCGAACAGAACAAAAAGGAAGTGGCGAGCCGGCGTGAAACCAGCACCTTGTCGAGCATGCTGAAGGGTTTCGAGAAGCATCCCGATGTGGCCAGGGCGCCGCGAGTGGGCGAGCCGACGATGGTGGATCCGGAGCCGGTGACGGCTACGGGAGTGGTGAGAGAGATAAGCAATTCGTTGGCCGGCGGCAATAAGGTCAGCGTGGAGACGACCGGTGGAACGGTCGCGCCGAACCAGGAGGCGCCGCGTTCGGATACTCCGGCAGCGGCAGCCGAGTTGAAGCCCAATGTGGCGGATCCGAACGAGCTGAAGCCGAACGTTGAGTCCGATCCTAACGCGCTACCTCCGCTGCAGCAGAGCAATCAACTGGACAGCAGTGGAGCGTCGAGCGCGGTCTCTTCGAGTACGGCGCCGAAGACCGAGGAGATGGCGGATATTTCTTCGAGCACAAAGAAAAAGAAAAAGGGCTTGGCGAAGCTGCTGAAGCCGTTCTAGCAGGCTGCGGAAAGTCCGCAAGGCCGCAAAAAGCTCGCCTCAGGCGCTGAAGCACGATACATTTTCAACGATTTACGGCACGACTAAAAGTCGTGCCCTTCCCAGGACCCGGCGTGATCAGAGTTTTTCCGCAGCCTGTTAAATCGTGCCCCTACCAAAAATCTCCCTGAGTCGGAGTTTTTCCGCGGCCTGCCAGGGACGGCAACGTTAGAGGTCAGGGGCGAGAACGCTTTCACAGAAGATCGCGATAGCGTTCCAGCGCTACCCGAACCAGTTGACTCCGAGTGCGCACTTCAGTTTTCGCGAATAGCTGTTGCAGCGTGTTCTTGACCACGCTCTCGGAGACGTTTAATTGCGCCGCGATTTCCTTGTTGGTCAGGCCCTGAACTAGGAATCGGAGCACCTCCGACTCGCGATTGTTCAAGAGTGTCCTCTCTTCGTGATCGGAAGCAGCCGGAGTCGAATCTGCGGCGGAGGTGCGCTCTTCGGTGACATCGGCGATGATGGCGGCTAGCTTCGGGGTTGGTCCTTCTTTGTAGCTGGAGAACCACACGTCTGCCAAGAACGACTCCCCGTTGCCTCGATGCCCGCGGCATTGCATCGAGGTTCTGAACTGTGGTCCCTCTTCCCAGCGCAACGCGTGATGTAGCTCGGGCAAGAATGCGGCAATCGGCTGCCCTAGCAGATCTCCGTCACGCGGGGCCAGGAGTTCAGCGGCCGCATGGTTGGCGAGTTCGATGAAGCCACGCTCATCGACCGTGACAATTGCGGCTGGACTGGTTTCGACCAGGACGCGCAATCGCTCCTGGGATGCCAATCGCAAGCGACGATTGCGCAGGACTTCAGAAATGAACAGTCCGGAGCCGGCCAGCGCCAAGGCTTCAAAACTGGTGCGGAGGGGAGCGTCGGCTGGGTCGAGGTTGCTGAAACGCTCGCTCAGCAGCGCACATGCGATACCCATGAGAACGAGTGCCCAACGCGGCAGAAACCCGGCCGCGAGCATGATGGGAAATAGATAGAGAAAGCCGAGCGAGACATACGGCTTCGTCCACCAGTCCACGACCGCGATTGCCAGCACGATGCCCAGGCTGGTGAGCAGAACGACCGTTCTGTTCCCTGGTTCCCAGATCCATTCCAGGTTCAACATAGATCTCAACTGAACCGCTGATTATCCCATGACCGGGTGTGATCCCCTACGCCAATCCAACGATTGCCCGAGAGATTGCAGGTTTCCTGGCATTTGCCTGAATCCCGTCTGACGGACAGCGATCCGGCCAGCGTAGCGGCCGAGGTCAACCGCCAGGCAACCCGTCCATGAGGTTACCAAAGGCAGGGCCAACGGGCACACTCCCCCAACAGACTAGGAACGGTCGTAACCTGTTACCTGTGCGGGAATCGTTGACTTAGGTAAGAGGACAAGGTAATTTCGCGTTATCTCTCCTTTTTGTCGAAGGATGACGCCTTGGCGCGGAAAATACTGCTTGCCGACGATAGTGTGACGGCCCAGAACATGGGGCGAAAAATCCTGGCCGATGCCGGGTACGACGTGGTGACGGTCAACAACGGATCGGCCGCGTTGAAGCGGATCGCCGAAATCAAACCGGATTTGATCGTCCTGGACGTGTACATGCCCGGTTATAGCGGGTTGGAAGTCTGCCAGCGGCTCAAGGAGGCGGACGAGACGGCGCACATTCCGGTGCTCCTGACGGTGGGCAAGCTGGAACCTTTCAAGGTGGATGAAGCGCGCCGGGTGCGGGCTGACGGCCACATCGTGAAGCCGTTTGAAGCCAGCGAGTTGCTGACTGCGATCGCGCGACTCGAAGACCGCATGGTGCCACAGCTAGCCGAGGGCGGGCGCTTCAGTTCGTCGGTTTCGGGCGTGGAGCGGTTCGGCGGCGACGGAAGCGGCTGGAAAGCGGAAGGGAACACGGATCCGGACACCGGATGGAAAAGCCGGCTGCGTTTTCCGTCGAAGAAAAAGAAAGAAGAGGCGGAACCGGAAACCGACGAGGCCACGGCCGGAGCGACCTTCCGGGATTTCCGGAAGGCGAAGGGCAAGGCGGCCCCGGCCGGAACGTTCACGGTGAAGGCTCCAACGCCGGCGGGACAAGAACCCGGGCTGGTTCCGGATATTCCGCGCGACATCACACCGGACGAGTTGGACGCACTCAGCGCGTTGGTCGCGAAGCTCGATGGACCGATTCCGGCGGCTGAGAATATCGCGCCGCTGGCGGAAGAAATAAGCCCGGCTAAGGCTCCGGCGACTGAGTTGGCGGCGGCAAAGAGTGAAGCGGCAAAGCTTGAAGCGGAAGTGTCCGCGGTTGCGGCGGCAGCCGGCACAAAGGACGAGAAGACAGAAGTTGAAACTCCGGCGCCCGTCGTTGAGGCCGCTGCGGTGGCCCTTGAAGCGCCGGCATTGGCCGTCGAAGGCAAGGGCGAAGTCGCGATTCCGGTCGAGCACATGGAGCCGGCGATCGAAGCTACGGCGGTGATTGCCGAAGTGGCTGCGGTCGAAGTGCATCAGCCCGAAAATGAAGGTCCGGCGGATCAGCCTCATTCGGAAACCCAGGAAACGCAACCCTCCGAAACACCGGTGGTCGCAGTGGATACTGCCCTCCTGGCACAGACGCCCGCGCCCGTGGACAGGGAAGATGAGCCGATGTTCGCTGCGGCGGCGAGCGTGGTTGAGCAGGTCCCGGAAGACAGGGCCGACGCCAAGGTCGAAGAGAGGGTCGAAGAGAGGACAGCGGAAGCTGTCGCAATGAGTGAAGCGGGCGAGGCGGCCGAGGCGAGTACGCCGGCGGAAGCAGTGGCTGCGAAGGACCTGGAATCCAAGCCCGAGGAATCGAAGGCTGAAGAATCGCCGGCCGAAGAGTTGAAGGCGGAGATGATTGCGCCGCCGGGTGCGGTTGCAGTGAGCGGGCCAGAGACGGAAGAGGCAGAAGAGCCGGCGCCGAGCGAGGCAGAGCTGGCCGAAGCGTTACGCCTGCTGACACCCGCTACCGGGCACGCGGATCCCTCGACGGTTCCGTCGCACGGGGTCCTGGTGGCGGCCGGGCAGTTGCTGGCCGAGGAAGCGGCATGTAATGCGGCAGCCGGTCCACGGTGGGTTGCAGAGCCGATGGCGCTGAGTGCGGAGGAAGAGGCGATTTCGCTGGAAGCGGAAATGTTCCGCAGGTTCGCGAGCGCGCCCGAGGCGGCGCCTGGCGGCGCAAGTGAAGCGGTGCAGGTGACCGGAGTTGCAGCGATTGCGGCCGCAGTTGAAAACCGGCTGGCAGAGATGGCGGCGGGCACGAACGCTTTGACCGAGCAGGGAGCCGAGCCTAGTTCCGCCGAGCTTGACTCCGCCGAGCCTGGGTCAGGCGAGCCTGGTTCCGCTAAGACTGGTTCTTCTGAGCACGATTCGGAGACGACAGGTCCAGAAGAATCGGCTGCGGAGGCGCCTGCGGAAGTGATGGAACCGGCTCCGATCCCAGCGAGTCCGGTGGCGGATGAGAGCGAAGTGGAAAAGCTCGAACCAGAGAAGTTCGAACCGGGGAAGATCGAAGCCGAGCAGAAAGATTCCCCCGCGGAAGAGTTTGCGACAGCGACTTTCGCGGATGCGGTGGGCAAGGACGAGGTCGAAGCGACGGAAGAGAACGAGGAGTCCGTCAGTGGAACGACGGCTGCAGTAGCGGAAGAGAATCAGGATTCGAGTTCAGATGCTGGGGGTGAGGAATCCATGGGCAAAGACGTGAAATCGAAATCGGGGAAAGCGAACTGGCATCAGATTCACACACCGGCGGCGGCCGCGGCCGCGGGCAGTGACGTTGTCGAAGCGGCGAAACAGGCTGAACACGCAGCCGAGGAGTCTCCCAAAGCGATGGCAGCAGCCGCGGCTGAGGGGACTGCGGCGCCCGCGTCCGCGACCGACGCCAGCACGATTGCCAGCATAGTGGACAGCGTAATGGCCGATCTTCGCCCGAGGATCGTGGAAGAAATCGCGCGGAAGCTGGCGGGGAAGTAAGGCAGCATTCAGCCATCAGTTCATGCCGCCTAGATCCGGCCGCAGGAGTCCTAGGTCTCGAAAACCGCGAGAAGTGGAGCCCACGATGGGAGTCCGCGGTGGGGACGGGAAGTCAAAATCCCCGCCCAGTCGCAGAAAACGCGACAAGGACGGGGCACCTGTGATCTTTCAAGAGGTTGTCCATTCGATCGGAACCGGAGAAGCTGATTGTGACGAGCAATCCAGTTTCCGAGGACAGACCGAATGGACAACCTCTTGAAAGATCACAGGTGGCCCACGTGTGGGTGCTGATCTAAATTGACGTTCCGAGGAAAAAGGTCAGCTTACCCAGACCCATTTGATGAAAAGGATTACGCCCATGACTCCGGTAGCCGCTCCGATTAGTCCAGCAGGCACGGCTACTAGCAATGCAAAGCAGCCAGTGCCGCTCTTGTTGCCATCGAAGGATACGGAGCAAATGCCACCAAAAATTGCCGCTACTACCCAAGCTCCGAGGGAACAGAGGAGCCATCCCCACCACGGAAGATCGGATGGACTGAAAGGCATGGCGGAAATTGTAGCACCCCAATACAGGGAATCCTGTAGGACAAGAGCTAAAGTGACCAGACTGGCAACCACCGAGAAGGATACCTACCCCGCCCTGCGTTTGACCCTTCTTTTCTTGCGCCTGTAAGATCAAAGATTCCCTCCTTCTGCCGGAGATCTGCCGAGCCTTCGCTCGGCTGGGACGGACGAATGCGGCCGTCCCTACGTGGGCGCTGGAGTTATACACACAACATGCCGCACGAATTGCCAAAAGCTTACGAACCGGGCGCGATTGAAGCGCGCTGGGCCGAGTATTGGGTCCGGGAAAAACTGTTTCATGTGGAGACGCCTCCGCCCAGTTCGTCCAAAGAAGATTCGCGTCCGGTGTTTACCCTGCTGTTGCCGCCGCCGAATGTTACGGGACGGTTGCACATGGGGCACATGATGGAACAGACGCAGATGGACGTCATCGTGCGCTGGCACCGCATGCGCGGCCATGTGGCGCTCTGGCTGCCGGGCACAGACCACGCCGGCATCGCGACCCAGATGCTGGTGGAGCGGCAACTGGCGAAAGAAGGCAAAAAGCGGCGCGAGATGGGGCGCGAGAAATTCATGGAGCGAGCCTGGGAATGGCGGCGCGAGTATGGCGGCGCGATCCTCGATCAAATGAAGCGCCTGGGCGCGTCGGTCGATTGGGGCCGCGAATACTTCACCATGGACGATAAGCTGTCGCGCGCGGTGAAAGAAGTGTTCGTCCGACTCTACGAAGAAGGGCTGATTTATCGGGGAAAGTACATCGTGAACTGGTGCTCCGACTGCGGCACAGCGATATCCGATCTCGAAGTGAAGCACGAAGATGTGGCGGGCAAGCTGTATGAGATCCGTTATCCAGTAATCGGTTCGAACGAATTCATCACGGTCGCGACCACCAGGCCCGAGACGATGCTGGGCGACACGGCGGTGGCGGTGAATCCTAAAGACGAGCGCTACACGCATCTGCACGGCAAGCATGTGATTTTGCCGCTGATGAATCGGGAGATTCCGATCATCACCGACGAACTGGCGCAGCCGGAATTTGGCACGGGCGCAGTGAAGGTGACGCCGGCGCACGATCCGAACGACTTCGAGGCCGGCCTGCGGCACAACCTGCCGCAGATCGAAGTGATTGATGAGCACGCCAGGATGAATACCAATGCCGGCCGCTACGCGGGGCTGGACCGCTTTGCCGCGCGCGCGCATGTGGTCGAGGACCTCTCCGAGCAAGGGTACCTGGTGGGCACGAAGGATTACACGATTGCGCTTGGCAAGTGCGACCGGTCGGGGACGATTGTCGAGCCGCGGCTCTCGACGCAGTGGTTCGTAAAGATTGCGCCGCTGGCCAAGCGCGCCATCGAGGTCGTCGAGAAGGGATACATCCGGTTTACGCCGGAGAATTACGGGCAGATTTATTTGAACTGGATGCGTAACATCCACGACTGGTGCATCTCGCGGCAGTTGTGGTGGGGACACCGGATTCCGGCGTGGTATTGCACGAACAACGGCTGCAAAGAAGTGGTGGTGGCGCGCGAGGCTCCAACGGCGTGCCCATGCGGAGGCACGAACTTCGAGCAGGACACGGACGTGCTCGATACGTGGTTTTCGTCGGGGCTGTTGCCGTTCACGACGCTGGGCTGGCCGGCGGCGACGCGCGACGAGGAAGTGTTCTATCCCAATTCGCTGATGATTACCGGGTTCGACATCCTGTTTTTCTGGGTGGCGCGCATGATTATGCTGGGGTGCTGGTTCATGATGCCGCCGCACAAGCCCACCCTAAACGCCTCAAAAAGCGAGGCGTTTAGGATGGGGCACCCGGCCTCGCCGGACGACAAAGCGCTGCGCGAGAGCGTTCCCTTTCGCGAGGTGTACATTCACGCGCTGGTGCGCGATGCGGATCGGCAGAAGATGTCGAAGACCAAAGGGAACGTGCTTGATCCGATCGAGGTGATCGGGAAGTACGGGACGGACGCTACGCGTTTCACCTTGGCAGCCATGGCGGCTCCGGGGACCGACATCGCGTTCAGCGAAAGCCGCACGGCGGGGTATCGGAATTTTGCCAACAAGATTTGGAATGCGGCGCGGTTCATGTTCATGAACGTGGATCGGGTCGAGCCGGGCCTGCGGCCAGGGGCGGACGAATGCGTCCGCCTCTACGCGGGCGTTGGCGGATTTCAGACGCAGACGCTCGAAGACCGGTGGATTCTCTCGCGCTTTAATCGCGCCGCTAAGGACGTGAACGAGTCTCTCCAGACGTATCGCTTCGATGAGGCTGCGAACCGCATCTATGATTTTTTCTGGGCCGAGTTCTGCGACTGGTATATCGAGCTGATCAAGCCGCGATTGAACTTCGAGGAAGGCGCGGACACGGGCCGGGCGCGAGTTGCCTGTGCAAACCTGGTCAATCTGTTCGAAGCCTCGCTGCGGCTGCTGCATCCGGTGATGCCGTTCATCACGGAGGAAGTCTGGCACGCGATCTACGACGGCGCGCCTCCGCTTAAGTCGATTGCGCTGGCGGCGTATCCGGCAGCGGACGAGAAGCAGATTGATCTGGGCGCGGAGACGGAGATGGCGATTCTCCAGGACCTTATCGTCAGCGTGCGCAATCTGCGGGCGGAATTGAAGGTCGAGCCTAAGGTCAAGGTGCCGATTGAGGTGTTTGCGCACGAGCCGGAGATTCGCGCGATGCTTGAAAAGAATCTCGGCGCGGTTCTGATGGATCGTCCGGCGAATGTGGAGAAGATCAGGTTTGTGGAAAGCTCGCTCGAGAAATTGCCGGGCGCGCGCAGCACGTCGCGCTTCGATGTGCACGTCGTGTATGAGAGGAAGATTGACGTTGCGGCGGAGTGCGAGCGCCTGAAGAAGGAATTGGAGAAGATTGAGAAGCAATTGGCGAGTGCGCAAGCCAGGCTTGGCGATGAACAGTTCCTGAGCAAGGCTCCGGCGCAGGTGGTGGAAGGATTGCGCAAGCAGGTTGAAGAATTGACGATGCTGCGAGAGAAGATCCTCGCGAAATTGAAAGAGTTGGGATAGGCAAGAACCACGTAGGCCCGGACGCCCTCGTCCGGGCAGTCGAGCGAAGCGCGACGCATCATCGCGACTGCGGCTCTGCGAGCCGCTGGGCGGGTGAGGGCGCCCGCCCCTACGCAAACATCGATTCACGCAAACATGGACTGGAATTCACGACGCATTACCGCGATTATCGAGAACGCGCTGAACGAAGACCGGGCGACGCGCGACGCGACCAGCTACGCCTGCATCGATCCCAGCCAGCGCGCTTCCGCGACCGTCATCGCCAAGCAGGAGTGCATTCTGGCTGGCCTCGGATGTGTGCCGCGGATTCTCGATGTCTATGCGGCGCTGGACGGGGCGGTCACTTCGCATTACGAGGTGACCAGCCATCCTTCGATTTTTGACGGGATCCGCGTGCACGCGGGACAGCAGATTGCGGTGATCCAGCATAACGCGCGGGTAATTCTATCTTGTGAGCGGGTGATCCTGAATTTTCTGCAGCGCATGGCTGGGATCGCGACCACCACGCGCAAATTTGTGGATGCGGTCGAGGGCACGCGCGTGCGGATTCTCGACACTCGCAAGACGGCGCCGGGGCTGCGCGTGATCGACAAGTACGCAGTGCGGTGCGGCGGCGGGCAGAATCACCGGCTGGATCTTTCCGACGGTGTGCTGATCAAGAACAATCACATTACGCTGGCCGGGGGCGCGATTCCGGCGCTGGAGCGCGCGATCCACAATCGGCGCGGCCGGCAGCCGATTGAGATTGAAGTGCGGTCACTCGAAGAACTCCAGCAGGCGCTGGGACACGGGGCAGAGGCGATCCTGCTCGACCATGTGAGCGTTGAGGATGTGCGCAAGGGAGTCGAAATCTGTTCGCTTCAGCCGCGGCGGATTCCGCTGGAGTGCGCGGGCGGGATCAATCTCGAGAACGTGCGGTCGTATGCCGAGACGGGCGTGGATTTCATTTCTGTCGGGGCGCTGACACATTCCTCGACAGCGGCGGATATGAGTTTGAGAGTCTTTCCGGCGTAAAACCCGGTCGTTGGTCGTTGGTCGCTGGTCGTTTGCGGACCACGGCACACCATCGCCGCTTCTTCATTTCCTTCGGATCGATTTGCCAACGACTAACGACTATCGACCAGCGACTGTTTATAATTCCCTCCATCTCCACTTCCACGAAAACTCGTAGCTTGCCGGCAGTGCATAAGGCCACGGACGTTCGCCTTGGGCGCATTGTGCGCCTGCTCATGAGCCACGCCATCGTTGTCGTCAGCGGCACGAAGATTGCCGAAGAGATTGGGACGAGCCGGTCGGAAGTTTGGCGGCTGATTCAACAACTGCGCGGCTTGGGCGTGGATGTTGCTGGACATCCGGCTACGGGATATCAACTGCGCGCGGTCCCAGACCTGCTTCTGCCGGAGATGCTGGCGCCGTCGTTGAAGGGCACGATTTTCGGCGGAGTTGGAAGGCGTGGCCCTCAGGGGCTAAAGCCCGCGTTTCTTGAGACCACGGACGGCACGGCTGAAGCCGTGCCCTACCCAAAACCGAGCCGTGAAGCCAGCGTCAGGTGTATCCATCACTATTACAAGATCGGCTCGACCAATTCGGAGGCGATGCGATCGGCGGCGGAGGACGCGCCGGAGGGCAGCGTATTTCTCGCGGAAGAGCAATTGGCGGGGCGGGGACGCGGCGCGCATACGTGGCATTCGGCGCGGTCGGCGGGGATCTACTGTTCGGTGATCCTGCGTCCGGCAATGCCGCCTTCGGACGCGTTGATTTTTTCATTGGCCGCCGGGCTCGCGGTGCGCGCGGCGGTGGCGGAGATTGCGCCTCAGCTTCTGGTTGACCTGAAATGGCCGAATGACGCGCTGCTGGGCGGCAAGAAATTCTGCGGCATTCTCACGGAGATGAATTCCGAGGCCACCCGGGTGCGCCATTTGGTGGTGGGGGTGGGGATCAACGTGAATCAGGTGAGGTTTCCGGCTGAACTGCGCGATATTGCAACTTCGTTGCGGATCGAAACCGGCACGGAGTGGTCGCGCGTAGAGCTCTGCGCCGCTTTGCTGAAAGCGCTCGACCGGGAGTATCGGAGCCTGGTTAAAGATGCGGGAGCGCGCGATGCGATCCTGCGCCGGTTCGAGGAGAATTCTTCGTCGGTGCGCGGCAAAAAAGTGAACGTCTCGGAAAACGGCGATCTGGCGGGAGTTACAGAGGGATTGGACGAGCGTGGGTTTTTGCGGGTAAGAACGGCGGACGGTTTGCGGACGGTGGTGAGTGGAACGGTGAAGTTGCTTTGAGGCTGAGTGCAATACGGCTCTTCGAGCCGTTGGACGGACGAATGCGTCCGTCACTACGTAATTCTTTATGTTGCTAGTCATTGACGTCGGAAATACGAATACGGTGCTGGGCGTTTTTGCGCGAGTGGCGCACCGTCCGGGTGAGGACGCGACCACGGAAGCGGCGCGTTACGAAAGGCTGGTGGCGAACTGGCGCGTCGGCTCGCATCTGAACCGCACGGTCGACGAGTACGGAGTGATCTTCCGCAACCTTTTCTCCATGGAGAACCTGGAAGTTTCGGACGTGCATGGGATCGTAATTTCATCTGTGGTGCCTCCGCTGGATTCGGTGCTGCGGCAGGTGTGCGAGCGTTATTTCAGCACCAAGCCGCTGTTCATCGAACCGGGCGTGAAGACAGGCATGCCAGTGTTGTACGACAATCCCGCGGAAGTAGGCGCGGACCGGATCGTGAATGCGGTGGCGGCATTTGAGAAATATGGCGGGCCCTGCGTGATTGTGGACTTCGGCACGGCGACGACTTTCGACTGCGTGTCGAAAAAGGGCGAGTACATGGGCGGAGTGATTTGTCCGGGGATTGGGATTTCGGCGGACGCGCTGTTTCAGCGCACGGCGCGGCTGCCGCGAGTCGAGATTCGCAAGCCCGCGCGCATGATCGGATCGAATACGGTGGGCAGTTTGCAGTCGGGACTCTATTACGGCTATCTCGGCTTGGTTGACGGCATTCTGGAGCGACTGGTGGATGAACTGGGCTCGGAAACGCGCGTAGTCGCGACGGGCGGGCTGGGCTCGCTGATCGGCACCGCCTCACGCTTCATTAAAGACGTGGACGAGTTTCTCACTCTCGATGGGCTGCGCATTATCTGGGATCGGAACCAGGCGTCCTTTGTTCGTCGCGAAGCTGCGTCGAAAGCGGCCAAGACGCCGACGGCCAAACCCGTGGATGCCGATGCGAAGCCGTGGCCCTCGCCAACGACTCCTAAAACGAGGTGAGAGGTCAGAGGGCAGATTGCAGAGGTAAAAGCGCTGGGTCTAACCTCTGCAATCTGACCTCTGACCTCTCCCGAAACTGTCGTGGAAAATTATTTCAATTACTTCACCGAAATCGAAGAACACTATCTGCGGCGGCGTGGGACTCATCTGCTGCTTTCGACTCTCGATTGGGCTTTGATTGAGACTTGGAAAGGCGCGGGCGTGCCGCTGGAGGCCGTGCTCCGCGGGATAGATGACGCGTTCGACAAATATGATCAGCGTCCGTCGAAATCGAAGAAAGTGAACAGCCTGGCCTACTGCTCGCAGGCCGTGCTGGCTGCGGCGGAAGATATGAAGGAAGCGGCGGTGGGCGCGACCGGCGAAGAGAAAGCTCAGCGAGAGCCCGGATTTGAAGCGGCGCAGATTGCGGCCTTCTTGCGCGCGAACGCCGAGAAGCTCGAACGAGCAAAGTTGCCGGAACGCGCAGGCTTCGCGACTGGAGCGCTGGCACGTGAAGAAGCGGCTTCGCTACGTGAGATGGCAGAGGACATCGAGCGCGGCGGGAAGCCTCCGCGGCTGGAAGATTTGGAGCGGCGGCTGACGGTGCTGGAAGAAAAACTGTTCGCGGTGCTGATGGCGGCGACTCCGGATGAAGATCTGGTGAACGTTCGCGCGGAAGCGGATCGGGATCTTGCTCCCTACCGTCGGAACATGACGGCGGCACAGATTGAGCAGCTCCACAGGCAGTATGTGCGTAAGCGCCTGCTGGAGCGCTGCGGCGTGCCGCGGCTGAGCTTGTTCTATATGCACTAAGATCAGTTCTCAGTTCCCGGTTCTCGGTTCTCAGTGGAGAGCCGACTCATGGCAAAGCGATCACCATGCTTCTATCCATCGAAAAACTAATCTACGGCGGTGACGGACTGGCGCGGACTGCGGCTGGCGCGGACGGGCGTTCCAGGGCCGTGTTTGTGCCGTTTGTGTTGCCGGGGGAGAGAGTCGAGGCCGAGATACGGCAAGAGAAGCCTGGGTTCGCGCGCGGCTCGGTGACACAACTGATCGAAGCATCGCCCGAGCGCGTCGAAGCTCGCTGCCCGTACTTCCGGCAATGCGGCGGATGCCATTACCAGCACATTCCGTACGACCGGCAGCTGGAGTTTAAGGCTGCAATTCTGCGCGAGACGCTGCAGCGGATTGCGAAAGTAGAGCTGCAATCCGAAATTCGTCTGCATGCTTCTCCGCCATGGAACTATCGCAACCGGACACGGCTGCAGGTGCGAGCTGCGCCGGAGTTTCCACCCCAGCCCGCGAAAGGCGCGCGGTCTGGGGGCCCCGGATTTCCACCCCAGCCCGCGAAAGGCGCGCGGTCTGGGGGCCCCGGATTTGCGCTGGGATACTTCCGGTTTGGCTCGCGTGAGTTTCTTCCGGTCGGCGAATGTCCGATCAACTCGCCGCTGCTCAATCGGGTGCTGGCGCGGTTACTTGAACTCGGCGGATTGAACTGCCCGGCGGCAGTGGAAGAAATTGAGTTGTTGGCGGACGCTGCGGATGAGCGTTTGCTGGCCTGGGCATTCTGCGGACGCGAGGCTGACAAGAAAGATCTCTTGCGCTGGGCGGGGGCGATCGAGCGCGAGTTGCCGGAAATCGGCGGCATGACATTTTTCCCTTCGCGGCGGCGATCTTCGCAGCGACGACCTTCGCAGGAACGAATCGAAGACGATGACGCGCCAATGGACCTGAGAGCGCTGGCGCAATCGGGCGCGGAGGCAATTCGCTATCGAACGAAGAATGCGGAGTATCGGGTCAGCGCCGGAGCCTTCTTCCAGGTGAACCGCTATCTGGTGGACGAACTGGTTTCGGTCGTGACCGGCGATGCGCGCGGAGACCTCGCACTCGACCTGTATGCCGGAGTCGGGTTGTTTTCGGTGGCTTTGGCGCGAAACTTTCATCACATATTTGGTGTAGAGGCGTCACTGACATCGCATGCCGACTTTGTGCAGAATGTGCCTGCGAACGTGAAAGCGGTCGGCGCGCGAACCGAGGATTACCTGAAGAACGGCTACCCGAGAAGCCGGCCGGTGCGAAACAGACCTGACTTGGTCGTGCTCGATCCTCCGCGCACCGGCGCCGGCTCAGCGGTGATCAGCTCTCTGGTGGAACTCGGAGCGCCCCGTGTCCGATATGTTTCGTGCGATCCGGCGACGCTGGCCAGGGATATCGCCCCCCTCCTGGCGGCTGGATACCACATCGAGGAAGCGCACTTATTCGATCTGTTTCCTGAGACGTTCCACATCGAATCGGTGATGCTGCTGGCGCGCTGACCGCTTTCACGTCGCCCAGTTCCTCCTGGAAGACGGGTGGGTTGGCCGAGGGCTTTGGTGCAGGTGACACGCGCGCCAGGGCCCCACTCGTTCTCAGGCGAATCGTGATTTCCACCACGGAGGCACGGAGACACGGAGGAAAACATGAAGTCATTCCTGCGAGGCTTGGCGGAGGCTGTGCTTGTCCTCAGCGGAATATCAGCGGCCTTGGGGCTGCTCCCGCTGTTCGGAGGCGAACCGGCTATCGGTGCCTCTATCCTTGGGGCCGCTATCGGCGTGGCGTTGTTCGCCGGAATCCTATGGATGTTGGCCGAGGTTTGCAAGACGGTTGGGAACATTTCCCAGGTGCTCGACGATGACATTTGTGAGGCCCTTGAAGCTGGACTCACCGTCGGTTTCGTAACGCGGAATTCTCGGATCTCAGCCTCTCCGGTCGGATCAGCCCGTGAAGTACGATGACCGTCCGCCACGGCAGCCGTTGTTCTGGGCGGCAGTGGCGTTTTCGCTTGGTCTGTGGACCGGCGTGCATGCCTGGCGTCCACCGTCGTGGTGGGTGATTGCTTTAGTCGTCTTCACTTTTGCGGCGTCGTGGTTTCTTTCCAAACGAGCCGGGCTGGCCAAGGCGCTCGCTTTGGGCGCGTGGTTTCTTCTGGGAGCCTTTCTGATTCAGGTCCGCAGTCAGCAGCAGGGCGAACTTCATGATGACGCTCGGATTCTCAGCCTGGCCGATGGCCGTGAAGTCACACTGACAGCGCATGTGATGCGAGAGGGCTATGCGCGGTCCGCGGGGCCGCAGTCGATTCGTGAGTCCATTGATGTGGAGACGGAGGAAATCGCGAGCCAAGGCGAGAGCTGGGCGGTGCGGGCTGGGGTGCGGCTGACGGTTTACGAAAAAGTGCAGAATCCAGAATCAGTGGAGCGCCGGGCGTCCCCGCCCGGCCACGGTGCAGCCGATCCCGGATCGTACGAGGGCGCTGCCGGGACGGGCGAGACGCCCGTCGCCCCATTTGCTCTGACCTACGGAGCGCGGCTGCGCATTCTTGCGAAGCTGCATCCTCCGCGCAATTACCGCAATCCCGGAGCCTTCGATTATGAAGGTTATCTGCGCGACAACGGCATCAGCGTGCTGGGGTCGGCCGAGGCAACGGACATCACGCGGCTCCCTGGCTTTTCCGGCAGCCGGATTCAACTCTGGCGGACGCGCGTTCACGCCAGCATCATCGCCAAGATTCACGAACTGTGGCCCGCATCGCAGGCCTCACTCATGGACGCCATGGTTCTCGGCGAAGAATCGTTTCTGCGCAACGCCACGCGCACTGAATACCAGCGCTCGGGCACATATCACGTGCTGGTGGTTTCCGGAATGAATTTGAGCATTTTAGCGTTCGC
>Ga0181518_10002683_pt1 | contig 16936 bp, 13 predicted proteins | sample PEATcosm2014_Bin_28_FD_119751 | JGI IMG/M metagenome (GOLD analysis project Ga0181518, IMG submission 119751) | Peatland microbial communities from MTU Mesocosm Facility, Houghton, MI, USA - PEATcosm2014_Bin01_60_metaG | ecosystem: Environmental > Terrestrial > Soil > Wetlands > Peat | place... | reverse complement strand
GGCGGGGCCTGCACGCCGTTCGGAGCCACGGAAGTCGCAGCTTGATAGACACGGCTCCATCCCGGGCTGTAGACGTCGATCAGGGCAAATGTCCAGCCGCCTCCTGGGACGGGTGCGAGTGCTTCCCACCAGAGCTTGAGGTGTTCGATGGTGATCGTGGGCGGGGCCTGTAGTTCCTCGCCCGCGGTGGCATCGCTAGCGAGATTCGCTGCGATGCCGAACGGTTCAGTGGGGGAGGCGCACGTCTGCCTGAAGGTGCCCGGGCCCAGAATTGTGCCGAACTGCGTCCACGGGCCCACCGTGTAGTTACCTGGCTGTGCCGCAGCGCAGTCACTGATCACGTATGTTCCTGCGTTCGCGCTGGCCGTGGATAGGCAGAGCGCAAGAATCGCGGGAAGCAGGAAGGCGAGGACCGCCCGGCACTTGGCGCCGATGCGGGGAGCCACCAGCATGAGCCTAGCGCCAGCGCGGACGGTGGGCACGATCCGCGCGAGATAGTACCGGGGGCTGGTGCTCACCCGGCGTGGCTCCTGGATTTGCGCGAGGGACACTCTCCTCATACCCCCTAGTCGCAGGAGACCGTGCCTTTCCCCCCAACGAATTTTTTTCGCGCTCTGGCGTCGCCCTCCAAGAGCGCGTCCAGCGGGGGCGGGTCCGATCGTCCGTGCGTACCCTGGATATCGATCTGCAGGCATAATGTAGACCATCGGGATCCGAGTTGGAACGTTGCTGGGCGGCGGATAGTTGGCGTTCGGCCCTCAGCCGCTGGTGCTCGGGTGATGCACGTATCGAGCCACCGTCTGCGCCCGCCAGTGCGCGGAGGTGTGGCGCACAACGGTCACGCGATCGGTGTGCGCGTCCTGCGGCAGCCGCAGGGCACCGGCCCACTTCCCCTCCCCTACACGAACCGTCATCTGCACGGCATGCGAGCGCCGGTCGAGCGTATAGCCAGCGACGACCGTGACGTCCCCGGCAACGGCACGATCGGCGCTACCTCGAACGCGCAGCCAGACGCCGGTCCGCGTGACGTGACGGATGCGAATCTGCGGGCTGGGCTTGCCCGGCCTGGCGTGGTTGATCGTGACCGTCGCGCTGCTCGCGGGGGACGTATTGCCTGCGGCGTCCTGAAGCCACGCACGGATCGTGTACCGGCCGAAAGGGCTGCGCTCGAACTGCGGCATCTGGCTCGGCGCGAAACGAAACGAGAGGCCCGCGCGCGTCTGAGGCGGCGTACAGGCTCCCGCGCTTTTGCACGCGGTCCAATGGCTCGTGGTCAACGGCGCGAGGTCTGCTGGTGCGCCGAGCGTGATCGTGTACGGGCCGCTGCCGCTGACCGTGATGGTCGTTGGTGGCGGGGGTGGGCTGGTCTGGTAGCCGAAGTTGACGGAGGCCGAGTTGGTCTGCGCGGTGTTTCCAATCGCGTCCTGCAGCCATACGAAGACGGTGTAGACGCCCTGCGGGTGGCTCGCGAAGGCGGGGTACTGGTCTGGATTGAACGTGAAGGAGCCCACGGGGCTGCTCAGGTGCTGTTCGGCTTCGCAGCCGCTGGCCGCGATGCTCGTCTCGCTGCCTGCGCATGCGATCCAGTTGACCTGGCTGATCGGGTCATCAGCCGGTTGGCTGGGGTTCGACCAGCTGATCGTGGCTGGCTGGTTGATCCAGACGCCGCTCGCTTGGCCATTGACCTGAAGCCCGCTCGGCGCGCTCGGGGCGGTGTTATCGACGGTGATCTGCACGGGCGCAGTCAATGCCTGGTTGCCCGCGGCGTCTATGAGTGCGACTTGGATCGCGTGCGGGCCGCTTGAGAGAGTGCTCGTGTTGAGGCTGAACTGGTTGCTTGACGTGCTCGGGCACGGCGCTGGCTGGGAGAAGTCGCACGAGTTGGTTTGTTGTGCGAGTTGGGTGCCGTCGACGTAGAGGCGGACGTACTGCACGCCGCTGTTGTCCGAGCCGTCGATCGTGCCCGACAAGACGCCGTGCGCGAGGCCGGCGGCGAACAGCGTGCCGCTGGTCGATGTGATCTGAGGGGCCTGCTGGTCCTCGATCGTGACGGTCGCGCCGTTGAGCTCGATCCGTGCGTCGTGCTCGGAGAACCCGTTCGCGCAAGCCGACAGCTGAACCGGTTCGGGATTACAGAGCAACTCGATCGCAATGCTCGGGGTGTCGAGTGCAGCCTGTGTCGAGACGCCGGAGAGCTCGCAGCCGCCGGCACCCGCGTCAAACGGACACGTTTCGCCGGGAAGAGGGACTCCTTCGGCGTCGACTACCTGCGGGTCCCAGCCTTCGCTTTGCTCATAGAGGTCGCGGTCCATCGTGATCGCGCTGATGGTGGCGCCGGGTGGCGCGTCGAACCGCCATCCTGCAAGGGCTCCTGGGGGCACGTTGGTCGTGAGCTGCAGCACGTCGGCCGCGGCGAGCCCGGAGGTGGCCGAACTCCCGCCCGTGATGGGGCTGCTACCACAGTTCGAGCTGGTTTCGAGGTAGCTCGCGTTGTTGTTGAACGGCTGCCAGGCGTCGTTTACCGACGGCGTCGCCCCCGTACACGCGGTCACCTGGTAGCTGCCGGCGCGCGCCGTCCCGGTCGCCATCGAACCCGCGGCGAGCATCGTCGCGGTGAGCGCAAGGGCGCGCCTCATCGAAGACCCGGCCGCGTGGTCTGGTTGGCGTGGGTGGCGACCGCTGTCCCGAGCTGAGTGTGCCCTTCGAGGAAGCTCGCTAGGACGCGAGTCCAGCCCGCGACGTGCATCGTGTAGGTGGTGTGGATCGTTGTGGCCCGCGCGATCGTCACGAGATGCCCGTTGCGACCTCGCTGCTGGACCGCCAAGTGCAGGCGCAGTCCTTTGGGGACGCTCGCAACGGTGATTGTGAGGCGATGGCTCCTGAACGTGACCCGTGTGATCCTTGGCTTGGTGTTCTTGGGAGTCTTCGTGGCAGACGCAGGTGTGAGCGTCGCTGCTGGCAGCCCAGCGCCAGCAGATGGCGCCGACGTGCTGTTGGCTGCCTGGTAGGCCGCCATCCCCTCGCTCACGATTGCGCCTAGTCCGCAGGCGTCAAAGGCCGCCTCAACGTCCAGGCTGCCGCCGTTCGTGAGCGTCGAGGTAATGCACCCCTGCGCCTGCGCGGCGGTGAGCGTTGGAGCGTAGGCGCGCATGCTCGCCTCTGCGGCGGAGACGATGACGGCCGCCTCGCTGGTGCCTTCGGCCCACGCCGGCGCGCCGTCGTCGGCGAAGGCGACTTCGATGCCCTGACTTTCGCTGTCGCAGCCGGGGGCAAGCAGACTAAGGCCGGTGCCGCGATTCGTGAACGGGCAGAGCGCGCCGAGGCTCTCCCGGCTCGCGTCAGCTGCACCGACTCCCAGGACCCCGGGCAAGGACGCAGGCGCCTGAACAGCGCCGTCTTCGTTCCCTGCCGCCGCGATCACGCTCAGGCCGTGGGCGTTCGCCGACTGGATGTAGTTCTCGAGGGTCTCCAGTTCGCCGCCGGTGGGCTGGGCGCCAGATCCGAGGCTCAGATTGACGACAGTGATCGGCATCGAACTGCTCAGCGCTTGGCAGCGGGAAATCGCCGCCGCGTACTCGGCGAAGCCGAATGTCGTCTGGCCGGCGGCCAGCGCCTTGAGGTTGTAGACCCGCACGGAGCTTGGCGCGAAGCCGACCATCCCCCAACCGTTGGCTGGTGCCGCTGCGATCATCGCCATGTACGTGCCGTGCCCGTCGGGGTGGCCACCTGGCAGCGGCGGGTTCAGGGCCGCGAGTTCGTCTTCGGTATCCGTGTTCGGGGAGAGCGCGAAGCTGCCGGCCAGGATCGGCGACGTGTCCGGGTTCGGATCAACACCAGAGTCCACGAGACACACGACGCTGGGGTTTGGCGGCGCTGGTGCGTACTCCTCGAAGAGTGCATCGGCAGCGGCCTGCTGCACCGTACCCGCAGGCACCCCGACCTCGCCACTAGCGGACGCGCAAATCCCGGTGAAGCAGACCACGACCACCCAAGCAAGGATGCTTCCGATTGCTCTCCGCACCACCGACAAGATAGGACGCCTTTCGTCTGCTGACCCCCATAGTCGCGAAATGAGACGCCTTTCCCCCCCACCAATTTGTTCTTGGGCAGCCTGGCAGAGGCGGCGACCGCGCTACGGGCCGGACGCCGCCGCAGCGTCGAGCAGACCCTCGACGCGGTCGGCGAGCATGTGCTGCGCCAATCCGAGGGACATCGAGACCCCACGCGCTCGCGCCGCCGGGAGATCACCGAACAGATCGTCGGGCACCCGGCAGATCAGCTCGTCGGGCTCACCTGGCACGGCCAGCCACCACCCCCGCCAAGGACGCGCGTCACAGATTTCGGCGGCCCACTCCAGCCTCCCGACCACGGCGCCTTCGTGGACGAAGTCATAGGATCCGTCATCTGCCAGCGCATGCGTGAGGGTCGTGCCAACCATCGTACCCGCTCAGTCGCGCGCGTCAACTGGGGCGCACGACGAGAGGCTGCTTGGAGGTCTGGCGGCCGCACAACGCCCCTTGGGAGACCATTTCGAGGGTCGTCGCGCACTGCCTGGCGACGGATTGCGTTTTCGGCGTGCAGGCGGCGATCCTGTTGCCAGACGCACCGGAGAGATGGCGAGAGCGCCTGTGCGGCCGGCGCGAGTGCCTGTTGCGCCGCCATGAACAGGGCGCCGAGGCCGCTGGCGGGTCATCCGACACGCCGAAGCCCCCCCGGCGCATGCCGACTATCCTCAAGCCGTGCAACCATGGCGCAGCGGGAAGATGAGCGCGGGCGCAGAGGAAGGAAGTGCGACCAGCGCCGCCGCGATGCTCCTTGCCCCGATCGACGCAGAGCGCGCACATAACCTCGCACGCGGCGAATGATCGAGGCGATCATGCCGCAAAGCGTTGTCGCGGTCGACACCCGCGAGGACGCGACCGACGTTCAGCTCTTTCCCGAGGAGCAGATGGCGGTGGCGCGCGCCGTCGACGCGCGGTGGCGCGCGTACGCCACCGCCCGGGCCTGTGCGCGAGACGCGCTCGCGCGTCTCGGACTACCGCCGTCGCCGATTCTCAACGGCAGGCTCAACGAGCCACTTTGGCCTTCAGGCGTTGTCGGAAGCATCACGCACTGCGACGGCTACCGCGCCTGCGCACTAGCGCGTGAGACAGACGTAGCCAGTATTGGCATCGACGGCGAGCCCCACGCCGCACTGCCGCCAGGCATTCTCGCCACCATCGCGCGTCCCGAGGAGGCGGTATGGCTGCACGCACTCAAACGCGATGTGCCGTCCGTGTATTGGTGTCGGCTGCTGTGGTGCGCCAAGGAGGCAGTGTTCAAGACCTGGTTCCCGCTGGGTCGGCGCATGCTCGAGTTCGAGCACACGATCGTCTCGGTCGACCCCGGGTCCGAAACGTTCACCGCGCAACTGCTCGTCAGCGCGCCGTCGCTCGTCGGTGGCCCACCGCTGACGACGCTCGCCGGTCGATGGCTCGTGAGCGAAGGCTTGCTGCTGACCGCGATCGTGCTTGAGGCGCCCAGGAAGTCCGCGCGGCAGCAGTAGCCGCCATGAGTGTATAAAACCACAAGATGACGCAGACAGAATCTCAACTTGCGACGGCTGGAGGTCTCGTCCGGCTCGTATACGGCCTCTCTGCGGTGCTCTTCCCGCGCTTCATAGCGGGTCGCTACGCGGCCGCCGAGCCGGACTCCGTGATGAACCTACGCGGCTTCGGCGGCCAGCATGTGGCCGTGGGGATCTTCACCCTAATCTCATGCCGCTCGCGGCCGACAGCGCGATCCGCTCTTCTCCTCAACGCCGGGATCGACGCGTGCGACATGATGGCCGGCGCCCTCGAGGTACGCGAACGCGGAGCCCGCGAACCAATCGCCCTGGGCGGCGTCCTCGTGCCATTGGTGGGCCTGACCACCTGGCTGACCGCGCTCATCAAGCTAGACCGCCGAACGGCTCGCGGTACCTCGGGCTCTGGCGCACAGCCCGGCTAGCCGGCTGCAGCAGCCCACGCCTCGCAGTGGTTGGCACCGCAGGCCGTCGTTTGCTCCACGCGAACCCGCTTGGACGGTCAACTCTTGCCCGCGAGCAGGACAGCCGAAGCCGCCGCCCCGGCGCTTGCTGGTTGCACCGCTGGCCCCCGCGTTGGCGCCGTGCGGTTCCGCGTCGGCTCGAGCTCACTCGGCAGCGATCTCGGGCTGCTCGACACGAGGGCGAGACGTGCCGCCGGGATGCGTCGGCAGCAGTGCGACCGCCATCAGCACGCCGACTCCCGCTACGCCTCCCGCGACGATGCAGCCGATGCTCAGGCCGTCGACAAACGCCCTCGATGCGGCCTCGTGCACTACGCCTGCAAGGGCACCCTGGCCTTTCTCCGCCAAGCGCGCACTCACGCTGATCGCCGCCCCGACCGATTCGTGGGCTGCATGAGTCAAGCGGCGAGGGAGGCGTGGGGGAAGCTTCTCAGCGAGCTGCCGACCGTAGACCGACGCGTACACGCTACCGATCACAGCGACGCCGAGCGTTCCCCCAAGGAGGCGCGTCGCGTCGTTGACGGCCGAGCCGACGCCGGACTTCGCCGCCGGCACCACATCCATGATCGCCTCCGTGGCGGGCGCGGTAGTAAGGCCCGTGCCGGTCCCGAAAAGCACCATCTGGACGGCAATAGTCAGGTAGCTCGTTGTCGCCGTCGCTGTCGCCACCCACGCATAGAACGCCGTCACCGCGACCAGGCCAGACGCGACCACCAGCTTGGTCCCGTAGCGCACAGCGAGCCTCGTTCCCAATACCGATGAGACGCCCACCGACAGCGCGACCGGCAATAGGTGCACACCAGCCGACAACGGGCCGTAGCCCTTGATGAACTGAAAGTACTGCGTGATGAGGAAGATGAACCCGAACAGCGAGAAGAAGGAGATCGTCACCGATCCGCTCGAGGCAGTGAAGCGGGGGTTGCGAAACAACGTGATGTCGAGCATCGGCTCGGCCGTGCGGTGCTCCCACGCGACAAATACGCCCAGCAGCGCCGCTGCGACGACAGCGCTACCGAGCGTGCGTGTGCTCGTCCAACCGTGTTCGGGCGCCTCGATGATCGTGAACGTGAGCAGAGCCATCGCCACCGTTGAAAGGACAAAGCCCGGCGGGTCCGCATGAGGCGCCCCGGGATCGCGCGACGTCGGCACGCTAACCGCTACAAGCGCCCCTGCCGCCGCCGCAACGGGAGCCATCGCAAAGAAGATGCTGGGCCAGGAGAAGCGTTCGAGTAGCCAGCCGCCGATGATCGGTCCAAGCGCGACCGCAACGCCAGCGATCGCGCCCCACAGCCCGATCGCGCGGGCGCGCTCTGTGCGCTCCGTGAACACGTTCGCGATCAGCGAGAGCGTCGCCGGGAATATGAGCGCCGCCCCAACGCCCATCACGCAGCGGGCGACAATCAGCGCCCCAGGGGCCGTGGTCAGGCCGCCAGCCGTGCTCGAAAGGCCGAACAACGCCAGACCGCTGAGCAGCACTCCCTTGCGCCCGACCCGGTCGCTGAAACTCCCAGAAGCGAGCAGGAGCGCAGCAAACGCCAGGTTGTACGCGTCGACGATCCACTGCAGCTGGCTGTTGGATGCGTGCAGCTCGCGGGCGAGCGTGGGTAGCGCGACGTTGACGATCGTCGCGTCGAGGTTGATCGCGAACGCGGCGAGCAGGAGCGAGCAGAGGATCAGCGGCTTGGAGCTCACAGGAAGCGCACCGCCGCGCCCTTGTCGCGGCCTCGGCTGCCAGCGCGCCGCGCTCTGGCGGCAAGCGCCGGGCTCCTCCGGGCTGGCTGATCAGCGGTCGACCGTCGTTTACGGGCGCTCACCGCCAGGGGCCTCAGCGGATCAGCCACCCGTCCGCGGGCTGAGGCTTCTGCTGCGCTGGTGGGCCGGTCCGGCGCTGCCAGTCGGACCACATGATCAGCTCCTCGCCGGTCGGCTCGGGAGAGTCATACGGCGGTCGCTCCGGAACCTCGAAGCCGCCTGCGCCCGACATCCGCCCGACCAACTCGTCGGAAATCGTCTGCAGACGCCGGACGCTCAGACCGACGTGCCCGACGAGCTCGTCCTGAGACATCGGCGTGAGAGGCGTCATGAACAGCTCCTCGAACAGGTAGTCGGTGGCCACCGGGACGCCAGCGGCGTGCAGCTCGTCGCCGCCCGTCGCCCATTCGCGGAAGCGCGCCTGAATGAACGTGTTCATCAGAGCGTTCTGCCTGATGAGAGGCTGCACGGAGCGCATCAGCTCTGGGTTCAGTATCCCGCCGTTGCGAAACAGGTTGAGCAGGATGCTGAAGTAGCTCGCGTTGTCCCACATGAACTTGCAGCCAGTCACCTGCGGCTGTCCGTAGACGACGAGCTGTTTCGGGAACGTGTCGAGGACGAGCTGCACGAAACCAAGAAGCACCCGGTTGTGCGAGTGCACGCGCTGCGAGAAGTCTGAGCCGCATTCGCCGTCAAGATCGCGGCGGATCAGGTCGGTCAACAGTGTGTTGCCGATCGCGGCCGTGTCGTGACCAGTCGAATAAAGCGGGTCAAGAAATATCGCCGCCTCCCCGGTCAGCGCCCAACGCTGGCGCGAGAACGCCCGGCTGCAGCTGTGCGAGAACCGCTTTCGCTTCATGAAGTCAAGCAGCTCACGCTCGCTTGGTGGTAGATGGGCCGCCAGTTGCGGCTCGGTCTCGCCAAGCCAGTCCATCAGCACGTCGTAGCGGCGGATCCGCTCCCACGGTACGTGCGCAGGATCGGCGACGACGCCAACACTGGCCCCGCCCGACCCGAGGTTGATGACCCAGATCCAGTAGCCCCGGCCGAGGAAGGAGGTGGTGCTGCGCCAGCGGGTCCCTGACGGCACCTGATCGCGCCATGCCTGATCGTCGCTCCACTCGTCGATAATCAGCTGCTCGTGGGTCCTAAACCAGGCCGAACCGGTGTCCACGGGCAGGTCCACCCCGACGCCGAGCTGGTTACGCAGAAACGCCTGACGCCCGGTGGCATCAACCACCCATCGCGTTGCAACCGACTCGGTCCGGCCAGCGCGCCTGAAAGTAACGGTATGGCAATCTGCGCCAAGCTGGACATCGGACACGCTGGCGCCATCGCGGAAGTCGATACCGTTGTCAGACGCCAGCGTGGCCAGATGGTTCTCGATCTTGCCCCGATCGAGATGGTAGTTGGCGAGTGGCGAGAAGCGGGCGAGGCCGAACTCGACGCGTCGTGAGATGTCGCTATTCCCGTTCGCCGGGCAGAACCAGCGCAGGCCCATCTTGCGCAAGTGCTCCGTCTCAAGGTACGACTCGAGACCGATCATCTCCTTGAGATAGTAGGCAGCGACCTCAGCGATCGACTCGCCCACCTTATACGCCGTCGGCGGCACCGGATGGGAACGCTTCTCAAGCACAAGGATTCGCGTCCCCGGACGCATCTCCCTTAGTTGAAGCGCGGCGGTGAGGCCGGCCACCCCACCGCCCAGCACTGCCACGTCATAGTCGCCTCGTCGTACTGACTGCACTCGCGCCGCTCCCTCTTGCCGTCGTTAGTGGAATTAGATTAGTTCATGCTTGCTCGCCTGGGCACCCGGTTCGGACGCTAGAGCACGACCTCGCCTGGGGTCAAAACGTGCGCGTCCATACATCCGCTGGCTACAGCGGCATGTTGCCGCCCCCTCCGGGCTCGGCGGTCCCCGTTCCCAACGCGCCGAGAACACCGCACAGTCGTGCACGTGTATCGCCCGGCGCGATCACCTCATCCACGTGCCCACGGTGGGCCGCTCCGCGCGCGGTCAGCTGGTCAGCGGCGTAGGCCGCGCTGAGGCGCTCAACGGCTTGCTCGGGATCGCTCGCCTCGGCGAGCTCGCGGCGATGCACGACCCCGACCGCTTGCGAGGCTCCCATGATGCCGATCTCCGCCTGCTCCCAGGCGAACGTCCAGTGCGCTCCCAGCGACTTTGAGTTCATCGAGATGTACGCGCCGCCGTATGCCTTGCGCATAATCACCGTGACGCTTGGCACCGTCGCCTCACTAAACGCGTACAGCAGCTTGGCGCCGTGGCGGATCACTGCGGCCTGCTCTCGGTCGCTGCCGGGCATGAACCCAGGGGTGTCGACGAGCACGACTAGTGGAAGGCCAAACGAGTTGCAGGTCCTCACGAAGCGTGCCGCCTTTTGGGATGCCTCCTCCTCGAGCACGCCGGCGCGGTGCTTGGGCTGATTCGCAATCACTCCGACCGCCATGCCGTTGATGCGAGCTAGGCCGGTGACAATGTTACGCGCCCAGTCAGGCGACAGCTCAAGCCAGTCGCCGGCGTCGACCAGACAGCGAATGACCTCACGCACGTCATACACGTGGCGGCGGTTTGTGGGCACCGCCTCGGCGGGATCGCCGCCTATCGGTTCCAGCGCTGGCTGCGGCGGCGGACGCTCCCATGAGCTCTGTGGCAGATAGGAGAGCAAATGTCGCACGAGGTCGATGCTGTGGATATCATCATCGGCCACGAGATGACATACGCCGTTGCGCGAGTGCACGGCGGGCCCTCCCAGCTGCTCGACCGTGACGTCTTGGCCGAGCACCTCTTTCACCACCCTGGGGCCAGTTAGAAACATACTCGCCCGGCGCGTCATCACCACGAAGTCGGTAAGGGCTGGCGAGTAGGAGGCGCCGCCGGCCGAGACACCGGAGATCACGGAGATCTGCGGTACCCGGCCGGAAAGCGCGACGTTCATCGAGAAGATCCTGCCGTAGCCGGCTAGCGCGGAAACCCCCTCCTGCATCCGAGCGCCTCCCGACTCCACGAATGACACGACCGGGGCTCTGCGCTGCTGCGCGAGTGTCAGCACGCTGACGATCGTCTCCGCTTGTGCCTCGCCGAGCGACCCGCCGAGAAACTGCGCGTCCTGCGCGTAGCAGAAGATCGGCCGACCGTTGAGGCTTCCGCCGCCGCCGACGACACCATCGCCGCCGCAGGCGCGCTCATCGAGACCAGCGGCGCGAACCTCTTGGCGGACCGCCGTGAACGACCCTGGGTCACATAGGCCCGTGAGACGTTGCGTGGGAGTGAGCTCTTGCGGCGCGCGCAACGGATTCGGGCGCGGACCCATGGTCACCCGGAGCGGTGGCATTGCATTCGAGATTGCCGCCCCCGCTGCAGGTTCGTCCGTCACGTTGCGTCTCCGTCGCGCGTCGTCTTGGCATACAGGCCTAGCCGGCTCAGCGTACCCGCGAGCTGACGCGTTTTCCAACTCGCAGCGGCCTGTGCCAATCTTGCGCCATGGAGATACTTCGCACCCCGGCTGAGCGGTTTGTCGGACTGCCAGCATTTCCGTACGAGCCCCGGTTCCATGAGTGGGAGGGCCTCGCGCTAGCACGCGTGGAGGCAGGAGAAGGCCCGCCTGTGCTGATGCTCCACGGGCAGCCAACGTGGTCGTATCTCTTTCGCCACACCATCCCGCCGCTCGTTGAGGCCGGTTATCGTTGTATCGCCTTCGACTATCCCGGGTTCGGGCGCTCGGACAAGCCTGCCGATGATGCCTGGTATTCGTATGAGCGGCACGTCGACGCGACGTCCTCTCTAATCGAAGAGCTCGATCTGCGTGGCGTCACGATGGTGCTACACGACTGGGGCGGCCCGATCGGGCTGCGCATCGCAACCGGACCGTTGGCGAGCCGCGTCAGCCGCTTCGTGGTGATGGACACGATCAACCTCGTCGGCCAGAACCTCGGTGAGGCTTGGCAGTGGTTTCATGACCTGGCGGCCACGCGCGAGGACTTTCCGGCTGGCCGGCTCGTCAGGATGGGGTGCCGCAAGCGCCATCCTCGCGAGCTCGCAGCCGCCTACGAGGCGCCGTTCCCGGATGCGACCTACAAGGCCGGCGTGCGCGCCTTTCCTCGTTTGATCCCTCTGAGCCCGGACACTGCGACGGCGGCCGCGGGCCGCGAGATTGCCGCCGCGCTTCGCCGCGACTCGCGTCGGGCCTTGCCGATGTGGGCGGAGTTCGATGCGATGTTCCCCCGCGAGCAGTTCGCCGACGATCTGTGCGCCCAGTTCGCCGCCGCAGACGATCTGGTGGTGGTGGGCGGCGCCGGGCATTTCATGTTCGAGGATGAGGGCGAGCAGGTCGGGCGGATCATCGCCGCATGGCTCGATCGCGAGCGGGAGCGAGCCGACACGCAAGCCGACGAATACGTCCTGGGCGATCAGTGGTGGTAGACACCGGCCGCTCGCGTGTCGTCTAGCCTTGCGGTAGGCCCGTCGCGCTCCGCTGCCCTCGCCTCGCACTAGGTCGCACGCTCCGGCATCCGGCCAAGCTCCTCATTGATCGCGCGGTATCCCTCCTCTGCAAGCGTTTGGCCGGTCGCCACATACGCCTGTGGGTCGTCGGGAGCCCACGTCGCGAGGCCGTCGACGTAGCGGTTGTACATGCAGAACGCCGCCGCGATAAGGACCGTGTCGTGTATCTCCTTGTCAGTCGCTCCCTCTCCGCGGGCGCGCGCGATGTCCTCGGCCGAGACCTCTTTGCCGCCACTGCGCACCTTCCCGGCGATCGCGAGGAGCGCCTTGAGCTTGCCTGACACGTCGGCCTCCTCGAAGTGCCGCCTCACTGCGTCGACCACGGTGGTGTTGCCGCCGAGATGGTGGGCGGCGGCCGCACCGTGAGACGAGTGACAGAACAGACAGTCGTTCTCGTAGGAGACGTAGGTCGCGATCAACTCGCGCTCCCCGCTCGTCAGCGTGTTGGGCCCGCGCAGCAGGACCTCGACGAGCTCACTCAGTGGCTCGGCGCTGTCGGGACTGAATGCCATCAGTCCAACGATGCCAGGCAGCTCGTCCGCTAGATCGATGTGCGCCATCAGATGCCCCTTTCCGTCGAGATCACTGCTTCGATCACTTTGAGCGAGCCCTGCGCGGCGGTCAAATCCGCTCACCGGTCAGCTCGCCTGTGCCGGCAGTGGCGGCTCGACGCCCATCGCGTGGAAACCGCCGTCACAGTGCAGGATCTCGCCGGTGATGCCGCGCGACCAGCTCGAGAGGAGAAACAGCGCTGTGCGAGCGACAGGGTCAGGATCGGAAGTGTCCCAACCGAGTGGAGCACGCCGACGCCATTGGTGTGCGAGGCGGTCGAAACCCGGGATGCCGCCCGCCGCCACTGTGTCAATCGGCCCGGCGGACACGAGGTTGACGCGGATGCCACGAGAGCCAAGATCGCGAGCGAGATACCGACTGATCGCCTCGAGCGCGGCCTTCGAGACACCCATCCAATCGTACGCGGGCCACGCGACCTGCGCGTCGAAGTCGAGCCCAACGACACTGCCACCGCCGTCGAGCAGCGGCGCCAGCGCGCTGGCGAACGCCTTCAGCGAATAGGCGCTAGTCCGGAACGCCTCGAGCGCGCTCTCGGACGGCGTCTGCAGGAACTGGCCGCCAAGCGCGTCGGCCGGCGCAAATGCGACCGCATGGAGAGCTCCATCGAGCTTCCCCCATCGCTCCTGCAGGCCCGTCGCCACCGCTTCGAGGTCACCCTCGCTGTTGATGTCGAGCTCGAGCACATCCGGCCGTAGTGGCAGGGTCTTGGCGGCGCGCTCCGTCATTCTGCGAGCGCGGCCGAAGGACGTCAGCACGATCTCGGCGCCGGCGAGCTGAGCCTGCTGCGCAACCGCGAAAGCGATCGAGCGTTCCGTAATCACTCCGGTGACCAGCAGTTTCGCGCCCGCGAGCGGGTGGCGGTGCGTGATCGCTTGCCGCTCAGCCCCCATGCTCAGCGCCATCCCGCCGCCAGATCACCTCAAGAACCGCGCGCAGAGCAAGGCGGTCGTCCTCTCCATTGACCCGCAATTCGACGCCGACCAGGCCGACATCATCATCGATATCCACCTTTGAGCGCACCCGTCCTTCGACGCTCACCGATTCGCCGAGCCGTACGGGCCGCTTGAACACGGCGTCCCGCACGGACCGCAGCGCCACCACACGCTCGGGATCGAACGGGATCAACCCGGCCGCGCACGAGAGCACTAGCAGGCCATGGGCGACCCGCTCGCCGAACAGGCTGCCCGCCGCCCATTCGCTGTCGGTGTGCTGGGGGTGGCGATCGCCAGTCAGCAACGCGAAGGCGTCGACGTCAACCTCACCGACCGTGCGACATCCAGCGTCGAAGCGAGCGTCCTCGCGTAGCGCGTCAAAGCTCGATGACAGGACGGCGTTGCTCATAGGCTTCCCACCTCGGCCGGCTCGGAGGAGCTCTCGTGGCTGAGCAGGGCGCAGAGGAAGCGGGCAACATCGGTCGGGGTGGGGTGATCGAACGCCACTGTGGAGGGGAGCTTCACGCCGCTGACGTGGGCAAGCCGATTTCGCAGCTCGACCGCGTCGAGCGAGTCGAAGTCGAGTTCCTTGAACGAGACCTCGGGGTTTACTTCGTCTGGCGACGCGTGCCCGAGCACTGCCGCGACGTGTCCACACACCTCAGCCAGCACAACCGCGCCGCGCTCGGTGTCCTCAACCTGTTCGAGCTGGCGCAAGAGCGAGCCGCCACTGTGGTCGCGGCGCCCAAGGGCTCCAGCCATTGCACGCAACATCGGCGGCAACATGCCGTCCTCTGCCTGCGCGCGCAACCCGCTTCTCTGAAACCTGATCGGGAGCAGTACGGCGTGTCCGCTCGCTTTCGCAGCGTCGAGGAGGTCGAGGCCGAGCGCGCTATCGATCGGCTCCACGCCGAGGCGGTGCAGGCGCGCCATCCCAGCGTCCTCGAGCTGCCCGGCCATGCCGTCTCCCTCGATCGCCCACGGACCCCAAGCGAGCGCCTGCGCGGGAAGGCCCTGGGTGCAGCGGCGCTGCGCCAGCGCGTCGAGAAAGGCATTTGCGGCGGCGTAGTTCGCCTGCCCGGAGCTTCCCAGCGTCCCAGCAACTGAGCTGAACAGAACGAACTGGGAAAGGTCAAGGTCGGCTGTGAGTTCGTGCAGGTAGATGGCAGCGTCCAGCTTCGGGCGCAGTACGCGCGAGAGCTGCTCCGGTTCGAGCAGCGCCAGCGTCCTGTCCTCCAACACACCGGCCATGTGAATCACGCTGGTCAAAGGCCGCTCGGCGGGGATCGAGGCGAGCAGTCGCTGCAGCGACTCGCGGTCGCTGACGTCGCAGGACTCGATTCGCACCGAGCAGTTGGCGTCGTCCAGCTCCGCGGCCAGCTCTCGCGCTCCTTGACCCCGGGGTCCCTGCCGGCTCGCCAGCAGGAGCTCGCGCACTCCGTGCTGGCGCACCAGATGGCGGGCAACGACCGCGCCCACGCCGCCGGTGCCGCCGGTGACGAGCACCGTGCCGTTCGGGTCGACCGGCTGAGGGATTGTCAGGACGACCTTGCCGACGTGGCGGGCTTCGCGAACATGCCGAAACGCGCCGACCCCTTGGCGCACGTCGAAACAGACGATCGGCGGTACCCGGATAGCGCCGCTGTGAAAGAGCGCGAGGATCTTCGTGAGCATCTCGCCGATCGCCGCAGGGCCAGCCTCAACAAGATCGAAGGCGCGATATTGCACACCCGGATGGTCGCTCGCGACCCGCTCGGGATCGCGGATGTCGGCCTTACCCATCTCGATGAATCGGCCGCCGCGCGGCAGCAGTTGCAGCGTTGCGTCGACGAACTCGCGCGCGAGCGCGTCGAGAACGACGTCCATCCCTGCGGCGTCTGTCGAGGCGAGGAACTCGTCGCGGAACGCCAGGTCTCTTGAGGACGCGATGTGGTTGGGGTCTACTCCGCATTCGGCGAGGATCGACCACTTGCTCGGGCTCGCTGTCGCGTAGACCTCGGCTTCGAGGTGGCGGGCCAGCTCCAGTGCCGCCATGCCGACGCCACCTGCTGCTGAGTGGATCAGCAGCCTCTCGCCGCGCCGAAGGCCGGCCAGCTCAACGAGCCCGTAGTAGGCCGTCAAGAACGCCAGCGGCACGGCGGCGGCCTGTACGAACCCCCAGCCCGCAGGAATCGGAGCGAGCAGGCGACTGTCGGTCACGGCAACAGGTCCGAACGAGTCGGGAATGAGGCCCATCACTCGGTCACCGGCGGCGATGCCAACGACATCCGCGCCGACCTCGAGGACAACTCCGGCGCCCTCTGCACCGATCGGTGCCTCCCCGGGGTACTCGCCGAGCGCGATCAACACGTCGCGAAAGTTGAGCCCCGCTGCACGTACGGACACACGCACCTCGCCCGGGTCGAGTTGCTTGGCCGCGCGGGGGCTGTCCACGAACTCAAGGTCGTCGAGCGTCCCCCGCCGCGTGGTCGCGAGCTGCCAGCGTGGGGCGCCTGGCAGCTCAAGACCGCTCGAGTCGGCGAGCGACCTGACCCGAGGTGCCCACACCTTGCCTTCGCGCAGCGCCAGCTGGTTCTCCTCGCTCCCCAGAAGAGCCTGCCAGGGCACCTCGCCGGTCGCGTCCAAGTCGATCACGGCAAAGCGACCCGGATGCTCGGACTGGGCGGAGCGCATGAGCCCCCACACTGCGGCCTGCGCTGGGTTGAGCACCGCCGCGGCGCTGACGGCGACCGCGCCTTCGCTGAGGATCACGAGCCGGCTGTCAGTGAGCCGCGGGACGCTCAGCCAGTCTTGCAATAGCTTGAGCGTGCTACGCACGGCGGCGTGCGCGCCCTCAACCGTGAGGCCGGGGTCGGGCACGCAGGTGATCACGACGTCGGGTGGCTGCGCTCCTGCCTCGATCGATGCGGTGAGCGAGCCGAGATCGGGGTACTGCGTGGATTCCAGCGCGCCGCGCGGCGGAGCGTCGCCGAGGAATGCGATCGCTTCGTTGAACACGTCGGCCGGGGGCGGGATCTGAACCCAGTCGATCGCGAACAGCGATGCCAAGTGCGCGCTCCTTGCTGTGGCGGCACTCATGTCATCAGCGGATCGCGTCGTCAGCGTGCCGATCTCGACGATCAGGGCGCCG
>Ga0181518_10002680_pt1 | contig 16962 bp, 13 predicted proteins | sample PEATcosm2014_Bin_28_FD_119751 | JGI IMG/M metagenome (GOLD analysis project Ga0181518, IMG submission 119751) | Peatland microbial communities from MTU Mesocosm Facility, Houghton, MI, USA - PEATcosm2014_Bin01_60_metaG | ecosystem: Environmental > Terrestrial > Soil > Wetlands > Peat | place... | reverse complement strand
GACGTCGCGGACCTCTCCGCCCTGGGCCACGAGCTGCTGGGCCAGCACCTGAACGAGGCCACCCACGTCCTCGGTGGCCCCGGTCCGCTTCTCGGAGGGCTCGGCCTAGGTGAGGAGCTGTTCGACCTGGCGACGCTCGGACCTTGACGCTCGAGAGCTCGTCTTCGCCCTCGTCGATGGCCGCCGCGGTGTGCGATGCCTTGTGAGGGTCGATGTCGATCACCACTTCCATGATTACCCTCCTGGTCTCGTTCGAAGCCACGGGGGCATTCCTGCTTTCGGACGAATGCCAGCCGGCTGACCGGCGGCAGGCACGTTGCGAGTAATCCCTAAACAAGCGCCGGGCCTCCAGCAAGTCTCGATCAGGCACGATGGAGGCAGGTTGGGGCTGTCGGCGGCGACTGTGCAATCGGCGGAAGGGACCCCGAGGAGAGACCTGGGGTCGACCGTGAACCGGCTCTGAGGCCGGGTTCTGACCCGATATCCCGCCAACATCGCAATGCCAGTTGACACTGTGTGTTTGGGCTGTTCCAATACCAAGCGCACTACGAAGGGAGACCCATGCACATTCGACGTGCCTCGTTCCTGAGTCCTGACGAGCTTCGACAGCCTCTACGGATTGTCAGTGCGGCGGTCCTGCTTTTGGGGGTCGTCGCCATCGTCGCCCTCATACCAACCAAGGCGGCCTTCGCTGATCCGAAGGTTGTGCCCCATACCACTGGGGCGCCCATCACCGCTCACGACGTTGCGGGCTTCCCGGGGACTTCGACTGCTGCACCCTTCAACGAATGCCCCGCGATCGGCTACGACAACAGCTGCGGCCTGCTCATCGCCGTCAGCAACAACGGGGAGCAGGTGCTCCAAGACCCCAACAATGCAAACGGGTCGCTCTCACCCACCACGACGGCCGGCCAACAGACCCCCTACGACGACATAGACGACACACTCGTCGGGATCGTGAACGAGTCGAGCAAGCCGCTCTATGCCATCCAACTCTCGGGCGAGTCGACCTCGACCCCGCTTTTCGGGTTCGAGGGTGACGGCATCTGCACCTATGCCACCGGCGGCTCCAACACGAACGGCGGCAGCACCGGAAGCACCGGATCGCCGCTTCCTTCCGGGGATTTGGGCGGCTACACCGGTGACTCGTACTGCACCCCTTCACAGTTGGCCGGCAGTGCCAACCCCAGCGGTTTTGACCCGAACGGCAGCGACTACCAGGGTCCCACCACGTCCTTCTCCAACATCAGTTCCGACACTGACGCTGGTGTCGTCAACTTCGCGGGAGGCCTGAACCCCGGGCAGTCGACGTACTTCAGTCTGGAGGACTCGTTGGCCCCCAATCAGGTGAGCGTCCAGTTCGGTTATTGGGTGGCCGCTTCCGACGGCGGCATCTTTGCCTATGACGCCCCGTTCTTCGGCTCAATGGGCGGCAAGCCGCTCAACCAGCCCATCGTGGGTATCGCCGCCGACCCTCGCACCGGTGGCTACTGGGAGGTGGCGTCCGACGGCGGCCTCTTTGCCTTCAACGCGCCGTTCTTCGGCTCCATGGGCGGCAAGCCGCTCAATGCGCCCGTCGTCGGTATGGTGGCCACGCCCGATGGGCTCGGCTACTGGGAGGTGGCGTCCGACGGCGGTATCTTCAACTTTGGTGACGCCAAGTTGTACGGCTCAATGGGCGGCAAGCCGCTGAACAAACCGGTCGTCGGCATCGCCACGACACCCGACGGCCTCGGCTACTGGGAGGTGGCGTCCGATGGTGGAATCTTCAACTTCGGCGACGCGGCCTTCCTGGGCTCCATGGGCGGCAAGCCGCTCAACAAGCCAATAGTCGGCATCGCGGGCGACCAGGCCACCGGTGGCTACTGGGAGGTGGCGTCCGACGGCGGCCTGTTCGCGTTCAACGCGCCGTTCTTCGGCTCGCCCGCCGCGATGCCCCTGAACAAGCCCGTCGTCGGGATGGCTTCGACGCCCGATGGTCAGGGGTATTGGGAAACAGCCAGCGACGGCGGCATCTTCAACTACGGGGATGCCTTTTTCTGGGGCTCCACCGGGTCCATCACACTCAACAAGCCCGTGGTTGGAATCGCGGGCAGCAACACGTAGCGCTGCGAGCAACACGTAGGCAGAACCGCAAGCAGCTGCACGCCCGTGCCCCCGACAGAGATGTCGGGGGCACGGGTGCGTCTAGGGCTCGGGAGCGGCCATCGGCATGTCACCGGTTGGTGCCTCCACATGAATGATGGGTCTCAGCGGGATCCACCGCTGCGGTAGTGGCCCTCGAGGTGCCGGCAGTTCGGCCGGCGCCGTACATCGAAAGCGGCCCGTCCCGGCTCCGAGGCGGTGGGCTGATCGGCCCGGGTCGCTGGAACAACCTCCCAGACCGCCTGCTAGAGCGTGCTGTCGAATCTCAAACTGGGGACTTGTACAACTCGACTCATTTCAGGAGAGGCGAGAACACAGCAACCACGTCTGGCACCCGTCTCCTCTTGAGAAGCGGCCAACGGGTAGAGGATCGACCAGCCGCTGAGAGAGGCGATAGGTAGGTAGTCGGCGGTAAGAGCCTTTCGGGGACCATAGTCATCGAACGCATAACCGTCGTCGCCTGGAACCTGAAAATCATCGATCATCGCAACGGCACGACTCCAACCGGAGGCGATGATTTCGAGTTCCTTGGAGAGTGGCAGATCCTCCTCCCAGTGGGCATCAAGGTAGGCAAAGACTGATTCGCTCTTGGCGGACGCACCGTCTGCGACCCTTCGCAAAATAGCCCGGGAGTCACCGAATTCGACGGTTATGTCCGGCCAAGCCGCTAATCGTCGGCTGCAGTAGGAGAACAGCCGCGGGTTGGCTTCGATGCTCGTTACCGGTGCACCAAACACGGCAGAGAGGAATTCAGTGGATGTTCCCCGGTATGTACCGGTTTCGATCACCTGGTCGAATTGAGCGCGACGCGCGAGATCGCGCACTATTTCCCGACGTCGCATTTGACCGTTCAATGGACCGCCCCAGGAATCCCTCAATGATGGTCTGAAGAGGTCGATACGTCCGGCAAGGTCCGGTGGAAGGCGATTCGTGAGTCCTGAGTAGGTCTTTCCCAGCAATTGCCTGACGCCATCGCTTCTGAATCTCACATGTCTACCCACCGGGCATTTGACTTCAACAAGCGCGTTGACGGCTCCGGTCGCATGGGTGTCAAATGTATCCCTCGGCTTCGAGGTGGTCCGTGGTCGTCTTCGGGCGTTGAATGGGGGATGCCCCAGTTCGGATCCGTGACATCGGCCGCCAACCGCGGTTCTGGGTGGCCACGGCGGCCTCATCAGTCCAGCCCGCCGGCGGGGCACCCGTCAGGGGGAGCACCTCGCCAGCGGGGGCCACAGCGCCCCCCGAACAGTCAGACCGTCAGCCCCGAAGCTCGAAGGGCAATCCCCACCCCGTTGGGCCCGACACGTCCATGAGCCTGACGGCCGAACAGCCGTGGTCGCTCAGCTACCCACGAGTGTGGATCACGGACCGTACGTCCAGATCATGGAAGATCTGCGGACCTTCCAGCATGGCGGTGATCTTCTCGGCGTACTCGGTCGTGACGGGATCATTGGAGTTCTTCATCGCCTCCTCGTAGGAGTCGAACTCGACGATGACCAGGTAGTGCCCCGGTCGAGCTCGGTCCTCCGTGATCGTGGCCTTGGTGGCCAGGAGAGCGTCACCGCGTTCCTTCTGGAACGTCGTCATCAGCGCCTCCAGCTCGTCGATTCGTGACGTCTCGAACTCCATGATCTGGATGAAGCCTGGCATCGAACACCTCCATCTCTCCGTGCCCTGTCACGCTACTTCGCTCGCGTCTGGCGTACCTGGCTGTCGCGTCCCCGCTCCAGGTGTGGGATCGAGCCACTCGCGCAGTGCCGCATAGATAGAGGGATGGTTGAGGAGATTGAAGTGGTGGAGCCCCCCGAAGTGGCGCGTGTGCTCGACGGGGAAGGGGATGTGCCCGCCGTCACGGGATTGACCGAGAGCGCTGTCGGGCTGGACGAGAAAGTCACCTACCAATCGACCGAGCGGGTTGCCGCGGCTCGTTGTCACCGTGGCGCTGACCGCGTAGTGATTGGCCCAATGGATGAGGGGGATGTCGTTGGGCTCGCGTTTCGATCGGGGGCCACCGTTGCGCCAATCATCGTCGAGCAGATAGCCGGCACTCAGATCCTTGACCCCTGCGCTGCGCCGGTCGAGGATCGAAGCCAGCGGCCGACTCTCGTCGAACTTGCCGAACACGCCGCTGAGACGGCTCACCCACTGCTCGAGGCCCGCCCCCAGATGTGGAGTGCCGAGGTAGAAGGCGTGTCGCAGCATCGATACCCACGAATGGTTCCCTTCATTCGCATAATGGCATGCGCTGCGGGAAACCAGACCACCCATCGAATGGCCCACGAGGACCAGCTCGGTCACCGGAGTGGGCCAGGCTGCCACGACATCGTGAAGGAGCGCGGTGAGGTGATGACCGTTCTCGGAGATGTGGAGGCCGCTGTTATAGCGAAGATAGACGGGGGTGTAGCCGAGATCTTCAGCGAGTCGAGAGCCATAGGTGGACTCGGCACCCAAGCCATGGCGATCCGCGTGCAGCCTCCACGACTCCTCGGTTTCGCCCAAGCCGTGCAGGAAGATTGCCACCTTCGAGGTTGCCTCGGGGAAGGCGGCTTCGAGAGAGTCGCGCCGAGGCTCGACGTCTGCTCGAGCACTTCTCACAGCCATCCGGATCGCCAATGGGCTGCCCTGGTCGGCGAGCTCATCTCCCCAGATCGCATTCACCACTGCCAACGCCAGGTTGCTCCGGGGAGTCGATCCTGCTGGGATGACCGAGCCCGCAGTGGCGCCGACGAGTTCGCTGGCGACCATGCCGGCGGCCAGGCCCGTCCCTCGGATCAAGGTGTAGACGGCGGTGGCGATGACGTCGTGGACAACTCGGGCGGGGAGGCTGACTGGAGCAGTAATCGTGAACGCCCTGCTTGCGAAGGCGCGGTGCACCTGCTCGACCTGCGAGACGGTGTCAGCCAGCGTCCGTGTTGCCAGCTGGCCGCTGGCCCGGATCTCCTCGGACTTCATTACCCTCCCCCCGAACCACGGCTCATTCTACCAACACCACGGCGATGAGGAACTGCCGAAGGCCTCTAGTACGCCTCTTGTCTGGTGGAGAGAATCACAGTAGCCCCACATTGGCGAATGAGATGGAGGACCCTATGACCAGCACAGAGACTGGCTCCGGCAGCGCCGACCGCATCATCGAGTCGCTTCATGATGCCGGGAACTCGGCGCTTGAATCGGTGCGGAGGTTCCTCGACATCGTAAATGGCGTATTTCCCGACGTGAGAGCGGACAACGGCCCGCGCCAGCAGATCATCGATTCGGCGTTCAAAATGACCGAGGAGCTCGTCGGCGCGTCGACCCAGCTTGCGGAAAGGGTCGTCAAGGCGAGTCAGGACGCTCTGGGCGAGGCGGAGAAGGAAGGTGGACGGCTCTCGAAGGGGAGCTGAGGGGGACCGAGGCGCAGTCACCCATGTGAAGACCCGGTCCATCGTCGAGCGGCAGGGGAGTGACGGGCGCCGGCCGAGACGTGTCAAGGTCCGTCAAGTAGTGCTTGCTGCATGTCAGAGCTCTGCTGCGTCATCTCCTTCGGGCACAGGTACTGGGCGGCGAACTCGGGCACGACGTACGACTCGAAGTCGCTGAGGTGCCGGCCCGTCAGTGAGCCCACGATCTGGGCCTCGCTGTCCTGCTTGGCGAGATCCGCACACGACAACTCACCGTCAGAGAGCGCAGCGGCACCGCTGACGCCGGAGAACGAACCCGGGACGGTCGTGAGGAGGTGGAGGAACGCCCGGTTGGGCTGTGACGGGAGGCCGGGGTCGTCGTGGTACAGCGTGGCTTCGGCCACTGCCGCCGCGGGCGCCCGGGCGGCGACGCGCGGCAGCCCCTCCGGCGGGAACACCAGAAGGTCGACGTACAGACGCCGGTGGGCGTAGTCACCCGTCTGCCCGGGGACGAGCCCGTGATGCACCATCCAGATGAGGTTGCCGGTCTGGAAGAACTCCGAACCGCCGTACCCTTGGCCGTTCGCGCTGTTGGTACTCGTGTGCCATGCCCGGTCGAGTGGCTTGGCGCAGGGGCCGATGACCGAGGCGCAGGCGGCGATGCCGATGCTGTAGTCAGGGGTCCCCCAGAGATTGGCCGAATAGAAGAGCCAGTAGACGCTCCCCTCCTTGATCATCGACGGTGCTTCGACCAGGCCACCCTCCCAGGCCTGTGTGGCGCCGATCAAGAGGTGCGGGGGTCCGACCGTCGACAGTCCGTCGGGGGAGAGCTGCTGGGAGTAGATGTACGTCGGCTTGTTGCAGCAGTCGCCGTCACTCTTCCACAGGAGCCATGCGGTGCCGTCCGACCTCACGTAGATGCTGGGATCGATCGCACCACCCTGTGCATACGGGCAGACGAAGGCCGACGGGGAGTCGTCGACGAACGGGCCTGCAGGGCTGGTGCTGGTGGCTCGGGAGATGCACATCGCCGTGTTGGGCCCATGGGTTGTCTCCACGCAGCCGTAGGACGTGGGCTGGGCCACACAGTTGATGGGATGTGTCGCCGGTGTGGAGTAGTACAGAACATAGGTCCCGTCGGGACGGGCCCACACCGACGGTGCCCACTGGTATCCGGACACGGTCCACGTGGGCACGGTGGGGAGCGCATCGCCCAGGTAGTGCCCGCTGAAGCCCGTCGCGCGCGTGATGGCGATGACCGGTACGTGGGCCCCGGGTATGTGGACTGACCCATAGGTGTCGGTCGCATACGCGTAGACCGAGTCACCGACCACAAGGGCGAAGGGGTCGGCGAAGTCAGCGTTGAAGATCGGCTCACCGTGGAGGAGGCCGTTCAGGACCGTGAGCTTGATGCCGTGCGCCTTCGACGGGTTGGTCCCCACCGGGCCCTGTGTCGCCTTGTGGCCCGGGGTGACGAACGGCTGGCCGACACGCACCGCGCGAGTAGGCGACGGGGGCGGTGACGGCGATGCCGACGGTCGCGTGGTCGTGGTGGTCCCGGCGCTCGCCGAGGACGGCGCGCACGCTGCGAGCGCGCCTGTTGCGGCGACGACACCGAGCGCGGCGCGGAGCAGGCGGTGACGCGTCCGCAGCGTCGTTGCCGGATCGCGCCGGACCGCGCCCGCCATCATGGTCGGCACCTTTTCATCATGGCCGATCCCCGGCAGCGGGGGTTGCCACAGCCCGTGAAGGCGGCCGGGCCGGCTGTCGTCCGGCGGGCTGGTGGGGGACCAGGCCCCGTCGTGAGGTGGGCGCCGCGGCGATCGGGTGGCGACGGGCAACCCGACCGAGATGGGTGCTCCGCAGGTTGCCGCCGGCTCGCCGTCGAGCTCGGGGGTGCGGCCGGGGCCGGGACACGAGCACGCCCGCCCGTCTGGATCTAGTGTCCCACGGTAGAACCCCTATGTAGACAGGAGCGTCACACGTGTACAAGGTCATCGTGGTTGGCACCGATGGTTCGGAACGGGCGGGTGTCGCCGTCAAAGAGGCACTGGCGTGGGCCAAGATCTACGGGGCGACACTGCATGCCGTCAATGTGGTGCACCCGGCCGCCAACTCGGAATTCGCCGACTCGTTGCAGACGCAAGTGCAAGTCGGCGACATGCGTGACGAGAAGGAGAGGATCAAGGCGCAATTGCTCGCCGAGGCCGAGGCAGAAGGTGTTCCCGTCGAGATACACACCCCCAGTGGTGACCCGGCGGACGCCATTCTCGGCGCCGCCAAAGCCGTCTCCGCCGATCTCATCGTGGTGGGGAACAGGGGCATGAGCGGAGTGAAGCGATTCGTGCTCGGCAGCGTGCCCAACAAGGTCGCCCACCAGTCGGACTGCAGCGTCCTGATCGTCGACACCGACGCCGCCTGAGCGCCTTCCGCCGGGTCAGGGCGACGCCGGCGACATCACGACGTCATCGACCGCTCCACACCGGAGGCCGCTTCTCCAGGAACGCTGCGACGCCCTCGCGGGCGTCGGCCGAGCCCGTGGCCGCGGACAGGGCCTCGCCCGTCTCCTGCCAGCCAAGTTCGTCGTCGGTGGCGATGACGTTGTTCACGGCGTGCAGGCAGGCCTGCACGGACACCGGCGCGTTGGAGCAGATGTCGCGGGCGAGGCCCAACGCGTCGGCCAGCGCGTTGCCGGGCTCGGTCAGCACGTTGACGAAGCCGACCTCGAAGGCCCGGCGCGCGTCGATCGGGCGGCCGGTCAGGATCAACTGCCGGGCCACGTTGAGGGGGAGTGCGCGCGGCGCTCGGAACAGGCCGGCGCAGGTGGGCACCACGCCGATGCTGACCTCCGGTAGGCCGAACCGGGCGGTGCCCGAGGCCACGACCAGATCGCAGGCCAGGACGATCTCGAGGCCCCCGCCCAGGGCCGGTCCCTCCACCGCGGCAATCAGCGGTGTGCGGCGGGGGCGGCGGATGATGCCGTACTCGCCACCCCGTTCGGTGACGTAGTCGCCGCCCGCGGTGAGATCGCTGCCGGCGCAGAACACGTCGGTGGTGCCGGTCAGCACGCCTGCCCACAGGTCCTCGTCGTCCTCGAGCTCGCTGAGTGCGGCATCGAGGGCATCGGCCGTCGCCCGATCGATGGCGTTTCGCTTCGCCGCGCGCTGCAGGGAGATGATCAGCACGTGCCCCTCCCGTCGCCTCGTGACGAGCTGCCCTGCCCCCTCACCGACCCCGTTCACGCGCGCCCCCGATCGATATCGAGCTCTCCGGACAGGGTCAGGATAGGTCCGGTGCCGAAGCGGCGGGCCGTCGCTCCCGCTCGTCCTGGCGTGGGGTCGAGAGCGGGTGCGCGAGCCGCGCGTGGCGCCGAAGTGTCCCGCCTCGGCCATCAGCGATGGGCTGCCGCCCTCGGAGTCGCCGGCCCGCAGGAGGTCGCTCCCGTTCGCGGCCTGTTCTGTCGGCGTGGGGGCGCGGTCAGGTCCCCGACATGTCCACGACCGGCTTGTTCAGCGGCTTTCCGCCCATCGACCCGAAGAAGGGGTCGTCGTAGGAGAAGATGCCGCCGTCGGTCGCCACGAACCGGTAGCCCGAGCCGCCCTTGGAGGCCTCCATGCCGACGATGGGGGCGTTGAGGCGCAGGCTGCCCGTGGAGCCGTAGAACGGGGCGTCGAAGGAGAAGATGCCGCCGTCGGTGGCGACCTCCCAGTATCCGCCCGTCTGCGAGTCGGCGGCCATGCCGACGACGGGGGAGTTGAGGGGCTTGCCCCCCATGGATCCGAGGAACGTGGCGTCGCCGTAGTTGAAGATGCCGCCGTCGGACGCCACGAGCCAGTAGCCGTTGCCGCTCGGGGTCGTCGCCATGCCGACGATGGGCCGGTTCAGATGGATGCCCCCGGTGCTGCCGAAGAAGCGGGCGTCACCGAAGTTGAAGATGCCGCCGTCGGACGCCACGAGCCAGTACCCCTTGCCGTCCGGCGTCGCCGCCATGCCGACGATGGGCGCGTTGAGCGGCTTGCCGCCCATGGAGCCGAAGAAGCCGGCGTTCCCGAAGCTGAAGATGCCGCCGTCGGAGGCCACCTCCCAGTACCCGCCGCCGTCGGCGGTCAGGGCCGCGGCCACCACCGGCTTGTTCAGGTGGATGCTGCCGGTGGACCCGCAGAACGGGATGTTGCCGTAGTCGAAGACGCCCCCGTCGGACGCGGACAGCACGTAGCCGTCCGGGCCCCCGACTGGTGCGTTGCACGGCACCTGGATCGGCGCCGGTGCCGGTGTGCCGGCGTCCCCGGTCAGCTGGGGGTCGTGGTGGAACTGGGGCCACGCGCCCTGTTCGTACACGCTGGACCCGGATCCGCTCGTGTTGTCGATCTCCCAGTGCACGATTGTCCCGTGGTCGGCGTTGTTGTAGCCCGCGCCCGTGATCCCGATGTGGCCGTCGGGGTCGTCGGTCACCAGCGGCGAGCTCTGGAACCCGTCGCCGGCACCGATTGTCATGACCTCGGCGCCCGAGCGCCCGTCGAAGATGTCGATCCCGTCCGTCGTGGGGACGATGACGTCCTGGTAGCCGCCTCCGGTCAGGTCTGCCGTCACGGGCGATCCGAGGACTGCGCCCGAGGTCGGCGCCGACCACACGACGGCCCCGTTGCTGCCGTTGAGGGCGTAGATCGTGCCGCTCGAGGTCCCTGTCTGGGTCCCCTCGACCACTGCCAGTTGGCCGTTTCCCCCAACGTCGGCCAGGGCCGGTGAGTCGGCGGTGATGCCGTCCAGCGTGTCGCTCCAGGCGAGGCCGCAGCCCGTGTTGAGCGCGAAGACCTTGTTCGAGTCGGAGGCGCCCGAGTAGTAGCTGCCGTCGCCGACTGCGATCCCGACGGCACCGCCGGCGAGGAACTGGCCGACGGCCGGTGACGAGCGGTCGATGTTCTGCGTCGTGTCGTACTGGCAGATCAGCCCGCCGGTCGGGTTTCCCGTCCCGGCATTGCCGGCGCTCGAGAGGATCCGGATGTGGCCCCCGTTGCCGTATGTCTGGCCGTAGGCCGATCCCGCGCTCGAGTCCCCGCCGCTGACGATCTCGTTGTTGCCGTCGGAGTAGAGGTCTGCCACCGCCGCGGTCGAGAACACCGAGTCGGCCGAGAACCACGGGAAGCCGCCCAGCATCGCCCCGCCCGTCGCCGTGAGCGCGTAGGTGTTCTGTCCCAGCGATCCGGCCTCGACGCCGTAGCCGCCGGCGTAGGCGTCGACCGTCAGGGACGCCGAGACGCCCGAATGGGGCGTGGGATCCGTGCTCGGGTTGGACTCGGGGACGAACCACTGGTCGCCACCGTTGGGGGCGATGGCCTGGTACCCACCCGACGTCGGGTCGGCCGCGTTGCCTGTGCCCACGAACACCGTGTCCCGCCCGTTGGCGTCGATCGGCGCCACCGAGGGGGAGGAGTCGACGGGCGCGCCCGCGTCGTAGGGCCAGCCCCCGACTCCAGATCCACCGGCGATGTGGAATGCGTACACGCCCCCGGCGCGGTCACCGACGACGACCGAGGGCTGCCCGTCGAGATTGGCGACGTTGGGCGAGGAGAGAGCGATCGGATTGCCGGCGTCGTTGAGGGTCTGGCTCCATTCCTGGGTCGCCGTGAAACCGGCCGCGTGGGCGACCTCGGTGGCCTGGGCGGCCGCTGCCGCCCCGAGGGCGGCGGTGGTCAGGGCCAGAGCGGCCATGGAGGCGGGAAGGGGGAGCCACGAAGCACGACGTCTCACGTCATTCCTCTCAATCGGTGTGCGGTCGGAGACGCCAGCCCGACGGTGCCCTGCGGACACCTGCTCGGCCGGCCGGCCTGGCGCGCATGGAGGAGTGAACGCCCCACTGTCAGTCCATCGGCACCGCGGGGGTCAATCTTGAACGGTCAGCTCATCGGGCCCCACGGTGGCGACCCCAGGTGTCGGGTCAGGCGCAGCCCGTCGCGGATGCGGCGACTCGGTCCGCTTCAGCCTGCATCGGGGGTGTCTGCGGGCTGGCTCATGCTCGACGGCCACCAGTTCCATCGGCCCAGCAGTTCGACGATGGACGGGACGAGGATGGTGCGGACGACGAACGTGTCGAGCAGGATGCCGATGGCCAGGCCGACACCGATGACACGGATCTCCTCGTTGCCCTGACCCGACCCGCCGACGACGGCGAGTACCACGAAGGTCCCGGCGAGCACGAGCCCGGCCGAGGTGACCGTCGGACCGGTGGCGCCCACCGCCCTGATCACGGCGCCCTCCAATTCGTGCCCCCGCGCCTCCTCGCGGATCCGGGTCATGACGAGGATGTTGTAGTCCTCGCCCAGAGCCAGCAGGAAGATGAACATGAGGAAGGGGAGGAGGAAGACGATGCCCGAGTTCCCGGGGATCTTCATGAAGACGATGACGGAGATCCCCAGTGACGCCAGGTAGGAGAGCACGACGCTGAGGATCAGGTAGGCGGGAGCGACGAGGCTGCGAAGGACGAGCGCCAGGACCAACCCGATGGCCAGGATGGCGATGGGGACGATGGTGCCGACGTCGCTGTTCGAGATGGAGCTCACGTCGTAGAGGGCGGACGCCTCCCCGGCCACGCCGCTCGCGTCGGCGCCGGCTCGCCGCGCCACGGCGTCCACCCTGTGGCGGATGGCCGGCACGGCGCTGATGGCCGCGTTGCTCCCGGCCGACCCCACCGCGAGGCCGGTGGACCACTGGACGGTGTGCCCGTCGGCGCTGATGTAGCGGGCGGTGGTCAGGTACGTGATGTAGTCGGCCGGCGAGATCCCCGAGCCTGCCGGGGGGACGAGCGGACGGGTCACGAGGTCCTGGGCGGGGCCGTAGGGATGGACGCGGGAGTACAGGGACTCGAGCTGGGCGGGGGTGAGCGCCCTGCCGTTGGGGTTGAGGGGGCCCGTGATGGTGCGGAACTCACCGCTGCGCTCGAGGCCCTCGGTGGCCGTGGCGAGCTGGGACGGGTCCCGCCAGACGGAGGCGGGGAAGTGCATGACCACCGCGGTCGGGTTGGTGCTCGCCTGGGGGAAGTGGGCCGCCACGGCGGCGTTGCCCTTGGCGGCGTCGGTGCCGGCCGGCGCGATGACGTCGCCGCCGAAGCCGGTCGGGACGAAGCCGAGGGCGAAGACGGCGAGGATGCCGAGTGCGGCCACCCCGACGAGGAGCGTGAGGAGGGGCCGGCGGACGAGGCGGGCGGCCACCCGGCCCCAGATGCCCTCGGCCGGCGAGCGGGCCACGGTGCGCGTCGGCCAGAAGACGGCGCGGCCGAAGATGGCGAGCAGTGCGGGCAGCAGCGTGAGGCCCGCCAGCAGCATGGTGGCGATGCCGATCGCGAGTGGCACGCCGAGGTCGTGGTACAGGCCGAAGCTGGCGGCCAGCAGGGTGAGCAGGGCGACGATCACCGTCGAGGCGGAGCCGGCGATGGACTCGCCGACCCGGCGCACCGCGTAGGCCACGGCCTCGTCGGGTTCGTTGCCGGCGTGGAGCTGCTCGCGCACCCGGAAGACGAGGAAGAGCCCGTAGTCCGTCCCGGCGCCCAGGACGAGGACGATGAGGAGGATCTGGGTGAAGAACGACACCTGCAGCGCGCCCACGCCGCCCAGGGCGCCGATGAAGGCGCCGGAGAGCAGGAGGACGAGCGCCGCGGGCACCAGGGTGACCAGCGGTGCGAGCAGCGAGCGGAAGATCACCAGGAGCAGCACGACGATGAAGAGGTACGAGGCGTCCTGGATCTCCCCGCTCTGCCGGGCGGACTGCTTGTTGGCGGCGGCGTTCGTGGCGAGCTGCCCCGCCAGGTGTACCTGCAGGCCGGCCGGGAGCGGCGTGCGGGCGATGGTGCCCTCCATGTTGTCGATGAGCGTGTCGCCCTGGCCCTGGTTGAACGGCGACGTCGAGGAGACGACGAGGAGCTGGGCCGCCTCCTGGTCCGGCGAGGTGCCGAGATACTCGACGGACAGCGTGGTGGGGACGTGGCCCAGGTTGGCGAGGAGCGTGCGGAGGGCCGCCTGGTCGGCCTCGTCCAGCGGGCGGCCGTCGGTGAGGGCGACCACGGGCACGGAGCTGTGCGTGACCGGCCCGATCAGCGGCTGTGCGAGCACGGCGGCCTGGTTGCTGGGCGCGCTCTTGGGGAGGAAGGCACCGTTGTTGTCGTTGACCTGACTGGCCAGGGACGGCAGGGTGGCGACGGCGGCGACGGTGCCGAGGATCCACACGGCGACCACGAGGTAGCGGTGACGGACCACCACGCGGCCGAGCGCGCCGAAGAAGTCGCTCACGCGCGTTGCGGGCGGTTGGTGGGTGTCGTAGCGGGTCGGGGGAGCACAGGAGGGGTTGGCCGGCGCCGGGGGACGCGTCATGCCTGGTCCGGCGGCATGTGGTCCTGGCCGACTCGATGCTACCGGCGAGACACCGGAGGGAGGATCCCGCCCGGCATGAAGCCCCTGCGCGGGCCCTGCCGCCTACCATTCTCAGCGTGAGCGGGTCGTCCACGAAGCCGGTGCCGCACTGATGGGACGGCGCATCCGGTGGCTCGGGGTCATCATGGTGGCCTGCCTCGGCCTCGTCGTCGTCCAGCTGGTCAACATCCAGCTGGTCAAGGCCAAGCAGCTGCAGACCTCGCCGTTCAACCCCCGGGTGTCCGCGCAGAAGTACATCAACCCCAGAGGGGCCATTTACGCCTCCGACGGCACCGTGCTCGCCAAGTCGATCCCCACGCCGGCCGGGACGAACACGACCGACTACCCGTTCCGCTACATCCGCCAGTACCCCGACGGGCCGCTCTACGCCGGCATCACCGGCTACGACTCGCCGCTCTACTACGGCACCGCCGGGATCGAGGAGCAGTACGACTCGTACCTGAGCTCCCATCAGCAGCCCCCCCAGACACTGAGCCAGCTGATCTTCCGGGAGTCGACGCCGCTCACGACCGACGACGTGACGCTGACCGTCGAGCCGAGCCTGCAACAGGCGGCATGGAACGCCCTGACCACCTTGCCGCCCGGGGTGAACAAGGACGGGGCGGTCGTGGTGCTGGACCCCTCGACCGGGGCGGTGCTCGCCATGGTCTCGAACCCCACCTACGACCCCAACGCCCTCGTGGGCCCGACGGTCTCCTCCGAGAACCTGGCCTACTTCAGCTATATCCAGAAGGACCACGAGGGCTACATCCCGCTGCGGCCCATCGCCACCGGCGAGACCTTCTTCCCCGGCTCGACGATGAAGGTGGTGACGTCCACCGCGGCCTACAACCTCAAGCCGTCCCTGGCGGGGTTCAACTACCCGGTGCAGGCGTGCCAGGGGTTCGCCGACTCGAACAAGCAGCTGTGCGACGAGAGCGGGCCCTGCGGCGGCACCATGACGGCGATGCTGCCCTTCTCGTGCGACCCCGGCTACGGCGAGCTGGGTGTCCAAGAGGGCGTGGACGTCCTGCAGAAGCAGGCCGAGCTGTTCGGGTACAACTCGGTGCCGGGCATCGACCTGCCGAACGTCGTGGCCTCGCCGCTCACCTCGCTGCCGGCCAATTCGCAGGCCTACCTGGCCTATACCGCCATCGGTCAGTACGGCGTCCAGGCCACCGCGCTGCAGAACGCGATGGTGGCGTCGGGGATCGCCAACGGGGGCGTGCTCATGACGCCGCACCTGATGTCGAACATCCGGGACTCGCAGGGGGCGCAGGTGGAGTCCTACACGCCGAAGGCGGCGAGCACGGTGGCGACCGCCCAGGCGGCGCAGCAGGTCACCTCGCTCATGGAGGGCGTGGTGGCCAGCGGCACGGCGTCGGGCGTCGGGTTCCCGCCCTACCTGTGCGCGGCCGTGAAGACCGGGACGGCGCAGACGAGCCCCACCCAGCAGGTGACCGAGGACTGGATGATCGGTTTCGCCCCGGCGAACCACCCCAAGGTCGCGGTGGCGGTGGTGGTCCCCGACCAGTACATCGGATCGGACGGGGCGTCGGTGGCCGGCCCGATCATGAAGGCCGTGCTCGAGGCGGCGGTCCCGCAGGGCTCGGTGACCCAGCCCTGCAACGTGGCGCCGGTGCCCACGTCGGCGTTCACCTCGGGGCACTGATCGACTCGGCGGGTGCGCCGGGGCACCCGCGTGTAGCATTATCTGCGTGACTACGCAGATAGTTGAGAGTCCCGCCACCGAGGAGTTCCGCTCCGCCGTCGGGATGCTCAAGCTCCTGGGCGACGAGACGCGGCTCCGCGTCATCTGGGCCCTGCTCGAGGGCGAGCACTCGGTCAACGAGCTAGCCGAGCTCGTTGGCGCGCAGCCGGCTGCCGTCTCGCAGCATCTGGCCAAGCTCCGCCTGGCGCGCCTGGTGCGCAGCCGGCGGGAGGGGACGCGGATCTTCTACGTGGTCGACGACGCCCATGTCCGCCGGCTGGTGGAGGAAGTGCTGACCCACGCGGACCACGTGACGGCCCATGGGTGAGGTCGGCCACGACCACCCGCACGGACCCTCCTCGGTGGGGACCGACCGGCGCGCCCTGACCATCGCGCTCGCGCTGCTCGTCGGCTTCATGGTCTTCGAGGTGGCCGCGGCGGTGGCCTCCAACTCCCTGGTCCTGCTGGCCGACGCGGGGCACATGCTGGTGGACGTCGGCGCCATCGCCGCGTCCCTGGTGGCCATCCGCCTCGCCGCCCGCCCCGAGACGGGCTCGCACACCTACGGCATGAAACGGGCCGAGATCCTGGCCGCCGCGGCCAACGGGATCGCCCTCCTCGTCGTCTCGGCGCTGGTGACCTACGACGCGGTCGTCCGCCTGGTGCACCCGTCCCACGTCGACGGGGCGGTCCTGATCGTCGTCGCCGCGGTCGGGGTGGCAGTCAACGTGGTCGCCACCATGACCGTGGCCAAGGCGAACCGCCGGTCGCTCAACGTGGAGGGTGCGTACCGGCACATCCTGACCGACCTCTACGGCTTCGCGGGCACGCTGATCGCCGGGATCGTCATCGTCCTCACCGGCTTCGACCGCGCCGACGCCATCGCCTCCCTGCTGGTTGTCGTCCTCATGCTCAAGGCCGCGGTGGCGCTGCTGCGGCCCGCGCTGCACATCCTCTTGGAGGCGACCCCGGAGGACATCGACCTGGACGAGGTGCGCCGGCACCTCCTGGAGCTGCCCGAGGTGCAGTCGGTGCACGACCTGCATGCCTGGACCCTGACCTCGTCGCTGCCCATCCTCACCGCCCACGTCGTCGTCACCGACGAATGCTTCAACTCGGGCGAGGCCGGCCGGGTGCTCGACCACCTCCAGGACTGCCTGTCGGGGCACTTCGACGTGGCGCACTCGACGCTGCAGTTCGAATCGGCCGGGCACGTCGAGCACGAGCTGGGGGGGCACGCCTGATCCGGCTTCAGCGCCCCGGGGGATCGATGGCCGCCACGAGCTCCACGTGCTCGGTCATGGGGAAGATGTCGAAGGCGCGCAGCTCG
>Ga0181518_10002679_pt1 | contig 16964 bp, 21 predicted proteins | sample PEATcosm2014_Bin_28_FD_119751 | JGI IMG/M metagenome (GOLD analysis project Ga0181518, IMG submission 119751) | Peatland microbial communities from MTU Mesocosm Facility, Houghton, MI, USA - PEATcosm2014_Bin01_60_metaG | ecosystem: Environmental > Terrestrial > Soil > Wetlands > Peat | place... | reverse complement strand
CCTACTCAAAGGTGACCCTGTCGAAGTTGACCAGTCCGCGCTGACTGGGGAGTCCTTGCCCGCGACACGAACAACCGGTGAGGCGGTGTTCTCCGCATCGATCATCCGCCAGGGCGAGATCGGCGCGCTCGTCTATGGCACGGGTGCGAACACCTACTTCGGCAAGACCGCTGAGCTCGTTCAAGACGCGCAGACCGTCAGTCACTTTCAACGCGCCGTGCTTCGGATCGGCAAGTTCTTGATCCTGCTCGCGCTGATCATGGTCGCGGTGATCACCGTGGTCTCGATCATCCGCGGCAACGGAATCCTCACCACGCTGCAGTTCGCCCTGGTTCTCACCGTCGCCGCGATCCCGGTTGCGATGCCGACGGTGCTGTCGGTGACGATGGCAGTTGGCGCGCGTCTGCTCGCGAAGAAGAAGGCAATCGTGAGCCGGTTGGTGGCGATCGAGGAACTGGCCGGGGTGGACGTCCTGTGCACCGACAAGACCGGGACTCTGACCGAGAACAAGTTGACGCTTGGCGATCCCTTCGCGGTAGATGGCGTCACCGCCGAAGAGGTGATCCTCGACGCGGCACTCGCCTCGCGCGCGGACGACAATGACACCATCGACCTCGCCGTTCTTGGCGGCCTGGCAGACGACAAGGCACTGCATGGATTTCAGGTGACGCACTTCCAGCCGTTCGACCCCGTCGGCAAGCGGACCGAGGCGACCGTGACGGCCGCGGGCAAAGCCACCTTCAAGGTGACCAAAGGCGCGCCGCAGGTGATCTTGGAACTCTCCGCCAATGCCGGGCAGGTAAAGAATGCGGTCGATGCCGCGGTCAACGAGTTCGCGACACGTGGCTTTCGATCTTTAGGCGTCGCACGCTCTGAAGGAGCGGGCGCTTGGCAGTTCCTCGGCGTGCTGCCACTGTTCGATCCGCCTCGCAAAGATGCCAAGGCGACCATCGCGACGGCTCGGCAGATGGGCGTCGAGGTGAAGATGGTCACCGGCGATGCGCTGGCGATCGCGCAGGAGACTGCCAAGACACTTGGTATGGGAAACGACATCCTCGATGCCGCAGGGCTCGGCGACGCGAAGCGCACCGAGACCGAAGCGACCGCCAAATCAATCGAGGATGCAGACGGCTTTGCTCAGGTGTTCCCTGAGCACAAGTTCCACATCGTCGACATCCTGCAAAAGCGCGGCCACATCGTCGGTATGACTGGCGATGGCGTGAACGACGCCCCGGCGCTGAAGAAAGCCGACTGCGGCATCGCCGTTTCTGGTGCGACCGACGCGGCGCGCGCAGCGGCGTCCATCGTGCTCACGACACCAGGGCTTTCAGTGATCATCGACGCGATCAAAGAGAGCCGGAAGATCTTCCAGCGGATGAACAGCTATGCCATCTACCGCATCACGGAAACGCTACGAGTGTTGGTGTTCGTCACCCTCGTGATCTTGGTCTTCAACTTCTTTCCCGTGACCGCGATCCAGATCGTGATGCTGGCGTTGCTGAACGACGGCGCGATCTTGTCCATCGCCTATGACAACGTCCGCTACAAGGAGCAGCCCGAGGCCTGGAATATGCGCCTCGTACTCGGAATGGCCTCAGTGCTCGGCTTAGTCGGTCCCGTCGCTGCCTTTGGCCTGTTCTTCCTTGGCGACCGCGTGCTCCACCTCAACCACCCCGAGCTTCAGACGATGATGTACCTGACACTCTCGGTCGCTGGGCACTTGACGATCTTTCTCGCTCGCACGCGCGGCCCGTTCTGGTCGATACGTCCTGCTCGGGTGCTCTGGCTCGCGGTGCTCGGGACGCAGATAATGGCGACTCTCATCGCGGTCTCTGGATTGTTCATGACGTCCCTCAATTGGCGCTATGCAGCGCTCGTGTGGGGCTATGCGATCGCGTGGTTTCTCGTCACCGACCGCGTGAAGTTGCTCGCGTATCGGCTCCTCGATCCTTCGGTAGCGACGCCAAACACAAGCGATGCCGCCGCGCCAGCACTGACCGAGACGCTCGGTGCAGACGCCGCGGGTTCGGCAGAGGTCGACGCCGCTGCGACAGTGCCGCCGTTCCACACCGACACGGATCCTGGGGACCTCGTTTACCACGACAACAGCGACTGCCCCTATGGCCAAGAGATCACACGCGACGGCAATAGCCGACCCGGCATGGACAACCGCCGCCGGTGTGACTGGTGCACCGAGTATGCCAGTCGCCCGGACCGCCTCGCCGCAGGAAGATCGAGAGATGACTAACGCGCCCGTTGTCGAAGGCAAGCCCGTTCCCGAGCAGATGGACCACGGCGAGCTCGACATGGAGGTGGGTGCGTGAAGCTATCCAATCAGTGAACAGTGACGCAAACCGCGGAACAGATCGCCCGCACCGAATGATGCTGTCCCCGAGGGTTCCAGGCAGCGCGAAACGACGGCTCGTTCGCTCCTGATAACTGCCATGCTTCGATGGAACATGTGCACGTCATCCGAGATGGGACTAAATGCCCGGCGCAAAGAAAGGTAGGCATCGATGGATTCGGACACCGACACCCGAGCCCCGCACACAACGCGCAGCAGTTGGTTCCCGTGGCGCCATCCTCAGCGCCATATTCATCCTGTCCTCCAAGCTGCTCACGACGACCGCACCTTTGGGGAACGGGTCGCCGATGAGATCGCCAGCTTCGGTGGTTCGTGGCCGTTCATCTTCATCTTCCTCGGCCTCATCGGACTTTGGATCTTGATCAACACGCTCCTGATCCAGCACGTGCTCGCCGGTCGGCCATTCGACCCCTATCCGTACATCGCGCTCAACCTCGTGCTTTCAGGTTTGGCTGGCATCCAAGCGCCGATCATCATGATGAGCCAAAACCGGGCGGCTGCGCGCGACGAAATCCTCGCCGCTCATCACTTCGACGAGACGCACCACATCGACACGCTGCTCGAGTCAAATACCGCGCTGACTCAACAGGTCCACGATCTCTCGCAGAAGATCCACCATCTAGCTGAGCAGATCGCCGGTCGGACCCCCGAAGGCGAGCCATCTACCTGAAGCAGAACAATTCATCTGCACGGCCAAAGCCAAACCAAAACGATCGGCCAATAAGTACGGAACGACGGGTGACGCTCTCTGGTACTCGATCAGCGGCGTTCAACCCTGTTGAAGCGCCGCTTCGGCCAGCAGATCGGCGACCAGTTCTGGTCCATTGCGGACAATGACCGGTGGGCAATCGGATGATGTCATAATCGGCAGCATCGAACGTCGGGGAGACGAGCCTCGGCAATCGATCGTCTGCCGCCTCAACAAGCATCGTGGGCATTTTCCGCCAGCTCGCATCAGTAACCGACTGGCTGGCCGTCATTGGGTTGAGTGGCCGAAGCGATTGCCGCGTCGGCTCGCTCTGGTGAACAGTCGTGGAACAGGCTCGCGCGCGCCGCGCTCGTTGTGAGTCGCACACGTCGGTCAGCACCAACGACCACCTCTTCTCCTTCGTCGTCGTCGGAGCCAATACCAATGGAGGCGGCGAGGCTCTCCGCCGAAACTCTCGGTTCACACGCCGAGGGCTCGAAAGGGGTTGGTGCCGACTCGACGGTGCCCCCGTTCCACACCGACACCGATCCCGAGGACCCCGTCTACCACGACAACTGTGACTGCCCCTACGGCCGAGAGATCATGCGCAGCGGGAATAGCCGGCCTGGCAAGGACGGCCGGTGACGGTGCGACTCGTGCCTGTTAGCGATTTCACGCTGGCTCCCGAGCGCATGAACCACGGCGAACCCGACAGGGAGGTGGGCGCATGAAGATACCCAAGCAGGTCATCGGCGCACCCGGCGAGCCAGCGGACCTCGGAAAGCGGAGCACGAGCGTGACGAAGAGTGACTGGCTCGATGCCGCGGGGAAATCGAGATCGAAGGACCTCGCCGAGGAGAACCTAGAAGCCTTCAAAGAAAGAGCTCGCCGCCGCCCAGGAGCTCCTCTACGCCTCCGACGCCTACGCGCTGCTGATGGCGGCCTACGAGGCGATGATCACGGCGACCTCGACGCCGTGGGCACCGTGGTATGTCGTGCCCGCCGATCACAAGTACGCCGGACGCGCTCTGGTCGGAGGCATCTTGTCCCATGTCATCGAGCAGCTCGAGCTTCACCCTCCGGAGGTGGACGCTGAAGATCGTGCGGCGTTGGAGAGGGCGAGGACGGCGCTCCAGGCCGATTGATCGAGTGGACCGTCGCCGCAACTGATGAATTGACCAATCAAATACAGGGCCAGTCGTTTGCTCGACTACCACCTTGGGCCTTGTTCGCTTAAGACTGGCCGCCGATCAACTTGTGGACCTTGTGGCCCAGCCAAGCACCGAACCCAGCGCCTACCGCGACTCCGAGCGGACCGCCCACCAGTCCGATTAACCCGCCTACAGCGCCTCCGACCGCTGCACCGGCTCCAGCAGTCTTGTCTTCCTTCTTCTGGTCAGCCATCGTTCTCCTTTACGCCGCCTAACTGGACATGGGTTGCTGGCCGTAGCAGGAACTAATCCCGGGCGGCCGATCTCGGTGCCTTGTCTTCCTCAGCGACGGGCGAGGCGGCGTCCGCTCTCGGTGCTCGGGGCTGTGTAGTTCTGCTCGAAGTGGTGATACAGAGTCGACTCGTCCTCCTGAGAGAGCTCGTCGCCATGCATCTCGATGTCGGGCGCGGATCGCACTTGCTCCTTGGTCACGGTCGCCTGCAAGCCGTCTGGGCCGACCTGAATTCCGCGCAGGGGCACAAAGGTCAAGTGACGGTCGAGAAAGCCTTCCTTCACGGTGCCGAACTCCGGCTCATCGGTCTCGACGTCAACGTAGACGTCTTGCAGTTTGCCGATCTTCTCGCCGTTGCAATCGATGATCATCTCGCCGTGCCATTCGGCGACATTCCATTTTGCCTGACGCTGGTCTTCCGGAATATTGGTCTCAGTCACATCAGTTTGGCCCTGACCTTCGGGCTGCTCCTCATTTTCCGACATAGCGATCTCCTCGTTTCAAGCTCCTGGTAATGCCGAACTCCGCGCGCGCCCCCACGCACATCGTAAATTCTCGGCCCATGCACGTCGAAACGCCAGGGCCAAAGGCCCTTCACGAGATAGCTCGACTCGGACTTCGAGACGGCGAGATTCGCTGTCTCAAAGACCAAATGGCGACGTGACGCTCGGACACGATCGGGCGCGAGCTCGACTAGCGGCGAGGCTCTCACCTTTCGGAGTGACGAAGCGGGCGAAGTGACTGAGCCCGCCCGGCCGTGGCCGGAACGCACCATGCTGAACCCACTGAGCGAAGACATGCGACACCGACCTGCCAACCGACCGCGCGCCAGAAATTGTTTCGAAGGCAATATCGACCCCATGAGGCGCGCCGACGACGCCAACGGTCGAGAACTTCCCGACCCCGACCGTTGAGAAGAGCCGTTGTTTGCTCTGGCTGCGGAGTGACGTCGAAAAGTGGGCCGGGGAGACGGGGCGAATCAAACCATCGAATGCCAAGCCCTAAGCCCGCGACCATTGAGTTCCCGACCAAACTAACGCTGTGCTTACAGGGCGATCAGAGATACCGGCCAGAGCGAGCGGGTCTTGACAGCTACGCTTTTTCCGAGCGTCGCGAATCGTGATTTGGATTCGAGCCTTTGAAACCCCGAAACCGCAAGGCGGCATCTTTGACTTTCGTCGCGTGCGCAACGCGTACCGGGTGAACGAGGAGCGCTTCAATCGACGGATCGTTTGAGTTTCCGGCAACACGAACGAGCCCGTCGTCGGTGTTGGTTGACCTCATCAATGTGATCCGACGGCGTCAATCAACGCTGAAGTCCGATAACGGAAGTGCCGAACTCCGTCGCACTCAGCCGGCGTTCAGTGACGCGTTCAACTCCGACGTTGGCGCGTTATGGACTATAGGTTGCCTTCCCGATTGTCGTCACTTCTTCAACGCGTCCTTGACTTTTTCGCCTGCCTGCTTGAGATTGCCCTGCACTCGATTGGTCTTGCCTTTGGCGCGAAGTTCGTCGTCGTCGGTGAACTCACCGACGACCTCCTCGATCTTTCCCTTCGTCTGTTGGGCCGTGTTTTTTGCCTTGTCGGTTGTTGCCGCAGCTGTACCTCGCTTGGGATGTGTGTAGAGAAAGAACCTCTACGCAGCGTCAGATGTGAACTGGTATCGCGTTGTCGGCGATCAATGGCTCAGGCCGCGTGTTCTTCGGTCCTTGTCGTCGTCGTCCCTTCTGGACCGCTTACCGTTGTCTCGCGGCGATGGCTTGAACCGCCGAATCCACCCCAAGAACTCCAAAAAGCGAGTGATGTGAGAAAGCCCACCCCACCGACAATCATCAAGATCACACCGATCATGTGAATGTTGAAGCCGGTGGAAGTGACCGACACGGCAAAACGCATGATGGCCCCAGCGGCCACCAATAAAAGGCTCATTGCGACGCCCATGATCTTTTCCTTTCTATAAAGACTCGACCGCTCCGCTTACCACCGGTAGAAGTGATGTCTCCCGGCGTTTTCGCCGCGTCCGAGCGCGAACCCAGCGATCCACAACACGAACAAGACCGCTGCCACGAACCACAAGAAATGCGCAGTGAATCCCAGGCCGGCGAAGAGCAGAACAAAGAGCAATATCAACAGGATCATCATGATCACACCTCTATTCGTGCCTTCACCTCGTGCGAAGTACTCACATACTCAGTGAACTCCTCCGGTGCGGTCGCAGGTAGAGGCGAAGGACCCCAAGTCCGTCCTTCCTCTCGGCTGCTCCCACAAAGCGACCGAAATTCGCTTGGCCACATATTGGGACCTTTGCCCCTATTCAAAAAGCCGCTCCGTCAATATCTTTTGGCGCATGCCGTGGCGCAGGTGCGCCGCGGCCCAGGTCGGAGGGAACTGTGCTCACACTGCCCGAACAAGACGTCGAACCTGTTGCTTACCTTCGCAACATGGTCCTTGTCCAGCGATTAGAAGCATTGCATCAACGCGTAGTGGGAAAGGCGCGCGCGCAGCAGACGTTGGGCGTCGAAGGTGTCATGTTCGACAAGGGTGCAACGCTGCTGCTCCATGGCGAGGTGAATTCGAGCACCACGCCCAACCTCGACGCGGTACTCGACGGAATCATTTCGCTGCAGCCTTCGTCGCTCACGGTCGATCTCACAGAGACGACCGGCGTGAGCTTCGACGCGCTCGCGGCTATTACGCGACGCTCCACGGAAGTAGAGCACTTCGCGGTGCGACTTCCTGATGCTCCGTCCTCAACGTTGGTCAATCTGCTCGGTTCAGCTGGGAAAGGTGTGCAGTCATGAAACTACGCTCACGATGGACTGTCAGCACAGCAATCGTGGTTGTCTCACTGGGACTGGCAGCGAACCTTGTTATTCCTTTAGCGGAGGCGGCGGCGGTCCCTCCGACTGCGGCGACTGGACTCGTGACTGCGGTGCTCCCAACCTCGGTCACCGTTGCGGGAACCGTCAACGCAGAAGGAACTGCGACCACGTGGTACTTCCAGTATGGCTTGGCGACAGACGCGAGCTATGGCTTGCAAACGGCGGCGGCGAGTGCCGGATCGAGCACGGGCAATGTCCACGTCTCCCGGTCGCTCACGGGCCTTACCCCCGCCACCAGCTATCACTTCCGGATCGTCGCGACGAGTAGCGCTGGCACGACGTACGGCGCAGATGTCAGCTTCAACACCTCCGCCGCTCCTATCGTTGTTACCGGCGCGGCAACCAATCTCACGACGTCGTCGGCGACCCTCAACGGCATCGTCAACCCGGAGGCCTTGGCCACGAACTGGTACTTCCAGTACGGGATGACCACGAGCTATGGCACCAAGACCCCGACGACAGCGCTAGCCGCGAGTCCGAATTACACCAACGTCAGTGCTGTGATCACAAAGCTCGCATCCAATGTGACCTATCACTTCCGCCTCGTGGCGACGAGTAGCGCGGGAACGAGCCTTGGAGCCGACTTCATGCTCACAACCGGACTCTCGGTGACGCTGAATACTTCGGCGTCCGAGGTGGTCTTTGGGGGTTCGGTCAACCTCTACGGTGCGGTCTCGAACGGTGCATCAGGCGTGCAGGTCACGTTGAAGAGCGAACAATTCGACCAGGCTGCATTTTCATCCGTCACGACTATTACAACTGGAAGTGGCGGAGCTTGGAGTTATTCGGTGCAACCGACTATGCGCACGACGTACGAGGCGAGTGTGAGCAACGGGACGAGTTCGCCGCTCGTCGTCAGCGTTGCACCCGCGGTGACTTTGACCCGAGTCTCGGGAGGGCGCCTCTCAACGCGGGTCGTTGGCGAGATTTCCTTTGCCGGTCACGTGCTGCAACTACAGCGGCTCTCGGGTGGTCTGTGGGTGACGTGGAAGCACGTGCTCTTGAACAGGAACGCGCAGGCGACCTTCTCGACATCGCTCCCCAAGGGTCGAACAGAAATTCGGATGGCGATCGCGCCCTTTGTCGCTGGAATCGACCAAGCAGCTCCGGGGTATCTCGCCGGTTACAGTCCGGCGATCAGTTACCTCAGTTCGTAAGGGAGTAGTGAGGGTCCTAGTGCCCGTGCAATCAGTCACCATTAAGAGTTCGGGCGGCGACTTCCGAGCACTAGCGGTACAGATCCGTGAAGCTGGCCTTCTCGAACGGCGATCGGGCTATTACTTCATGAAGACCTTCCTCACCATCGCCCTGTACGGCGCCGGATGGGCGGCACTCGTGATGGTAGGCAACTCGTGGACCACGCTCGGTGTCGCTGCATTCCTGGGCGTGATGTTCACCCAGCTGGGCTTCCTCGGCCACGACGCCGGACACCAGCAGGTCTTCCGATCCCGACGTGCCAACTGGCTATTCGGCCTCATTGTCGCGGACGCGCTGATTGGACTCAGCTTTGGCTGGTGGGTTCCCAAACACAGCGCTCATCACGCACACCCCAACGAGGTCGGGCGCGACCCTGATTTCGGCGAGGGCCTTACAGTTCGCACCACAACCGACGGGCTTGACGACCGACACCGCGGCCTCAGCGACTTGCTGGCGCGCCATCAAGCCACGATGTTCTTCTCACTCATGCTCCTTAGGAGTGCGGGCCTCCATGTGTCAGGTGTGAAGAGGCTGCTGCGGCAACGAGATCGTGAAGCGGCCGTGGAAGGCCTGCTCATCGCCGCGCATGTCGCTCTCTTTTTAGTTGCGGTGCTCTCGGTGCTCTCACCGTTAAAAGCGTTGGCCTTCGTCGCCGTCCAACAGGCGACCTTCTCGCTGTACCTGGGCCTGAGCTTCGCCCCCAACCACAAGGGCATGCCAGTCATCAAGACCAACGTGGAAATGAGCTTTGCTCACCGCCAGGTCATCACCGCCCGTAACATCACCGGCGGCTGGGTGGTCAACCTTTTGCTCGGCGGTCTCAACTACCAGATTGAGCATCACCTCTTCCCGACGATGCCTCGACCGAATCTGGCACGCGCTCAGCCCATCATCCGGGGATTTTGCATCGAGAGCCATCTCGGATACTGCGAGGCAAGCCTGGTCGGTTCGTACCGCAAGATCGCTCACCACCTGAGCGTCCCGGGGGCTACCGCTGCGGTTGTGCCTTCGACTGCCTTAAGCGGCTAGTGACAGGGCGGCAACTGGCCGCCAGCACCGCAAGGCGCTTGCTATGACGTTCCGGCGCGTCATCGACCATCCTGCGTAGAGCGGTTGTTGCCCTTCGAGCGTCGCCCGCGGAGTCGCGAGAATCTGGTCCAACGAGGAAGGGACTATCGTCCCTGGTACTCGGATATACCCGCCGGAGACAATGACCCCAAGGTTCGAACGTTCCTCTTTCGCAAGCAACGGGAGGTAACGCATGTCTGACGCCATATCAGCGGAAGAAAGCCCTGTACCCCTAGCACCTCCAGCTGCGCAAAATGTGCACGGGGTCGAGCGGGTTCGGGTTCCACCGGCTGGTCTCAGGTTGGCGGGTCTGCTCACGCTGCTGCTCGGCGCATGGGCCGGGATCGTGCCCTTCCTCGGACCCTCGTTCGGCTACAGCGGCGACGGCGCAGGATCACATGGCACTGGAGTTTGTCTCATGCCCTCTTGTGGCTCGCACCCGGTGCCGCCTCCTGTCTGGCAGGTGCTGTGATGATGGGACTGTTTCCTCGGGCGACGGGTCGTCGGGGCCGCCTCGGATCCGGTTTCGCAGGTTTGCTGGCTATCGCGAGCGGAGCCTGGCTCGTTGTCGGAGCACTGGCTTGGCCGATCCTCGAGTCGTCTCGCACCGTGTTCGCCCCGGCCTCCGCCTTTCGTGAATTCACCTACCAGGTCGGCTATTCCCTTGGTCCCGGCGTCATTCTGTCGATTCTCGGAGCCTTCGCCCTTGGATGGGCGATACGAGGTCGATTGCATGAGTCATAACCGCCGGATCAAGAATTCTGTATGAGGGAGGTGCCCTTCTGAGGCCCGCCGGATCACCAGAGTCTCGACGCGTCACTTCGTTGCTCGGTCAACGCAGAGTTTCGGGCATTGCAATGGTGGTGGTGTTATCTGTCGCCCTGCTGTGTGGCCTTATCGGTTTCGCCGTCCACACGCTTTGGATTGTCGCGATCGTCGTCCTCGCCCTCGCTAACGTCCGACAGGATCGCAGATGTCATGGACCGGGATCGGTAGGACGCTGGAGCACCGAGCGATTTAGCTGAAGCACCGAGCGATTTACCAGTGAACGGACCGAGTGCTGGCCCTGTCAGGCGTTCCCGGACTCGGGTGCCACGCCCGAAGCCAGATCAGTCGTGAACGATCACGGTTAGCGCGGGTGGAGGACAGGAATCCGAAGTGATGGGCTCCGATCCTTTCGGGTCGGTTTCTAGGCTGCCCCGTGACCCCGATCAAAGAACCTAGGCGGGCGTGTGAGATCGGAGGCAAACGGCCGCACACGCGAATGCCGGATCGGGGCAAACAGAACGTTCAGCCAAATGACCTCCCGGGCAAACGGTGGCCGTGCCCCGGTTGGCGATCTGCATCGCAGAAAGCGTCCCAGAACGTCACGCGGAACACGCAGTTGTCGCGTAGCGAAAGTGCCGATCCGTGTCGCAATTAAATGAGCGATTCAACCGGCGACGCTCCTACCAGTTGTCAAGCCCAAATTTGATTGGGACTACAGCGGGCACACCAATGACGAGCCACTCGATCGTGAGGGCATGCTCTTACTAAGCCACGCTGTCGAATGTGCGACCGCGGGTCGACGAAGTCGCTGGAAAGTCAGCCCGGAGGCGACAGTTTAGGGAAGAGCCAAACCCGCGGCCGCGATCGTTAGGCACGAGGGAGATATCGATAGAGCTCCCGCGCGACATAGCGCTTCAAGATTCGAATGACATCACGCTTGGTGTGTCCTTCTTTGACACGACGTTCAAAATAGGCCGTGGTTCTTGGATCGTGAGCGATACGAACCATAACGATTCGCCAGAGCGCACTGTTCGCTTGCCGATCGCCACCGTTGTCGAGACGGAAATGTCCGGCACTCTTGCCTGACGAAGCGGCAATCGGTGCCGCCCCACAAAGGTGCGCCCAGGCGGCTTCTGAACGGAGTCGCTGCGGATTGTCGCCGGCGGCCACCAAGAGCGATGCCGCGGTGTCCGGTCCGACGCCAAAGCGCGCCAACAGCTCCGGTGCAACCGCTTTGACGTGTGCGGTGATCTGTTCGTCGAGGTCGGCGAGTTCATCGTCGAGAGCCCCGATGCGATGAGCGATCGAAGACAGTGCCGCTTTTGTCGCTGCGGTCACGACGTCACTCGATCGTCGAGGACGAAGTCGTGCCGCTTCGTTGACGAGGGATTTCACGGTCAGTCCCTGCAAGCGTCGGTGGAGCTCATCGGGAGCGGTGATCCCGAGATGACGCATCTGAATGATCGCCTTTGTTCGCGCTTGTCGCGCCGAGCGTTTAGCGACAAGCAGCACTCGGATCGCTTCGACGTGTCCGTCCCTGCTCTTCGAGATCGCCGTTGCTCGACCGCCAAGGGCCGCACGTGCGGCTTCGACCGCATCCAGGGGATCGGATTTTCCCGATCGATACTGCGCGCCACGATCTGGTCGATTGACCTCGATGACCGCAATGTTGTGCTGCGACAAAAAGCGTGCGAGTCCCGCACCATAAGAGCCGGTTCCTTCAATGCCAACTTTTGCGACTGCTCCGAAAGCACTGAGCCAGGAACACAAGGCTTTGTATCCCGACGTATTGGCCGCAAAGGTCTTCGTTCCGAGCAACGTTCCAACAGGATCGAGTGCGGCGGCGACATGGAACTCGAGGTGAGTATCGACGCCACCGGTAATCGTGCGAGCTTCTACGATGGTCATTGCCATCCCTTCCTTTCCAAGAGTTAAAGGGGTGGCACGGCCGTCCCGGATCGAAGTGACGGGTGGTTCGGCCTGTTGCTGCAGACCGGACCGATCGCCCTTACTTTGGAACGGGACGTGCCGGCATCTGACGCTATTCAGAATTCAGATCCCAAGCGTTAAGTCCTCAAACCATTGTCATTGTTCAGTGACACCTCCGAGGATGTGAACGAGGATGTGGGTCAATGAAGTTGCGTTTTCGCATCCTCCGAGAATCGTTTGCCATCGCATGGCTCTTCGTGATGACCGCTGCGTACCTCGCGCCAGCCCTTGCGCACGGTCTTTCTCTAGGCCCATTTGATCTCCTCAGCCAATATGGTCTGAACTACCAACCGGGCATTCACGTCCACAACATTGTCGGTTCGGACGAAATCCAAGCCCTCATCCCGTGGGAAACGCTCGACTGGTTGCAAATCCATGCTGGCCACCTGCCGCTCTGGAACCCCGACAGCCTGCTCGGTATGCCGCTCGCGTTCAACATGCAGTCATCGCCATTCAGCTTGAGCGTCGCGATTGGCTACCTCTTCCCACTTCATCTCGCGCACAGCGCGACCGTGATCGCCCGCATGTTGATCGCGAGCCTTGGCATGTACGTGTTCTGTCGCACGATGAGGCTGTCCATAATCGCGGCGACAATGGGCGCGACGATCTATGAGCTGTGCGGCGGGTTCTCAATCTGGCTCGGGTCGAATATTTCTGACGAGTGGTCATGGACGGGTTGGGTATTCGCTGCATCGGTATGCATCATGAAGGGCACGCATCGAACACGACACATCGGCCTCATGGCCATTGTGCTCGCGCTCACCTTTTATAGCGGAGAGCCGCAAATCTCCACCGTCCTCCTCATCGGCCTTGCCGCGTTCGTGGTCGTCACCCAGATCAAGAGGTTCCGGCTCGGTGACGCGAAGGGCGCGCGGGCGTGTGTACTTGATCACGCTGGAGCGATTCTCGTGGCCTTTGGTCTTGCGGCACCGCTGTATCTGCCTGCCCTACAGCTCGCTCCGGGGTCGGCACGCGCCGTCTATCCACCGATCAACGGGCTGCCGATCTATGACGTCACGCACTTTCTCTTTGCGACGTATAACGGTTCTCCGATTGCCGGCAGTCAAGTCATCGGTCCAGACAATCTTTACGTCTCGATGCTGTACATCGGGGTGATCGGCGTCGTACTCGCCTTCGTGGGCATCACGAGCACGTGGCGCAGGCCAGAGGTCGGCGCCTTAAGTGTCGTTGGGTTCTTGATCTTTATCGCGGTGTTCTTCCAGCCGGTGATTGCGCTGTTGGCGAGAATTCCTTATGCGAAGACGTTCAGGATCCTTGTCGCAACTGTGCTCTTGGAATTCATCATCGCCGTGTTGGCAGGTTTTGGGACACAAGCACTTGTTGGCGTCAGAACGGAAGACAAGGCGTTCCGGCATTTTGGCGTCGGCATCAGCCTTGTTGGTGCGGTTCTTTTCGTCTTGGCCGTCCGCCTCATTACGGGCGCGAGTCACCTCTCTCCTGCTGCGCAAACCACGCGCTGGCACAGTTTCATCTGGCCGTCCGCGCAACTCTGCGTGTGTATCGCTGTGCTCGTCGTCGTGGTTAAGGATCGCCGTCACCGACCGAACCGTGCGACGAACTGGTACGGCGTCGGCCTTTTGCTTCTCGTAGAGGCGGGTTTTCTCGTCGGAGTCGGAAACAGTATCTGGTCGTCAAGTAATGCCTTCTTCGCGCCCACGAAAGCGGTGAGTGAGCTCAAACGAGACGTCGGTTCGTCTCTTGTTGCTATGGGTAGCTGTCCGAGCGTTAATGCATTCTCCGGCCTTGGCATCTTGCCGAACGCGAATATCGCTTACGGGGTCGACCAACTCAGCGCGTATGACCCGTTGATCTCCCGCGCGTACTACGCGTCCTATGGCGCGGCGACCCATTCACCAGCGGCGATCGCCTCGCCAGGTGTTTTTTGTCCGGCTATCACGAGCATCGCACTCGCGCGCGAATATGGCGTCTCGTTCATCTTGGAGCCTCCGGGGCGTCCCGGGCCAATAGGGACGACGTATGTCGCAACCCGCGGCGGCGAGGGCCTCTACCGCGTGCCGAATTCGGGCCGTGCGACGCTTTCGCCAATCGAACGATCACCGGGTGTGGCGACCCCAGCGCGCGTTATCGCGGTCACCTCACCCAACCCGACGTCGTGGCGCCTTTCCATCGAGTCTGCTACTTCGTCGGTCCTGCGACTCCGCTTGACTGATGTCCCGGGATGGAACGCAACGATCGACGGGCAACCACTTCGCCTAGAGGTTTGGAATGGGGTCATGCTCCAGGCACGCGTGCCACCGGGGCGCCACGTCATCGAGCTGCGTTATTGGCCGCGAGCACTGAGCCTTGGGCTTATCTGGGCTGTGGTGAGCATGGTTGGGCTCATGGGGTTGGCGCTGGTTGCATGGGTGCTCAAGCAACGAAAGTCTCGCAAGGCGCTGTCCACCAACGGATCGCTAACTTGATGCGATCAAGTTAGCTTCGCACCACCAGTGCGCCTTCGATGGAGCAAGAATGAAAGGGGGCTCCTCGCGTGGATCTGATTGAACGGGTTGATACCTCGTCCAACCGCCATCCGTGGGAGATCGCGCGTTGCCGTTTCTTTCTCCGGTTGCTGCATCGTATGGACGTTGATCGGATGCCGATCCGCTGGCTTGATGTTGGAGCGGGTGACGCTTGGTTTGCGAAGCAGTTGATGAAAAGCCTGCCCCCCGCAGCGCAGATCGCATGTTGGGACATCAACTACTCCACCACAGACCTTGCGCAGCTCGCCCAAGATCAGAGCGGGCTCACCTTCGTTGCAGATCGGCCTGACGATCATTTTGGCGGGATACTCATGCTCGACGTCATTGAACATATTCACGATGACCTCTCTTTCGTAAGAGACGTCGTTGACAATGCCTTGGATGAACGGGGTTGGGCTCTCATTAGTGTCCCTGCCTATCAAGGCCTGTTCACCTCGCATGACACTGCCTTGAGGCACTTTCGGCGCTACGCCCCGCGAGAATGCACCGAACTCCTCCGAGCGGCGGGACTTGCTATCGAAGCCCAGGGCGGGTTGTTCCATACGCTTCTCCCCGTGCGTGGAGTTCAAGCGGTTAAGGAGCGCTTGGGCAAGCAAGAGATGCCCCAAACAGGCATTGGGGCCTGGAAGGGTGGGCCTTTGATGACGAAAGCGGTCACCTTCGCGTTGGTCTCCGAATCCCGGCTGTCCTTAATACTTGGGACCCAGACAAACATCGTGCTTCCCGGATTGAGCTTCTGGGCGTTTTGTAGACGAACTGGAGTCGATCGATGACGAGCGCGGGCGACCAGCCGATCATCGTCGTTCCCTGTTACAACGAGGAGCATCGGCTAGACGAGTCGGGATTTCTTAACCTCGTCATGTCCGGTCGCGTTCGGCTGCTCTTCGTCGACGATGGATCGACGGACGGTACCTTGACATCATTGGCTCGCCTCCGCGACGCTGCGCACGACATTGACTTGATCGAGCTGTCCCAAAATTGTGGAAAATCAGAAGCGGTACGTCGCGGTCTGCTCGAAGCCATCAATCGTGATGCCTCTGTGGTGGGGTATTTCGACGCTGATTTTGCGACACCCGCTGAGGAGTTATTGAGACTCATCGCGACCATGAAGGGCGATGGCCATTTAGCCGCCGTCTTCGGCGCCAGAGTTGCGAGGCTCGGGAGCACGATTGAGCGGAATTATTCTCGGCACTACGCAGGCCGTGTCTATGCGACGCTGGCCTCATTGGCCCTCGGAGTAACCGTCTACGACACGCAATGCGGAGCCAAGGTGTTCCGCACGATTCCTACCTTCTGTGAGGCCATAGCGCGGCCCTTCCGATCAACGTGGGCTTTCGACGTGGAACTTCTGGACCGATTGCTTCGAGGGAATGCGTCGGTGCCCGGGATACCGGAGGATGCGTTTCTTGAAGTTCCGCTCAATAGTTGGCGCGATGTTCGCGGCTCAAAGCTGCGGTTCGCGGATGGCCTGGCAATGATTGTCGATGTGCTCAAGATTGGCATCAACCGTCGAAGGGGAGCGTTGGCTGATAGATGATCTCCGCTCTCTTTGGACCTCCTGTACCGAGAATCTCACCGGTGCTTCGGTCTGCCCTTTTTCTGCACTTGTGAGCGTCATATAACGCTCAGCAATCTCGTTCCAGAGATTCGCCCGGATGTGCCGGTCGGTGAGACCTCCAACTCCGTTAGATCGAGTCATTGGCTGTGCATGAGGCGACATCCTCGCGCTGCTCGATCCCGTCTGGGCTACCAGGTTCTTATCGCTAGCGAGAGGAAATTTCCCGAGACCGGAGAGGAAAACGGCAGTGAGGCCCGGGGTGAAGTGCAGATGGGAAAGTTTCGTAGACGACCCACATCGGGTTCTTCACGAAATCCCAGCTCAACGTGCGGAGTTTCCGCGCGAAGGGGCACGTTCTGTGGCGCGCACCATCGAGTGACACCACGACGACACGGGCGATCTGCACGACGTGGAAGACGCGATCGCGAGATGCCTCGTCTTCCTCACGAATCGCTCCGGCCTCGACGGGATCTTTGCTTGATGGCCTTGGCTTGTTGTGG
>Ga0181518_10002677_pt1 | contig 16965 bp, 4 predicted proteins | sample PEATcosm2014_Bin_28_FD_119751 | JGI IMG/M metagenome (GOLD analysis project Ga0181518, IMG submission 119751) | Peatland microbial communities from MTU Mesocosm Facility, Houghton, MI, USA - PEATcosm2014_Bin01_60_metaG | ecosystem: Environmental > Terrestrial > Soil > Wetlands > Peat | place... | reverse complement strand
TCCAATGAGCGGACTCCGATCTTCGTAGAGTATTCATCAACCACCTTGCTCCCCTGCTCCACTTGCGCCCGGTAATGATAGAGAGGCTGGTTGCCGAGTCCGTTGGTCCACCATAGCACCGGTTTGGCGAGATGCCCTCGGACTGTGATCCGATTAAGCCCGTTCTGCAGCGGGTGTTCCTCCGAATTCAATTGGATCGAATCCATCGTCACGGAAATCCGCGCGCGCTGCGGCGCATCCGATAGCACCTCCAGCACGGAAATGATGTCCGTCCCCGCGGCGGAGACATTCTGCTGCTGCACAAAGACGCTCTTGAGCCGGAGGCCGCTCCAGGCTTCGATCAGCGCCGGACGCCAGAGGCCGCACGTGATGAGCCGCGGGCCCCAATCCCAGCCGTAATGGAACTGCGCTTTGCGCGAATACATCGCGAGCTTGATGTCGGCCTGGTCGTTCGTGCCGAAGGCATGCAACCGGTACGGGGCGCTTTGGTATTTGGGCAGCGTCTCGGCGAACACGTTGCGAAACTGGACGACGAGAATATTCCCTTTTTCCTTGAGCAGCGGTTTGCAGGGGATTCGCCATTCGCGGAACATATTGTTCGCGCTCAGGAGAGGCGACCCGTTAAGTGTCACGGAGGCGTAGGTATCCAGTCCTCGAAACATCAGTTCCACGTTCGTCTGTTTCAGAAAGTCCGCCGGCAGATCGAAGGTTGTTTGATAAACCCAGTCCTTCTCGCCAATCCACTGCAACTCCTGTTCGTTGGTGCCGAAAAAGGGGTCGGGGATCAGGCCGTTCCTCAGGAGATCGGTATGCACACACCCCGGCACCCGGGCGGGATGGAACTGTTCCTTCGAAACCTCGCGGAACATCCAGTTGTTTGAAATCTCGTATCGCAGCACGGCGGCAGTTTCCATGGTACCTGCCTTTGAGGTCAACAGGAACAACGGCGGCGGTTCCGACTCTGACAGAGTGGCTTGACTCTGATGGCAATCGTCATAACTTGTACTTAATGACGTTCTTGGGGCCGCAAATTCGCGGTCGCACCCGGGGTTTGATTCTGGGTGTGTTCGCGTTGGTTGGTATTGTTTTTCAGGCCGACGCCGCCCGGACGGAGTTGGACGTGGGCGGCACCTGGCAATATCAGAACGTCAGCCAGCTCGGCTACCCGCCCACCAACAACTGGCAGACCATCACCGTGCCTGGTTTTCTTTCAGGCTACCAATACCAGCACGCGTGGTTTCGCACCACGTTTGCGCTCCCGTCTGCCATGGCCGGCACGCAGCTTAAACTCAAATTTGGCGGCGTAAAATATGATGCCCAGGTCTGGCTCAATGGCACCTTCATCGGCAGTTATCTCAACGGCTACGAGCCGTTCGAGTTCGACATCACCGCCGCGGCGCTCGTCGGCCAGACGAATGAGTTGATTGTGGGTGTGACCGACTGGACCGCGACCTTTGCGCAACCGGTGAATTTCAGCAACCAACCCGCCGGCGAAGACGCGCGCTACTTCGTCACCAACAACATCCTGGCGCCCATCGGCGGGCTTTATGAGCTGTATGGCATCTGGCAGCCGGTCAAAATTGTCAGCGTTCCGCCGGTATCCATCGCCGACGTGTTTGTGATGCCCTCGGTGCGGTCCAACCTGCTCACGGTTCGCCTGACTTTGCGCAACGACAGCAGTGCGCAACAAACGGTCAACATCACCAATCTCGTTCTCGATGGCACTGCCACCGCCTTGTCGTTGCCGTCACAACAGGTCGTGATTGCGCCGGGCGCCAGCACGCAGCTCGACATCACGGCGCCCTGGAGCAACCCGCATTTGTGGACGCATCTCGATCCATATTTGTATTACCTCGAAACGACCACTTCGAGCGGAACCGGCCAGGATCAGTTGCAAACGCGCTTTGGCTTCCGCGAGTTCTGGACCCAGGACGGGCGGTTTTATCTCAACGGCACGCCCATCAACCTGCTGGCCACTGCCACATGGCCGCCTTCCGACCTGCAGGACACCAATCAGATTCGCCAGATATTGCAAGAGGTCAAAGCCGGCAACAACGTTGCCATCCGGTTTCACACGCAACCGTGGGACGAACCCTGGTACAACATCGCCGATGAAGTCGGGCTGCTGGTGGTGGAGGAATGCGCGGTGTGGTGCGATCCGGCGGCTTACAAACTGAGCGACGCGACGTTCTGGACCAATTACGCGCAACACATTTCCGCCGCTGCAAAGCGTGACCACAATCATCCGTCCATTGTTCTTTGGAGTTTGGAGAATGAAATCCTTAGTTGCGGCGGGGAAACACTCTATTCCGGCACAGTCACCAACCTGGCCGCGTTGGGACTCACCCTCAAGAGCCTCGACCCGACCCGACCCATCACTTACGAATCCGACCTCGATCCGGACGGCGCAGCAGACGTGCTCGGCCTGCATTATCCGCATGAATTTCCCGATTACCACGTCTGGCCCAACGAAGCCTACTGGATGAACCAGCCGATCACCCGCAGTTGGATGCCGGGAGGCCAGTGGATTTGGGACCACTCCAAACCGCTTTACATCGGCGAATTTCTCTGGGTGCCGGGCACGTCCGCGGCGGACTTCACGATTCTTTTTGGCGACGACGCGTACTTTGATCCGGCGCATTATCGCAATCTGTCCAAGGGCCTGACGTGGCAGATGCAGATTCAGGCTTACCGCTCGTACGGCGTCAACGGGATGGCTCCCTGGACCGAGTTCGAGGACCCCAGTGTCGTGTGGGGTGTGTTCGATTTGAATCCGGGTTCGAATTATCTCTATCAGGTTCAAAAGGCCGCTTACGAACCCAACGGCGTGTTCGTAGATCAATACAATACGCGTTTCTTCACGGGAACCACCGCGCAGCGTTCGGTGCACGTTTACAACGACACGCTGGCGTCCGGCAACTTTACGCTCCGCTGGCAGGCCGGCGCCGGAGCGTGGCAAACCACGACATTCTCCCTGCCGCCGGCCGGACAATGGCAGGGCAACATCTCGTTCCCGGTGCCCGCGGCCAGCGGACCGTTTCCGCTGCAACTCGAATTGGACAACGCCGCCACCGTGGTTTTTACCAACACCGTGCTCTACTCGGCCCTCCCGCAAACGACCCTCACCCTGCCGGCCGGCGTGAAACTTGGTTTGTATGATCCGGCGGGCGCCACCGCCGGTTTGTTGGGGCGGTTCGGCATTCCGTTCACCACCGTGACCAATCTGCACACGGCGGCGTACGACCAGTTTAACCTGTTGATGGTGGGTCAGAACGCGCTCGCCGCCGAACCGGTGCCCGAAGTCGGTTCCAGCACCGTGGCCGCCCGGTGGCAAAGCTTCACTGCGCGCGGCGGGTGGGTGCTCGTGCTCGAACAAACCAATTATCCGGCCTGGATGCCCGCCGGTCTCCAAGTGCAGAATTATGACGCCAGCTTTGCGTTTCCGAACCCCAACCATCCGGCCACCGCCAGCCTCACTGCCACCGACCTCTGCTGCTGGGCCGACGACAATCGCGTGGTCGTGAACGCCCTCAATTCGCCGTCAGGCGGTAATTTCCGCGTGTTGGCCTCGATCGGTTCCACGAGCGGGCTCGCCTACGCCGCCGCCGTGGAAGTGCCGATGGGTTCCGGCGGCATCCTCGGCTCGCAATGGCCGCTCACGGCGCGATTCGACGTCGAACCGCTCGCCGGCGTGTTGCTGCAACGTTTGCTGAATTACTGCGGGACGGGCGCCGGACACCTGGCGCTCCATCCCGCCGGGTTGCTGGCGGAAACCCAGTCGCCCGCCGCCACCAGGCTCGCCCAGCTCGGATTGCTCGCCGAAAATTTTTCCGGCCACCTGACGAACTGCGACCCGGCGGTTTATCCCGTGCTCATCGTAGCCGGTGGCGATGCGGCGTGGCAGGAAGCGACGGCACAATTGTCCGCGCTCACCAATTACGTTGCGCGCGGCGGCAAACTGGTTCTGCACCGGCCAACCGACGCTTTTCTCGCCGAGGCCGAACCGGCGCTCTTTCCCGAACTGAATTACAGCCCGTCCGCCCTCGGCCTCGTGTTGCGCCGCGACTCGACCAATGACGCCGTCCGGCTCGCCAATGACGATATGTATTGGATCAGCCAACCCGGCACCTGGAACCAGACCGAAGTGCTGTCCAGCAATATTGCCAGCCGTTATTACCGCAAGATTTTCAACCTGGCGACCTACGACACCATCCAGGTCGAGAACATGCCGATTCACACCAGCGGCACCGCCGGGTCAGGCGGCTGGTGGCTCTGGTCCAATGGTTATGTCGCTCAAGACATCAATGTGGCCCAGGCCGGAACTTATCTTTTCAACGTGCTGGCCAGCGGCACACCCGCGCTCGGCGGCTGGCCGCAAATGTCTTTGCAGATTGACGGCGTCACGCAGGATTCGGTGATCGTACCCACCAACCAACTGGCTTACTACACCCTCAGCGCCGACCTTACGCCGGGCACGCATCAACTGGCGGTTTCATTTGACAACGACGCCTATGCGCCGCCCGAAGACCGCAACCTGTTTCTCGATCAAATCCTTTGGGGCCGCGATTCCGACAACAACCCGGCCACTTTGCTCACCCGTCCCGGCGCGGTGGCGCAGGACCGCCGCAGTAACGGCCTGGTTGTCCTTGACGAAATCGAGTGGGACACCGAAACACAAAACACGACCCAAGCCGGACGTTACATCAGCAAGCTGCTTACTGATTTGGGCGCTGTGTTCCAACAATCGCCCGGGGTCACCATCGTGGCTGGAACCATGACCAACGTGAACGTGAATGCCTACTACACGTTCGGCGGCATTGCTTACGTCAACAGCAACGGCCGGATTGAAACCTCCGTGAACATTACCACCTCCGGCAACTACACCTTCACAATTGTAGCCGGCGGCACTTCCGCGGCGGGCGTGCTGCCCCAGATTGGCGTGACGGTGGACGGCAACACCGCGACCAACTTTTTCCTTACCGACACCAACCTGACCTCCTATACCGTCACCCTGTTTCTGACCGCAGGCACGCACGCCATCGGGCTGGCCTTCCTGAACGACTATTACGCGCCACCCGCAGACCGCAACGCCATCTTCAGCCAGCTTACCATCACGCCGGCGCCGATCTTGCAGATTATCGGCCTGAGTACCGACGCCGCGCAACAAACCGCGATGCTCCAATGGGAAACCACACCCGGTGCCGCCTACGAAGTACAATTCACCCCCAGCCTGCTGCCAGTCAATTGGCAGCCAGTGATCACCATCACCGGCAGTGACAGCATCACCAGTTGGGAAGATGACGGTGCATTATCCGGCACGCCGCCCTTGAGTCCAGCGGCTCCGCAACGTTACTACCGCATCCGCCAGGCAAGCCCGTAAAAGGGCCATCCTCCGATTCGGAGGGCCGAGTTCTACGATACCCCGATTTCTGGCAGAGCGCGATCTTCGCATCGCACGGCTTTGTTCCAGAAACCACCCTGATCGTTTGGAGATTCATGCCATTTGTAGTTTGCTTCTGCACTGTCGCGGCGGTCTGCGACCGTCACCCGTCAAATCACACGACGCTCACGGAACACCGCTACCATTCGTATTTCCAGTCCGAGACCTCTCGGCAGAAGTGTTACCCATGTCCTGAAACACCTGTTACCCATCTCTTGACAAATGAACATCGCCGGTCTGTATTCCATCAATCCCCAACCCTTAACTTTCAACCGCCAGCACGCCCCGGACGCCAAATCCTGAACACACCTGTCGCGCCGTAGCCTGAGGGGCAGGCGGAAGACCCGAAACGAACTGCGGATATATGCGAATTTCGTGAATAAATGCACGTTTCAGGCCCAATTTAGGCATTAGAATTGCAGCATCGGGAGCCGATATGGCACGGCGAAGACGAAATAACGATTTGACGGGACCAATTGCCGCATTTACGGGTATTGGCGGACTTGCCTTCATTTTCATTCCGGGCTTTCGCCAGGTGGCTTTTGTCATTGGTTGGATTTCCCTCACAATCGTTGGGCTGGCGGTTGTCGGTCTGGCCATCCTCGGCATCTTCCGGCTGGCGACTCCGGAGCGCAACATGCGGGGAATGACAAGGAACTTGTTTGTACCGCCGCCTCCTACGTTGGACCAAAAACCGGATGAAGATGAACCGGAACCGGAACAGACTCCCAAACCAATATTCACGCCAACCGAAATGCTCCAACAAGTTCGTTCGATTGACTGGTTCCAATTCGAAAAATTAATCGAGCTCGTTTATCGGAAGCTGGGCTACGACGTGACCCGGCGCGGCGGCGCAAATCCGGACGGCGGGATTGATTTGATCATTCAGAAGGACGGGCAGTGCGCGGCGGTTCAATGCAAGCAGTGGAAGGCGTGGCGCGTTGGTGTGAAACCGGTCAGGGAATTCCTGGGCGCGTTGACAGACACGGGCATTCAGCGGGGGAAGTTCATCACCCTGTGCGGTTACACCAATCAGGCCATGCAGTTCGCCAAAAAACACGACATCGAGATTGTAACTGAGGTTGAGCTGACCCAAATGTTTGAATCCACTGACGCCCGATTCGACCCGGAAATACTCGACCTGTTGCATGACACGCGAAAGTTTTGTCCGAAATGCGAACGTGAAATGGTGATACGGGTTGCCGAGCAGGGACCCAATCCCGGCAGCAAATTCTGGGGATGCTCGGGATATCCGCGCTGCCATTTCACGATGCCGATTGTCGAAACCAGCCCAACCCCCGTTGAAGCCGCGCCCAGAGAAGAGGTTCATTCCTTCGCATAAGTTCGCACTCCGCAATCCGGACCACCCGCCAGCCCGACACTAGTTCAAGCGCAAACGGTAGAAACGACAGGGCGAATTGGTGGCGCCCAAGTCGGTAAAGTAAAGCAGTTCAGATTCAAGTGTGTTGGTGGCGAGCGCCGTCCAGGCCGACAGGTTGGTCGAGCATTCGATGATCAGGGTTTGTCCGGCCACACCCGTGAGGTCAAACCCAAATCCATTGGTCGTGAAACCAATGTTGCTGCCAGCGGTGAGTATGGCCGGCGCCGGCAGGATTCCGTCATAAATCCGGGCGCGATAGAAGCGATTGGAAAACAAGCTTGATTGCGGGTCGGTGAAAACGAACAGGCCGGCGTCCGTGACAAGGTTGGTTTGAATGGGTGTCCACTGGATAAAATCAGTCGAGGCTTCGATGACGATGACCTGTCCCGACAAGCCCCGAACATTGAAACCGAACGCACCCGCATGGAAACCCAGACCGCCGTCGCCGGTGAGAATTCCTGGCGGTGTAAGCGGTGAAACCTGCGCGATGCTTTCCACGAACCAGCTGGAGCCGGTGTAGTATCCGCCGGTGGTAAAGCCGCGAGCGCGAATCAAGGAATTGACCGACAAGGAGAGGCCGCTCAAGCCCCACCCGCCGGGGATACGGGTGGCCGAGCCCGCAGCGATCCAATTGGAGCCGTCGGTTGAGGTCTCGAACGTGGCGCGCCACACTTCCGGGGTCGTGCCGGCGCGCAGCCACGTTACAGTCTGGCCGTCTGAGGAGAGGGATTGACTGCCAAGGTCCGTAGGAGTCAGTCGGGCCAAGCCACTGCGCGATTGACCACAGACGTTGGTGAAGAGGCCGCCGACCAGCACTGCACCATCCGGCTGGAGGGCAATCGCCTGGACATTCGAGCTGGCCGAGGGGAAAAATGTCGTATCGATCGAGCCGTCTGAATTCAGGCGGCCGAGATTCGTGCGCGCCAGTCCGGCGAGAGTAGTGAAACTCCCGCCGACGAGGATTTTACCGTCGGCTTGAAGTGCCAGCGAAGTAACGGGTCCGTTTGCGCCGGGATTAAAGGCGCTGTCGAGGGTGCAGTTCGGGTTGAGTCGGGCCAGGTAATTGCGGGTCGTGCTCAGCAGGCTCACGAAATTGCCGCCCACAAGAATCTTTCCATCCGGCTGGATGATGATGGCGTCAATCACACCGCTGGGCGCAGTGTTAAAGGTTGTATCCACGGCGCCGTTGGTGTTGAGCCGATCCAGGTAGCACCAATTGTTGCAGAACCAGCCGCCGGCCATGATCCGACCGTCGCTCTGCAATGCCAGCGATAAAACGCCCGGGCTGTTGATGGGGCAGGAGAAACTGTTGTCCACGGAGCCATCCGGATTGAGGCGGCCCAAGTTGGGAATGAACTGACCGTTCAGCAGGCCCAACTGGCCGCCCACGAGGATTTTGCCGTCCGGCTGGATGACCAGCGCATTGACGAAGGGCGTTCCGCCAAGGCTGACGCTCGGCGCAAAATTGGTGTCCAGCGTGCCGTCGGCGCAAAGCCGGGCAATGCAGGTGCGGATTTGGCCGGAAAGATTTTGAAAGTATCCGCCGACAAGAATTTTGCCGTCGGGCTGAACAGCGAAGCAATTAACGAGGTTATCCGCACCGGGATTGAAATCCGGATCGGTCGTGCCGTCGGGGTTGAGGCGCCCGATGAAATTGCGCAGCTGACCGCCGAGATTTGTGAAGGAACCACCGACAAGAATTTTGCCGTCAGACTGGACAGCCATGGCGCAGACCTGGCCGCTGGCGTTGACGCTGAGCGAGTCCGGGACGGCAAGATTGATGGTGAGAGCAGCATTGCTGCTGACGGCGGAGCCGTAGGGTGTGGAAACCAGAACGGAGTACGTACCCAAATCTGCGCTGGAAACATCGGCAAGAGTGAGCGTGGGCGAATTGGGCGCTGAGATGTTCGTGCCATTTTTTCGCCATTGATACGTGAAAGGAGCACTGCCGATGGCGGCGACGGTGAAGTTGGCGCTCTGCCCGGCGTCGGCGAATTGGTTCGCGGGTTGCAGGGTGATGACCGGCTCGATAATAAACAGCGTTGCGACCGAACTGGTGATGCTGCCCCACGAGTTGGAAATGATGACGGAATAATCTCCCGCATCACCGCCCAGCACGTTGCTCAACGTCAGCGTCGGGCTGATTGTGCCGGAGATGTTTCCGCCATCCCCCAGCGCGGTCCCGTTCCGGTACCATTGGTAAGTCAATGTCGGCGTGCCACCGGCCGCCACGCGGAAGACAGCCGTCGTGCCTGCGTTGTTTGTCTGACTCACCGGTTGGGTGACCACCAGCGCCGGTCCCATGATGTTTTCCACGAACCAGGCTGAACCGTTGTATTGGCCTCCCGACAAATAACCGCGCGCACAAATGTTGGCGTTGGCCGGGACAATAACCCCGCTGAGCTGCCAGCCGCCTGTCACGCGTCCGCCCGCGCCCAGGTTGACCCAATCGGCGCCGTTGGTTGAAACCTCAAACGTGGTGCGCCAGACTTCCGGGCTCGTGCCGCCCCGCAACCAGGTCACCGTGGAGCCGTCGAATGAAAGATTTTGCGTCGCAGGATCGCTGTTGGACAACCGCCCGATGTTCGTGCGGGATTGCCCGCCCAGTACGGTGAGGGCCGCCGCCGAAGTACCGCCGCCGCCCACGACAATTGCCCCGTCAGCCTGAATGGCCAGAGCGTAAATCGTGTTGTTCGCGCCCGGGTTGAACGTGGTGTCCACCGAGCCGTCCGCGTTCAGCCGCGAGAGGCGGTTGCGCGTCTGGCCGCCGACGGTGGTGAAGCTGCCGCCGAGCAGAATCCTGCCATCGGTCTGCAAGGCAAGTGTGTTGACCAAACCGGTGACGTTTGGATTGAAGTTGGTGTCAAGCGTCCCATCCGCATTCAGCCGGGCCAAGTGGTTGCGATTGGTTCCGCCCAAAGTGGTGAACGCGCCGCCCAGCAGAATCTTGCCGTCCGCCTGCACCGCAAGTGTGTACACGGTGCTGTTGGCGTTCGGGTTGAAGTTGGTATCAATCGTGCCGTCCACATTGAGCCGGGCGATATGGTTAAGGTTGGTTCCATCCAGCGTCGTGAACACACCGCCGACCAGAAGTTTGCCGTCCGGCTGCAATGCCAGTGCGTTCACGGCGGCGTTGGCCGTAGCGACAAAGTTGGAGTCAAGCGTCCCATCGCCAAAAAGCCGCGCAATGTCGGTAGTGATCGCCGGTTTCCCCACGGTGAAACTGCCGCCGACCCAGATTTTACCATCGGCTTGAAGCGCGAGCGCATTGACCGGCCCGGTGAGCGCAGTCACGAAGTTGGTGTCTGGATTTCCCGCGCTGTCAATCCGCCAGACGTAGCTGGCGGTTTGCCGGTCCGACCGCGTCCCCGCGACAACGATTTTCCAATCTGACTGCACCAGCAACCCGGATACGCTGGTGTAACTGCCGGAGCCACTGACGCCGTTGCCACCGCTCCCGGCGCCCGGATTGAACGGGGCATCCAGGGTTCCGTCCGGATTGAGCCGGCCCAACCGGTTGCACGACTGTCCACCCAGCGTGGTAAACGAACCGCCAACCAGAATCTTGCCGTCCGGCTGCACGGCCAGCGCGACCACTTGCCCGTTGGCGCCCGGGTTGAACGAATCCGGCACGGCCAGATTCAGCGTCAATACCGCCACCGCGCTGGTCACGCTGCCGAAGGCGTTGGTGACGACCACATCGTAGTTGCCCGCGTTTGTCGCCTGCAGGTTGGTCAGAGTGAGGGTGGAAGAGGTTGCTCCCGTCAACTCGACACCGTTCTGGCGCCAGCGGTAATACAGCGGCTGGGTCCCCAGCACCGTCACGGAGAAGGACACGGTTTGCCCGGCGTTTGTAAATTGATTCACGGGCTGGCCGGTGAGCAGCGGATCTATCACCGTCAAGGTTGCCACCGCGCTGGTCACGGTGCCGGAGGCGTTGCTCAAAACGACCGAATATCCGCCGGCATCCGCGCCGAACACATTGCTCAGCGTGAGCGTAGCGGTGGTCGAGCCGGAAATGTTTCCGACATCGCTCAAGTTGGTTCCATTCTTGAGCCACTGATAACTGATCGGCGCGGCACCCACGCTCGTCACGCTGAACGCGGCGGTGGTGGCGGCATTGTTGGTGCAGTTGACCGGCTGCGAACTCAGGAGCGGCGCGCCCCCGAAGGTTTCCACAAACCAGCTCGAGCTGCATTGAAAGCCAACGCTCGTGGTGAAACCGCGGGCCCGAATGGTCGCGTTTGCGGGCAGCGTCAGACCGCTCAATTGCCAGCCGCCGGAAATCCGTTGCCCTTCGCCCAGGGCGGTCCAACTTGTCCCGTTGGTGGTCGTTTCAAAACTCGCGGCTGCAATCTCAGGCCCGGCGCCGCCGCGCGGCCAGGTAATACTGGTGGCGTCGGAGAGCAAACTTTGCGTCGCAACCCCGGCATCGTTCAGCCGCGCGATGCGGTTGCGGGATTGCCCGGCAATGGCAGTGAAGGAGCCACCGGCCAGGATACTGCCATCCGCTTGCACGGCCAGAGTGTTCACCCAGCCGTTGGCCCCCGGATTGAACGCAGTGTCCAGCGAGCCATCGGCGTTGAGCCTTCCGATATTGGCCCGGGCCTGACCTCCCAATGTGCTGAAGAAGCCGCCCACAACGATCTGGCCGTCGGCTTGCACCGCGAGCGCGTTGACGTAGTTGTCGGCTCCCGGATTGAAAGGCGCATCCAACGAACCATCGCTGTTGAGCCGGCCAATGTTGTTCCGGGTTTGGCCGCCCAAGGTGCTGAAGTTGCCGCCGACCAGGATTTTTTCGTCCGCCTGCACTGCCATTGACACGACCAGAAAGCTCGAAAGGGGAGCGAATACAGTATCCAACGTGCCGTCAGGGTTGAGTCGTCCCAGGTTGGTCCGCGACTGTCCGTCCAAGTTGTCGAACTGACCGCTCACCAGGATTTTCCCGTCCGGTTGCACCGCCAACGCATACACATAGTCGTCCGCGCTGGGAGTGAAGCTCGTGTCGAGCGAACCATCCGCATTGAGCCGACCGATGCGCGTGCAGGAGAGTCCGCCCACGAGGGAGAAGCCGCCGCCAATGAGAATCGTGCCGTCCGGCTGCGCCACCAATGTATAGACAACCCAGTTCGGATTTGGATTGAAGGCGGTGTCAAGGCTGCCATCCGTGTTGAGCCGGCCCAGGTAATTGCGCGGCTGTCCACTTAAGTTGGTGAAGGAACCGCCCACCAGAATCTTTCCGTCGGGTTGTACCGCCAGACACTGAACGTTTCCACTCGCGCCCGGATTGAACGTCGTGTCCAGTGTGCCATCCGGGTTGAGCCGGGCGATCCGGTTGAGCGTCAGGCCGCTCACGTTGGTGAATGCGCCGCCCAACAAAATCTTTCCATCGGCCTGAATCGCCAGCGCGTTCACTTGTGCGTTGGCTGCCGGGTTCAACGAATCGGCAGCGGCAACATTGATTGTCAACGTCGCGACCGCGCTGGTCACGCTGCCAAATGCGTCGGTGGCCACCACGTCATAACCGCCGGTGTTGGTCGCCTGCACGTTGGTCAGCGTCAGGGACGGCAGCGTCGCGCCAACCAGAATTGCGCCATCCTTGCGCCATTGGTATTGGAGCGGCTGCGTGCCCAACACGGAAACACTGAACGTTGCCGTTTGTCCACGGTTCACGAACTGGCCGGCGGGATTGGTGACGAGCAAAGGGTCCACCACGCTCAGGCCGGCCACGACACTCGTCGTGCTGCCCCAGACGTTGGAAATGACGAGCTGGTACGCGCCCGCGTCACCGCCCAGGACATTGGTCAACGTGAGCGTCGGGGTGAGCGCGCCGGAAACATTTCCGCCGTCAGCCAGATTTGAACCGTTCTTCAACCACTGGTAATTCAACGGCATTGTGCCCAAAGCGGTCGCGTTGAACACAACGGTCTGGCCCGCGTTGTTGGTTTGGGTGGCCGGCTGGCTGGTGAGCTGCGGGTCAAGCACGGTCAGCGATGCGACCGCGCTGGTGATGCTGCCAAACATATTGGTGACCACGACCTGATAGGATGCGGCGTCGCCGCCCAGCACGTTGCTGACGCTCAAGGTCGCGGTGTAAGCGCCGGCGATGTTACCGCCGTCCTCGAGTCCGGCGCCATTCTTGAGCCAATGATAGCCAAGCAGTCCCTGGCCGGTGGCGCTCACGGCAAACGTGGCGACGGTGAAGGGATTGTTCGTCTGGCTCGCGGGTTGACTCAAAATCACAGCGGGGCCGACGACGTTTTCGACAAACCAGCTTGAGCCGTCGCTGCTGCCGGCTACGAAACCGCGCGCCTGGATGGTGGCGTCGCCGTTCAGATTCAAACCCGTGGCCTGCCAGCCGCCGGCCACCCGGGTCCCGTTTTGCTGCACCCAATCCGCACCGTTGGTGCTGGCCGCAAAGGTCGTCTGCCAGATTTCCGGCCCGGTGCCCGACCTCTGCCACGTGATGGTGGTGGAATTGAACGTGAGAATATTGGTCGCGCTGCCCGTGCGGTTGAGCCGGCCGATGAATTGCCGCGGCTGCCCGTCCAATGAACCGAACTGGCCGGCCGCGATCACTTCTCCATCCGGCTGCACGGCCACGCAAAGCACCGTGTTGTCCGCACCCGGATTGAAGGTCGCGTCCGCGTTGCCATCGCTGTTGAGCCTCGCGAGGTTGGTCCGGCTAAAGCCGCCCACGAGAGTGAAGGTGCCGCCCAACACCAGCCGGCCATCCACCTGCACGGCGAGCGACTCCACCGGCCCGTTCAAACCCGGATTGAATCCGGCATCGGGCACGCCGTTTATATCCAACCGGCCGAGGTAGTTGAGCGGCTGTCCGGCGAGCGACGTGAAATTGCCGCCGACTGCAATGCTCCCGTTCGTCAGCACCGCGATGGCGTTGACGGTGGCATTCGCGCCGGGGTTGAAGCCCAAGTCTGTTGTGCCGTCGGCGTTGAACCGGCCGAGGTTCGTGCGCGATTGTCCGCCCAGCACCGCGAAGTTGCCACCCACGAGAACCTTTCCGTCCGCCTGCAACGCGATGGCGTAAACCGTCCCATCCGCTGCCGCGGTGAAGTTGGTGTCGAACGTGCCGTCGGCGTTGAGTCGTCCGATCCGGTTGCACGCCTGCCCCGCGAGATTGGTAAAGCTGCCGCCGACCACAATTTTCCCGTCCAGCTGCGCGGTCATCGCGTAAATGTCATCGCTCGCGCCCGGATTGAACGCGGTGTCCAGGCTGCCGTCCGGATTCAACCGTCCGACGCGATTTCGCGGCGCGCCGTCCACATACGAGATGCCCCCGGCGAGCAGGATCTTCCCATCCGATTGCAGCGCCACCAGGGGGTCGGCCGTGGAGAACGGAATTCCCAGCAGACCGCCGGTGAAGTTGGTGTCCAGACTGCCGTCGCTGTTCAACCGCGCGACGCCTACCTGGGTCTGGCCGCTCACGGCCGAGAACATTCCGCTCATCAGGATTTTCCCGTCCGGCTGGACTGCCACGGAACGAACTTCGTAATTGGGGACGGGATTCAATGAATCCACGGTAGCAACATTCACCGTCAGGAACGCCACCAGGCTCGTCACCGAACCAAAGGTGTTGGTCACGACGACACTGAAAGTGCCGCCGGCATCCGCGCCTGGCACATTGGTCAATGTCAGTGACGCATTCGTCTGGCCGGGCAACGCCACGCCATTCATGAGCCACTGGTAGCTCAGCGCCGTGCCCGTCGCCGTCACGCTGAACAGCACGGTCTGGCTGACGTCAACATACTGATTGGCCGGCGGGCTGGAGATGAAAGGATCAACGACCGTCAGGTTTGCCACCGCGCTGGTGACGGCGCCGAAATTGTTGCTGACGACCACCGAATACGCCGCCGCATCGGCACGCAATACGTTGGTCAACGCGAGCGTGGCACTGGTGGAACCGGACAGATTGCCGCCGTCCGACAAATTCACTCCATTCTTGCGCCAGCGATAAGCCAGCGTTGGCGAACCGTCGGCCTGAACGGTGAACGTGGCGGTCGTGCCGGCGTTGTTGGTCCGGCTGGCGGGTTGGGTCAGAACCACGACCGGCCCGGCGTACGCCTCGACGTAGCTTTGCGACGCGTTGTGGTATCCGCCCGCGACGAAGCCGCGGGCGCGGATGGAGGCGTTGGTGCGGGCCGAAACGCCCGTTCGCTGCCAGCCGCCGGCGATGCGTGTGCCTGCGCCGAGACTGACCCAGTTGGTGAGGTTCGTGGAACTTTCAAACGTCGTGCGCCACACTTCCGGGCTGCCGCCGCCGCGCAGCCAGGTAATGGTTGAGTTGGTATAAGTCAGCGACTCGATGGCCGGTGCATTGGTCAGTCGTCCCAAAGTGTAATACGTGGCATTGAGAATTTTCCCGTCGCGTTGGATCGCGATCGAGTGGACGCCGCTGGGGACATTTGCCGTGAAGTTGGTGTCCACGGTGCCATCGCTGTTGAAGCGGGCAAAATAGGGAAACCCGAACCAGCCAATCGCCGTTCCGCCCGCCAGGATTTTCCCGTCGCTTTGAACGACGATCGTGTCCGTATCACCCAGATAGCCGGGACGGACGCTGGCCGTGAAGCTGCTGTCCACCGTGCCGTTGGTGTTGAGCCGCGCCAGGTCGTTGTGGATTTCGCCATCCATGTAATAAAAAAGGCCACCCGCGAGGATTCTGCCGTCGGCCTGGACCGCCAGGGAATGGATTTCATTGTCCGGCGACGCCACAAAGTTCGTGTCCAGGACGCCATTCGTGTTCAAACGGCAAATGTAGTTTGTGGCCACTCCGTTGAAACCAAGGAACGCTCCGCCCACGAGAATCTTCCCGTCCGGTTGCATCGTCAGCGTATAAACCGCGTTGCTCGAGCTCGCGCTGAAGGTGCCGTCCGGAGAACCGTCCGCATTCAGACGCCCGATGGAATTCCGCAACTGGCCGGCCAGGTTGGTGAAGCTTCCCGCGACAACAATCTTCCCATCGCTCTGCAAAAGCAGCGAGTAAACAATGCCGTCCGCTCCGGGATTGAACGCAGTGTCCAGCGTGCCATCGGGATTGAGCCGGCCCAGATGGCTGCGCGGCTGGCCGGCCAGGTTGGTAAAACTGCCGCCGACCAGAATCTGGCCGTTGGTTAGAACGACCGAGGTATAAACATTATCGTTCGCACCGGGATTGAATGCGGTGTCCAACGACCCGTCGCCATAGAGGCGCCCGAGGTGATTGCGGGGCACGCCATCCAGCAACGTGAGCTGGCCGCCCGTGGCGATCCGGCCATTGGGTTGCACGGTCATGGCGTAGACCGGGTTGTCCACCTGCGCGTTGAATGCCGGATCACTTTGCGCCAAGGCCACGGAAATCAGGTTCGAAAACAGGCTCAAAACCAAGAATCCGAAGACCATCTGCATCTTGATTGCCAGGCAAGGTTTCATCTGAATCCAATGCTGACCGGCTCTGATTGATGTTCCGGCATTAGACCACAATCCGTGAAAGCAGGCAACTTCAAAAGCAAAGCCCGGAAGTCGGGCACCTGACTTCCGGGCTTTGAATTGGTTGGCCGACGCGGAGTTTATTTTTCGCAGACCACCCGCTCCGCCCAAGTCACATGTCACTCGTCACGCATAGCGCCCGTTGGAGCCGCGTCAGTAGCCGGGCTTAATTTCTTCGCCCTGAATGAATTGAATTGGCGGCCATCAGCGCAGATCGCGTCACAACCGTGCTTTGTCCCTGAACGACGGATTTGGATTTTGCCGCGACGTCACCTCAGCCGGCCGGTTTTGGTTTCACAGCCCAACGTTCGCCATTTTCCGCGCGCTTGGATTCCACCCATTGTTCCGCCGACAATTTGCCGTCGGGGTTGCGTTTAAAGATACCGCGAAAGGCGTCAATTTGTTTATGCACTTCGGCGCGGGACAGTCTTTTGAGCTTGGCCATGCACCATATTGCCGCAAAACCGAGGCCGGTAGCGAGCTAATTCGCGGGTCGTTTCCGCGCTTCCGCCTAAGCCTCCGGCTACGGCCCGACAGGCGCGTTCAGGATTTGGTGTCCGGGGCGGCGCAGTACGAAGACCGCGTCCGCCTTTTGTCTGCTTCATGGTAATTCGTGTAAACAGCGGATACAGATTTGGGAGCTTCCTGTGCCTTTCGT
>Ga0181518_10002675_pt1 | contig 16967 bp, 11 predicted proteins | sample PEATcosm2014_Bin_28_FD_119751 | JGI IMG/M metagenome (GOLD analysis project Ga0181518, IMG submission 119751) | Peatland microbial communities from MTU Mesocosm Facility, Houghton, MI, USA - PEATcosm2014_Bin01_60_metaG | ecosystem: Environmental > Terrestrial > Soil > Wetlands > Peat | place... | reverse complement strand
TCGTCTCCTCCTTGAACTGCGTCATGGACAAGGCAGGAGATAACCACGGATGAACCGTCATCCGGGCACGTGAGAACGCTCGTGATGGACGTTAAAGACACTTCAGTTGAGGCTAGAGATAACTGACGTGCAATCTGTCCTGGGTCATGCCCAGCTCACGACAACTCAGATCTACCTCACGCCCCGCAAGGAGGACGTGATCCGCCGGGTCCTGGCCCACCACGCCGGGCAGACCCGGCAGGCGGCCGAGCGGGCCAGGCCCGCTCCCGCTCCCGGCTACCGGCCAGAGACCCTGGATGTCCTGTTCGGGAACGGTGCATCGTGACCACCGCGACGGTGACCGACCCGGCCGCCGGGTCGCTGAGGCTCAAAAGCCAGCGGGAATCGGCACGCGCGCGCTTCCCCGCACGGGCTGAGGCTTCGTGCTGGCCTGCCACCCGCCGAAGCCGCGAGGAGGCCTGGGCGCAGATCACCAGCCCGCCGTTCGTCCTCGCGAACGCTGGCACCGAGGGCAAGCGGGTCCGCGGGCTGACCCGGCTGCTGGACTGGCTCGAAAGCCAGCCTGGTAAGACATGGCAGGACCGATGGCGGGCCAGCGGCGCCGAAGCGGCTGGAGCCAGCTGGCGGGAACTGCCGTTGCGCTGGCTGGACGGCCACGGCAGGCGGTCTCAGTGGCTGCCGTCAGAGCTGTCGGCGGCGGTGAAGGCAGCGATCTGCGCTGATCTCATTCGCCCCTCGCTGAGCTGGCTCGTGTCCGCGGCTTCCATCAAGGGAGCCCTGTCCCGCGACCTTGCCCAGGCCCGTGACCCGGCCGGGTTCGCGCGATTGACGGCGCACTGCGACGGGCACCCTGACCTCTCCGCGAGGGCACGAATGCGGACCCTGCAGCGCAGCTCTGTGATCATCGCCGTCAAGGGCGGCATCCTGACCGACATCATCGTCGGCGACGTCCTGGAATTACTGGACGTCGAGACCAGCGTGCTGGCGGGCTGGCCTGGTGACGGCCCGGTGCTCTACCAGATACTGCATGAGCTGGGGATCCTCCATGGCCAGGCTCCGGCCCGGCTGCGGGAGTTGCGCACCGGAGGGCAGAAGACTCCTGACGAGCTGATCGACCGCTACCAGCTCGCATGCCGGCCCATCCGCGACCTGCTCGTGGACTACCTGCGAGAACGCCAGCCCGGACTGGACTACAACAGCTTGCGGGCCTTGGCCTACTACCTGGGCAGGCGGTTCTGGAAGGACCTCGAGTCCCACCACGCGGGCATCGCCAGCCTGCACCTGCCCGCCGAGGTCGCCGCAGCCTGGCGGCAGCGGCTGCTCACCCAGTCCAAGACAGTCATGACCGAGGCCGGCCACAAGAGCACCGTCTCCGTTCCGCGGGTTTCCCATGGCCAGTGCCTGACCAGCGTGCGATCCTTCTACCTCGACCTTTCCCAGTGGGCGATCGAAGACCCGGCCCGATGGGCGCACTGGGTCGTGCCCTGTCCCGTCAGCCAGGACGAGATCGGCAACCGCAAGTCCGTACGGCGCCGCAAGGCCCGGATGGACGCCAGGACCCGCGAGCGGCTGCCCGTTCTTCCCGTGCTGGTCCGCACGGCCGACCGGCAGCGCAAGACAGCCGAGGCGCTCTTGCACGCTGCCCGGCAAACCGAACCGGGGGACACCTTCACCGCCGCAGGCCAGACGATGACGCGATCCCTGCTCGCCCAGAACACGACCACACCCAGGATCTGGGCGGCCGGGCCTCCCTGCGGAAAGCGTCGCGATCTCCGGCACGAGGAGGAGTACGCGTTCTGGGCATGGGCCGCAGTGGAAGTTCTCCGGCTCACTGGCATCCGGATCGAGGAACTCCTGGAGATCGGTCACCACAGCCTGGTGCAATACCGGCTGCCGACCACCGGCGAGATCGTGCCCCTACTGCAGATCGCCCCTTCCAAGACTGACGCCGAGCGGCTCCTCGTCGTCAGCCCCGAGCTCGCCGACGTGCTGTCTGCCATCATCCGCCGGGTCCGCGAACCTTCCGGCGCGGTGCCCTTGGTCCCCGCCTACGACTGGCACGAATGCGTGTGGATGCCACCGGCCCCGCTGCTGTTCCAGCGCCGCTTCCGGACCGAGAACCGCGCGATCAGCCACGGCACCCTCCGCAAGATGCTCCAGACCGCCCTCGCCGGCACCGGCCTGGCCGATCCCGCGGACGGCAGTCCGCTGAACTACACCCCCCACGATTTCCGGAGGCTGTTCATCACCGACGCGATCATGAACGGGCTGCCGCCGCACATCGCCCAGATCATCGCAGGTCACCGGGACATCAACGTCACTCTCGGATACAAGGCGATCTACCCGGACGAGGCCATCAAAGCCCACCTGGCGTTCCTCGCCCGGCGGCGGGGCCTGCGACCCAGCGAAGAATACCGGGTGCCCACCGACGCCGAATGGGAGGAATTCCTCGGCCACTTCGAACGACGCAAGGTCGCCACCGGGCTCTGCGGCCGCGCCTACTCGACCCCCTGCATCCATGAAAACGCCTGCCTGAGATGTTCGATGCACTGGCCCGACCCAGCTCAGCGGCCCCGGATCATCGAAATCCGCGACAACCTCATCGACCGCATCGCCGAAGCCGACCGCGAGGGCTGGCTCGGCGAAGCAGAAGGACTCAACATCAGCCTCGCAGGCGCCAACGACAAGCTCGCCCAGATCGACCGCCGCTCACCAGCCACCACCGTCGACCTGGGCATGCCATCCGAACGGCGCTAGCAGGCTGCCAGGCCACCCAAGACCAAGATCCTTAGTTCAGAGAATCCGGAAGAGGATCCTGCTCAGCACATAACACAACGCACAGTCACCAGTTCACGATCTTTGTGCCAGAGCCCTGAATCTGCCCGCTGGCGGTCATGAGACTCTGCCCGGAGACGGCCAAGTCGATCGCGGAGTGTGACTGCGGATGCAGCTATGGCTGCTCCTGATCCGCCGATCCGGTCGGCTACTGAACACAAAGCCTCCGCTGTCCTAGCTCGCGCATAATTGTCACTCTCGCGTCGACGAGACGGTGAGCGTGTGCGGGCAAGGGACCACGGCGAGGGCAGGAAGGCGCAGGGTATGGTCTTGACCGCGAAGGTGTTCGGCCTGCAGCGGCCTGGCCGTCGAGGCTGAGCCGATCAGCTGTCCCCGCGTCTCAGGCCGTGCGCCGTCCCACCGTCGGCGAGGATTGATATGGACAGTTTCATTGCTTCCTCGAATCCGTTGGCGAGGCCGGCCCGTATCCCGGCGAGGGTATTAGCTGCCTGCGCAGATGCCAGCGGGATGTCGCGATATGCCTTTGCCCAGACATCGTGTGGGTCGTGGACGCCTTTGCCGACGTGGATGCGGTCTACCCTCAGCAGCGCTGCTATCTCTGCGATGCCGTCGTCACGGAGCAGGCGCATGGCGGCCGCAACAATGACCTCAACATTTGGCTGGGCCTCACCGGGCGGCAACAGAAGGCAGGCGGATCCGTAGCCATCGAACGGCGAAAAGGGAGGGCGGCCGAACATGGCGCTCGCCTCGTAGCCGCTTTCTCCGGCCCGTACTTCGAAGCTCAGTGCCTCGCCCAGTTCTGTTCCAGCGTCGTAGACGATCTTGGCTAGCTCGTTCCACGAATCGGCAGCAAGGGTACGCCGATTCCTGCCGTCAGTTACCGCCTGCCGCGATATAGCCGTGAGGGCGGCGGCACGTGCACGGAGCTCGGCGATGCCGGCAGCCGTGCGGGCCTCTGGCGGATCGGCTAGGCAGGCCTGCAGCTCTCGTGCCATAGCTGAGATGGATACCCGGTCGTGAGGCGCGATCTGGGTGGCCTGCTCAAGCAGCCGGTCAAGCTCGGCCGCGAAAGTGAAGGTGACCCGCTCTCGCAGTGTGTGTGCGGGCTCGCTGGCCCTGTGCGTGCCAGGAAGCGGCAGGGTTTCGCTCGTCAGTAGAACCCACAGGGTCTTCGCCAGTGCCCACACGTCCGCGGGGCCAGGAGTTGCGTTGTCGGCGTCGTGACGCATTTCGGGCGCCATGTAGTCCGTCGGCCCCAGCTTTCGGCCATGTTCGGTGCGCGGATCCTTGTCCGGGTAGGTGACCAGGCCGAAGTCGCCGATTACCCACTGATCGTTCAGCTTGAACAAATTGTCCGGCTTGATATCCCGATGAGCGACGCCCTCGTCCGCAAGTGCTTCAAGGGTCCCCGCGACCTCGGCGACAGCAGTGATGACGGTCCGGGGCTCGGGATCTTCGCCAAGCGCCAGTTGGATAGGAATCGCGACGGGCATCACGTACCACGAACGCTCCGCGACGTCATCGGAAAGATGGCTATCGAGCAGGGGAAGGACGCCTGGGAACTCCGGGTGCGCGAGCAAGAATCCGATCTCGTCCCTGAACCGGCCGAGGCGGTAGAGGCCCTCAGTGCCTCGGCGCACACGAAGAATCTTGATCGCGCCGCTTCGGCCGTCATCGCCGGAAACTGCCCAAACCTCCCCGTTTCCTCCCCCGCCAATTCGGCTTTGTCCGGTCGTGACCCACTGCCCGTATCGCTGACCCGCGCGGATATCTGCCACCCGAACAAGTATTCCGCTGTGATCACCCTTGCGCGCAACATGCCGAGGCGTCCGGCAGTGCGTCGAGAGGGCTTGCCGGAGGAGTTCCTGGCCCACGTTTGCGCAGTCTGGACGCACACTGGTGCGGTGAGCGATGTGCCGGATGATGAGTTGGTTCCTGGCCTGCCCGGAGTGGTGGTCGAGCGTCTCCGGACTGAGCTGGGTGCACGGGCGGAGAAGGTGCTTGGTTGCCTTCGCACAGCGGCCGCGTTGGTTGCGCAGGCCGAGGCAGATGTCAGTGGGCTTCGGCTTGCTGAGAGTGCGGCTTACAACCTTCGTGAGGCCCTGAACCACGTGGTCGAGGGGCAGGATGCGGCCGAGGGCGGGCTGCGGGCTGTGGTGGGTGCCTGGAGGAGGTTCAAGGCGCAGACGGCGGTGCCTGGCGTCGAGGCGGCTGCCGCGCGCGATGAGCTTGACCAGGTGCTGAGCCGGGTCGCGGCCGATCAATCGCGGGCCTCGTACTATGCCCGCCGACTGGTGGCTTATCTCCAGTACAGGGCTGGTGTCCGCCCGCTGGATGCTCCCGGCGACCCGGTCTCTGAGTACCGTGAGTTGCGCGACAAGGCGAGCGCCGCGGTGCACGACGAGCTCACCCTCGCGGGAGTGGAAGCCTTGCTCGCCCGGACGGTCGCATGGTTCGTCCGCGTGTTCACGCCACCCGACCAGGTCGCCGAGGCGATCCGTGTCTTGGCCGCACAGCCGTGGAGCGGGCCGGAACAAATCGCCGAGCTGAAGCGGCTTTCCACGGACGATCATCATCTGCGGCTGTTCTTCAGCGAAGTCACCGATCCAGCTTGGCTGGAGCCGCTGTACCAGGCCGGTGTCGTACACCTGCCGTCCCGCCAAGCGGCCTGGCCGGTGGCTGCGCTTCTGGCTGGTCTTGGGAAGACCAGCCCTGAGGCTGTCGTGGCTCTTCTGAGGCGCCTGCTGGCGGAGACTGCGGCAATAGCTAAAGACGAGCGCGCCGCAGCGCGGTTCGAGTTGTTGCGGATTGCCACCCAGATCGGTCATCCGGCCCACGGCGTTGCGGTGGAGATCGTCAGGCAGCACAGCGATGTGCCGTCGGTGCTTTCCCTCGGTGTGAACGCCGCGCTGAGGGCCGATGCCGCGGACTCAGCGGTGCTTGGCGTGGCCGACGCGGTGTTGAACCATTTCCGCAGGTTCGGGGACGGTGACCGCTACCAGGCCGTCACGATTCTCGATCAGCTCCAAGCCGGGGTCACGGTAGGCAATGTCGCCGACCGGGCAGAGATGCTCGCAGGGAAGACGAGGCGATTGGCCCAGTCTGACGAGGCCCGCTTTGTGGTGCTAGGTATCGAGGCGTTGATAGCCCACCCGGGGGAGCATCCCGAGCCGCTTGTGCTGTTCGCGCACCACCTCGCACGCATCCTGTCCAAAGCCCGGCAGTGGTGTGTGCCTACTTCGGAGCAGTTGGAATGGCTGGGGGAGATGCAGGGCGAGGTCGGTGAACGCCTGCGCGGTCACGCCTTGGCGGGTGCCAGCGACGTCCCCGTGACCGGCAAGATCGCCCACATCGCTGGGCGGCTATCGTCGTCGACCGCGACTGCTGAGGATCTCGCACTTGTAACCGACATCCTGTCCTACGCCCCTGCTCAAGGAGACCTCGCCGCATGGGCCGAGGCGTTGGGGACGCCGTCGCCCGCGCCGACCGATGGAACAGGCCAGATTCCCCGGGACTGGGCTCGCGCATGGCGATGGGCGGCGGTGCTCCCGGCAAGTGTCCTCGCCGTATGGCGGGATGCCATCGACTACGTCAGCGGATTTCATGGCGCACCGGATCCACAGGCGTTGACCGGTGACAGGCCTCCGCGGTGGGTTTTCAGCTACGGGCGCTCGCCCTACAACGCCGAAGAATTGTCGGCGCGCCCGCCGCTGGAGACGGCCGCGCTGGTCGCTGCCTGGGAACCCAACGCCGAGAGCGAGCAAATGTTCGGCCATCTGGAACTCGCCCGGACCCTAGAGGAGGTCGTGAAGGCCAATCCTGCCGAGTGGAGCACCGCCCCGCAAGACGTCGTGGCCGCGCTGGGACAACAACTCTATATCGAGCACTACTTCCGGGCCCTTACCGAGCAAGCAGCCGACATCGTTCCTCAAGCCTCTGCCGTACTCGCCGCCGCCCTGGCGCAGCCTCCCGCAGGCGGAACGCAGGAAGCCGGCCAGGACACGGAGGAACCCGCTTACAGGGAAGACTGGCAAAAAGTCGTTCTCGACCTCGCCAAAGCGCTGGCAAACAAGGACGGCGACCTCGCCGCCAGCTTGAACGACCTCTGGGAACGAGCACTCGAAGCGGTGCGGAGCGTCCCCGGGACCGACATCGGCCTGCTATTCGCTGACCATGATCCTCTCACCAGCGCGATCAACCGGACGTGGGGTCACGGCCTCCAAACGGTTCTCGCCCTTGCCGCATGGGAGTTCCGCAGCCGCGGGATCGTCCGCTCGGAGTTCGAGCAAACCCTTAACGCCGTCATCGGGACGGTTGGCTCAGTCGGCCTGGAGTTCCGTGTCATCCTTGCTTCCCGTCGGCCACTTCTGGAAGCGATCGCCGCTAACTGGCTCGAAGCACACGCGGCAGCGCTGTTCCGGGAAGGCACACTGGCGCAGGAAACCTTCGACCTCACCGTCAAATGGTCCCAGCCCACGACGTGGCTCTACCGGGAGTTCACAGATGAACTCTTCGGCGCAGCTCTACGCGGAGCCGACAATGCCATCCGGTTTATCGTTGTCGCCGCTCTTCACGAAGTGGAAGGCTATGACCTCGACACTGTCATCAATCGCCTCGGCAAAGACCCCGCTGTCTTGGCCACTGCCGCCGAAGACGCCACCTTCCTCGTACAGGACGCCGAACCGGATTCACCCCACCTGATGATCGCCATCCGGTTCTGGACCCTCCTCCTCGACACCGGCCGGGCCAAGATCCCGGCCCAAGCCCTCACTGGCCTCGGCCGCTGGGCCTTCGTCGGCAACATCGACGACAACCAATGGGCGTACCTCACCGCCCGCACCCTCGACCTCACCGACAGCCGGATCGACTACCCGATCTCCGTTGCTGACCGCGCTGCGCGCGTCCGACCCAGCAGCACCAGCCGCAGCATCCTTCTCCGGCTACTCGACAACGGCGAACCCTGGGAGCGCCATCACGCCGCCGTCAAAGCTCTGGACATGCTCCGCGCCTCCATCACCCAACCCGCAGACGACAGCTTCCGGCGCCTGCGGACCCGCCTCATCGACCTCGGACACCACGAAGCCGCCACCATCAATCCACCAGACACAACCGAATAAGGCAGCTGGGTTCACCGGAGAACTGACGCGCGGAGCCGTCGATTTTCTCGCCCAGCCGGCGAAGACGATGTTGATTCTGGCGAGCCAGAACGGATGATCTGTCCCAATACCTCATGCCTGATACGTGAATGGTCCCCAGCTGGGCAGGCGGCAGCACCCGGCGGAGCGCCGGCGGAGCCGGTTGGTCAGGCGGCTGGCTGGAGGGTGACCTGGTGGCCGAGGGCTTCGAGCTTTCCGATCAGCCGGCGGGTTTCTTTTTCGGGGTCGAGGCGGCGGGTGAAGTAGTCCGTGCCGAGTTCGTCGTAGGGAGCGCCGCCGGCCAGCACGTGCCAGATGATGACGAGCATCGCGTGGGCGACCACGATGATCGCTTTCTTCTTCGCGATGGGGCTGCGGTAGCCGCCCCATTTCATGACGTGCCGGTGGTAGAGGGACTTGAGGTATCCCTGGTGGCGGACCGCGGCCCAGGCGGCCTCGACCAGGATCGCCTGGAGGTGGGGGTTGCCGTGGCGGCGCTTGCCGGAGTGCCGTTTCCCGGCGGATTCGTGGTTGCCCGGGCACAGGCCGGCCCAGGACACCAGGTGCGCGGCGGCGGGAAAGGACCCGGCCGGGCCGGCGCCAATCTCGGAGATGACCGCGGCGGCGGCCAGCGGGCCGATGCCGGGGATTGTGGTCAGCAGGTCCCGCTCGGCGCGAAAGGGCGCCATCATCGCCTCGATCTGCTGGTCCAGCTTGCCGATCATCTCATCAAGGTGGCCGATGTGATCCAGGTGCAGCCGGCACATCAGCGCATGGTGATCGCCGAACCGGCCTTCCAGCGCCAGTTCCAGGTCGCCGATCTTGGACCGCATCCGGCGCAGCGCCAGGTCGGCGAGCACCGCGGGGCGGCGCTCGCCGTCGATCAGCGCCTCGATCATCGCGATCCCGGACTTGGTCGCGATGGATGACGCCACTGAGTCGATCTTGATACCGGCGTCCTGCAGCACGTTGCCGAGCCGCTGCAGCTCCGAGGTCCTGGACTGCACGACCCTGGTCCGGTACCGGATGACGTCCCGGGCGGCTTTGATGTCAGCGGGCGGGATGAAGCTGCCGCGCAGCAGCCCGCACTCCAGCAGGTGCACCAGCCACTCGGCGTCGGCAAGATCGGTCTTGCGGCCCGGCACGTTCTTGACATGCCCGGCGTTGCAGACCAGCACCTGCTCGAAGCTTCCGTGCTCGATCAGCGCATGGTAGACCGGCATGCTGTATATCCCGGTCGCCTCCATCGCCACATGTGTGACGCCGAGGGAATCCAGCCACCGGGCGGCCTCCCGCAGCACGCCGTAGAACGTCTTAAAGGTGCGCTTGATCGTCTGCCGGCCGTCCGGCCCGTCGCCGGGCAGCCGGACCGCCACCGCGATCACGTCCTTGCCGACATCCACTGCCGCGCACCGCTGATACAGAACCTGCATTCCTGCCAGCCTCCCAGCTCAGCTCGTGTAACGGACGCACATGCGGCCCGCGGAGCCCTGCAATGATCTAAGAGACTGATACTCGCGTTCGCGACGCAATCGGGGGACACCCGGAGGTGAGGGCTCCAGCGTCAATCTTTGGGACGGTCTCACGAAGCCAAGCCACGCCGACGTCGGCGGGCAGCATGCGCACCGCCATTCTCATCCGCCGGAAGCGGCCCGAAGGGCCCATCAACATCTTTGGGCCGGCATGCATCCCAACAAAGAATCGATCTGCAGCGAGCAGGCGGCGCGACGACCGACGAATCCGACCACTCTCCGTGATGCCGAGGGCGACGGCTCGCCTGCCCTGCCCGCTCCTAGGCCAGGCAGCCCGCACGGACGCCGTCCGTGCTTGTCCGTGGTTTCACCGATCCGGGACCCCGCGCGCACGGACATATGACGGACAGGGCCTGGCGCGAAGATCACTACCAAGCGCATACGTGCAGGTCAGGGGTATATAGCCGCATCAGAGCACGCGGTCTGTAAAACCGTCGGCTCAGCCTACGTTGGTTCGAACCCAACACCTGCCACCACCTGCGAAGACGGCCCGTGACCTGGGTATTCTCGGGATCACGGGCCGCGTAGTCTGCGGCGTGAGACGTGCATGTGAGTCCCGCTAAGTCCGGTTCTCTATAACTGTGCACGGACATATAGCGGACAGCGTCCGTGATCATGAACCCGGCTTGGCGGCACGGCCGACGGGATCGGGCTCGCGGTGGAAGTAATGAGTTTCGGTGCCTGTGCCGCTTCAATACTCATTCGCATGGTTGTTGACCTGGATCTTCATGACTCGGCTAGGCAGCCTGGTAGTACTCGCTGATCACGCCGCCGAGTACCTTCCGCCGCCGGACTGGGAGGTTCAGCGGAGCGGCGGTCTGGGTTTCCTGGTCGGGCGGGCGCTGCTGGCGGGACTGGTGGGGCCGGTGCCGGTTGTAATGGCCGGCGTACTCGCCGAGGACCGATCGCAGGTGCCTTTCGCCGTAGATGAGCATCCGGTCGGTGCACTCGGCTCGTGCTGTGCGTATCCATCTCTCGGCGTAACAGTTCGCCCGCGGCGTCTGCGGAGGGGTCTTTACTATTTTCAGGCCCTCGCTTGCGAAGATCTCGTCGAAGACGGCCGTGAACTTGGCGTCACGGTCCCGGATGAGGAAGTTGAAGGAACTGTCCCCGTCTCTGAGATCCATGACCAGGTTGCGGGCCTGCTGAGCGGTCCAGGCGCCATCGGGATGTTCGGTGACGCCGAGGACGTGGACGTGCCGGGTGGCCACTTCCATGACGAACAGCACGTACAGGCGGCGCAGGAAGATCGTCTCAACGTGGAAGAAGTCGCAGGCCAGAAGCCCGTGCGCCTGAGCGCGGAGGAATGCCCGCCAGGAGGTGTCGTGCCCGCGGGGCGCTGGCCGGCGTGCAGCGCGGAGGATCCGCCGGACGGTTGCCGCGCTGAGGTGGTGGCCGAGCCGGGAGAGTTCGCCGTGCACGCGGCGGTATCCCCAGGCGGGGTTCTCCCGGGCCAGCCGCAGTACGAGGTCGCGGATTTCCTTGCTGGCCTGCGGTCGGCCGGGCTGACTCGGGTAGCTCCACTTGTGCCGGATGAGGCGGCGGTGCCAGGCCAGCAGCGTTCCTGGCGTGACCAGGCGGTGGCCGCGCAGCCCGGCTGGCAGCAGCCGGGCCAACGCGGCCAGGAGGGCCCGGTCGGCCCAGTCCGGCCTGGGCCGGGATACCTGGCGGCGCAGGCCGGCCACTTCGTGGCGGAGGGCCAGGATCTCGGCGTCCTTAGCCGCCTGCCCGCGGCTCAGCAGGTACAGCCAGCCAAAGACCCGGATGATGGCGAGATACAGAAGTCGGATCGGCACACTCCGCGATCTTGCCGCATCGCGGTCAGCGCGCCAAACCGCAGGTCACGGCCTTTGCATGGAGTTCTGGGGCGGTACAGGACTAGCATGTTTTGGCAGCGTACTTCTGTACTTGCGGTAGTCACCGCTGCGTCCTTTGCTCTGATGGCAGGTCCGGCGGGCGCCTCGGTCGGCCCGCCAGTGTATATGCTCCCGGTTAACCAGTCTGGATACCAGGCGCAGAATTCTGTCGGTTTCCAGGCCTACCAGGCGACGTTCATTGTTCCTAATGCCCCGGCCGATGGACAAGCTGACCTCACCGGCGTGAGCATAACCGACCTCACCGCAGGTCGAGAAGCAGCTTGCGGCTGGCTCGGCATTGGACCTGCTGATGGCGCTATCGGCTGCTATGACGAGGCAGATTCCAGCACCGGCTGGGTAACGCTGCTAGCGTCAGTATCACCTGGTGACCTGGTCACAGTGACCATACGCTACGCCCAGACCGGCCGCATGACGTGTAAGGTTACTGACCTCGATACCGGCGCGACCGCGACCGAGTATTTTAAGGGTCCGACGGGAGAAAAATGGAATGAGGCCGATATCGGCGCAATTCCCTCGATGACCTCCCCAGGTAGCCCGCTGACGTTGTCATCCTTCAGTAACGTTCGCCTGACACCGGTGAACGGCAGCAGTGCGGTGTTGGTCAAAGGGCGGTGGACCGTCTCGAAGGTCATCGACACGACCGATGGCACCTCCGCCGGGCAGGTCGTCGCCGACCCGACCGCTATCAAAGGCGACGCCTTCAGTGTCATCCAGCGGCCATAGCTCGTGACCTTAGTGTTGCGTCATTCGACATGAACACCGAGCGTCGCTCCAGATGAATATAGGGCAATCCGGCTGAACTGATCGCAATCGAGGGACGATGCTCACGGTGACGCAGTCACGTTCGTCGTGTTGGCCCCGGCTGACCGGGATCGGCCAGCCCGCCGGTCATCTGACCTGCCGACCGGGCACCGCTTACCCGCGGATCCTGGACGAGATGGTCCCTTCCGCTCTGCATACTGTCGAGCGGTACGCGAACAATCCGGTCGAGGCCGATCACGGGCGGCTGAAAGCGCGGCTCCGGCCGATGCGCGGCCTGAAACGCCACCGGGACGGCGACGCTGTCTTCTCCATTCCGGCAGCCAGCGCTAGCGGCCGGTCCCGCCCACGGCCAGCACGGCCGACGGCTCCATAACTACCGCGGAAACGGACCAGGCCGGCCCCCTGTGCCCCGACCCGCCCCGGCTGCCGTCCGGTATATGTCCGCGCCATAGCCGGAAACAGCGCCATTCCGCGAAAAGCAACAGCCCGCGAGGCTGGGAAAACCCTGGTCACGGGCTGTTTCGCTGGTGGTGGTAGGTGTTGGGTTCGAACCAACGTAGGCTGAGCCGACAGTTATTTATACAGAGAGTCGGCGAGGACATCCGCTACATGCCGTGTGACCTGTGGCTAAGCCTTCTCGATTGTCGTTACTAGGCCCACGTGTTTCGCCGTGGTTGCGCGAGGACCTGGATGGACGAACGTGTGCTAGGCGATCAGGGGTAAATGCTGATGCCTGCTGTCAGACTGTGGCTATGGGTGGCCGTGCTCGCGACTTGTGGCCGTTTGTCGCCGCCGGGGCAATCGCGGTGGTCACAGTGGCAGGCCTGGTTGCGGTATGGCTGTCTCCGCACCGCGCGGAGCTGGAAGGTTTCGGGGGGCTCGCCATCTCGGTGGCTGGTATCGCCGCGGCCTGGATCGTCTGGGTATGGCGGCATAAGAGCCCGATCAGCAGGGTTGTTCCCGAAGAAGAACTCAGTCGGCTTGCGGACCTGCTCGCCGGGGCAGTTGGCAAGGAGTGGACTCGGGCGGCTGGCGAGCGAGGGCTTTTGGAACCAACCCCCATTCCGGTGCAGTGGCAAAGGCCAACCGCACCGATCGCCGGGCCCGTTGCGGCGGCCGTGGCCTCGACGCGTTTTGCGCCTTTGCCCGGGCTGGCCGCAGCCGGGGAGCAGCGGCTGCAGGCGGGCCAGATGAGCGAGTTGCATGAGGTATATGGGGGACTGGGGTCGGGGCGGCTGGTGATCGCCGGAGGCCCAGGATCGGGCAAGAGTAGTGCGGCTGTGCTGCTGATCCTGGACGCCCTGCGCTACAGGCAGAAAATTTCCCAGGAGGTCCGGCCCGAGGTGCCGGTACCGGTGATGTTCACCTTGCACGAGTGGGACCCCGGTACTCAGCGCGTCCGGGACTGGCTGGCTGAGCGTCTCTGGCAGACCTACCCGCTGTTCGCGGGCAAGCAAGGGGCAGGGGCAGCATGTGGAATGCTCGATAAGGGCCGGATCGCGGTGATCTTGGACGGGCTGGATGAGATCCCGGAGAAGCTGCGCCCAGCCGTGCTGCGGGCCCTCAGCCAGCAGGCAACAACCTTCCGGCTGGTCCTTTTGACCCGCAGCGCCGAGATGGCCAATGCCGCGGCCCAGGCGCTGCTGCAGGGCGCGGCGGCGATCGAGTTGCGAGACATCGCCCCTGGCGCCGCGGCTGACTACCTCACTCGCACCCAGCTCCACCCGCCGCCGCAAGGCTGGCATGAGCTGACCAGCCGATTGCCCCAGGAACCAGGCAGTCCGCTGGCCCAGGCTTTGAACAACCCGCTGATGCTCACCCTGGTCCGCGACACCTACCGCGCCGGAGACGATGTAGGTGAACTCCTCGGATTGTGTGACGCAGCCGGGCATCCCGCTTCAAGCGAGGACATCACCGACCATCTCCTGGACCGGGTGCTGCGCGCCGCCTACACTCAGCAGCCCGGGGAACCACCGCCCCGCTACGACTTGTCAACCGCTGAACGCGCGCTGCGGTGCATCGCCACGCGGATGAACAAAGACGGCACCCGCGACCTGCAATGGTGGCACGTTCCCGCATGGGCCTATGCCGCCCCTCGCGTCATCGCGACCTGCTTCGGCGCCGTGCTCGTGTTCGGGTTCCCGGCCGGGATCGCGGACGGGATCGCGACCGGGCTCGGGGACGGGATCGTGACCGGGCTCGGGGTCGGGCTCGTGGTCGCGTTCGTGGCCGGGTTCGCGTGCGGGCGCGGCAAGGTTCCCAGTCGGATGGCGCCGGTGCGGTGGCGGCGACTGTTTCGACGCAGGCCGCTTGGGGTGGGCCTCTTGATCGGTATCGGCCTCGGGCTCTGGGCCTCGAGCCTGACCCTGGCCGGGGTTGGGCTCCTCAGGCCCGGGCAAGGGCTCGAAGCCGGGCTCGTGGCCGGGGTCGCGTGCGGGCTCGGGGCATGGCTTGGGACCGGGCTCGTCGCCGGAATGTCCCGGCCAGGAACTGACAACACCAGTCCCCTTGATCCACTCTCCTCATGGCGCAGTGATCGAGCATTCGGGCTCGTGGTCGGGCTCGTGGTCGGGCTTGGCCTCTGGCTCGTGGAGGGGCTCATCTTCTGGCTCGTGGTCGGGCTCGGGGGCCACCGCGCAGTTGTGAGCGGGGTCGTGGCCGATCTCGTGGCCGGGCTCGTGATCGGGCTCCTAGTCGGGCTGGTGTATCCCCAGTCGTGGTCATCCTCCCTCGCGTTTGCACAGCTCGCCGCATCTGACCGGACTCCGGTCCGCCTCATGCGGTTCCTCGAAGACGCCCGCAGCCGCAGCGTCCTACGCACAGTCGGGCCCGTCTACCAGTTCCGCCACGCCCGCCTGCAAGACCGCCTGGCCGCCCAGGAATCGGCAACTGGGCAGGGTCCCGGCGCGCCCAGCCCAGCGGCAGGAGACGCCGCAGCCCCCACAGCGGAAGCACGCCCGCAACCGCCTTCCGCCCAGCCGCCGCAGCTAGCCTCGTAGACCGCAGAAGACTTTTCGCGTACCTGCTCAAACGGCCTTCCGAAGACAACCGTCTCCCAGACGTTCCCTGGTCGACCTTCGCTTTTCAGGCGGAGCAGTCATGGAGATCCAGACCCGAACCGTGCACATCCTGCGTCACCGCCCACCCACCGGAGCCTGGACCGCCCAGCAGGCCCGGAACCTGTCCATGGATCTCGGTGACCGGGCAGGCAACTTCAGGTTCCTGATCCGCGACCGGGATAGCAAGTTCACTGCGGAGTTCGATCAGGTCTTCGCCGGCAACGGAACAAGGGTCACGCTGCGCCGCGAGTGCCTCGATCACCTGCCGATCTACGGCCAACAGCATCTCCGGGGCGTCTTGGCCGAGTACGCGCGACACTACAATGCGCACCGGCCCCATCAGGCGCGGCAGCAAAGACCTCCACTACACGAACCCGGCCATGCCATCGATGTCACCGCCCGGATCGAGCACAGGCACGCCGTCGCAGGCCTGATCAGCGAGTACCGAAGAGCAGCCTGACAGCACAAAGAGCCAGCCGTTCTGCGCGGATGAGTCGCATCAGGCAGTGTGCAGAACCGGATGATCTGCGCGCGTTCGCGGGCTACCAGTCAAGGAGAGGAGCCCAGCACGGCAGAAGCCCCAGACGCGTTGTCCATTTCCAACTCAGCGGCCGGTGTCGCGCGCACGTCCAGCATCATGTGCGGATGAGGCGCGTGGTGGTCCTCGGCCGCGGCGGTGCCGGGAAGTCCAGCCTAGCCCGAGAGCTCGGCGAGCGGACCAGCCTGCCGGTGATCGAGCCGGACATGCTGTTTTGGCGGCGTGGGCTGACCGCAGCCGATCCCATCCAATGGACTGCCTCGCAGCGGGAACTTGTCCCGCTCGAAAATAGGATCCGGCCCGTGACCTGCAGGTCTTTTGTGCGTCATGCGGCGTGCGTGTACTCATTGATCAGGCCGTTGAGGATAGGTTTTCGGCGGATCTGCTGTGCGCCGATGTCGGTCACCGCGGCGGGGTGTGCGTCGCGTTCGCTGTCGGGGACATGCTGGGCGATGCCCTGGTGCGGCCGTGCCGTGTTGTAGTGCGCCTGGTAGTCGGTCAGGACGGTGCGCAAGTGTCGTTCGCCGAGGATCAGCACGCGGTCCAGGAGCTCTCGGCGCAGGGTGCCGATCAGGCGTTCGCAGATCGCGTTCATCCGCGGAGCCTGGACGGCGGTGCGCAAGATCGTGGTGCCGGCAGCCTGGAAGACGGCGTCGAAGGAGCTGGTGAAGTTCGATCCGCGGTCGCGGATCAGGAAGCGGATGTCCTCGAACCGCCGGTCGAGGGTGAGGGCCAGATTGCGGGCCTGCTGCACCGTCCATTCGCCAGTCGGATGAGCCGTTACGCCGCCGAGGTGCATCCGGCGGGTGCCGTGCTCGATGAACACCAGGACATAGAGCCGTTTGAGCAGCACGGTGTCGACGTGCAGGAAGTCGACCGCGAGGATCCCGGCGGCCTGTGCCGTGAGGAACTGCCGCCAGGTCGGGCCAGCGCGGCGCGGCGCCGGATCGATGCCCGCGGCATGCAGGATCTCCCAGACAGTGGACGGCGCGACGCTCACGCCGAGCTTGGTCAGTTCGCCGTGGATCCGGCGGTGTCCCCACAGCGGGTTCTCCTCCGCCAGGCGGACGACAAGGCGGGCGATGCTCCGGACCGTCGGCGGGCGTCCTGGCTTGCGCCGCCTGCTCGTGTCGTACTTTCTCGCGGCTAGTGCCGTAGCCGGTCACGTTTGCCCTATGGGCTGGCACTGGTCTGGTGAACCGCGGTCCTTCAGACTGGGCCGGTGGCCGAGCGTGTGCGGGTGCGTGAGATCGATGATGATGAGGGCC
>Ga0181518_10002670_pt1 | contig 16976 bp, 12 predicted proteins | sample PEATcosm2014_Bin_28_FD_119751 | JGI IMG/M metagenome (GOLD analysis project Ga0181518, IMG submission 119751) | Peatland microbial communities from MTU Mesocosm Facility, Houghton, MI, USA - PEATcosm2014_Bin01_60_metaG | ecosystem: Environmental > Terrestrial > Soil > Wetlands > Peat | place... | reverse complement strand
CAAGGTCATCGGCCCGCGCACCGTCGTCATCCGACCGGCGGGTCCGCTGCTCGGGCTGATTCCGCTGTATGCCGGGGTGACGGCGTCGGGAGCCGGCAAGGCGCAACTGGTGCTGGACCTGGGCACGCTCGCGGAGGCGGCCTTCGGGCCCCCGCGCGTGGCGCCGCCCGGGCCGCGGCGAGGACAACCTCGCGTGCTCATCGTCGACGACTCGCGCATGGCGCGCGAAAGTGCATCGCGCTTGCTTTCCGCCGGTGGCTACCAGACCGTCACCACGGAGGATGGCTGGGATGCGTGGGAGATGTTGGGCGAGCGGCGGTTCGACGCGGTGGTGACCGGGTTGGAAATGCCACGCGTGGACGGATTCCAGTTGATCGCGCGGATCCGGCACGAACCGACCTTGCGCGGCCTGCCCATCGTGGTTCTCTCGTCGCGCACCTCGCAGTCGACCCGCCAGCGCGCGTTGGCCGCGGGCGCTAGTATCTTCTTGCCTAAATCGCGCCACAAACGCAGCCTGCTCGAGGCTGTCACCTCGTGCCTGCGCGAACAGGCGTTGCCGCCGGCCGTCGATCGCCGATAGGCGGCAACCGGGACGACCGCAGGTCACCCCTACGTTGTCTGAGGCGGCGGGGTGGTCTCGGCGAGAAAAGGACCCTCGGGGGCCACGATGGTTCCCGCCACGTTTCCATGCGCGGTCGCGCCCGGCCACACCACGCTGCGGACCACCTGCGCGCCAGCCGACACGCGGCCACCGTCGCACACCACCGCCCACGGCCCCACCACCGCGGCAGCCTCGACCACCGCCCCGGCCGCCAGTCGAACCGGCGGCACGATGCGGGCCGAGGCATCGACCTGCGCGCGGGGATCCACTCCCACCAGAGGCCCGGGCGGATGGGACAGCAGGGCGGGGTTGGCAAGCAAGGCCAGGTTGCCGGCGAGATAGCTCTCGGGGGTGGAATGCTCGGCGAAGTAACCGGTCATGGTCATGGAGCCGATGCGATCTCCCGCCCTGAGCGCCGGAAGGTAAGCGTCTCCGATCAGGTCGGACACCCCCGCAGGCAGGCGATCGAGCAACGCCGGTTCGATCACGTGGATGCCGGTGAACATGCGCGGGGCGAGGGCCACGTGGACAGCGCCTCCCTCGTGCTGGCCCCGGATGCTCATCACCTGGCCGTCCGCATCCACGCTGACGGGCGCCCACAGTTCGGGATGAGGATCCGCGCGCAGGACCATGGTGGCCACCGTTCCCCGCGGCGCCTGAACGTGGGCTGCGATGACCGCACGCAGGTCCACATCGGCCGCGACCTTGCCGTTGATGACGAGCACCGGTTCAGAAGAAAACAGCGAACGAGCCTTGCCCACCCCGCCGCCCGTGCCCAGCAACTCGTCCTCGACCGAGTAGCGCAGGTTCACGCCGAACTGCGAGCCATCGCCCAGGGTCTTGCCCAGCTTGTCGCCGTGGTGGTGCAGGTTGATCACGATATCGTGCAGGCCGGCTTGCCGACACAGCGCCAGGGCATAGCTGATCGCGGGATGGCCACACACGGGAAGCAGCGGTTTGGGAAGAGCCAGGCCGAGAGTGCCGAGACGAGTGGAACGGCCAGCCGCAAGAATCATCACCTGCATGGATGGCCATTATTCCACATTGCAGCCCCGCGGCTGAAAGACTGCACTGTGATAGGCTGATTCCACCATGAAGATCTGTGTCATCGGGACCGGCTACGTCGGGCTGGTCGCGGGTGCGGGGTTCGCGGATATGGGCAACGACGTCACCTGTTGCGACATCGACGGGGACAAGATCGCCGCGCTCAAACGGGGCCAGGTGCCCATCTACGAACCGGGCCTGGACAAGCTGATCGCCCACAACGTGCAGCAGGGCCGGCTCGCCTTCGGCACCGACCTCGAAGCCGCAGTGCCGGGCACCGAGGTGGTGGTGCTGGCGGTGGGCACCCCGCCCGCGCCCGACGGCTCGGCCGATCTGCGCTACGTTTTCGAGGCCGCAGAAACCGCCGCGCACGCCTTGTCTGGCTGGGCCGTGTTGGTCACCAAGTCCACCGTGCCGGTCGGCACCGGCGACAAGGTCGAGGCCATCGTGCGCCAGCACACACACCACGAGTTCGCGGTTGCGGCCAACCCCGAGTTTCTCAAGGAGGGCGATGCGGTCAACGACTTCATGAAGCCCGATCGCGTGATCATCGGGACCAGCGACCCGCGCGCGCTCCACACCCTGCAGGCCCTGTACACGCCGTTCACCCGATCGAGCGACCGCATCCTGGTCATGGACCGCCGCTCGGCCGAGTTGACCAAGTACGCCGCCAATTCCATGCTGGCGACGCGTATTTCGTTCATGAACGAGCTGGCCGGTCTCTGCGATGCGGTGGGCGCCGACATCGAGTTGGTGCGCAAAGGACTGGGCTCGGACGCGCGCATCGGCACCAAGTTCCTGTATGCGGGAGCGGGATTCGGCGGGAGCTGCTTTCCCAAGGATCTGCGTGCGGTTATCAACACGGCAAGACAAGCGGACGCGCGCCTGCGCCTCCTGGAGGCGGTCGAAGCCGTCAACCAGCGGCAGAAACACTTGCTGGCCGAACGCTTGCTCGATCACTTCCGCGGCGACCTTCACGGTCGCAAGATCGCGGTGTGGGGGCTTGCCTTCAAGCCTGGAACGGATGACGTGCGCGAGGCGCCGGCGCTGGTCCTCATCGAGGACTTGCTTGCTGCCGGTGCCCGTGTGGCAGCCACCGACCCCGTCGCCATCCCGCCGGCGCGAAAGATTCTGGGCGAGCGTGTGGAATTTTCGGCCTCCAACTACCAGTGTGCCGAGGGCGCCGATGCCCTGGCCCTAGTCACCGAATGGCGCGACTACCGCCGGCCGAACTTCGAGCGCCTGCGCGGCCTCATGCGCACGCCGGTGCTCGTCGACGGGCGCAACGTGTGGGAACCGTCAGAGCTTCGCGCCGCCGGGTTCACGTACTACGGAATTGGGAGAGGGCGCACTTCGTCCTAGAGCACCGAACGGTTTGACGGACCGAGTGAAATCGCGCAGTTGCGAGTGGCCCGAGGCGCGAGGAGGGAGAATACTCGACGTATTTGACCGACGAGCAACGAAGGGACGCGACGCAAATCCGCGATTTCACGACGGGAGGCAAACCGTTCGGTGCTCTAGTTACCGACCGTTCTCGGCGCGCCACCAGGCCACGAAGCGGGGGATGCCTTGCTCGATGCTGACCTTGGGCGCGTAGCCCAGATCGCGCTGTGACAGCTCCAGGTCGGCCAGGGTGTGCGGCATGTCGCCCGGCTGTTCGGGCTGCCAGTCGATGCGTGCCGGCTTGCCCAGGGCGGCGGCGATGCGGTCGACCAGCGTCTTCAGGCTGGTGGGACGCGCGCCGCCCAGATTGTAGGTGCGAAACGCGGGACTGGGATCCCGCGCCTGCTGCTCGATCGCGGCGACCACTCCGTCGAGGATGTCGTCGATCCAGGTGTAGTCACGCGACGTGCTTCCGTCGCCGAACACCTCGACCGGCTGGTCGTCGGCAATCAGCCCTGTGAATTTGTGGATCGCCAGGTCGGGTCGCTGGCGCGGGCCGTACACGGTGAAAAAACGCAAGCAGGTGACCCACGAGCGATACAGGTGGTGCTCGGTGAAGGCGAGCAGCTCGCCCGCCCGCTTGGTCGCCGCATAGGGTGAGAGCGGCCGGCTGCAAGGATCCGCCTCGCAGAATGGCACAGAACTACCTTTGCCGTAGACAGAGGACGACGATCCGAAGACAAACCGCCTGATACCTCGTCCGCGACAGGCGGAAAGAAGGTGCAGCGTGCCCGTCACGTTCACCGCCCAGTAGCGCTGCGGCGCCTTGATCGACGGCCGCACGCCCGCCAGGGCCGCCAGGTGCACCACCCCGTCCAGCTTGCCCGCAGCATCCATGGCAGCGTCAATGTCGTTCGGGTCGGTCAGATTACCCTCGACCAAGCGAAAGGCCGGTTTTCGGCGCAGCCCCGCGAGATTCCGTTCCTTGACTGCGCGCGGATAGAATTCGTCGAAGTTGTCGAACCCGGTGACCCGATCTCCGCGCGCGATCAGCCGTTCGGCCAAGTGAGAACCGATGAATCCGGCTGCGCCGGTGACGAGAATTTCCATCAAGGATCACAATAGACGGCGGGCCGCCCGAGCACCAGCAGGACCGTGGGCCTTGTCGTTCGGGCGCGTCGTGAAACTGTCCTTGCTAGCAACGGCGAAGGTAAAGGAGAAACTCCACGTTGCCCTTGCCCCCCGTGATGGGAGAGGTCGTCTCGCCCAGAACCTGGTAGCCAAGATCGCGGGCGGCCGTCTTCACCTCGTCGAGCGCATGCTGGCGATTCGCCTCGTCGCGCACGATGCCGCCCTTGCCCACCTTGCCACGACCCACCTCGAACTGCGGCTTGACCAGGGCAACCACGGGAGATCCCGGATGGAGCAAGGCGGGCAACACGGGCAGCACCAGCCGCAAGGAGATGAAGGAGACGTCGACCACGGCGAGCGTGCAGGGCTCGGGAATGCGCGCGGGAGGCATGAGGCGGATATTGGTGCGATCGATGACGACCACGCGCGGATCTGAGGCGATCTTCCAGTCGAGCTGGCCGCGTCCGACATCGATGCAGTACACGCATCGGGCACCGTGCTGGAGCAGGCAATCGGTAAAGCCGCCGGTAGAGGCGCCCACGTCGACAGCGACCATATCCTTCACATCAAGGCCGAAGGCAACAATCGCATGCGCCAACTTGATCCCGCCGCGCGAGACAAAGGGCATGGGTTCGCCGCGCAGGCGCAGAACCGCCTGCGCCCCGACCAGATCGCCGGCCTTGTCCACCGGGCGATCTCCGTCGAGAACCTGGCCCGCCAGGATGAGCGCCCTCGCCTTCTCGCGCGTGGGCGCCAGTCCATGCTCTAGCAGCGCGAGATCGGCGCGCACCCGCCCGGCGCGCGCGCTGACTGCGGCCGGCCTGGGTGTAGTTTCGGCCTCCGGGTAGGTCTTTGCTTTGCGCGCCATGGTCTTGCCAAGAATAGACCCCCCGGACTTCCTGGTTGCAAACCCGATCGCCACAAGTACAATCCCCTCGCCCGTTCACGCGGGTTCCGGGGCTGTAGCTCAGCTGGGAGAGCGCTAGAATCGCACTCTAGAGGCCGTGGGTTCGATCCCCATCAGCTCCACTAATAAGCTAGTTCTTTCGGTTACTTGCCGGACCCACCTTTCATCACATCGCGCTCGGAACCCGAAAAGTTGTGCAAAAAGTTGTGCAACTTCCCGTGTTCTAGCGGTCTTACACCGCTCCCCTTGGCCACCTCGGGTCTGCCCGACAACACCCTGGTCGTCCTCCGCTGCTTCGCCGCTGTCACCGCCTCGGCCTTGGCGTAGCTGCGGGCCGTGGTGGTGAACGACTGGTGCCCCAACGCCGCCGCCACTGCATGGCTGGTGATCCCTGCGTCCACCGCCAACGTCGCGTGCAAGCCCCTCATCGACTGTGCGCCCACCACCATCACGCCGGCCTTCTTGCAGATGCGCTTCACCCACTTCCGCCCCACACCTCTCGTGCGATATCGGAAAAGCGGCTCCGTTGCCTCCCTGCCCTTGGCCTGTGCCAACAGGAACGGCCGCAGGAAATCGGGGACCTCCTGTGTCCGTCGTCCGGCCTCAGTCTTGGTATCCGGAACCCACAACAAGCACCCGCCGTCATCTACATCCCGTACCTCACGCCGCAAGACCTCGGACTCCCGCAACCCCATCCCCAGCGTCATCATCGCCTTCACGGCACCCTCACGCTCCCGCTCGGACTCCGCCGTGGTCGCCATCCGTACCGCCACGGTCAACCATTTCCTCGCCTCGTCGATGCGTAGCTGTGGCTTGCCGTGCCTGTGCCGCCCCTTGCCCTCCACGTTCGCCGCCGGATTGACCTTGGCCAACTTCATTTTCACGCACCACCCAAGGAACGTCTTGACCTGCGCCAGCGTGTTCAGCTGGGTGTCGTCGGCGATGCGGGTACCCCGAGGAGTTAGGTGAAACCTCAGGGCCTCGTAGCGCCGTGCGCACTCGGCCTCGTCCAGATCCTCGACGCTGCCGTCGAAGTCTTTGAAGAACTGAGTGAGCCGAGCCGCGGTGGTTTTCACCGAGCCCAGCTTGTTCCTCAAGTCATCGCGCATGTGCAGTTCGTACTCGACCAAGGCTTCCTTCAACGGTTTTGCTGCCTTCTTCCTGAATTCCCGCCTCAGCGACCTCACTACCTGTTTCGCTTCTTCCTCTCGTTCAAAGTAGCGATGCAATCTTTGGCCATCTTCATCGACCACAACGATTCGCCACTGTCTCCGATAGGGGTACGGTCCGTGGACTCGTCCACCTCGTTCTTTTTGTCGCGCCATTTGCCACTCTCCTTTCCACGGCGCGACCGAATGCCAGAGGTGGTCAGAATACCACACTCCTCAAGACGCCGAATCACCCTTTGCGCGACAGCATCGGCCAATCGATCGAGCCCGACGGGCTCGCCATCGATCAGCAGACGGGCGTTTTCGGATGCCGGTACTGGCATGGTCGCAAGAGATAGTGAACGCCAGGTGATGTACCTGGTCGAGGACACCTCCCCGCACCATGCCGTACTGAATTGTCCGCTTGCGACGGACCTAGCCTCGTCGCCGACGGGCAGTAGTCGCGGCCTTCTCGTTCACGCGAACGACCTCACGGTCGAGGCCAGGCACCGTCGCTGCGAACGCGATAGCGCCCCTGACGATCTCGTCGAGCACGGGGAGATCCTCCTCGGATGCTTTGGCTCCGCTGGCATTGAACCCCTCGGCGAACGCTGACTCAGGTCCGAACAGAGCCGCATCCTTCAGTTTCGTCCGCCTCTCGGCCTGCCGACACTCGGCCTTCTCAAACATCTCTGGACGGCCGAGGGCTCGGGCGGCGGCGACGCCCTTGAGGCCCAGTTCGGTTTCAAGCAGACGATCGAGGATCTGCTTCTCCGTCTCACCGGGCAGCGGGACGTCTTCATGTGCGTTGGCCAGCCGCACTTCCGCGCGCAGCATGTCCTCGGCGAAACGAAGCAGGCACCGTATGGCGCGAATGCGGTGATTAACCGGCCCAAGGTCTTTCGCGATATCAGCCGCCCAGGCATCCAGACGCTCTTTCACATCCGGGTGAATGGCGCCATTCACGTTCACATTCTTCTGCACAAAGGCGAGCGCCGACTGCTCCAGCGTCTCTAGCGCAACTATCTCGTCGGCCAGCTGTCGCCCCGGGCGGTTGGGGTTCACCTTTCGCCTCCTCCGGATCTCCATCGCCTCTTCGATCCTGGCCTGAACCTGCTGCGCGAGACGCGCAGCCGCGAGCAGCAGATCGTTCTCGTATCCGAGCAGCTCAATCTGCTGAGCACGTTCCTTCAGTTCAGGAATCCGTGCCATCTGCTCCGGTGTCGGATCGTTCGGCGCGGGTCCGGGACGTCCAGACGGCTGGCCTTTCTTTCGGCGCGGCATGAAATCTATCGTAGCAAGATGCGGGCTGTGGCGCCCAGATGGCCGCGACCAAGCCTGCGCTTGTGTCGGAGTTCTGACCGGGCGAAACTAATCGTGGCTCCACTACCTGGCGGATGGCCCCACGATGATTCGATATGCCTCGACAACCTCGGATGATTTGAGTTTGAGGGGCTATGCCAGACCCTCCTCAAAGTGAAGCTCGGCCTAGCTGTTGAGGCGTGGGGACGCTCCGGCGACTGGGGACGAGACGCCTTTTACAATGGAATTCTGAAATACCCGACAAACGAGCCGCAGACTGGGCCTTTTGTCTTCCAAGCCAAGTTCGTCGAAGCCGCCAACGCGGCTGGCGCCCACCCCTTCGGACAGCCTCGACGACCTATTTGAACGGAATCCGTTTTCGGGTTTGTAGCTCGCTTGCAAGAATGTGCAGATGCGTCGTATGGTCCTTTGCGTGAAGAGTCGCCTGGGCTCCGAAACCGTCGGACAATCGCAAGAGCGTGTAGTCTGTTTCGATCTCGGCGGCGTGCTCTTGCGAGGTGATCCCGGTCTGCCCGGACGCTTGGCCCGGTTGTTCGGCGTTTCGCGCGTTGTGATCGACCGCGCTGTCATGGATCACGCCATCGCCGATGATCTCATCCTTGGTGTGCGGACGCCTCGCGCGGCCTGTGCGGTTCTAAATGAAGCATTCGGAACGACAATTTCCTGCGCGGCCTTTGTGCGGGCTTGGACACGGGGGCTGCTGAGCGCGGCTGAAAACGTGCGGTTTCTGCGGTTTCTGCGCCGGCAGCATCCCGATTGGACGTTCGTCACGGCGTCGAACTTGGATCCGATGACGCACGCCAAGTTGCTTCGAAGCGCCCTTTGGTATCAGGAGATCGATACCCGCTACACCTCGTTCCAATGTCGTGCTGCCAAGCCCGCTGCCGCTTTCTTCCGCGGTCTGCTGCGCACTCTCCGCTGCCGCCCAGAGAATGTCTTCTTCATCGATGACAAACAGAAGAATACGGCCAGTGCGCGACGGCTCGGCCTGGCGACCTATCGTGTGATCCGGGGCCGGCCGCTCGGCCAATCGACCTGGATCCGAATCCACCGCTGGCACAAGGAGCTGGTTGACCAATGAGAATCCTGTTCTACGGAAGCGTGCCCCGAGATGACGAGCGGCTGGAGAGCATCACCCGTTTTCTTGATGTCTTCGTTCGCCTGCTTCTGGAACGAGGCGCAACCATTGTCACACGCGAGGGAAGCAACACGGCCGCAAAGGACGCGCACGTTCCTGTCGACAATCTGGTTCTCAATGTCGCGTGTCGCGTGCGCGACGAGCGCAATCTGGACGCGAATCGCGTGATCTCCTACGCGGAATCCAAAAACCTGGAAGAAAATCGGCGCTCCGCGCACGACCGACCCATCACGCGCCTGCCGAGCTCGCACCGTTGGGATCTCTACCGGGAGTTGCTTTCGGCTGCCGATGTTCTGATCACCGTCGGGGGCCGCGAGGGCGTCTACCGTCTAGGGCTAGTCGCTGCGGCCCAGGGGCATGTGGTCCTTCCGTTGGCGTTCACAGGTGGCAAGTCGCTGACCCTTTGGGAAGAACTGGCGGTTAACCCCGACCAGCCGCTGGCATTGCCGGAGCTACGGGGCATTATTGCGGCCGGGGTCGTGCCGACCAAGCCGCAGGAGATCTCGGACTTTGCTGACCGGGTACTGCGGATTGGGAAGGCTCTTCGGGAGGCAGTGGCACCGGCCGTCGATCCAGCGTCGCTCTCGATCAGGCAGCTGATACTGGCGCTTCGCCCGGGGTCAGCCTGGACCCTCGCTGCTGCAATCGTGGCCTTGGCCACCGCACTCATCTCAGGCACCTGGTTTGTCCGGGGCTGGATTGAGTCGCACTACCGGTCCAGCGCTGCACTCGCAGAACCCGCTTTCCCAGCGGCTACGTCGCCGAAGTCGGTCGGCACGCCGCTGCCCGAGGCCCGAAGTGGTCGTGCCCAGCCCTGAAAGTTGTTTCCCCTCGATCCGGTGCGAGGACCGCGCGATCGCGCACCTGACTGGGGGAATCCCTACTTCCGCCACGCTGATCTACGGCTCGTTTGCCTTCAACGAACACGAACACGTTCGGGACATCGACGTCTTGGTCCTATCCAAGAACGCTACCAGCCGCCGCTGGGGACCGTCAGCCTGCTGCAGCGGACAACGAATCAACCTGCGTGTCGTGCCCGAGTCGGCCTTCCTCGCCGACTCCCGGGATCTCGTTCACGGCGGCAGTATCGCCGCGCGTCTGGTACTGGGAGTCGGCGCCACAGATAGCATCGCGAAGGCCGGTTGGTTGTACGTGGAGGCGGTGTCAGGCTTGGTCCACCACTTTGGTTTGGACGCTGGTCTGCCGGCAAGTGGGTTTCTCGAACAGATGCTCGTGCTGTTGTGTCGGCTCTGTCCAACGTTCGTTACGGCGACGGTCAAGTTGCTGTCGACCCCGGTCCATCGTTGCGCCCTCGAGCGCCAGATCGCGTTCGCGCAGGCGCGCGGCCTGGGCCGCTGCATCCCAAGCACTGAGCGAGTCCCTCTGGCCGAGGCGCGATGCCGTCTGCTGGAGCACATGATTCGATGGCGCCAACCCATGGCAGCCAACGACATCGTTCCGGCACACGCCAAGCTGGCCCAGGCGTTCTCGACATTTGCACAACACCGTACGCTGCTGGCGGCAGCATTTGGATCGCTGGCGGTCGACGAGATTGCGGCTGCGATCGCCGACACGAAGCTGGACCTGTCGCGCCTGGGCGACGGGCCGGAACGACCGCGGCTCGGCACGAACGAGCGCGGCGACGCCAACCACCGGGTTTCTCCGTCCGAAGACCCATGCGTAGAGAGGCCACTTGCTCCCTTTTCGTTTTGAGTATATGCATGTTCGTGCTGTCGCGCTGAGGCATTCTGAGCGGCGTGAGCAGATGTTGTTTCACACTACGAGTCCTGGCCCGAGAAACAACTGAAGCAAGCAGCGCGAATTTGGCGCTGCCGAGGAGATGGCGATGCCCCTGGAAATCGATGTCAGACCTTACGCCGAACCTTGCGACTGGCGGATGCTAGCAGCTAGCCGGACCAGAACCATCGGACATTGCCCGACCTGGAGGACGGTGACGCCTGGCCGCCCGCCTGGGTTGCCTCTGGCGACCACGGACGACTATCTCGGTGCTGCGTTCACACGTAGATGAGGAGAACGATGGTCCCGCCCACGAAGCCCCAATCGAACACAAGTCGCGCGACGCCACTTGAGAGTCCGGCGAACGTGCTTCGCGACGAGCTGCGCGCCGCCGACCCTGAATTGCACGCAGCCCTGGAGCGAAGCTGGCACATTGCCGCCAATGAATGGCTTCCGGCTGTCGCGCATCGCGCTGGAACGTTCAATTCCTATCCACATCTCCGAAACCTTGAAAACCACCTTGCGAGACTCCACCGCGCCTTTCGCGATTACCACGCCCCGAATGTGGGGCCACTGCTGTCGCCCATCGAGATCTACGTTCTCCTTATGAGCGTGCTGCTCCATGATATTGGCAAGACGTCCGGCAAAGAGCCTCACTCCGAGGAAGCCTATCGAATCATAAACTCCGAGTATCTCCAGCTCGGTATCCCTCACCGCTACCTGGCCAGTATCATTGCTCGGATCTGTCGTTGTCATGGAGTGGCGCCATCCAAGCTTGCGTCAGAGATCAACAGACTCACGACCATCAGCGTGGACCCGTACGGAGAGGTGCGAGAACATTGCTGTGCCACATTATTGATCCTCGTTGACCACATGGACGCCACTTTTCGCCGAGTCGCGCCCGCCTACACGATTGAATCCCCGGAGTTGGGCTCTGCCGCCGCATTCCGGAGACTCACCGGCGATGTCGTGGTTGATCTCCGTGGTCGCGCAGTCAAGGTTGTCTTGGGTGATGAGTTTGATGACCTGAGGCTTTGTCCGGATCTCGTTCCCCTCCCGAGGAAGGCCTGCGCCACCTCGGATGTCTGGTCTCCGCCCCACGATCTGCGTGACGCCGATCTGGCGGCCCTGATAGATGTCTTTCCCTGGGTACTCGACCACCTCACTCGCCTATCGGGTGCGAGCAAGACCAACTCGAAACCATTTGACGCTCCCCCAAAAGCCCGCTTCCGAGCGCACGTATCTCTCAAAGCCCTCTCACGATTGGCTCGCAGCGTTTCCAGACCCAAGAGCCATCGCAAGCCTCAATATCAGCTTGCTCTCGATGCCGAAGTCCTCGATTCCCTCCAAGACCAGCTGCCAGCCAGCCTCTTCGGACTAGTCTGCCAGGTGGTCGAGACACTTGCCGCCGACACCGCCTCGCCCGCACTTCCGCGTCCTCTGCGGGCCCAAGTGCTATGGTCTGCTGGCAGAATCGACGCCACCTTCGAGCGTCTCGCAACGCAGTATTCATCAAAGCGCCGGCAAAGCCTGCTCCTCAAGCGCCTGGCTCTCCTGTTCAATGAACTCCGAAGGCGCCTGCGAGGCTCCTCCCCATTTAGAAACCTGAACGAGTTTGTTGGGGTGCCTTGGCAGGAGATTCTAGTCCGTTCGCCCAAGAACAAGCGCATTGCGAACGGGCCGTCGTTGGCCCGATGCAGACTCCTACAGAACCTGTACTGCATAGCTGAAGATACTCAAACCAACCAACAGGTGCTGGCAATCATCCAACCCGTTCTCTCGGCGATGGGCATTCTGCTCCGCGGGTGGATAGTTGAGCACCATGAACACCTCTTTTCCGTCTGCACGAAGGATCAAAGAACACGTTGGCTCGAAACGCACGAGCCCGGTCTGTCGGTGTCCTATCTCCGGAGGACCGCAAAAACAATGTGGACGCTAAGTACGCGAGTTTTCGGAGAGGGCTCCTTTTCCTACGCAGCCCTCGCGGACGCCATGCGCGAGCCCGATTCTGATCGTGCCCGCCGTGCCGTGCGCCGAATTGCGACCGTTGCCAGCCGCCACTTCCGCAACCAGCCGATCTGGCTCAGTCGCACCCATTGGAGATGGCGGACCACCATTGAGATGGACCCATCGTCTTCCCCAATCCCCAACCGCACAGCCGACAACATGGAAGAGGCAATGCGCCGGCGCAAGGAGCTCGACGACGTACTCGCTGGATTGGCGAGCCCGTTCGGTGTGATTGCAGGCCAAGACCAAGGAACATCCAAATGACTTCAGCGCGTCCCACAGCTGGCAGCGGATATTATGCCCTCCTACCGGAAAAGCTGCGCCATCGGATAGTGCTCGACTATCCCCTTGACATACTTCTCGACCGAGAATGCGAACTGACCGCATATGAGCGCGGCCTCTACCAGGAATTGCGCGCTCTGCACGACGCCATTGTCCGCGTCCTCTGCGCCGGGCCTGCGGCCGCCGCCGCCGCTCTCCGAGCCAAGGAAAACCTGGAGAGGGATTGCAAGAAGAGAACGGCGACCTCAGAAGACCAAGAGTCTGTCTTTGGCCATTCCGCTCCGGGTGTTAACGATCTTGTCCAGATCTACACTCAAAGGTTGAGGTCTCTTCTGTTCGACCGAGACGGCAAGGAGCCCAAGAGCACCGCATTCGGCGGTCTTCGGCTTTCCTCGGGGGAGGATTCGCACATTGATACGGACCCTTCTGAATCTGCCACACCTGCCCCAGAATTCGCAAACGCGCCTACGGGCAACATCCTGATCCGCGGACGTCCAGGCACCTGCAAGAGCACCCTGGCTCTGCAGCTCGCAACCATGTGTACTGTCTCACCAAACTACTACCTTAGTCTCTTCGTCTGTTTGGAAGAGACCCCGGATCGGGTTCGCGCAAAGTGTGCCGAAATGAGGTGGGACGGGCAGTTTGTGGAACTCCGAAACCTAACTCGGCTCGATGCGGCTTCTTCCTCAGAGGAAATTGCGCAAGCCTTGGACGAGATATTGAGACCGCGATGCCTGTCTACCTCGAAGGAGAAAGCAGGCTTTCCGCTCCCGAGGGTTCTCATGCCGATTCTGTCGCCAAGGAGCCTTCATGCGGCGCAAGCAGGAGCTACAGAAACCTTCCAGACCCGCTACGAACAGCTCGAACGGCTGCTCCGCGGTTTCCGTTGGCTAAGATCGCCCGGCCTTGCCAAGCGGGAATTCCCTCTCCCCGAGCTTCGCATGGTCTGTATCGACAGCCTGAGCGCCCTTGCGGAACGGCCACTCACTCGGGAGGAGCTTTTTCGCGTCTTCGACCTATTTACTCACTACGGTGTCGTTGGGGTAGCCACAGCGGAGGATCAATCGGAGGAGAACGCAGACGCTATGGACTACCTCGCCGACGTGGTCATCGACTTGCGCGCAGAGGAGGACGCAGGCTACGCCACCCGGTACATTGAGATAAAAAAAGCGCGTCACCAGCACCAAGTCTACGGCTTGCATCCGTTTGGTGTACGCAACTATCAGGAGATTAACGCCGACGTTGACAGTCCGGCCGATGTTGACGCGGCCTTTCAGGCCATAATGATCTATCCATCAATTCATCACACGGTTGCATCAACTCGGCAAAACCCACCTCGGAACCCAGAACAACAGAAGGTTGATCTCTTTGACATCGGGGTCGCTAGTCTCGGCAATGTACTCACCAATCGGCTTCCTCGGGGAAGTATCGTTGCCGTTAATGGGCCTCGCGGCACTTTCAAGTCCCATATTGCCCACAATTTCCTTCTCTCGGGCATAGTCAACGGAGAGAGCGCTCTCCTGGTACACTTGGGGGAACAGGAGCAGTTTTGTCCGAGCATGTGGACCGGTGATTCGAATAGCGTCGGAGACTCCTGGCTTGTCAGCAGGGATTTGGTTAGCCAATTCAACGACTACCGCAAACGGGTTGGGCTTCCCCAGGTCGAGAAGTCTGCCTGTCGCGAGCGCCTCTGGGAGCAATTCACCCTTGCAGGAGACAAGCAGGCCGGACTGGGTGTGGAGCACAAGAACACCGCCAAGTTTGCCCGCAAGGTTTGGAGGTTTGGCGGGGTGGAGAAGGTTCCAGCGCGCGGCAAGAGGCCGCTTCCTGTTCTCGTTGAGTTGGACCTCAAGCCTGGCGCACTCCTACCCGAGCAGTTCATCAAGTTGGTGAGGGACATTTTCCGTCAGCTCGACACCTACAGAGACAAGCGGAAGGCCGCGGAGATTCGAAGAATCGTCTTGGACGATGTGAGTCTGATTGGGACGAGCTATCCTTTCTTACGACAGAGCAAGACGGCCGGAGACTTGTTCTTGTCTGCTTTCGCTCACATGTGTCGCGCATACAATATCGATCTTGTGACGTTGGGGACATCTGGGGAGTTCAACGAGGCAGATGGCGTCGTTAAGCGAGCCGCGACTCTGGCGGACTCGGTTCTGACATGTAACTATTGCGACGTTTTTGGAGCGCGCTTCATTGCCGTCACCGGCGAGGGTCTCATGGTTGGGAGTCAACGAGACCCCGACAACAGGCAACGTCCAGTGTATGGTGAGTACGTTCCTGGCGTCATCGCTGCCGAAAGGGGGGGCGTTTTTGACGTGAATCTGGAGCTGCTTGAGGGCCTGGTGGGGTTTGAGCAGGGGCGCGTTCACCGTCCCGGATTGGTCGTCAGCGTCTTTTCGGAAGGCAGTATACTTGGTCGGTACAACGCGGAGATTCGGACGATGCTCGAGCGAGCTTTCGCCTCGCCCAGCAGCGGTCGGGTTGGGGCTGAGTCGGGTCTCTCCCGGATTCCGGATGCCGATATCTCGGTAATGGAATTTGATTCTGGCAAGTCAGGTCCACTTCATCAGTCGCTAGACGTTCTCCGTGGAAAGCCTATCGACAAGACTGTTGTCTGCGCTCTGGACGAGTTTTTCTTGGGCCCAAATGCGGCAGGCTTTACGACACCCACGGATGCTGCGACACCTGGAGTGTTGGGACAACGTCTACCGGGTCCCAGTTCTGCGACCCTAACGGATGTGCTCTGCGATTTGACCAGCGTGACGCACGATGTGGTGTCGAAGTTTCGGAAGGAGCTTTGGCCAGACAACAAGTATCCGAAGACCGTGGTGGCGGTACCCTATTACTCCAACCTTTTGGTACTGGCATACCGCGCGGACGTGCTTGGAAGCACTCTCGAGCGAACTATCAGGAGAGACAGCGGTCGCACGTGGTCGATCTTGGCAAACGCCATCGAGAAGGGTAACCATTCCACGTTTTGGGGATTCGAGTGTGGCGCATGGTCTAGGGAAACACTTGCCTGTGTTGTGCTAGACCTGCTGCTCTCGCCCACAGATTTGCCTGTCCCAAGGAGTGTCCGGAAGGTCATTGAAGGGGCGTGCGCTGGGCGCAGGCTGAAGAGCTTGTCGGCGGAGTTTAGCGCTCTGCGGCGCTTGTTTAGAAATTCAATGCGAATCGATCATGGGCTCTTCCCGGCCGGGCCGCAGACTGACCCCGGGCCACACCAAAAGGAAGAAAGCACACGTCTGCCTCCTTCCCTTCCCTCAGGGCGAGGACTACGTCCAAGGGCGCTGATGAGGGAGATCGAGGCATATAGTCAAAAGTTGGTTGGCAACGCAGCAATCTATCTGGGTTGGTACTCGCAGCTGCGCGAGCTGATTGATGAGCATCCCGAGGTTGGTCCCAACCTCAAAGTCATAGCCCTCCCAGGTGGAGGCATTAGGGGTGACTGGTACCTGGGCGTCGTCAAGGGATCGGTGAGCGTCAAGCTCGGTCTGAACATTATCAAAATCCTGGCCAATGAGAATGAAGATAGTCGGCGCTTCATCCGGGGCGTGGGTCTCCCAGTTCTCGGCAAGCGTTCGGACGGCACGCCCGTGGATATGAAGTCTCGTATGGCCTGGTATCGTGGACAGGTTCCGCTGTCGGCTGTGTTGAAGATTCACAAGAACGCGCGGTCTCGTTCACGCTTTTCCGACTACCAGGGTTGCCGGGAAACGCTGGCAGCCCTTGGTGAACAGATCGCGTTTACAGTGGACTGTGATCGTGAGTCGATCGAAGCGCTTCTCAGTCGGGCAAGTAGAATCATTAGGTCGTCTGGCCCCGAGGATCCTCCGCCGTCCGGAGGGCAGGCTTCACGCCAAAGTGGCCACAGGTGATCGCGAATTCCCAGGGGGCCAAGCCGACGAAGGCCACCCGAAGAAATAACTAGGACTTGCGGAATGGATCCTTCCCTTGCTATCCGGTGCCAGAGGTGAGCGGCCCCGATCGCGTCAGTGCGCCATCGTCACCACCCTCCCCGCTCCCTCGAAATCCAGGAAGCTTCTCGCCACAAACTCCGTCTCCGCCTCCGGCGGGAGTGCAGCAGTGGCTCTGGCTCAACACCGCGCTGCCCAAGCTCTACGCTCTGCCTGCCATCCGCAACTCGATCCTCGGGGGACACCCAAAACCGGCCAGTCGTGGACATCTGAAAAGCGGCCAGTCTGAGGGGTAGCCGCCGGGACGTTGACGAAGGCGCGGGATCATGGTCCTGCGCCGGGATGGCCAACGTCT
>Ga0181518_10002668_pt1 | contig 16979 bp, 15 predicted proteins | sample PEATcosm2014_Bin_28_FD_119751 | JGI IMG/M metagenome (GOLD analysis project Ga0181518, IMG submission 119751) | Peatland microbial communities from MTU Mesocosm Facility, Houghton, MI, USA - PEATcosm2014_Bin01_60_metaG | ecosystem: Environmental > Terrestrial > Soil > Wetlands > Peat | place... | reverse complement strand
CCGATGGTGACGGCGGTTCCTGGTCCGGGCATCGCGACCGAGGGTAGTCGGGTGGTCGTCACGCCCCGGCCAGTACGACGGCAGGCCGGATCCGGTCGGTGCCGGTCGCCTCGTAGACAGCCAACAGGTCGCCGTGCTCGTCGAGCATCGCCCACGGCCCGTCGCCGGCCGCCCCCAGCGGGACCTTGTCAAGCGGGAGCCCGGTGCGGATGGAGGCGGCGACCGCCCGCTCGACCCGCACGAAGTCGAGGTCGCGCATGGCCTGGGCCGGCGTGAGGACGGCGTCGGGGCCGATCAGCTCGAGCGGGCGCATCTCGTCCTCGCCGAACGAGCCGATGCGGGTGCGCCGCAGGTTGGCCAGGTGCGCCCCGCCGCCGAGGGCCAGCCCGAGGTCGTGCGCCAGGACCCGGACGTAGGTGCCCGAGGAGCACTCCACCTCCGCCCGGTACACGCCGGGACGGGCCGGGTCGGGCTCGATATCGAAGCGGTACACGGTGACCGGCCGCACCGGGCGCTCCACCTCAATGCCCTGCCGGGCCAGCTCGTGCAGGCGCCGGCCACCGATCTTGACGGCCGAGACCATCGGCGGCACCTGTTCGATCTCCCCTGTGAGCCCTTCGGCGGCGGCCCGCACCAGCTCCGGGGTTACGTGCGACATGTCATAGGTGCCGACCACGTCGCCCGAGGCGTCGAGTGTCGACGTGGAGGTGCCGAGCACGATGTCGGTCGTGTAGGTCTTCTGCAGCGCGGTGAGGAAGCGCATGAGCCGGGTGGCGCGGCCCAGCCCGACCAGCAGGACGCCCGTCGCGTCGGGATCGAGAGTCCCGGCGTGTCCGACCCGGCGCTGGCCGAAGATCCGCCGGCAGCGGCCGACCACGTCGTGCGAGGTCCAGCCCGCCTCCTTGTCGACGACCACCAGGCCGCTGACGCTCACCGGCTCACGGCTCGTCGGCCCGGGACTCCCCCTCGTGCAGCCCGCGCAACAGCTCCTCGACCCGGGAGCCGGCGGCGATGGCCGGGTCGGCCCGGAACGTCAGGCGGGGCGTCCGCTTCATCGTCATCTGCGAGCCGACGACGCGCTGCAGGTGCCCGCGGCGCTCCTCAAGCACGACCGACGTCTTCTCGTCGAGGGAGGCCAGGTACACGACCGCGGTGCGCATGTCGGCCGCCGTGTCGACGGAGGTGACGGTGATCATGGGCAGCTCGTCGGCGTCGGCCAGCCGCTCGAGCTCCTCGGCCACCACCTGCCGTAACACCTGGTTCACCCGCAACGCACGCGGGTATGTCGCCGTGCGCCGTTTCACAGCGTCAGCTCCTCAGCTCGTGAAGTCCCTGAGCCTCTCAGCTCCTGGCGATCTCGCGCTCCTCGTACGTCTCGATCACGTCGCCCTCCTTGAGGTCCTGGAAGTCCGACAGCCCGATGCCGCACTCGAAGCCGGCGGCGACCTCACGGACATCATCCTTGAAGCGGCGGAGGGAATTGATGGATCCCTTCCAGATGACGGTGCCCTCGCGCAGGAAGCGCACCTTGGAGCCGCGGGTGATCTTCCCGTCGCGCACGTAGCAGCCGGCGACGGCACCGATCCGGGGCACGCGGAACACCTCGCGCACCTCGGCCTCGCCCGTGACGACCTCCTCGTAGACCGGCGAGAGAAGGCCGAGCATGGCCGCCTCGAGGTCCTCGAGGAGCTTGTAGATGATCTCGTAGGTCCGGATCTCGACGTCGGACGTCTCGGCCAGCTCGCGGGAGCGCTTGTCGGGGCGCACGTTGAAGCCGATGATCGTCGCGTTCGAGGCGGCGGCCAGCTGGACGTCGTTCTCCGTGATCCCGCCGATGCCCCGCAGGACGAAGCTCAGCTTCACGTCGTCGCGCTCGAGCCGCCGCAACGACTCGGTCACCGCCTCGAGCGAGCCCTGCACGTCGGCCTTCAGGACGATGTTCAGGGTCGCCGTCTCGCCGCGCGAGATCTGCTCGAAGAGGTCCTCGAGCTTGGCACCCGCTGCGGCCGCGACCGGCTTGTGCCCCGAGAGGCGGAACCGCTGGGCGCGGGCCTCGCCCAGCGTCCGGGCCCGGGCCAGGTCCTTGGCTGCCCGCATCTCGTCGCCGGCGTGCGGAGGCTCCGAGAAGCCGAGCACCTGCACCGGCGTCGACGGCAGCGCCTCTTTGATGTGGTCGCCCTTGTCGTCCACCAGCGCCTTCACCTTGCCCCAGGCGGCGCCGGCCACGACGGGGTCGCCGACGCGCAGCGTCCCCTGCTGCACGATCACGGTGGCCACCGGGCCCCGGCCTGCCTCCAGGTTGGCCTCGAGCACGACACCGCGCGCCTCGCCCTCGACCCGCGCCGTCAGCTCCTCCACCTCGGCCACGAGCACGATCTGCTCGAGCAGCTCCTCGACGCCGGTGCCCTGCAGGGCCGAGACCTCGACCACGATCGTGTCGCCGCCCCACGCCTCGGGCACGAGCTCCCGCTCGGAGAGCTGCTGGAGGACGCGGGCCGAGTCGGCGTCGGGCCGGTCCATCTTGTTGACCGCCACGATGATCGGCACCTCGGCCGCCTTGGCGTGGTCGATGGCCTCGACGGTCTGGGGCATCACTCCGTCGTCCGCCGCCACCACGAGGATGACGATGTCGGTGGCCTGCGCCCCGCGGGCCCGCATGGCGGTGAAGGCGGCGTGGCCCGGGGTGTCGATGAACGTGATGGGGTGGCCCCGCCACTCCACCTGGTAGGCCCCGATGTGCTGGGTGATGCCGCCGGCCTCCCCCGCCACGACGTCGGTCGAACGGATGCGGTCGAGCAGCAGCGTCTTGCCGTGGTCGACGTGGCCCATGACCGTGACGACTGGCGCGCGCGGGCGCTGATCGGCCTCGTCCTCCTCGTCCTCGTCCTCGAAGTACCGGGCCAGTAGCTCGGCCTCCTGCTCCTCGCCGGGGTCGACCAGGCGCACGTCGGCCCCGATCTCGGCCGCGAAGAGCTCGATCATGTCGTCGGTCAGCGACTGGGTTGCCATGACCATCTCGCCCTGGAGGAGCAGGAAGCGGACGATGTCACCGGCGCTGCGATTGAACTTGGGCCCGAGATCGCGCGCGGTCGAGCCGCGCTCGATGATGACCTCGCCCTCGGGCACTGGCGCCGTCGAAGGCTGGTAGGTGGTCAGCTGCGTGGGCTCGAGCTCTTCGAGGTTGCGCCGGCGCCGGCGCGCCCTGCGCTGCGGTGGCCGGCGGCCGGCCAGGCCGCCGCCGCCGCGCCCACCTGCGGGCGGCGCACCCGTGGGCGCGCCGCCTCCGCTCCGGCCTCCGAAGCCGCCGCCGGAGGGTCGACCTCCGAAGCCGCCACTGCTCGACGGACCTCCGGGTCCACCGCTGGGTCGGCCGGCCCCCGAGGGGCGGCCACCGGTCCGCGGCGGGTAGGCGCCACCGGGTCGGGGACCCGACGGCGTCGCGTTCGGCTTGCGTCCACCCATGCCGGGCGGCGGGGGGATCGGACGTCCGCTCGGGCCCAGGGGCGGCCGCGACCCCGGAGGCGGGGGTACCGGCCGGCCGGACGGGCTGAGCGGAGGGCGGGTCGCGTGCGAGCGCTCGGGCACGACCGGCGCCCCGGTGTCAGGCGCCTGCGCGGCCGGGGCCTGCGGCGCTGGCGCCGGCGCTGGCGCCGGCGCTGGCGCTGGCGCCGGGGTCGGGCGGCTGCTGACCAGCCGTGGCGAGCGGGGTGGGGTGTCAGTGTCGGGTGCGGCCGCCGGGACCGCTGTCGCGGGCGGGGCGGCCACCTGGCGCGGCGGGGCCTTCTTGACCGGGGCGGTGCTCGGTGCGGCCGAGCTCGATGCGGAGGACACGGTCTTCTTGGCCGGGGCCGAGGTCACGGCGGGGGCGGGGGCGGAAGCTGCAGCCGGGGCCGCCGAGGACGACGACGAGGAGGAGGCCGGGGCGGACGACACCGCCCTGGCGGACTTCGTGGCCTTGGCGGCCTTCTTCGCCGGAGCGGGCTCCTCGGGCTGGACCGGGCGGCGCAACCCCTCCGCGTCAGCCTTACGGCGGACGCGGTCAGCCTGCGCATCCTCGATCGAGGACGAGTGGCTCTTGACCCCGATCCCGAGAGAAAGGGCCAGCTCGAGCCCTTCCTTGTTGGTGAGGCCTAGCTCTTTGGCCAGCTCATAGACGCGAATCTTCTTCGGCAAGTGGTTCTCTTTGTCCTTGGTTCGTCTCGGGGCCCGGCGTCAAGCCAGCCCCCTATCCTCGCACATCAGGTGCGGGGCGCCCCCACGCCTCGCCCAGCTGCGCATGCAACTGCTGCACGTCGGCGGCGTCGATGGAGGCTGCGAAGGCCCGGTCCAACCCGTGCCGACGCACCGCATCATCGAGACAACCCAGCGACCCCCGGCACAGCCAGGCCCCCCGCCCGGGGCCGTGCCGGTCCACCGACAGCGCCCCGCCCGGCAACCGGACGATCCGGATCAGCTGGTCGGCCGGCAGGGCTCTCCGGCAACCGACACAGGTCCGTGTCGGCGTTATGCCTCGGCCTCCTCTGACACCACGGCCTGCTCCGACACCTTGGCCTCCCCGGCAGGTTCCGCCTCGGCGGCCCCGTCGGCATCCCCCGCCTCGGTGGCAGGAGCCTCAGTCGTGTCCTCCGCCTGGTGCGACCACTCCTCGGCCGACATGGCCTCGCCGCCTTCGGCCGGCTTCCACACGAGGTCACCGCTCTCGTTCTCGACCCACTCGCCCTCGGCCCAGTCCTGGTCGGCGTAGCCGGCCTCCTCCTCGGCGAGCTGAGTCTCGCTCTTGATGTCGATGCGCCACCCCGTGAGGCGGGCCGCCAGGCGGGCGTTCTGGCCCTCCTTGCCGATGGCGAGCGAAAGCTGGAAGTCGCTCACGATGACGGTGGCGGTGCCCGTCTCCTCGTCGAGTCGGACCTCACGCACCCGTGCCGGGGCCAGCGCGTTCTGAATGAGCTCGACCGGGTCGTCGGAGAACGGCACCACGTCGACGCGCTCGCCGCGCAGCTCGTTGGTCACCATCCGCACCCGCGAACCGCGGGCACCGACGCAGGCACCGACCGGGTCGACATTGGGGTCGTTCGACCACACGGCGATCTTGGTGCGGTGGCCAGGCTCGCGCGCGGCCGCCTTGATCTCCACCACCCCGGAGCCGATCTCGGGCACCTCGAGCTCGAAGAGCCGCTTGATCAGCCCGGGGTGGGTACGACTGACCACGATCTGGGGACCCTTGGTGGTCTTGCGGACCTCGACGATGTAGGCCTTCAGGCGCGCGCCGTGCTCGTAGCGCTCGTAGGAGACCTGCTCGGCCTGGGGTAGCAACGCCTCCACTTTGCCCAGGTCGAGCAGCGTGTAGCGGTTGTCGGTCTGCTGGACGATCCCGGTGACGATGTCGCCCTCACGTCCCGCGTACTCCTCGTACTTCATGTCGCGCTCGACCTCGCGGATCCGCTGGAGGATCACCTGCTTGGCGGTCTGTGCGGCGATGCGCCCGAAGTCGTCGGGGGTGTCGTCCCACTCCCGGATGACCTCGCCCTCCTCGTTCAGCTCCTGCCCGTAGACCCGGATCTCGCCCGAGTCCGGGTCGATGGTGACCACGGCCTCCTCGGCGGCATCGGGACGGCGCTTGTAGGCCGCCACCAGCGCGTTGGCCAGGGCGTCGAGCAGTGTCTCGACCGAGATCCCCTTGTCGCGCGCGATCTGACCCAGTGCGTCGAGGAACTCGAAGTTGGTCTTGCTCATGGCCGCGTCACCCTCTCACTCTTCGATTTCCGGGGCGCCGGCCCCCACTCGAACACCGTCCGCGCCCGCTCGATCTGGTCGTAGGCGATCCGCATCTCGCCGTCCGGCACCTCGGGACCGGTCAGGGTGCATGCCGTCTCGTCCGCGCCGTCGAGCGTCCCCGTGATGCGCCGAACGTCCGCCGTGCCCGCATCCATACGGATGGTGACGGTCTCCCCCACGGCCCGGGCGAAGTGCGCCGGGGTCCGCAGGCGCCGTTCGAGCCCGGGGCTCGAGACGGACAGGGTGTACCGGCCTGGCATCGGGTCGAGGTCGTCGAGGGCGGCCGAGACCTCGCGGGTCGCCTCACCCAGCTCGTCGAGACCGATACCCCCCTCGCAGTCGACGAAGACCGTGAGCTGGGCCCCGTGCAGCTCGACATCGACCAGGTCCAGGCCCCGCGCCTCGAGGATGGGCGACAGCGCATCCGCCAGATCCGTCGTGTTCACGCTCATCGCCGTCACCTCCTCTCATCGTCCTCAGTGTCCCCGCAAAGCGAAAGCGTGGGCCGCAGCCCACGCTTCAACGAGGTACTGATCTAAAAATGGACAGCTGGATGATTATAGCAATTCCGGCGCTAGTACGACCGGCCCACCACGGCGACGAGCTCGTCCTCGGCATCCCCCACCTGGGCCAGCGACCCGTCGGCGCGCTGCAGGCAGCGCACGCTGATCGCGTGCTCGGCCAGCCGGTCCTCGCCGTCCGGCCCGAGCGCGCCCAGCGGGACGCGCGCGAAACCGACCGACCCCGCCTCCACGGCCTCGGCCAGCGAGGCGGCGTCCGCCGTCCGGGCGTCCCGGGCCACCGTCGCCTCGGCCAGGAGCTCGGCCCCTGCCGTAGCGAGGACGGTGGTCACCGTGGCGGCCACGGAGCCCAGGGCGACGTTCTCCTTCTCCCGCCGGTGACGGGTGACCACGGTGACGTTGCCCTCGGCGAGGTCGCGGGGGCCCACTTCCACCCGGACCGGGACGCCCTTGAGCTCCCAATCGACGCTGCGCCGCCCGAAGCTGGTGTCGGTCCGGTCGTCGAGGCGGACCCGGTGCCCCTCCACCCGTAGCTCGGCGACCAACGCGTCCGCTGCGGTGCGGACCTCGGGGGCGTCCTTGACGATCAGGACCACCACCTGCGCCGGCGCCAGGGTCGGTGGGAGGCGTAGGCCGAAGTCGTCGCCATGCCCCATGACGAGCGCGCCGACGAGGCGGGTGGAGACCCCCCACGAGGTCTGCCATACGTACTCGCGCCCGCCCGACGCGTTGGAGTACGCGATGTCGAAGGGACGCGAGAAGTTCTGCCCCAACTCGTGGCTCGTGCCCATCTGCAGCGCCTTGCCGTCACCCATCATCCCCTCGCAGGTCCAGGTCCGGTTCGCCCCGGCAAACCGCTCACGGGCCGTTTTGTGGCCGGTCAGCACGGGAATGCCCAGCACGTCGAACATGGTCGAGCGGTAGACCTGGTCCAGGATGCGCAGCGCGTAGGAGCGGGCGTCCTCCTCGGTGGCATGCGCGGTGTGACCCTCCTGCCAGAGGAACTCGGTCGTCCGCAGGAAGAGCCGCGGACGGAGCTCCCAGCGCACCACGTTCGCCCATTGGTTGATCAGCAGCGGTAGGTCGCGGTGGCTCTGCACCCACTTGGAGAAGAAGCTGTTGATCACCGTCTCGCTGGTGGGGCGCACGACGAGGGGCTCCTCGAGCTCCTTCCCGCCACCGTGGGTGACCACCGCCAGCTCCGGGGCGAAGCCCTCGACGTGCTCGGCCTCGAGCTTGAGGAACGATTCGGGGATGAACAGTGGGAAGTAGGCGTTCTCCGCCCCGGCCTCTTTGATGCGCCGGTCGAGCTCGGCCTGCATCAGCTCCCAGATCCCGTAGCCCCAGGGGCGGATGACCATGGTGCCGCGGGCCGGGCCGTTGTCGGCCATCTCGGCGCCGGCGATGACCTCTTGGTACCAGCGCGGAAAATCCTCCTCCCGCGACACGATGGCACCCTTGGGCATGGGTGCGCAGGCTAGTGCTGCGCTAGCTGTCGCCGTGCCGCCGGATGATCTCGATCTTTGCGGAGGTCTGGTTGGGGTCGTCCCCCGTCGACTCGAGCAGCGCGCGCCGGTCGGACTCCGCCTCCGCCTCGGCGGTCTTGTCCGCCGCCGCCATGCGCGCCTCGACGCCCTCGGCGACGAGGCGCTCGGCCTCGTCGACAAGCGCGGCAACCATGTCCGCCTCGGGGACCACACGGATGATCTTGCCCCGGATGAACAGGTGGCCTTTCTGCTTGCCCGCCGCGATGCCGATGTCGGCCTCCCGCGCCTCGCCGGGACCGTTGACGACGCATCCCATGACGGCGACCTGGATGGGCAGGTTGAGCTTCTCGAGCGCCTCCTGGGCCTCCTTGGCGACCGCGATCACGTCGACCTGGGCCCGGCCGCACGACGGACAGGCGATGAGGTCCAGACCCTTGCGCTCGCGCAGCCCCAGCGACTCGAGTAGCTGGCGGCCGGCGCGCGCCTCCTCGACGGGGTCGGCCGTCAGCGAGAACCGGATGGTGTCGCCGATACCCTCGGCCAGGAGGGCGCCGATGCCGGCGGTGCCCTTCACCAGTCCGGCCGGCGGCGGTCCCGCCTCGGTCACCCCGAGGTGCAGGGGATGGTCGAAGGTCTCGGACGCCAGACGGTAGGCGGCGATCATGAGGGCGACGGACGATGCCTTCACCGAGATCTTGACGTCGTCGAATCCGACCTCCTCGAAGAAGGCCAGCTCGTTGCGTGCCGACTCCACCAGTGCCTCGGGGGTGGCACCCCCGTACTTCTTGTAGAGGTCGGGGTGCAGGGACCCCGCGTTGACCCCGATACGGATCGGCACGCCGCGGTCACGGGCCTCGGCGGCCACCTGCTTGATCTCGGCCTCCTTGCGCAGGTTGCCGGGGTTGAGGCGCAACCCCTGCACACCGGCTTCGAGCGCCGCGAGCGCCATCTCGTGGTGGAAGTGGATGTCGGCCACGATCGGCACGGGCGAGCGCGGGACGATGTGCGCCAGGCCCTCGGCCGCCGCCTCTTCGTTGCAGGTGCAGCGCACGATGTCCGCTCCCGCCGCCGCCAGCGCGTAAATCTGAGCCAGTGTGCCGTCGACGTCCGCCGTTTTCGTGGTGGTCATCGACTGCACCGTGATGGGGGCGCCGTCGCCGATGGGCACCCCGCCCAGAGTGATTCGACGTGTCGGCCGGCGAGGTGGCAGCAAGGAGGAAGAGAGCTCCACGACGGTCAGTGCGGGAGTTGCAGCGGGTGGGTGATGTCGAGGTAGATGCCGGCAAAGACGAAGACGGCCAGGAAGGCGATGAAGAGTGCGGCCACCGGGAACAGCTTGGTGATGTCGGCCCGGTAGTACGCCTGGCCCTTTTTCGTGCGGATCCACTCGTAGGCCGCGACGGCGACGTGCCCGCCGTCAAGGGGGATCATCGGCAGCATGTTCAGGATCCCGAACACGATGTTGATGGCGATGAGCAACATCAGGACCGAAGCGAGGCCCGCGTGCTCCGACTGTGCACCCAGGTTGGCGATACCGAGGATGGAGACGGGGCGCGGTGCCGAGCCTGGGTTGTCCGCCGCCGACCTGGCGGCCTTGGAGTTCGTCACTTGGTGGTACACCGAGGTCAGGCCGCTAGGCGAGAAGATCTGGCCGATCCCGGCCACCTCCGCGGTGGTGGCCTGCCACATGGTGGAGAACGAGTCGCCGATGGAGGCGAGGGGGCCAACGGGCGCGGTGGCCTGGCTGATCTCCACGCCGAGGTAGCCCCGGTTGGCCAGCGTCTGGCCGCCCACGGTGATGCCCTTCCCGTCGGCTGGCGTGGCCGTCAGATGGATCAGCTTGCCGTCCCGATCCACCCCGAGATTCAGCGGCTTGCCGGTGGAGCGCTTGATGATGTCCGTCATGGTGGTGGGGCTGCTGAAGGACTTCCCGTCAATGGAGACGATGGTGTCCCCGGCCTTCAGGCCGGCCAGCGCAGCGGGTGTCTCCACGCCGGGCCAGTGTTCGACGGAGGCCACCGTGAAGTTGTTGGTGGCCCTCCCGAACCCGAGGACCAGGATCACGGCCAGGACGAAAGCGATCAGGAAGTGCATGGCCGAGCCTGCCGATGCCACGATGATCCGCTGGTGGAAGGGCTGCTGGCGATAGGCGCGGGTCTCGTCCTCGGGCGCCACGTCCTCCACCGAGGTGAAGCCCGTGATGCGCACGTACCCGCCGGCCGGGATCGCCTTGACGCCGTACTCGGTCTCCCCCCGGCGCACGGACCAGAGGCGGGGCCCGAACCCCACGAAATACTCGGTCACCTTCATGCCGGCCCGCTTGGCGGTGACGAAGTGACCCAGCTCGTGGAGCATGACGATGGCCACGAGGATGGCGATGAACAGGAGCAGGTCGCCCTTGCCGGTCACGATGGCCAGGATCGTGATCAGCGCGACGGCACCCAGGAGCTGCACGACCCGGACCGGGTTGCCGGTCGGCTTCGGGTCGGGACCGGGGGGTGTCTCGGCCGGCGGGGCCTCCTTCTCGGTGAGCGTCATGGCACGCTCAACGCTACCGCCCGCCTCCTGCCGCCAGGCGGCGGGCCACGATCACCCCGGCTCGGGCCCGGGCTTCGGCGTCGGCGGCCAACACCCCTTCCACCTCGTCGACGTGGTCGTCGACCCAAGCTTCGAGGGTCTCGGCCACCACGTCGGCGATGGCGCTCCAGCCGAGTCTCCCCGCCAGGAAGGCCTCCACCGCCACCTCGTTCGCCGCGCTGAGCCAGGCAGGGGCCGAGCCGCCGTCGCGGCCCGCGGCGTAGGCCAGGTCGATGCACCGGAAGACCGACCGGTCGGGCGGCTCGAAGGTGAGGGTCTGCGCCCGTGACCAGTCCATGGCGCCGTGGGGCGACGTGGCGCGGTCGGGCCACCCGAGGGCATAGCTGATGGGGAGCCGCATGTCGGGCTCGGACAGTTGGGCCAACGTCGACCCGTCGCGCAGCTCCACCATGGAATGGACGATCGACTGCGGGTGCACCACGATCCCGATCCGGTCGTAGTCGACGCCGAAGAGCTCGTGGGCCTCAATGACCTCGAGCCCCTTGTTCATCAGCGTCGACGAGTCGATGGTGATCTTCGGCCCCATCGACCACGTGGGATGCGCGAGAGCGTCGGCCACCGTGACCGCGCCGAGCCGCTCGGCCGGCCAACCCCGGAACGGGCCACCCGATGCGGTGAGGAGCAGCCGGGCCACGTCCGTCGTCCCCCGCAGGGAGGCCAGGCACTGGTGGAGCGCGCAGTGCTCCGAGTCGACAGGGACGATCTCCGCCCCGGGCGTGCGCCGCGCCTTCTGCACGACCGGCGCCCCGGCGATGAGCGACTCCTTGTTGGCCAGCGCCAGCAGCTTGCCGCCCTCCAGCGCCGCCATCGTCACGGGGAGTCCCGCGAAGCCGACCACTGCGTTGAGCACGACGTCGGCGCCCTGTGTCGCCTCGACCATCCCGTCGACACCGACGAGGACCTCGGTGCCCGCCGGCACACCGTCGCGCACGAGGGAGTAGAGGTCCGGGTCGCCGATGACGACGACGGTAGGCCGGACCTCGGCGGCCTGGGCCACGAGCTCGGCCGCCGAGCTCTGCGCGGCCAGGGCGTGCACGCCGAACCGCTCGGGCTCGCTGCGCATGACGTCGAGCGCCTGGGTGCCGATGGAGCCCGTGGAGCCCATCAGGCTGACCGTGCGCATCAGCTCACCCGAGGTGGAGCGCCTTGACCACGAAGTACGTGGCGGGAAGGACGAAGAGGAGGCCGTCGAAGCGGTCGAGGATGCCGCCGTGGCCGGGCAGGAGCCGCCCCATGTCCTTGATGCCGAGGTGCCGCTTGACCATGGACTGGCTCAGGTCGCCGAGCGGCGCCACGATCGCCACGACGACCCCGTAGAGCGCGGCCTTGCTGATGGTCCACGGGTGGATGAAGTGCACCACGATCACCGAGACGAGGATGGCCGCCACGGCGCCGCCGATCAGCCCCTCCCAGCTCTTGTTGGGGCTGATGGAGGGCGCGAGCTGGTGTCGACCCATCGCGGAGCCCACCAGCAGCGACGCGACGTCGTCGGCCACGGTCACGATGACCGCGGCGAGAAGGAACGCGATGCCGTGGCGATCCGGGAAGAGGTTCGGGTCGAGGAGCAGAGCGGCGAAGGACCCGAACGCGCCCACCCAGGCGAAGACGAAGACGGTCGAGACGAGGCCGGTCACGGGGTCCGCCGCCGGCTCTACCCGGGCCAGGTACCAGATGAAGGAACCGGCGACCAACAGGACGAGCACGAGTGGCAGCGCCGCCACGCCCTTGTTGTACGTCTCGATCATCAGCGAGAGCACCCCGACCAGGCCCAGCAGCGTGGCGGGGTGATAGTGGGCGCGCCGGAACGCAGCGTACGCCTCGGCGGTGGCCAGCAGCACCACGATTGTGGCCAGGACCACCGTCGCCACCGTGCCGGCGGCGAAGCAGGCGAGGCCGACGATGCCGAACAGCACACCGACGCCGATCGCCACCCGCATGTCGCGTCCGCCGGTACCCGCGGTGTTGACGTTGCCGGTGCGCGGGGTCCCACGGGAGCGCGACGTGCGCGGGGCACGCGCCTTGGGCTCGGGTGGCTGGGGCGGTGTCAGCCGCGACGCCGCCGCGGCCGAGGCCGCCGCCGTCTCGGGCGACGCCACGCGCGGCGCCACCTCTGCCGGCTCGTACTCGGGCTCGAGCGGTGGTTCCTGCAGCACGATCGGCTCGGGCTGGTACAGCGGCTCGGGCTGGTACAGCGGCTCGGGCTCGTACAGCGGCTCCGGACCCGGGCCGGGCTCCTCGCCGGGCTCGGGGGGGATGACCAGCGTGTCGTCGGACTCGAAGTGCCAGGGCTGGCGCTCGACGTCGACCTCCTCTCGCTGCTCGTTGAGGAGCGCCCCGACGGCCGGGAGCTCGTCGGAGAGCATGGACGGCTCGAAGATCTCCTCCTGGGCTTCCCAGTCGTTGTCCTCCTCGCGCCATGTGGGCGGCGCGACGAGCTCGTCACCGGTGCTGCGGTCGAGCACCGCCGGAACCTGACCGGTCGGCGCGTCGTTCCAGTGAGGCAGCTCGGGATGCTCGTCGGCGACCGGACCGGTCACTTCGCGGAAGGAGTCGCCCGCCGGCTCCGCGCCGATAATGCGCACCCGCCCCGAGTGATATGTCGGCGGGTCCTCTTCGATCGGCGTGGCCGGATCGCCGATGCCGTCGAGGCCGCTGTCGATCTCGTCGTTGTCGTCGGTGCCGTCTGCCATGTCCTGTCGCTCCTCAGACCTGCAGCAGCTCTTGCTCTTTGTGCGCGAGCAACTGGTCGATCAGCGCGACCTGCTCGTGGGTGATCTTCTCCAGATCCTTCTCCACGCGCTCGAGCTCGTCGTCGGAGAGATCCCCGTCCTTCTGCAGCGCCTCGAGCTCGTGGCGCCCGGCCCGACGCAGGTTGCGCACCGCCACCTTGCCCTCCTCCGCCTTGTGGCGCACGACCTTGACGAGCTCCTTGCGGCGCTCCTCGGTCAGCGGCGGGAAGGCCAGCCGGATCACGGTGCCGTCGTTGGTCGGGTTGATGCCGAGGTCCGACGCCAGGATGGCCTTCTCGATCGACCCGAGGGAACCCTTGTCGTAGGGCGAGATCACGAGGAGCATGGCGTCGGGAACGCTGAAGCCCGCCAGCTGGCGAAGCTGCGTCGGAGTGCCGTAGTAGTCCACCAGCAGCGGCTCGAGAAGGGCGGAGGAGGCCCGGCCGGTCCGCACGTTCCCCATCTCGTGGCGGACGTGATCGATGGCCTTGCTCATCTTCTCCCTGGTGTCCTCCTTGACCAGGGCGGCGAGGTCCTCGTCCATCAACGGACCAGCGTACCGATCTGCTCGCCACTGAGCGCACGAGGGATGTTCCCGGGGGGCATCAGGTCGAAGACCCGGACAGGCAGATTGTTGTCCTTACAGAAGGTGATCGCGGTCAGATCCATGACGCGGAGGTCCCGGTTGATGACCTCCATGAAGGAGATCTCGTCGTAGCGGGTCGCCGTGGGATCGAGCTTGGGGTCGGCGCTGTAGACGCCGTTCACGCCCGAGTGGGTGCCCTTGCAGAGCAGCTCAGCCCCGATCTCGGCCGCCCGGAGCGCGGCCGGGGTGTCGGTGGTGAAGAAGGGGTTTCCCATGCCGGCGGCGAAGACCACGATCCGGCCCTTCTCGAGATGCCGGATGGCCCGGCGGCGGATGTAGGGCTCGGCGACCTCGGCCATGTTGAGCGCGCTCAACACCCGGGTGGGCTGGTTCTGCTGTTCGAGCGCGTCCTGCAGCGCCAGCGCGTTGATCACGGTCCCGAGCATCCCCATGGTGTCAGACGTCGCCCGGTCCATGCCCCCGCTCTCACCAGTGGTGCCGCGCCAGATGTTGCCACCACCGACCACCACGGCCAGCTCGAGACCGCCGCCCTCCATGGCCCGCGCCATCTCCCTGGCCATGCGCTCGACGGTCCGGGCATCGATGGTCTCGTCGGAGGCCGCGGAGGCGAGGGCCTCCCCCGACATCTTGAGGACGATACGGCGGGGTTCTCCCACGATCCTGCGGTCAGGCGCCGATGACGACCTGCGCGAACGACACGATGCGGGCCGAGCCGAGCATGCCGGCGATGGTCTGCTTCTCGTCCCTCACGTAGGCCTGGTCAAGCAGCACCCGCTCCTTGAACCAGCCGGTCATTCGACCCTCGACGATCTTCTCCATGGCGGCCTCCGGCTTGCCCTCGTTCCGCGAGATCTCCGCCACCGTCGCGCGCTCGGCGGCGACTTCGGCCTCGGGCACCTCGTCGCGGCTCAGGTAGGCCGGCTTGGTGAACGCGATGTGGACGGCGATGTCGTGGGCCAGCTCCTCGGAGCCCCCATCGATCACCACCGCGACGGCGTTGACGCCGCGCCCAGCCTGCCGGTGCACGTAGGTATCGACCACCTGGCCGGGCTCGGCCACGAGCCGGCGCACCCGCCCGACGGAGATGTTCTCCTTCAGCGTCGTGCGGAGACGGTCGATCTCGTCGCTCAGCTCACCCGTGGCCTCCTCGCCTTTGGCGGCCACCAGCGCGGCCAGCTCGTCGGCGAGGGCAACGAACTCGTCGGCTTTGGCCACGAAGTCGGTTTCGCAACGCAGCTCGGCCACGGCCGCGGCTTCGCCCGAACGCGCGGCGGATGCCGCGCCTTCCGCCGCCTCGCGGTCGCTGCGTTTGGCGGCGCCGGCGAGACCCTTCATGCGGAGGAGCTTGGCTGCTTCCTCCATGTCGCCCCCGCTCTCCTCGAGCGCGCTCTTGCAGTCGAGCATGCCGGCGCCGGTCATCTGGCGCAGGGTGGACACGTCCTTTGCGGTGTAGCCGGCCATGGTCAGGCGACCTCGACCGGCTCTGGGGGCGTGTGCACCCGCCGGGGTCGGGGGCTCGGCGACGCACCCTCCTCGGCCGCCGCGGCCTGGGGTGCCATCTGGCGCCGGTGCTCGGCGATGAAGCGGCCCTCGGCCACGGCGTCGGCGATCACGCGGCACATGAGCGAGCCCGAGCGGATGGCGTCGTCGTTGCCCGGGATCACGTAGTCGATGACGTCGGGATCGCAGTTGGTGTCGACGACCGCGACCACGGGGAGGCCGAGCTTGCGCGCCTCGGTCACCGCGATGTGCTCCTTCTTGGTGTCGATCACGAAAACGGCGTTGGGGAGCCGGTCCAGGTCGGCGATGCCGCCCAGGTTGCGGGTCAGCTTCTCCAGCTCGCGGGTGTGCTGCAGCGCCTCCCGCTTGGGCATGCCGTCGAAGTCGCCGGCCGCCTGCATGGCCCGCAGCTCCTGCATGCGCTTCACCCGACCCGAGACGGTTGCGAAGTTGGTCAGCATGCCGCCCAGCCAGCGCTGGTTGACGAAGGGCATCCCGCAGGCCTCGGCGTACTCCGCCACGGGGCCCTGGGTCTGCTTCTTCGTCCCCACGAAGAGGACGGTGCCCCCGTCGGCCACCAGGTCCCGGACGTAGGAATAGGCGGACTCGACGCCGCTGAGCGTCTTACGAAGGTCGATGAGATAGATCCCGTTGCGCTCACCAAGGATGAAGCGCTTCATCTTCGGGTTCCATCGACGCGTCTGGTGGCCGAAGTGGACCCCGGCCTCCAGGAGCTGTCGCATGGTGACGACGGCCATAGAACTATTCCTCCAGTCGGTTGCTCCCCTGCCGCAGCGCCGCCCGTGGCGGCGACCGTGGAACGCGCGCAGGTGATGTAGGTAGGTGTTGCCTCCCACCCCCTGGTGGGCCTGGCCACCTTAGCCGCTCGGCGGGCCCTCAGGCTCGGGGGTGGGTCCCCCCGTAGACCGAGCGCAGCCGCTCCTTGCTCACGTGTGTGTAGACCTGCGTGGTGGCCAGGCTGGAGTGCCCCAGCAGCTCCTGGACCACCCGCAGGTCCGCACCCCCGTCGAGGAGGTGCGTCGCGTAGGTGTGCCGCAGGGCGTGGGGGTGCGTGGGCGAGGCGGCCCGGCGGTCGAGAATCCGGCGCACGTCGCGCGGCCCGAGGCGGCCCCGCCGACGGTTCACGAAAGCGGCCTCGGGCGGCCCTTCCATGTCCTCCCGCCCGTCCTCGAACCACGCCCGTAGCGCGGCCACGGCAGTGTCGTGCACCGGCACACGACGTTGCTTGCCGCCTTTCCCGAGCACGGTCACCGTCCGCCCGCGCAGGTCGACGTCGCCCCGGTCGAGCCCGCACAGCTCCGAGACGCGCAGTCCGGCGGCGTACAGGAGCTCGAGCACGGCGAGGTCACGCCGGTCCACCGGGGTCTCGGCCCCCGCACCGAGGAGGGAGGTCACCTCGCCCGCGGAGAGCACGCGGGGCAGGCGCCCGCCACCCGACGGCGCGCGCAGAGATCGGGCCGGGTCGGAGCCGAGGCGACCCTGCCGCACCTGCCAGGCGAAGTAGCAGCGCAGTGCGGCCGCCTTGCGGGCGATGGTGGCGCGGGCGAGCTTCCTCGTCCCCAGTGAGGCGAGGTAGCGGCGCAGGTGCACCCGGTCCACGCCCGCAGGGCCGCCTACCCCGCTGCGGGACATCCACTCGGCGAACGCGCCGAGGTCGCTCAGGTAGGCCTTCCGGGTGGCCGCCGAGCGCCCGCCCAGCCACGCTTCGAAGCTGCCGAGATCCCAGTCGGGAGGCACGGGT
>Ga0181518_10002667_pt1 | contig 16980 bp, 12 predicted proteins | sample PEATcosm2014_Bin_28_FD_119751 | JGI IMG/M metagenome (GOLD analysis project Ga0181518, IMG submission 119751) | Peatland microbial communities from MTU Mesocosm Facility, Houghton, MI, USA - PEATcosm2014_Bin01_60_metaG | ecosystem: Environmental > Terrestrial > Soil > Wetlands > Peat | place... | reverse complement strand
CCGCGCGTGGATTCTGGAGCATTACGTGGAATCGCGTGTCGTGGGCATGACCGTCGACTACTACAAAAGCCTTCTCGACGCCCAGCTTGTCACGGCCTTGCAAAGCGCCTGAGAGTTATTTGAAAACTCCCAAATTCGGGTCGCGGATTTGAAAAAGCAAGAGTTCACTCGCGCCGAGGGGAGGAAGAAAAGCAGGGCTTTAGCCGTGAAGTTTTAACACGTTGTTCTCACTTCCAGCCGTTGTCTTGAAAGGGCACGAGTTTACTCGTGCCGTAAGTTGGCAAAATCAGCGCGGCCTTTAGGCCCTGAGGGAAGCTTTTGAAACCGGCACGTGAGCATGCAACGAAAAACGCGCAGACGTATTCCGTCACGTCCGATACATGGGAAAGGCGCGCTCTCTTTCGGAATGAGCCGTGGGCAAGGCTGTTTTTCAAAGCCCTCTTGGCGCATCGAAGCGAAGCGTATCTACTGCACGAGTTCGTCCTCATGCCAGATCATTTTCATCTGCTGATCACTCCCTCGGTCGCGTTGGAGCGTGCCATCCAACTCATCAAAGGCGGTTTCTCATATCGGGTAAAGAAGGAACTTGGATCGAATGCGGAGATTTGGCGACGTGGATTTGCAGATCATCGGATTCGCGATGCGGAGGATTACGACAAACACCGGCACTATATCCATCTGAATCTCTTGAAGAAACATCTTTGCGAAAAGGAGGCTGCGTACCGCTACTCGGCAGCATTTCCAGGTTGGAGGTTGGACCCCGTCCCTCAGGGGCTAAAGCCCGCGGAGTTTTGGGCGCTTAGTAACGGCACGGCTGAAGCCGTGCCCTTTCAAAGCGAAACCACGAGGCGACGCGGCTAACAGTCGGTGGTGAAGGTCCAGTTTTGAAATGGCACGAGTTTACTCGTGCCGAGGTTAAGGAAGAAAAAGGCGGCCTTGACGGCGTGGAGCTTTAACTCGTTGTTTACTCATCCAGCCGCTGTTTTGAAAGGGCACGAGTTTACTCGTGCCAGAAAGCGTCGCGAAAGAACGCGGCTTTAGCCGCTGGGGGATGGTTTTCCAGGAACTTGAGTTCTATCACGACTATTGCCGCCCAAACCCACGCATGCGGACCTGATGCGTTGCGCACAAGAAAACCGGCGGCTCTCAGCTCGTCTCTCCGTCGACGCCAAACAGCCCGGGTTGTTCCTCGCCCGGCCGTGCTACCTCTGCCCGTTTCCGCCCGGCGGCGCCGATCAAACTCACCACCTCAAGAGTCTGTATCGCCTGTCGCGGCACGTAAATCCGTTGCGTATTCGAGCGCGTATCGGGCGGAGTCAGCAGCAGCCCGGCACCTTCAACCAGGGAACGGTCGTTGGCCGCCAGCCCCTCCAACTCGTCGCCATCGCCCAGAGTCAGGCGCAGCCAGAGCCCAGCAGTGCGCGGCCGTAGCGAAAATCGCTTGCGTAGCAGCCGCTCAGGGTTTGCCTGGTCCGCGGACCCGGCAGGGAAGTCCCGCACATAGCAGATCCACTTCACCTGCTCCCACCCCATCCGGACCACCTTGCCGGTCAGGTCAAGAAACTCCAGATCCGCCTTCTGCTGCCCGAACTCCGCACCCGCGTAGCCCGCGCACCAATCACGCGAGAACTTTCGCACAATGACGGGTTTGCGCGCCGAAGCCATCGCTCTGAATTGTCGCACGGTCAAGCCCGCAGCGACCGCCGCATCTATTGCTCTTTCTGGCTCCCCGTTCCCAAACACGAGCTCGTCTGCGCATCTCGGGAAACCAGTGTGGAATCTCTCAGGGTTTCCATAGCGTCCAATAGTGGTGATCTGCGCATCAAAACTGGTCATTCTGCTCAACTTGTGTTAATGTTTTGCTTTGCCAACTTCCATAATTCGCTCTTAAGGGTAACAACATCAGGCACTTGGCTGAGATGAGGATGGCAGACACAGGATAGCCCATGGCCGACTACATCTACCTTCTTGAAAACCGGCTTTCCGCTGACCAACGCCACGCGCTCACGCAGTTGCGCAACGTGGCGCGCGATGCCGGCACGATCCTATTCCTCACCGGAGACGCCGTCCGCGACCTTACCAGTGGCCACGCGGTCCGCGAACTGGAAGTAGCAGTTCATGGAAATGCTCTTAAGTTAAAGAAACCATTGGAAAAACTTGGCGGCAAGCTCTGGGGCGAAGATGAGCCCTCGCGCAGTCTCTACCTGTGTTTTCCTGGCACCGTCCGGGTTGATGTCGTCAGCACTCATCGCGTGGAGTACCCCAAACCAGGCAAGCCGGTCTTTCATCATGCCTCCATCCAGGAAGACCTACGCCGCCGTGACTTTACGGTCAACTCCATGGCTATTTCCCTCAATGAAGGCTCCTTCGGCCTTTTGATGGACCCCCTCAACGGAGCCGCCGACATCGAAGCTCGAACTCTCCGTCTGGTTTCCAATTACGGGTTCCTCGAAGAACCCTCGCTGATGATTCGCGCCACTCGGTATCGCGCGCGCCTCGGATGGGACATGGATCCCAGAACCCAGACCCGCTACGAGAACGCCAAAAACGAGGGCGTCATTGAGCACCTATCCTCCCATGCGCGCAGTGAGGAACTGGAACAGATTGGCCACGAGGAGGATGGGCTCAAAGTGCTTCGCGCCCTCGAGGCCGAAGGCTGGATGAAGGTTCTCTTTCCAGCCTGGACGTCGGCGAAGGCCGACGAAGCCAAGCTGACGGCCCTTCACGAGCTTGCGGTCCAATTACTTGTGCAGGGCGTTCATCCCGATATGTCCGCGGCCCAGATGCACTTGCTTGCCGCCAAGCTGCCCGCGAAAGACCTCTCGGCGCTCAAGAAGGCAATGCTCCGCCCAGGCTTCGTGGAAGAGTGGAACCACCTCGATTCGCAGGCCCACGGCTTTGCCAAGGTGCTGCTCTCCAAGCAGAACGCGAAGGCCTCGGCAGGCTACAAGCTCTTCATGAGCTATGATCCAGAAGCGGTTCTCTGGCTTGGGTTTATCAGCAAGGATAAAGCCGTCCAGGAGCGCTTTAATCTCTTCCTCAAGGTCTGGCCTGAAGCGCGCCAGCGTATTCCCTACCTGCTGATGCAGGAGATGCGCATCACGCCCGAGCTCCCCGGCTATGCAGACCTGTTGCAGAACATCTTTCTGGAACTAATCGACGGGCACCTGACCACTCCGGAGGAAATGCGGGCCTACCTCGAGCCGCATTCCCCCCCCGCGCCGCCGCCTCAGGTCACCGTCAAGCGGTCGCGCGCCAAGCGTGCCGAAGCAAAAATCAAAGAGCAAGCCTTCGATGAAGACGAGGAAGGCGAAGAGGGCCTGCTGTCCGACGAAGACATCGAGCCGATCGGCGACGACGAGGAACTCGATCTGGCCGTTCTGCCCAAGGGCGCCCTCGCAGTAGACGAAGGCGACGAGGCCGAGTCCGACGAAGACGAGGAGGAGGCCGGCGAGAAACCGGCAGCCCCGGCTGGCAAGAAAAAGTCCCAGGCAGCCGCTCCAGCCAAGAAGGGGCAGGCCAAAGCGGAAACACCCGTCCGGGCCGCTAAGGCCGCACCTGAGCAACCTGCCGCAAAAGCTAAGCCCGCCGTAACCCCCGCTCCGGTAAAGGCCGCGCCGGCATCTGCAAAGCCTGCACCCGCCACGGTAAAGGCTGCACCTGCTCCGGTTAAGGCGGCTCCCGCGGCGAAGGCGAAACCGGCTGCGGCCATAGCGGAAAAGCCTGCCAAACCTGCCGCGAAGAAACCTGCACCGGCCAAGGCGAAGGCAGCCGCAAAGGCCGCTCCGAAGAAGCCCTTGAAGCCTGCGCCCAAACCCAAGCCGACGGCAAAGAAAGCCGCCAAGCCAGCCGCGAAGAAATCGGTTTCCAAAGGCGGGAAGAAGCGCTAGACGGCCAGTATTGCCTGTCTACTTGCCAGAAAACCGGCGATTGCCGTCCCCGGTTTTCTTGCTCCCTTGTTCCCTCGTGCCCTTGTTCCCTGTCTTTCTCAAATTCATCAAACGTTTGCAATCCCTTTGCCTGAGTGCATTACTCTGATCTTGGTTCCAGCGGCCAGCATCTGCTCAACCACTCAACCGGCCGCCGGAAGAGGAATGACGGTTTGAGCCAATCCGTATTCGTTTTGGAAGACGAAGCCGACATCGCGCGGCTGGTGCAACATCACCTGGAAGCGGCGGGCTTTGAGGCACGCCTGTTTCATACCCCCACCAATCTCATTCCCGACGCCGAGCGCAAACCACCCGCGCTTTTCCTGCTCGACATCATGGTTCCCGGCGGCGATGGCCTCGATGTTTGCCGCCGTCTGCGCAACCACGCCGGGCTTTCTACCGTTCCCATCATCTTTCTCACTGCGCGCGCCGGCGAAAACGATCGCGTTCTCGGCCTGGAAATGGGCGCCGACGACTACATCACCAAGCCTTTTTCCACGCGTGAGCTGGTAGCCCGCGTCAAAGCTGTTTTGCGCCGCTTCGAGCGGCCCACTTCGCCCTCCATCATCAGTTTTGAAGAGATCATCATCGACGCCAGCGCCATGCAGTTGAAGGTCCGCGGAGAGCTCACTACCACCACTGCCACCGAATTCCGCTTGCTCGATTACCTTGCGCGCCATCCCGGCCGCGTCTTCAGCCGTGACCACCTCCTCGATGCGGTCTGGGGCGATGCCCGCTTCGTCACGCCACGTTCCGTCGATGTCTATGTGCGCCGCATCCGTGAGAAAATCGAGATCGACCCGGAGAATCCGCGTTACCTTAAAACCGTGCGCGGTGCCGGTTATCGCTTCGAACTGCCCAAGAGCGAGTAACCCAAGCCTCTAGCTTCTAGCTTCCCGCCAGCGAGTGCAGGAATTGAGCGCCTTAGGTTTGTTGGGCCGGCCTCACAAGGCGAGAAGCAAGCTAGGAGCTAGAAGCTAGAAGCTGTCTTTCATGACTTCCAACGTCTTCACCAAGCTCCTCGGAGTGTTTCTCCTTCTACTCGCCGTCCAGTTGCTGGTGGTGGAATTCGTCTTTCACCGCATTGGGGAGCGCATGCCGGAGGACGCCCTGAGTTTGCTCGGCCGCGATGCACTATGGTCCGCGCTCATCGCGCTCGTGATCGCTTTACCTCTGGCAGCCTGGGTCTCCGGCCGCATCGCGGCCCGTCTTCGCCGCGTCGTCACCTTCGCTCGCCGCATCGCCGACGGCGATCTGGCAGCCCGCATTGAAACCCAGGGCCCCGGCGACACGCACGGATTCGCCGAGCTCGCTGCCGTCGAAACCGCCTTGAATCAAACCGCCGAGCGCCTTGGCCGGGACTTTGCCGAGCTCGAAAGTGGCCGCGCCGAGCTGGCCGTCATGCTCGACTCCATGCAGGAGGGCGTCGTCGCCATCACCTCCACTGGTTTCGTGCGCTGGTCAAATGCTGTAATGCAACGCATCGCCGGATCGCAGCTCATTCCCGGCCGTCCTCTGGTCCATTCCGTTCGCGACCCCGAGTTGCTGGCGTGTGTGCGCGGAGCCCTCGAGCGGCACGAACTCTGCGTAGGCCGCGCCAGCCTGCTCGCTCCCGGCCGCGTCTTCGAAGTCAATGCCGCGCCGCTGCCTGCGGGTGGCGCGCTGGTTGTTCTCCACGACGTCACCAGCATCGAGACCGCGCAAAAATCCCGCCGCGAATTCGTCGCCAACGTCAGCCACGAACTGCGCACGCCGCTCACTTCCATCCAGGGCTACGTAGAGACGCTCATTGAAGATCCCAACCCCAGCCCGGAGATGACCCTGGAATTCCTCGGCGTCATTCTCAAAAACGCCAGCCGCATGAACCGTCTCACCGAGGATTTGCTCGCCTTAGCCAGCGTCGAAAGCCCCGACTACAAGGTCAAGCTGCAGCCCGTCCGCGCCAGTGTCCTGCTCCGCGATGCCATCGATTCCATCGGCGGCAAATTCGTCGACTCGGGCATCAAGATTCAGTCCACCACCGCGCCCGACGCTCTGGTAATGGCCGACCCAGACGCCATGCATCAGGTCTTCGGCAACCTTCTTGAAAACGGCCTCAAGTACGCCAAGACCGGCAAGCGCATTCGTGTTTCCGCGCGCCTGCTTACCTCTGAAGTGCAGTTCACCATTCAGGACTTCGGCCCCGGCATCGCCTCCGAGCACCTGGAGCGCATCTTCGAGCGCTTCTACCGCGTCGATAAAGCGCGCTCGCGCGAATCCGGAGGCACCGGCCTCGGCCTCGCCATCGTCAAGCACATTGTGCTGGCTCATGGCGGCCGCATCTGGGCTGAAAGCGAGCTGGGCAAAGGCGCCAGCTTCCACTTCACGCTGCCGTTCGCGCCAGCCGCGCAAACCGCCCCGCAGCCCGCGCAGCAAACGCCCGCCGCAACCGGCGTCTGAGCGAGCCCTGTCCTGTTTGAGCAGCGAATTCTGTCGCAGCCTTGGCGCGGCCAGAAGTTCAAAGCTGGCGGCTAAGATCTGGCGCCGTTCTCGGAAACGCCTTTCCCAGCGCCGCCAACTGCTCCATGAACGCATCGGTGATCGTGCCCTCGATCGTCACCGGCACATCCCACGTCACCGCTCCGCCAAAGTCACGAATCTTCTTGGTGAACTCAACGACCTGATCCGCAGTGAACCGCGGCGCGCCCATCCCCCACGTCTCGCCCAGAAAACTCAGCATGTGCAGTTGTGTTCCGTCGATGCGCCCCTCGCCGCTCCGCCGCACCGTCACCTGATCCGGTTTGTCGATCTCGCCTGCAGTGAAATCTTCGTCCGGGCTCACGGAAATCAGCCGGTAGATCACCCCCGGGTTGAATGCCACCGCCGAATTCGGATTGCCTGCGCGTGCCGCAGCCGCGAAGCTTGCAAAATTCGGCGCCTCTGCCGAGCGGTACATTGAGTTGGGATAGTAACAGCCGTCAAACCACCATCCCACCACCTTCGTCCCCCACGCTCTGGACCATTCCGCGATCACCTGTTCCCACTTGCGTTGGAAGTTCTTGTTCGCATAAGGCCCATTCACCCATTCCAGCGCCTCGCGCGCTACGCGATCTCCTCCCGGTGCGCCCGACGGCAGATACACCATCAGCTTGATGTCCCGCTTATGCAGCGGTTCGTAGAAATCAGCGACCAGATCGCGCCGGGAGCACTTGCTCGGCGCTATGCCCGCAATTTTGTCGTACACCGCATTCGGCGCCAGGTAGTATCCCGAGTTCTGCCCGATGCTGAGCTGGTAATGTCCCGCGCCCACCTGTTCCAGCCGCTTTGCCATTCCCTCGACATCGAATTCGTCCACCATCTTGTTCCACTGGTCGACCGTCATGTCCAGCTTGTTCACGCGCGCCTGCCAGTCGGCCAGATAATGCGTCATCACGCCCCACGCGTAACGCGGATTCTGCATCCACGCCGCGTGTCCTGCGCCCACATTGGGCTGCTGGGCCGCTCCCGCGGGGCTCTGCTCCCGAGCCCGGGCCGCGGTCAGCCCGCGCGCCGGCAGTCCAGCCGCAAGCGCAACTCCCGCGGCGCCCGCGATCCAATCCCTCCGCGACATGCTTACCGTGTGCATTGAGTTGTCCTCCGCATCACTCCGCGCAAGTTCCGGCAACGATTCCGTACGCCGCACCAGTGTAGACCCGGGCTCTTGCCGTCGGTCCGGTTCCCCAAAACCCTCCCCGAAACCATTGTTCTATTCAACTGCCCTTAACAATCGCAGTAGACAATGATCTGCGGCAGACAAACTGCACGGAGTAAATTGTGAAAAAGACGCTACTTGCTGTTCTATTTTTCGTCGTGGCGCTGAGCATGGCTCAGGCCCAGAAGATCACCGGGGCAGGCGCGACCTTTCCCGGTCCCATCTATTCCAAATGGTTCACTGAATACAGCGCCGCGCATTCCGGCGTACAGATCAACTATCAGCAGATCGGGTCCGGCGGCGGTATCCAGCAGGTGACAAACGGCATCGTGGATTTTGGCGCCTCTGATATGCCCATGGCTGACCAGGCGCTGGCCGCCTCGAAGGTCAAGCTGGTCCACATTCCAACCGTGTTGGGCGCGGTCGTGCCCATCTTCAACGTGCCCGGCGTCTCCGATCTTCGTTTCAGCCCTGACGTGCTGGCCGACATCTATCTCGCCAAAATCACTACCTGGAATGACCCCCGCATCGCCAAGGATAACCCCGGCGTCCATCTGCCCGGCGACAGAATCATCATCGTGCATCGTTCGGATGGCAGCGGAACAACATTCATCTTCACCGACTATCTCAGCAAAGTGAGCAACGAATGGAAGAGCGGCCCGGGCTCGGGCACCGCGGTTAACTGGCCCACCGGCGTCGGCGGAAGCCACAATGAAGGCGTGGCCTCGCAAGTTCGTCAGTTCCCGGGCGCTATCGGCTACGTTGAGCTCATTTACGCCTTGCAAAATCACATCAACTTCGGGGCCATCCGGAACAAGGCCGGAAACTGGGTGAAGGGCTCGATCGAAGGCGTTACCGATGCAGCAGCCACGGCCACTATGCCTGCCGATTATCGAGTCTCCATCACCGACGCGCCTGGTCCCAACGCCTATCCCATCTCCAGCTTCACCTATCTGCTGATTCCCACGCATCCTGCCGACATGGCCAAGGAAAAAGTCATCAAGGACATGCTGAGTTGGATTATCACGTCTGGTGAAAGCGAAGCTTCGAGCCTCTCGTATGCACCGCTCCCCAAGGTCCTGGCCGACAAGGTGATCAAAACCGTCTACTCCCTGCCGTAACCCTTCACGAGGGGTCCGGCGCCCGCCGGACTCCTCATTCCCCTGTTACAACTGCGCGGCCTCCCCTGCCAGGCTCTTCTTGTGGCGCTTGAGCTCCTGCGCACGGCAATCTCATTTCAAGATGCGGGAAGATTATGTTTTGAAAGGGCACGGCTTCAGCCGTGCCGAAGCAGTCTAGAGAGAAAGATTCGGGCTTCAGCCCCGGAGGGATGGTCTTAGAAAGCGGCGAAATACATCCCCCAGGGGCTAAAGCCCCGTTGATTTTACGGATTCGTGTGGCACGGCTAAAGCCGTGCCCTTTCAAAGCCTCCGCAGTTCATGATTCCAATCGCAAATGTAATTGCGCTGCGCTCCTGCCCCTTGCAGCAAATAGCCGACGCGCGGCCATAAAGCGATACACTCGCATGGCCATCGTGTTAGGATGATTCCCGTTCCTAAAGATATTCGATGATGCCGGTTCCTCAGATTACAACCCTCAACGACCTTTTCATTCGCGTTGCCTCGGCCGCAAATCCGCGCGCAGTTCTTTGGCAGGACGAGTTTAATGATTGGCACCCGCTGTCTTCCGATCAGATCTACCAACGGGTACGCGCTCTGGCCACGGCTTTTCTCCGGTTCGGCGCAAAAAAAGGCGACCGCATCGCTCTTATCAGCGAGAATCGCTGGGAGTGGGTGGTCTCCGATTTTGCCACGCTGGCCATTGGCGCGGCCGACGTGCCGATCTATCCCACGCTCACCGGCGAGCAGATCGCCGAGCAGATTCGCGACGCCGGCTGCCGCATCGCTGTCGTCTCCACGCGCATGCAATTCGACAAGCTTCTCTCCGTGCGCGACCAGACCCATCTTGAACGCATCGTCATGATGGATGCTCCGGCTCCCGAGGGCGCCATTGCCCTCGGCGAGCTGCTCGGCAATGCCGATACTCTCGGCCCGGAGCGCGATCCTGTCTTCGATGCCCTCGCGCACTCCGTCGCACCACAAGATCTGGCCACGCTCATCTACACCTCCGGCACCACAGGCGAGCCCAAAGGCGTCGCCCTTACCCACGGCAACATCGCCGCCAATCAGAATTTCGCGCCGGCCGACTTCTACTTCGACTCGACCGACGCCTGCATCTCCTTCCTGCCGCTCTCTCACGTCACCGCCCGCGCTCTCGACTACGTGATGTACAACTACGGCGCCCAGGTGGCTTACTGTTCGCAATTCGACAAGCTGCCGCAGGCCATGCGCGATATCCGGCCCACGATCATCGTCGGCGTGCCGCGCGTCTTCGAGAAAATCCACCAGGAAGTGGAGCGCCGTGCGGCGCAATCGCCCATCAAGAAGCGCCTTCTCGCATGGGCCGTGCATCTCGGTTCGCGCTTTGTCGATATTGTCTACGACGGCCGCCGGCCCGACTCGCTGCTTTGGAAGCTGGCCAACAAGCTGGTCTACTCCAAGGTGCGCGAAGCCTTCGGCGGTCGCGTGCGCATCTTTGTCTCCGGCGGTGCGCCGCTCGGTATCGACACTCAGCGCTGGTTCGCCGCCGCGGGCATCGCCCTCTGGGAGGGTTACGGCCTCACAGAGACCTCACCCGTCATTGCCCTCAACACGCCCATTCAGCACCGCTTGGGCGCGGCCGGCATGCCCTTGGGGAACGTCGAACTCAAACTCGCCGAAGACGGCGAACTGCTGGTCCGTGGCCCATCGGTCTTTAGCGGTTACTGGCACAAGCCGTCCGCCACAGCCGAATGCTTCGACAGCCATGGATGGTTCCACACCGGCGACATCGGCCACTTCGACGCCGACGGGTTCCTCTATATCACCGATCGCAAAAAGGAGCTGCTGAAAACCTCCGGCGGCAAGATGGTCGCACCGCAGCCCATCGAGAACAAGCTGAAAAACAACTTGCTCATCGCCAACGCCGCGCTGGTCGGCGATCGCCACAAGTTCATCTGTGCGCTCATCGCGCCGAACTTCGCCGCTCTGGAAGAATGGGCGCAGCAGCACGGCGTCCGCGTCGATTCGCGCGCCTCCCTCGTGGCCGATCCGCGCATTATTGAAGTCTATGGCGAGGTCATCCGTGAAATCAACGGAACTCTGGCCAACTTTGAGACCATCAAGCGCTTCCGCATCGTGGCCGAGGAATGGACCCAGGATTCCGGCGAGCTCACGCCCTCGATGAAGATCAAGCGCCGCGTTCTCACTGCACGATATGCGGCGGCGATCGCCGAACTTTACGCCGACGAAGCAACCGCCCGCGGTGGACCGGCGAGCTGACTCCCCCGAAACCGTTGCCTTCCACCGCGCGGCCGTGCCACATTCTCTGCACTGCGCGGAAAAAGGGCGCGCCCCACATTCCTACTGCCAGTAGAGATCCGAAGATGATCACGGCGTCGATGCTCAGCCGGCCTTCGCGCGTCCAGTACGCGTCGGGCGACATGCTCAGCCAAAGCGCAAACTCGTCCAGTGTCAGCGCCGCGCCCACGCCGTAACTCACCGCCATCAGCCGCCCGCAAAAGATCGACTCCGGTGAATTCGACATCCCCAGCTCAAGCAGCCATCCGTAACCCACGAACAGCAGGATCAGGATGCCCCACACCAGGTGATGAATATGCATACCGTGCACAGTCACCCACTGCATGCGCCCCTCGTGGCTTGCGATCCGGTGCACCAGAATGCGCACGCCCGCGAATGTAATCAGGAACGAAACCGAAGCAATGAACATGCGCTGCCGCGGCCGGTCAGGAATGGTGGCGCGAATCAGGTATCCCAGCCGCGTCAGCTGCAACAACACAAGCAGCACTATTACGACCAGGCCGATGAACGCAAGCAGAAACGGGGCCCCGTTTGCAGGCATACCCTATTGAAGCACGGAACGAGGGAGCAAGGGACTAGATGTGAAGTTTCAACACGTTGTTTACACTTCCATCCGTTGTCTTGAAAAGGCACGGCGTCAGCCGTGCCATGAAGGTCAAATAAACAGCGGGGCTTTAGCCCCTGAGGGAAGTTCTTGGATCAGCTTCGAGCATTTATGCAACCAGTTCTAGAGAAGTGTGAGTGTGCCGCACAGATGCGCCCACACCCACGCTCACACTCACACTCACACTCGTACTGACCCCTGTAACCTCAATCACAATTCCATTGACAGGGCCGCGATACACTTATTAGGGCGTTAAGGCCGGTGATTTCCCCGCCTCCGGAACCCATAACATGCGCCCATTGAACTCCAGGCTCCATGAGCCGATGAATTACCACTAGGAGATTGCACAATGCGAGTTGCTTTATTGACCGGCGGCGGCGATTGCCCCGGATTGAATGCGGTTATTTATGCGGTAGTCCGGAAAGGCATCAACCACTACGGTGACGAATTTATCGGATTTTTGAATGGTTGGCGCGGCGTTCTCGATAACAATTTCATCCCGCTCACGCTCGAGAACACCGACGGCATTCAGCTGAAGGGCGGCACCATCCTGCACTCCTCGCGCACCAACGTGAAGAAGATTCCCGGCGGCATCGAGAAGGCGCAGGAGGTCCTCAAGGCCAACAAGATCGACGCTCTCATCGCGCTCGGCGGCGACGACACGCAATCCGTCACGCTGTATTTGGCCGAACACGGCGTCAAAGCCGTGGGCGTTCCCAAGACCATCGACAACGACATCAGCGGCACCGACGCCACGTTCGGCTACGACACGGCCGTTTCCATCGCCACCGAGGCCGTCGATCGCATCCACACCACTGCCGACTCGCACAATCGCGTGGTCGTAATTGAAGTCATGGGCCGCGATGCCGGCTGGATCGCCTACGCCTCGGGTACCGCCGGCGGCGCGCACGTGGTTCTGGTTCCTGAGAAAGACATCGATATCGATCACGTCTGCGCTCTGCTCAAATACAACTACGACCACGGCAAGCATTACGGCGTGGTGGTGGTTGCCGAGGGCTGCCATCTTCCCGAAGTCGGCCAGGTGATCGGGTCGAATCAAGTAGATTCATTTGGCCACGCGCGGCTCTCGGGCATCGGCGAAGCCCTCGCAGAACTGATCGAAAAGAAGACGGGCTATGAAACCCGCTCCGTCAACCTGGGCCACACCCAACGCGGCGGCGTTCCCACGGCCTACGACCGCGTGCTCGGCCAGCGCTACGGCCTGCACGCCATAGACATGGTGCACGACGAGAAGTGGGGCCGCATCGCCGTCCTGCGCGGCTTGGATATCACCGACATTCCCATCAAGGAAGCTATCGCCACCAACCGCCGCCTCGACCAGCGCTTCTTCGATGTGATCGCCGACCTCGAGGCCAAGGTGTAGCTGCGGAAGCCAAGGTGTAGCGGTAATCCTTTGGTTGAAAGTTTAACGACGGTCATCCTGAGCGAGTCCCGGCATGCCGGGACGAGTCCAAGGACCTGCATTTACCTCGTTGCTTGTTGCCCCATCCTTTCCGCGGCCTCATCGCGGAAAGGGTGGGATAGCACGAATCCAGCCATCCTTCCCTCATCCTGTAAAGTCTCCTTGTGCAGTACCGCCTCTACGCGTCGACCGATTTTCCCGCCCTCTACAGGGTCGAAGAACTCTGCTTCGCGCCGGTTTTCCGTTTCAGCCGCGTCTACATGCGCCAGTTGATTGAAAGCCCGAATTCGGCAACCTGGATTGCGGAGGAAGGCCCGGAACCGAAGTTCGAGCTGATCGGATTTTCCATCGTCGAATGGCCGGCCGAGCCAAACGTGTCAGCCGCCTACATCCAGACGATTGAAGTGCATCCCGCGTTCCGCGGCCGCGGCATCGGTGCTGAACTGCTCGTCCGCGCGGAAGAATCCGCCGGCTCGGCTGGCGCGCACAGCATCGCGTTGCATGTCGATGTCGAGAACGCCGCGGCTATCTGTCTCTACGAAAGCCGTGGCTACACACGCCAGGGAAGGGAAGAGCACTACTACGCGCGTCATCGCGCCGCTCTCATTTACGCAAAATCGCTTTCAGGTCAAACAGTGTCGGGACCAGCGATCAATCGCTGACTACGAGTCACGAACCACGAATCCCGAACCACGAGTCACGAGCCACGAATCACGTTCACTTCGCCGCTGCATCAGTACTCGTAATGAACGCCGCGACGCGATCGTGCAGTTGCTTCACGCACTCATCGCGCACGTAAACCATGTGCCCTGATTCGTACCAGTCGTACTCGATATTCTTCGCCAGCGATTGCGGAATCGGCAGGTGCTTGTCTTCATATTGTGCGGCAAAGAACGGCGTTGCCAGGTCGTAGTAGCCGCCGTTCACCATGACCTTCAGCCGCGGATTAGTCTTCATCGCCTCCGCAAGATCCGGAGCCACGTTTACGCTCACCGTGTTGCCATCGTGCTTGAAGTCCCAATGCTCCTCGCCGTAGACCTCCGGCACATAGGTCTGCCCGTCGCCGTATTTCAGATCGCGGCGCACGTAGTCGTTGAACAGGGACACATAGGCCGAAGAAATCGCCGAGCTCTGCGGATCGTACTCCGCATTTTCGCTCAGCGGATCGAGGTTCGGCCCGGAGAAGCGCGTATCCAGGCGCCCCGTCGTCATGTCGGAATCGTCCTGCAGCGTCTTCTCGAACTCGGGCCCGCTCACGCGCAGATTGGCCTTGAGCAGGTAGGGTACCGGCAGCCCCGTGTACTCGCGCAGTTTCTCCGCCACCTGTTGCTTCTCGTCGCTTCCCAGATCCGTGCCCAGCGCCAGCGCATGCGCATAGGGCCCCATCGTAAATTGCTCTACCTCATTCAGGAAGGGCTCCAGCGCGGCAGGTTGCGTGGGAAGTTTCTTGTGATAGAAGGCAGTAGCCGCGTAGGTCGGCAGTCCCAGCACGTAAGGCAGGTCCACGCCCGGATTCACGCCCGGAACATCGATGTCGGTGGTGAAGTTGAAGATCTGCGAAAGCAGGATCACCCCGTTCAGGTCGGTGTTGTACTTATTTTCCAGCAGATCGGCCAGTACCGCGGACCGCGTGGTTCCGTAGCTTTCGCCAAAGATAAACTTGGGCGAGTTCCACCGCGCATACTTGGTCATGAACCGCTCAATGAAGCGCGCAAACGCGCCGGCGTCGCCGTCGATCCCCCAGAAAGTCTTCTCTGCGTCCTTGCCCATCAACCGCCCGAACCCCGTTCCGGGCATGTCGATAAACACCAGGTCGCTCACATCCAGCAGACTGTTGGGATTATCTACCATGGTGTAGGGCGCGGCCGGCAGGTGCGTATCGCCCGCCGTCATCACGTGCTTCGGTCCCAGCGATCCCATGTGCAGCCACACCGTGGAGCTGCCGGGTCCGCCGTTATAAAAAAACGTGATCGGCCGGTCCTCGGCCTTGGCGCCCGTCTTGAAGTACGCCACGTAGAACATCCGCGCCACCGGCGGCGCATCCTTCGCCTTGTCGGGCGCGTCCAGCAACAGTTGGCTTCCCGCCTGTGGTTTTCCGTCCGGCCCCAGTTGCGCGTCCTGTTCGTCGGTCGAGCCCACCGTGATGGTCCCGGCGATGGCGGTGTATGCAATGTGCTGCCCGCCCACATCGATCGCGCCTTGCGTGGTCGAGTCGGGCGGCAACGCCGGCTCGGTGGCTTTTTCCGTCGATGCGGCCTTCGCCGTTGACTTATCATCCTGCGCAATGACTGATCCGACAAAAAGCAGCGATGCCGCCGTCAAAACGGCAAATCGCCGATACAAAAGATTCATTCTTTATTCTCCGTGAAGGGAATTGAGCGAAAAACTAGTATAAAGTGCGGGGCTGGGGGCGGGTTTCGATGCCGATACGCGCCCCTGTAACTCGGTGATTGACCGCTGACAACCGACCACTGACCACGGATCACTTTTTATCGAACGGCTGCTTTTCCGTAATCCTCGGCCGCTCCTCGGCCTGCAGCTGCTTCGAAACCTGCTCCACTTCGCCGAAGACACGCAGCAGATTTCCGCCCAGAATCTTGCGGCAATCCTCGGGCGAGTAGCCGCGCGCCATCAGCGCTGCCGTAATCTTGGGCAAATCGGCGGGGGAGTCAATTCCTTGGGGCAATTGCCCCTGAATGCCATCGAAATCCGAACCTAATCCCACGTGATCCACACCCGCCACCTTGGCAATGTGGTCGATGTGGTCGATCAGCACGGAAAGCGGCGGCCGCGGAATCCGGTCGGCGTACGACCGTTGCAGCTTGTCGATCTCATCCTGCAGCCCAGCGCGCCCCTCCGGTGTCTGATCGCGTCCCTCGGCCTTGGCCTTCGCCTTCAATTCGGCAACCGCCTTGTCCACTTCGGGCTGCATGGCCTTCTGCGCGTTGCGGTAATCCTGCGAAATAAACGCGGAGTAGAAATTCACCATCACCACTCCGCCCTTCGAATTCGGGCCGCCGTAGAGTGCGATTGCGCGCAGCATGTCGTCGGTCATGTTGCGGGGCGCATCGCACAGTGCTCGCGCCGAGGAGTGCGAGGCAATGACCGGCGCCCGGGAAATATTGAGAGTCCGATAGAACGTCTTGTCGGAGACGTGCGAGATGTCCACCATCATGCCCAGGCGATTCATCTCGTAAACCACGTCTTTGCCGAACTCGCTCAGTCCCTGCTCGGTGTGCGGTACGCTCGCATCGTCGGCATCGCCCGAGCTGTCGGCCCAACCGTTGGAATTGCTCCACGTCAGCGTCATGTAGCGCACACCAAGTGCGTAGAACTGGCGCAGCAGCGCCAGCGAGTCTTCGATGGAGTGGCCGCCTTCGATGCCCATGAGCGCCGCGAGCTTGTGATCGCGGTGCGCCTGCTCAATCCCCTCGGCCGACGTCACGAACTCCATCTGGTCGGAGTGCTTTGCCACCTGCTGCTTCACGGCATCGATCAGCACCAGCGTGCGCCGCGCTTCGTGGTCCTTGTGCACGTTCGGGTCGACCCAGATGGAGAAAAACTCCGCGCCCAGATTTCCCCGGCGCGCTGTCTCGAGATTGAAGTTGCCGCCCTTCAGCGGATCGCCGAGGTCGAAGTGCTCGTCCACGAATCGTTGCGGCGTGTCCACGTGCGTATCGATCACGATCGCGGAGCGGTGAACTTCCTGAGGCGTGGGCGATTTTGATTTGGTCATGGAAGCAGTTGGGTGGACGGCACTCTGGTTCGAACTCTGGCTTAGGGCCAGAGTTGAAACGGCTGCGATGAGTAAGGATATAGACGCATGCGCGCGCATAGGCTTGCGATGAGTGTATACCAGCGAGCAATCGTCGGGACGTGGAGCCGGTCGCCGAACTGGGCAGTCGTATGAAGCAGGGAACCTGGAGAAAACTGCT
>Ga0181518_10002665_pt1 | contig 16996 bp, 14 predicted proteins | sample PEATcosm2014_Bin_28_FD_119751 | JGI IMG/M metagenome (GOLD analysis project Ga0181518, IMG submission 119751) | Peatland microbial communities from MTU Mesocosm Facility, Houghton, MI, USA - PEATcosm2014_Bin01_60_metaG | ecosystem: Environmental > Terrestrial > Soil > Wetlands > Peat | place... | reverse complement strand
GTCCGCCATACAGCGGGCCTAGATCATCGAAGTTCCTACTTAAATCATCGGGTGGCCGATACGCACGGCGATAAGTCCGCGAAGCCCGGCCACCCGCAACGCACCCTCATCTTTTTCACCCACTCCTCTCGGCCGTATTGCGCGTATGCGCTGCGCTATCATATGCGGTGGATTTTAGGCCCGGACGCGCTTTGCCGTCCGCTGGAACGCGAGGAGACCATCCCATGACTACTGGCTTTACGCGGCGGCAATTCGCCCGCGCCGGCGCCGCGGCGGGCTTAACGGCCGTGCTGCCGCGAGGAGCATTCGGCTCGCCCGCTCCCAATCGCAAGGCTGTCATCCGCGCCGATGTCGAAATCGGCTTGGTGCGCCCGGAGTTTCATTCGCACTTCGCCGAGCACCTGGGTTCCTGCGTGTATGGAGGCATCTGGGTGGGCCCGAAATCGCCCATCGAAAACGTGGAGGGCTTCCGCAAGGCCGCGGTGGATTACCTGAAGGAGTTGGGCGTGCCCGTGCTGCGCTGGCCCGGCGGCTGCTACGCGGACGATTATCATTGGCGCGAAGGCATCGGTCCGGCTGCCAGGCGGCCTAAGCGGGTGAACATCCACTGGGGCAATTACGTGGAGGACAACGGCTTCGGCACCCATGAGTTTGTCCGGTTTTGCCGGCTGATCGGCGCCGAACCGTATTTCGCCGCCAACGTGGGATCCGGCTCGCCGCAGGAGATGCGCAATTGGATCGAGTATTGCAACTTCCCCTCCGGCAGCGCGCTGGCCGATGAGCGCGCCGCCAACGGATCGCCCGAGCCATTCCGCGTCAAGTATTGGGGCGTGGGCAACGAACTGTGGGGCTGCGGCGGCAATTACCGGCCGGACGGCGCCGGCGCCGAGTTCCGCCGCTACGCCAGCTACGCGCGGACGTTCGGCGGCACCAAGCCGTACCTGATCGGCTGCGGCCCTGGCGGCAACGATGCCAAATGGACGCGCGGCTTCATGGATGCGCTGGCCGGCAGCCGCTTGCCCGACGGCTACTCGTTCCATTATTACGAAAACGGCGACCATCCTCCGCTCGAGTTCACGCCGCACGCCGCCATGGCGCAGATGAATATCTTCCGGCAAGTCGAGCGGGCGATTATCGAGCAGCGGGAGTTGCTCGATAGCTACGGGAATGGCCGCGGCATCGGGCTCTTCCTGGATGAATGGGGCGTGTGGGACCGCATTCCCAAGGCGGACCAGGATCGCAACGGCGCCCTGTGGCAGCAATCCACCATGCGCAGCGCGGTCGCGGCCGGCCTGGGCTTGAACATTTTCAATCGCCAGGCCGACAAGCTGTACATGTGCAACATCGCGCAGATGGTCAACGTGCTGCAATCGGTGCTGCTGACCGACGGGCCCGCCGGTAAGAACTGCGTGCGCACCACCACCTATTACGCCTTCATGCTGTTCAAGGCGCATCGCGGCAAGACCGCCGTGCGGGTGGACCCCGGCACCCTGACCTACGACGGGCCCAACATTCTGGACGGCGAGCCGCTGCCCGTACCCTCCATCTCCGCTTCGCGACAAGGCCCCGAGCTGGTCGTTAGCCTGGTGAACCCACGGGCCGATCAAGATATGGAAGCGGATTGCGAGTTGCGCGGCGTCCGGGCCAAACAGGGTCGCGCGCAGATCCTCCACGATTCCGATCTCAACGCGTACAACAGCTTCGATCATCCGGACCGCGTGACGATCCAACCGCATGAGGTCGCGGTGGAACCGGGCCGCCTGCGAATCGTGCTGCCGGCGATGTCGGTGGCGACGGTGACGCTCGACGTGGAGTAAGCCGCGCGCAGCGCGCTCCTTCTCTTCGATGCTATCCTGAAGTGGCGCTCCCGACGCTGGTTCGCGTGAGTCAGTTTCGCGCGGCCATTCTTAAGCACGCGGAATACAATATTTCAGAACCGTTACACTCGGCTCGAACTGCGTCGATCCGAAGTTGCGTAAGTTGGAATCGTGATGAATCCGTGGAAGGCGCTATTCGCGGCCACTCTGGTGTTTATATCGCCAGCCGCGGCGAGCGCTCAACAGACCGGCGACCAGTCAGGCGCCGCGGCAAGCGACGCCAGCCCCATCGCGCCCGAACGCTGGAACCTGTATTACCAGGCCACCGCCATTGGTGATTCGCACGGCACGTTTAACGCGCCGTACACGGGCACGCTGAGCCTTCGGGACTATTCCGAGCACGACGTTTCGCTGACGAGCACGCTGTTTTTCACCGCGCTGCTCACCACCAATACCCAGCTCACTTTCGATCCGGAGATCGCGGGAGGCAAAGGATTCAGCGGTGTGAGCGGAATCGCCAATCCGCCCAACGGCGAGCTCCCGCGGGTGGCCACCGCGACTCCCAAGCCCTACCTGGCGCGCCTCTTCATGGCCCACGATTTTGCTTTCGGCGCCGACCGGGAACAGGTGGAAAGCGACGCCAACCAGCTCGCCGGCGCACGCCCCGTCACCCGCTACTCCATCTATGCAGGCCGCTTCTCGCTCACCGACTACTTCGATAACAACGAATACACCCACGATCCGCGCCAGCAGTTCATGGCGTGGGGCGTGATGTACAACGGCGCGTGGGATTATCCGGCCGATACGCGCGGCTACACCTGGGGCTTGGTGCAGGAACTGCACACGCACAACTGGGCGTTCCGCTACGCTATCGCCGCCGAGCCGAGGGTGGCCAACGGATCGCAATTCGACCGGCGTCTGTTCCGCGACCACGGCCATACAGGCGAAGTGGAACGGCGCTATTCGCTGGGCGATCACGCCGGCACGGTGCGTTTGATGGGATTCGCAAACCGCGCCGATTCCGGCACCTACGCGACCGCGCTACGCCTGGCCACGGAGAACGGCACCACGCCGGATGTGGTGGCCACCCGCCGCCCGGGAACGCTGAAGTACGGCCTGGGAGTGAACCTGGAGCAGGAGATCGCGCACGACGTGGGCGTTTTCATGCGGCTCGGTTGGAACGACGGCAAGACCGAGAGCTTCGCTTTCACCGCCATCGACCGGCTGGCGACCGGCGGCGTGTCCGTCAAAGGCACGCGTTGGAACCGTAAGAGCGATGTGGTGGCCACCTCGCTCACCGCCAGCGGCGTTTCCGGCCTGCACGCGCTCTACCTGTCGCGCGGCGGGCTGGACTTCCTGATCGGCGATGGCCGCCTGAACTACGCCCCCGAGTACGTCTGGGAATCGTATTACAGCGCCCGCGTGGCTCCCGGCCTTTACGCGACTTTCGATCTGCAGCACGACACCAACCTGGCCTTCAATCACGACCGCGGCCCGGTCTGGATTCCCGCCGTCCGCCTGCACATGGAGTTCGGTCTCAAACCTCGCAAGGCCGAGTGACCGCAGCCCCGGCGCAGTCAGACTCGCTGGGCGATGGATTTGGCCTGCAGGAACAGCAGCAGGTAGTCCGGGCCGCCGGCCTTGGAATCCGTGCCCGACATGTTGAACCCGCCGAAGGGGTGCGCGCCCACCATGGCGCCGGTGCATTTCCGGTTGAAATACAGGTTGCCGACGTGGAAGCGCCCGGCGGCCTGGCGCAGGTGTTCGGGATCGCGAGAGAACACGGCGCCGGTGAGCCCGTACTCGGAATCGTTGGCCAGTTCGAGGGCGTGTTCGAAATCTCTCGCCTTGGACACCGTCAGCACCGGTCCGAAAATCTCCTCCTGAAAAACCCGCGCGCGGGGATCGACGTCGGCAATGATGGTGGGCGGAATGAAAAAGCCCTCGCCGGACACTGGCTGGCCTCCAACCACCACGCGGCCCTCGTGCCTGCCCACCTCGATGTAGGCCTGGATGGTTTTGCGCGCGCTCCGGCTGATCACCGGCCCCATATAGTTGGCCGGATCGTCGGCGGGCCCGACCTTGATATTGCGCGTCTTGCCGGCGAGCTTCTCCAGGAAATTGTCATACACCTTGGCGTCGACGATGGCTCGCGAGCAGGCCGAGCACTTCTGGCCCTGGTAGCCGAACGCCGATGCCAGCACGCCGTCCACGGCCTTGTCCAGGTCCGCATCGCCATCCACCACGATGGCGTCCTTGCCGCCCATTTCCGCCACCACGCGCTTGATCCAGATCTGTCCGCGCTGCGTCCTGGCCGCCAGTTCGTTGATGCGCAAGCCCACATCGCGCGAGCCGGTGAAAGAAATGAAGCGCGTGCGCGGGTGCCCCACCAGCACATCGCCCACCGCCGCGCCGCTGCCGGTGAGCAGGGTGATCGAACGCTCGGGGAACCCCGCTTCCAGCAGCACTTCGGCGAACTTGGCGCCAATCGTCGGGGTTTCGCTGGATGGCTTCAGCACCACCGCGTTGCCCGCCACCAGCGCGGCCACGGTCATCCCCGCCAGAATGGCCAGCGGAAAGTTCCACGGCGGAATCACCACACCCACGCCAAGCGGAATGTAGACCATCTCGTCGTGCTCGCCGGGCAGTTGCACCACCGGCTGCGGCCCGGCCAGGCGGCTCATTTCGCGCGCGTAGTATTCGCAGAAGTCGATCGCCTCGGAGACATCGGCTTCGGCCTCCGGCCAGGTCTTGCCGGCTTCGTAAACCAGCCAGGCGTCGAACTCGAGCTTTCGACGGCGCAAAATGCGCGCAGCCTCGAAGGTCATGCCGATGCGGCTGGCGGCCGGCACGCGGCTCCATTCCGGGAAATACTGCCAGGCGGCTTCGACGGCGCGGGCCGCCAGCACGGCGTCCGCCCGGTGGTGCACGCCCACGATTTCGCCGGGACTCGACGGATTCACCGATTCGAGTCTGTCGCCGGTCGAGATGTACTCGCCCCCGAGGCGGAGCCGATACTCGCGTCCGAACTCGGAGCGAACTTGGCGCAGGGCTTCCTCCATGGCCTGCCGGTTGGCGGGCTGGGAGAAATCGGCGTACGGTTCATTGCGGAACTCGGTCACAGTAGCGGTAGCCATGGCTATCATAGTGACAAAAGCGCGCGGGGAAATCCAATCTGCCTCAAGCCCCTGGTACAATTCCGGTGTGGCCCGTGTCCTGATCATTTCGTCCGAGGCCGCGCCGCTGGCCAAGACCGGCGGGCTGGCGGACGTGGTGGGGGCATTGCCCGGCGCTCTGCGCGAGTTCGGATGCGAGTGCGCGATGGTGATTCCCCGCTACGGATCGATCCCTCTCAAGGACCTGCGGCGGGTATACGACCATCTTCCGGTGTATCTTGGGGAGGCCGGCTTCGATATCGCCATCTACCAGGCGCCGGCCGAGTATCCACTGTACCTGGTGGAGTGCCCGCCGCTATTTGACCGGCCGGGGTTTTACGGCGAAGCGGGCGTGGACTACCCGGATAACGCCGTTCGTTTCGCCGTATTCGCGCGCGCGGCTCTGGGCGTGGCGCGCCACCTGTTTCAGCCCGATATCTTGCATTGCCACGACTGGCAGTCGGGGCTGGTGCCCGCCTATTTGCGCACCCTCTTGGCCGGCGACCCCACGTTCATGGGCGTGAAAACGCTGTTCACCATTCACAACCTGGGCTACCAGGGGCTTTTCCCAGCTACCGCGCTCGCTCAGGCGGCCTTGGATGCAACCATCTTCAACCCCGGCGGCCTCGAATTCTTCGGTAAGGTCAGTTACATCAAGAGCGGCATTTCGTTCGCCGACGCGCTTTCCACCGTCAGCCCCACTTACGCGCGCGAGATCCAGACGCTGGAGTACGGTTGCGGCCTGGATGACGCCTTGCGCGCGCGCGCCGCGGTGCTGACCGGGATCCTCAACGGTGCGGATTACGGGGTCTGGAGCCCGCAGAGCGATCCGCTGATTCCCGCGCCGTATTCGGCGCAGGACTTGAGCGGCAAGCGCGCGGCCAAGGTACGGCTCCTGGCGGAATTCGGCTTGCCGGCGGAAGCCATGGAGCGGCCGTTGCTGGGCATGGTTTCCCGTTTCACCGAGCAAAAGGGCACCGGCCTGCTCACCGAAGTGGCCGGCGAAATCGTCGCCGAAGATGTGTACCTGGTGGCGCTCGGCACCGGCGATCCGGAGCACGAGGAGGCCTTCCGCGCGATGGCCGAACGGTTCCCCGGGCGCGTCGCGGTGCGGATCGGCTTCGACGACCGGCTGTCCCACCTGATCGAGGCCGGCGCCGACATGTTTCTCATGCCCAGCCGCTACGAGCCCTGTGGCCTGAGCCAGATCTACAGCCTGCGCTATGGCACCGTGCCGGTGGTTCGCGCAACCGGCGGCCTGGATGATACCATCGATGAGAGCACCGGATTCAGGTTCCAGGAGTATTCCGGAGCGGCTTTGCTGGGCGCCGTGCGCGCCGCCGTACAGGCCTTTTCCAACCGGGACGAGTGGCGCGCCATGATGCTCCGCGGGATGCACAAGGACTTCTCCTGGAAGGCTTCCGCGCAAGAGTATGCGGCATTATACGGGCGATTGTCGGGACGCGCGTGAATCCTTTTTTCCGGCGCCGATTCTAATATTACAGGAGATAAGATGGCAGGTCAGAACACCTTAACCTTTACCGATTCTTCGTTTGACCAGGACGTCCTCCGGGCGGAAGTTCCGGTTTTGGTGGACTTTTGGGCTGAGTGGTGCGGCCCTTGCAAGCAGATGGCACCCACCATCGACGTGGTGGCCAGCGAGTATGCCGGCAAAGTCAAGATCGGCAAGCTGGATGTGGACTCCAACGACAAGACAGCCATGCGCTACAACATCCGCGGCATTCCCACCTTGCTGTTGTTCAAGGGCGGCCAGGTGGTGGAGCAGCGGGTCGGCGCCATCGGCAAGTCCGAAGTCCAGAAGATGCTCGACTCGCACGTTTGAGCGAGCCGCGCATTTGACCGACCTGCGATATCCGATCGGGCCCTTTGAAGATGCCCCGCCCGTCAACGAGGAAGGGCGGCGCCAGCTTCTGCGACAACTGGCCGGCGCTCCGGCCCTGCTGCGCGCCGCGGTAGCCGGCTTATCCGGCGCTCAGCTCGATACGCCATACCGGCCGGGAGGCTGGACCAGCCGGCAGGTGGTGCATCATCTGGCGGACGCGCAGATGAACTGGTATGTCCGCACCAGGCTGGCGCTGACCGAGTTCGAGCCCATAGTCAAACCCTTTGACGAGGTTCTTTGGGCCGAGCTCGCCGATGCGCGCAGCGGGCCGGTCGAGCCCTCGCTGCTGCTGTGCGACGCCACTTGCGCGCGATGGGTCGCTCTGTTCGAATCCCTGTCGAGAGCGGAGTGGACGCGCCGCCTGCTGCATCCGGAACGCGGCACTTTTGTATTGAACCGGGTGCTGGCGATGCATGTCTGGCACGCTCAGCATCACACCGCGCAGATCGCCGCACTGCGCCAGCGAATGGGTTGGATATAGCGCGGACTTCCGGATTCGGGGGAACGAACACTTGGCAGGCGAAAGCGCCTGCCCCACTTGCCAAGCCGACCAGCAGAGCGCCACACGCTATCCATCACATGCATGTGCATGCATGTAATAATAAAAGGATGCGAACCACCATTGAGATGAAGCCGCAACATCGTGCGCGCATCCTCGAGCTGGCCGCCAGCAGAGGCGAGAAGGGGTTCTCGAATGTGGTGGCGGAAGCGCTGGAACTCTACCTCGAAGCTCGAAATAGCCGGGCGGATGCGATCCGGAGCGCTCTCGCGCTAAAGGGATCCCTGGGAGAGACGGAAGCTGCCGGTCTGTCGGCTCGAACCGGGAGCATTCGGGCGAACTGGCGATGACCATCGCCGATACGGATGTCCTCATCGATTATCTCGCGGGAAAAGGCGAGGCCGGCGCGGTGGAGCGATTGCTTCGCCACGGCGCGCTCAGGACAACGGTCATCAGCCGTTTCGAACTCCTCTCGGGCGCGAAGAACGCGAAGCAACTTGCCCGGCTGGTTCAACTGCTCGGGGCAGTGCCGTCGCTGGGGATGGACGATGCGGCTGCCGACGCTGCCAGTGAGATTCGCCGATCCCTCGAACGATCGGGCAATCCCATTGGGATGGCCGACAGTCTGATCGCCGGCATCGTGACCAGCAACGCCGGAGAGCTACTGACGCGAAACCGCCGTCACTTCGAGCGGGTTCCGGGCATAAGGCTTGCCTGAATCGCAAGGCAAGCTGAACGCGGAGTCGATTAGCATATGAGGTTCGTGAACGGCTTGATCGTAAGTTGCTTGGCGGCTGGGGCGGTCTGTGCTCAACCGGCGGCTGTCAGTGCGCAGGAAACCGAACGTGCGCGGCAGTTGCTCAATTCGGCTCAATGGGTGGATAAGGCATGGGGCGCTTACCTCGCCGGACGTCTTCACTCGGACGATCTCGATCGACTGTTGATCGAGCAGTTCCGGGAAGCCGGGGCGTTGCGGAACGCCCAGGGCTACACCGACGAGCACGCATACGTGGCTACCCTGTTCGATGCGGCCATCGAAGCTGGCATTACGGTTCCCGCCGGGTTACTCGAGCCATTTGAGGAAAGCTGGCCCTACCCGGTCCTGATTCTGCTGGCTCGCGACACGACCAGCGAAGACTCGCTGCTGAGATTACGCGAGGAGAAATCTCGGAATATTTTATGGCTGGCGGCCAACAATCTGCTCTTGGAGAGGAAGTCGCAGGCATGGTATGCCGCGATCTTGGGGGAAATCGGCATCACGCATCGATTCACGGTGATCGATACGGATCGCGGCGGGGGAATCGGAGGCGGTCAGTTCGGCGGTGGATTCGGCGATGGGGTCGCTGCGATGCCGAAGGGCTTCCCACCGGTGGCTCTCTACACCCTACAGGATTTCGCACAGAGGGGCAGTGTATTGCTGGCGCGAGGTCCCCGGGACGTTTATTACAAGCGGACCATCGTGCCCACGGACAAGCAGGTGGGGTTCGGGTCCTCCGCTTCATCCATCGACCGCATGGCGATCCGAATCGGATACCTGGCGCAACTTAGGTCTGTGCCCTTCGAACAGGCGGAGAGACTATTCCATAGTGAGACGCAGATCCGCTACACCGGCGCGGAAAACTTCGAGCGCGAAGTCGAGCGAAGCATGCAAATTCAGGAACAGGGCATCCGGGCGTTCCTGCAGGCCATCGAAAAAAACGGACTGCGCGCCACCGGCGTGCGTCTGCGGATCGTGCCCGAAGTGAACGATAAAAGAGAAAATATGACGGACCCGTTGCCGGTGGTGGCACCGAGAGACATCGATCTGAATTAGGTGCGCCGGGCCGGCCTTTTCTCGACGCGTGAATTGTGGGGCGAACGCCCTCGTCTGCGCCGGACCCCGGGTCCGGCTCTTCGCGCGAACCGCGATGGAATGCCGCAGACAAGAGCCGACGAGGGCGTCAGCCGCGGACCTAGTGTGGTGCGTCCGAAGTCGTGAACAGTATCGCGAAACGAAGTGGGGCAGGCGCTTCCGCCTGCCAACTGCCCGCTCCGAAACCGGGGCGCCAATTCGGCGTCAATCCGGAGTTGGCAGGCGAAAGCGCCTGCCCCACCTTGCTCGGGCGCCCAGACGAATACTGGCTATTCTGCATGACGCACTACACTAGGCGGTCCACCCCACGGCTCTCTTAGGAAGCCGGCGCTGCTTCCGCGTGGCTGAGAACCGGAGCGGAAAGAGGGCCATAGAGGACGTCCGCCCGGCTGCGGTGGCTGCGCACGCGTTCGCGCAATCCGAGGCGGTGGATGATGCGGCCCACGTGGTCCGGATCGTATTGAATGCCGAAGCGGGCCCGTATGGCGCCGGCAAAGCGCTCGGTGGTCCAGCGGTCGGTCTGGAAGCCGGCGGTGCGCGGGCCGGAGCGGTAAAGCTCGGCGGCCAACTGCAACTGTTCGGCGTTCAGGCGGCTGGGGCGGCCGGGAGCGCGCCGTTTGCGCAGCCCGTCCATCCCTCTTCGACTCAACGCCCGATCCCAGCGGGAAGCCGTCGTGCGGCTGACGCCGAATTTTCGGGCAACCTGGGACTGGGTGAGTCCCCTCTGCAGGTCCTGTGCGGCAGACAAGCGCCTGCTTTCCATTTCGTCGCGAGTCAAAATACCTTGTGCGGCTGTCTCCATATTCCTCGCGCGGTAATCGTGGCCAGAGCGATACCAGAATAGCAAAAAACATTCCAGATGCAAATTGTTTTTTGCAGTTTTTTGCAATGCGGTGCCGGCGGGGCGCCAATCGGCGCGAAAGTTAACACGGAAACGGGGCGAAACGGGCTGGACGACTCTAGGATTTCGTCATCGGGCCACTGCTTCCAGTTCCATGGTTGCGAGGATTGTCGGATCGCCGGAGAAGCCGCGTTCGGCAAGGTCCTCCCCCTCGGTATCCAAGCCGATGGCCTCGTGGATATTGTCCCAATGCCGCAGCCAGGGACACCGGGGCGCACGCGGAGTGCCCGCGACGCCGCTGGCGCGCGAGGCCGTCGATTCGTGGCTGCGACAACAGGAGAGAAAGGCAAGGCACGGTGCGATCGCGGCCTGCGCGGCGGAAATGGCGGGAACCCATCTCGATCTCGACACCGATTTGGAGTCCGCCGGGATCGAGCACCTGGTGAACACCCGCAAGGCAACCAGATGCAGCGGGGCGAAGTTGACTGGGCCGATCTTGTCCCGCGATCCGGATCGGAGCTCTCTGGAGTACAGTGGAGGTGACGGATACCACGAAAGGCCGGTCTCCATTGATACGCAAGCCTCGCCTGATCGATGTCGATGCGGCGAGCTTCGACACACTGCCCTGCTGCGGGATAAAGAGCCCCACCCATCCGGGCCGCCAGCAGAAGCACTGCTGGCTGCAGGCAAACGCCAAGTTCGGTCTGCGGGCTAAGATGCTGCTTGGCCCGGACGGACAACCGGGCGGCTACGTTGAATCCCTTCCGGGCGAGTTCGCATGGCGCGGTGTAGAAGCGAGCGGCTTCCTGTTTATTCACTGCGTTTGGGTTTTCAGCAAGCAGCATCGGCGAAAGGGCTGGGGGAGCATCCTGGTGGAAGGCTGCCTGGAGGATGCGAGAAAGGCCGGCATGCGCGGCGCCGCGGTGATGGTCCGGGACGGTCCATGGCTGGCCGACCGCCGCCTGTTCCTGGCAAACGGTTTCGAACCCATCGATACGGCGCCGCCGGACTATCAATTGCTTGTACGGAAGTTCGATAGTGGCACCGCGAACCCGGCCTTCAAGAAAGGTTGGGATCAGAAAGTCGGGCGGTACAGCCGGGGCCTGACCATCATCCGCTCGAGCCAGTGTCCGCACATCGCGAAATTCGCGGATGAAATCGTCGAGACGGCGGAGACTGAGTACGGTATCAAGCCGACGGTGGTGGATATCGCATCGTGGAGCGATGCCCAGAATGCGCCAACCCCCTACGCGATTTTTGCGCTGATTTACAACGGCCGGTTGCTGGCCGATCACCAGATCAGCCGCACCCGCTTCCGCAACATCATGAGCAAGTGCGTACCGAGCGGCCTGGTCAGGGTGGGAGAGCGCCAATCCTGATGCGATCCAGGAAACGCGCTGCCGAAGCTGGCGGTGGTTGGAGTGTTGAATTGGGGTGGCCCCACAAATCTCACATTGGAAAGGCCGATCTTGCGTGGCTACCCAGTCTGGACACGTTTCGAACTTTTGTGGTTCAAAACGCGGTCCGCTCGAACCAGAGGATCGCCTTTTTAGAACAATGACATCCGAGTGCAATCCGTTGGCACCCAGGCCGGCTGTAATTCAAACTACTCATCGGTTGGGCCTGGCGCAAGGCGGAGCACCCGTGCTCGGCTGGGCCCACGTTCAGTGGCTTGCTGGGGCATAATGAAGTTGAAGCCATGAACCAGACACTCGATTTCGGTGACACGCAAGTCGACGGCGCGTCGCTCGCGGAGGATGCCGCCGTTATAGTGTTAAGGAGCTTTCGCTGTTCGGGTCCTCGGTCCGCGGCCAGATGCGTCCCGAGAGCGACATCGACATCATGGTAGAGTTCGAGCCGGGAGTACGCGTCGGCCTGATCAAGTTCGAATGCCTCGTCGAGGAGTTGGCGGCGCTCGCTGGGCGTAGGGTTGACTTGGTTACCAAACGCGGACTGAAGCCTTGGGTACGCCCTGAGGTTCGCAGAGATGCCCGAGTCATCTATGTGGCATGAGCCGTCGTTCCTGAAAGACATCCTCTCGGCTTGCCGCAAGATTGACGCGATAGTTGCCGCCACATCCGAAGGTTCATTTCTCCGGCACAGAATCGTGCATGCATATTTTGATTTGGATTGGCAGATCCTTTGGGATGCGGCCACGGGCGACATTCCTGAACTCCGCAGGCAAGTTCTCGACATCCTCACAACGGAGTTTTCAGAATCCGAATCTGGCTGAGGTGTCGAATCCTACCCTCCCCTTGAGTGGCCACACCGCCCGGAGAGCCAGTCGAAATTGTTGCGACCACAGCGAGCGCAGATCACGCAGGTCCATCCTCCCGGCAGATGGTAGTTGGTGGCTCAATAAAGATCAAGCGGTTGCAACAACGCGTTCGTACCGTTTGAAGGAGAACGGCGGGTCAGGACGCGAGTTGGGAATCAGGCTGCCCTTCGTGGACGCGTTTCGAACTTTTGCGGTTCTGCCCACCGCCGGATGTTAGAGCGATGTTCCAGCGGATTCAATCACTTGCGGCTGCATGAGGCAGCGCCACCCGGCGTCCCATCAAGACATCATCGTGCCGCGCCTCCCATTCTGGCTCTCTGGTATTATGGAATTATGGCGATGCGGAAAATGACCTTCAGCGTGCCTGAGCCGTTGGCTGTGCAGTTTCTGCGCAGGGTTGCCTCACGCGACCGTTCGCGTTTCGTAAGTGAAGCCCTGGCTGCACGACTGGAAGAGCGCGACATTGCGTTGATCCGTGCCTGCGAGATTGCCAATCAGGACCTGGATGTGGCCGAAATCGAGAAAGAATTTGACGAAATCGGCGACGAAATGGCAGAACCATGGAAGTGATCCCGGAGCGCGGTGATATCTGGTGGGTAGCGCTGGGTCCGACGCTCGGTTCGGAGATTCGCAAGACACGCCCCTGCGTTGTGATTTCGGTGGGTGTGCTAAATGAAAGACGAAGGACGGTGATTGTTGTCCCGCTGTCAAGTTCGCCGAAAGCCAGCCCGCCGATCCTGATCCCCATCTCCTGTGATGGGCACCCCACAGTGGCGGTGAGTGACCAAATCCGAGCGGTGGCAAAGGAACGCCTGCGTAGTCGACTGGGCGTAGCCACAACGGAAGAGATGGCGGCACTGGAGGATGGCCTCAGGCAGATCATACAACTCGGATAACGCAGAGCCGGCCACACGCGTTTGGCTCCCCAGCTTGGACACGTTTCGAACTTTCGCGGCATGAAATGCAGTCCGCTCGAACCACTCCAACTGCTCTCAGGCCAGTGGCGTACGCGCAAAACTGGCGCGCCCATCCAGACTGGGTGCCCAGCCGGGATCCTTCTCGAACGACTAAGAACGAGCATCTTCAAGCAGAGAATTCGGTGCACACACAGCGCCTACAGTTTCAACTACGTTTGTATGTTATTGATTATCATTAAGTTAATGGCGGAGAGAGAGGGATTCGAACCCTCGATAGAGTTTCCCCTATACACGCTTTCCAAGCGTGCGCCTTCAACCACTCGGCCATCTCTCCGCATTCGTGGGTACGCGCGCTGTGCGGTCCCTGCGACCTTCGAGTTTTTAGAATAGCATGCCCGGCGCGGCGACCTGCCTTGCTTCGGCCGTTCGGGGCGGCGTGGACTTAGTCTTCTTCCACGATGGCCACGCCCCAGGCTTCGAGGGCCAAGGCGGAATCCTTCGCCACCGGCAGCCTCGACAGCAACTCCGTGCCGCGGGCGTAGGAGTACGCCGCGCGCTGCGGAGCCGGCGAGAAATTGAAGTAATAGTGGATCGCCTTGCCGGCGCGGTTGACGCCATGCTTGACTCTCACCGTGGAGGGCAGTTTCTGGTCGGGCCCCGACACGTGTGCCTGCTCGAAGACACGCTCGATCACCTTCTCTTGCAGTCCCGCGCTGAGAACCGTACCTTCGTAGGTCACTAGCCCCGCGCCGAAATGGTTCTCGGTGATGGCGGGATACTTTCCGAAGAACGGATGATCGTAATAAGCCACCGGTTTGGCGGTGTCGAGCAGCAGCATTTCGGCCCAATCGCTCACCCGGTTCTCGACGCCGGCCTGCAGCGGATCGCCCCGCAGCTCGAGCGGCTTGGCCAGGTTGGAGAACTCCTGGTAATGGATGCCGGCGGCTTCGCGCAGCGGCCCAGGAGCCATGCTGGCCCGCACGGTCGAATACTCATTGCAGAAACCGCTCTTCAGCGTCAGCACCAGGTGCCCGCCGCCGCGCGCGTAATCCACCAGGCGGCCGAGCAGCGCGTCGCTCGCGACGTAAAGCGGTGGTACCACAATCACTTTGTACTGGCTCAAGTCTTCAGTGTCGGGGAAAATAAAATCCACGCCGGCATTGAGCCGGTAGAGCGCGCCGTAGAGCCGTCGCATTTCGACATCGTAGCCTTGCGGATGGTGCCAGGGCATGTCGCCGGGTGGCTGCGTCACCAGGAACGGCATGTAGTCGGTGCCGCGCCGCGAATCGTTGCTGTAGAGCAGGGCCACCGGGTGAGCCGCTTGCAGATCGACGATATGCGGGCCGACCCGTTCCAGTTCGTGCGCGGTCCGCGCCACCTCGGCGTAGATGCGGCCCGGCTCCAGGTCGTGCGACAGCACGCCTTTCCAGTACGTCTCCTGCCCGTAGTGCAGCGAGTGCCAATGCCAGTACTCCACCATGTTGGCGCCGGTCGCGGCCATCAGGTACACGTCCTGGCGCAGTTGCCCGTCGTAGGGCGGAAACTGCGAGCGCGAATCCCAGCCGATGGTCTGCGCGTTGATTTCGGTGACCAGGTAGTTGGTCCGTTTGAGCGATCGCGCAAAGTCGCCGCCGTAGCTCGATCCTTCGCCATCGTAACCATCCTGGGTCGTGTGGTAGGGATTGATGCCCGCGATATCCAGGCTTTTCGAAATCTCGCGCTCGTTGACATCTTCGCGGGTGGCGCCGCCGAAATCCTGCATCACAAACTGATCCGGCCGCAGATACTCGCGAATCAGCCCGGCCTGCCAGGCCAGAAAACTCGTCGTCAGCGATTCCTGATAGCGGTCCCATTCCAGTTTCCAGCCCGGATTGATGATCCCGTTGCGCGGCGGAACCTCGCTCCAGTCGTGCAGTTGCTGGCCCCAATAAACCAGCCCCCAGACTTGGTTCAGCCGCTCGACGGTCGAGAACTTGTTCCGCAGGTAACTGACGAAGCCGGCCTGGACATTGGGTCCGGCCGTGCCATTCGAAGAGGTTTCGTTGTCGATCTGATAACCGATCACGGCTGGATTGTCGCGGTAGTGTTCGGCGATCTTGCGAATCACCCGCTCGGAGTAGCGCAGAAAATCCGGGTTGGTGATGTCCATATTCTGGCGCAGCCCGTAAGTGGCCTTCTGGCCGTCCAGGCGCGTCACCAGAATCTCCGGGTGCGCTTTGAACATCCACGGTGGAATCGAGTAAGTGGGCGTGCCCATGACAACGCGGATGTGCGCCCGCGCCAGCCGCTCGACGATCCGGTCCATCCAGGCGAACTCGAAGCGGCCGTCTTCGGGTTCCCAGACGCTCCAGGTGGATTCGCCCACGCGCACCACGTTGATGCCGGCCTGCTGCATCAATTGGACGTCTTTTTCCAGCCGGTCCTCCGGCATGTACTCTTCATAAAAGGCGGCGCCGTAGAGGAACGTGTCCATCCGGTCGGCCGCAAAGCGCGCCGGCGCGGGCGTTTGAGAGCGGATTGCCAGGGCGCCGCACAGGGCGGCCAAGGCCGCGGCCAGCCATGGCACAAACGGGCGAAACAGGCGGGTTTTCATAGACGCCATCGTAGCAGGACGTTTGGTGGGGCGGACGCGCCGCCGGACCGCTTCAAAAAACACCGGCGGCAGAGACCGCCGGCGCTACCGGCTTACGGCGCGCGCTTCTTCGCTAGCGCCGCCGGTCTTTGCCGGCGGTCTTTGTTTTACGATCAAACAATCGTGCTCCAGTCCGCCTTGAAACAGGCTAAAATCGAGCTTCGAATCGCAACCAGAGAGGGCATTTCACCATGAGCAACGGCAAAACGCGCGCGATGACGTTCGGCGTGATCGTCGGCAATCGCGGTTTCTTCCCCGGCCACCTGGCCAAGAGCGGGCGGGCGGACATGATCGCAGTATTGGAAAAAGCGGGCCACACCGCGGTCGTGGTGGGACCCGAAGACACCAAGCACGGCGCTGTGGAAACGCGCGCCGAGGCGGCCAAATGCGCCGATCTGTTCAAACGGCATCGCGAGACTCTCGATGGCGTCATTGTGACGCTGCCCAATTTCGGCGATGAGCGCGCTATCGCCGACACCCTGCGCATGGCCGGCCTCAACGTCCCGGTGCTGGTGCAGGCCACGCCCGACACGCCGGGATTGATGGCCATCACCGACCGCCGCGACAGCTTCTGCGGCAAAATGTCGGCCTGCAACAACCTCAGTCAGTACGGCATCCCCTACTCGCTGACCACCTGCCATACCGAAGCGCCGGATTCCGATCTCTTCCGGCAGGATCTGGAATGGTTCGGCGCCGTGTGCCGCGTGGTGAAGGGTCTCAGGCGGTTGCGCATCGGCGCCATCGGCGCGCGGCCGGCGGCGTTCAACACCGTCCGCTATAGCGAAAAACTTCTGGAAGGCGCCGGCATTTCCGTGGAGCCGATCGACCTTTCCGAAATCCTGGGCCGCATCAATCGCATGAAGGATGACGATCCGCTGGCCGTGGCCAAGCTCGATGACATCCGCCGTTACGTCACCACCGGCGGCGTGCCCGATCCCTCGCTCGTGAAGATGGCGAAACTGGGCGCCGTGATCGATCAGTGGATGGCGCAGACCGAAGTTACGATCAGCGCCATTCAATGCTGGACATCGCTCGAAGAGTTCTTCGGCGTGGTTCCGTGCACGGTGATGAGCATGATGAGCAACAACCTGATTTCGAGCGC
>Ga0181518_10002664_pt1 | contig 16996 bp, 14 predicted proteins | sample PEATcosm2014_Bin_28_FD_119751 | JGI IMG/M metagenome (GOLD analysis project Ga0181518, IMG submission 119751) | Peatland microbial communities from MTU Mesocosm Facility, Houghton, MI, USA - PEATcosm2014_Bin01_60_metaG | ecosystem: Environmental > Terrestrial > Soil > Wetlands > Peat | place... | reverse complement strand
GGCGTCGACCAGACGAGGGTGATCGACAACCGCCTCCACGGCTCGCAATACGATGGCCCCCAGCAGGCCGACGGCGCCGTCACGGGCGGTCCCGAGGGCGCCGATCAGCCGGCGACGGCGGTCACCGAGTACGGCGACGGCTGGGTCACCTCCGAGCTCGCCCAGTCCCACGAGCTGTTCGCCACCACGCTCGGCGCCAACGAGAGCGCGCAGGGGACGCTGCGCGTCGACAGCCTGCCCAACAGCACCGCCTCCGCCGCGGTCCCGGCCACCGCCGGGCTGACCTCGACGCTGATCGCGTGGCAGCAGAGCCCGGGCGTCGCCGGCCTGCCGGAGATCCGCCTCCGCTATGCCGCCGACGGCCACGACCTCGATCCCGAGGAGGTGATCTCCAACCCGGCGCTCGGTCCGACCGAAGCCACTCTGGGGCTGTTCGCCGGCGGCGACACGTCTGGCGACGCGGCGGTCGCGTGGGTGCAGGGCGCGGGCGCCGCCGCCCAGATCGTCACCGCACAGCTCTACAATCCGCCGGGCGGCTTCGTGCCCGCCCAGAGCTTCAGCTACTCGACGACCGCCGACCCTGTGCTGTCGTGGTCGACGGCCTCCGAGGTCTGGGGCTCGCCGCAGTACGTCGTCAAGATCGACGGCGTCCAGGTCGGGCAGACGGCGGGACTGAGCCTAACGCCGCCGTCCCCGCTGACCAACGGGGCCCATGTCTACCAGGTAACGGCCGTCAACCAGGACGGCCTGAGCACGGCCGCCCCCGCCGCCACGGTGTTCGTCGACACCGTACCCCCGGTGGTCACGTTCACGGTCTCCGGCACGCGCGCGATCGGATTCAGGCTGCACCTGGTCGTCAAGGCGACCGATGCCCCGTCCGGCGTGGCGACCCCGGCTCAGTCGTCGGGCATCGCCACGATCGTGGTCAGCTTCGGCGACGGCTCCAGCTACACGATCACGCGGGGCAGATCCACTTACACGATCATCCTGCGCACGTCCCATGTCTATCGGCGCGCGCGCTCCTACACGGTCAAGGTGACCGTCACCGACCATGCCGGCAACCTGACCAACGTGACCAAGCTGATCAAGATCACCGCCAAGCCCCCGAAGCCAAAGCGCCGGCCCAAGCCGGCTCGGCACAAGGCCCCGCGGAGCGCCCGGCGATGAGCGCCCGGGGCCGGTCAGCGACCGTCGCAGGCGGTGGGCAGACCCGGGGTGGTCAGCCGCACGACGCGCCAGGGGCCGACGACGGCGAGCGTCTGCGCACGCGTGAGCCGCGGGTCGATCGCGGCGGGGCCGCCGGTGGCGCCGGTATCGGGGGCGATGAAGTCGACGCCCGGCTCGCGCATCGCGGTCCCGACGCGCTCCAGCGTCACGTGCAGCTTCCACGCCAATGCCGTCTGGGCGGAGTGGTTGACGGCGAGAAAGCTCGAGTGGCAGGGGTACACGCCGTCGCGGCCCCCGACCGCGGCGACCGCCTTGGTGAGCTCGTCGAGGATGTAGACGGCCTGCGAGGCCGCCGGCTTGGCTGCGCGGGCGCCCTGGATCCGGGTCTGGGTCGTGGTCGCCAGCAGCGACACGGCGACCATGACCGCGGCGGCCCCGATCGTCACCGGACGGGTCAGGCTGCCCGCCGCGCCGCGCACCAGATCTCCCGCCAGGCGCGCCACCAGGACGATGCCGGCGCCGCCGAGCACGCAGGTCAACGCAGCCGCCGGCAGGAAGAAGCGCTCCAGCCCGGGATAGCCGTCCAGCGTCTCGCCGACGACCACCACCCACCAGCCGATCACGCCCAGCCCGACCGCGAGGATCACCCGGTTGCGGTCGCGCACCCAGCCGATGACGACCGCGAGGATGCCGGCGATCAGGGCCGGGAGCACCTGATCGTTGACGCCGCGGCCCACGACCGCGCGCAGTACGTCGGGTCCGAGGTGGCCGTTGTACTCGGCGGCGTGGGTGGCGGCCAGGAACGGCTGCCCGGTCGTGATCCACGGCGGCACGAACCAGAAGAACGGCTGCGCGACCAACCCGGCGACGAGCAGCACCCGCATCCACGGGCGCTTGAACGCCGCAACGCGGAACCACAGCCAGATCGCGTAGAGGCCGATGAACGGCCACCATTCGGGCCGGATCAGCCCCGCCGCGACGGCGATCAGGAACGCCTGGGTGTGGCGGCGATCGAGCAGGCGGTCCACGAACCACACCGTCGTCCCGATCAGCATCACTTCGGAGGTGCCGCGCAACCAGTAGTAGAACCAGTCCTGGGTCAGGGCGACGCCGATCAGCGCCAGCGCGCCGGCCGTCGCGCCCTGCCAGCCCCCGCCCACCAGCCGGCTGGCCAGCTTCCAGGCACCCCACAGGCCGAGCAGGCCGCCGATCCGGGCGGTGATCACCCACAGGGCCGGGGCCGCGCCGCCGAACAGACCCCAGAACGTCGTGAAGATGACGGGCAGCGGCTTCCACGACGGTCCTCCGTTGACGATGAAGCTCAGATGGGGATCAGTGACCTCGCGGCCCCACACGACCCACGACCACGGGTCGTAGCTGGGGACCGTCGGCAGGACCGCGGCCGACAGGATCCCCGCAAGCGTGCAGACCCCGACCGCGAGTACCGCCGGCGAGCGGCGCGCGTTGCGCAGGGAGGTGACCAGTGAGGCTCCGTGAGACTCCCGGGGGCCGGCGGAGCCCGACGGTGGCTGCCGCTGGCTCGGCGAATCGACGGCTGACATCGGCGCGTCAGTGTAGCGGCGAGGGTGTCTGCCGCAGGTCCCGAGCGCACCCCGGGGCCGCGCGGCGCGTCGCGTCGACGCTGCTGTGGGTGACCGCGACCTGCTCGCTCGTGATGGCGCTCGGCGGCGCTCGCGCACGCGCCCAGGCGCCCGTCGCCTACACCGCTACCCCCCCCACGTACGGCGCGCTCTACCGGGACGGTCCCGACGACCGCTGGCTGCTGGGCGGCACGTGGCTCTTCGAGGCCGACCCCGGCGACGTCGGGATCGCCGACGGATGGTGGCGCGACGTGGCCTCCACCGACGGCTGGTCGCCGATCACGGTTCCCAACTCCTACAACGCCGGCGACTTCTCGGACGCGAGCATGGCCGGCTCGGTCGGCTGGTACCGCCGCGACTTCACGCTCCCCGCCGGCGCGTTCGCCTCCTACGTGCCGGCGCGGTACCGGAGCTGGATCATCAACTTCCAGTCGGTCAACTACAGCGCGACGGTGTGGCTCAACGGCCGTGAGATCGGCACCCACGCCGGCGCCTACCTGCCGTTCGAGTTCGACCTCGGCGATCTGCGCAGCGGCGTCAACCGGCTCATCGTCCGCGTCTCCGACATCCGCGACGCCTCCGACCTCCCCCCCGGGCCGAGCGGCGGGTGGTGGAACTTCGGCGGCCTCAACCAGGAGGTGTACCTGCGCTCGGTGCAACGCGCCGACCTCGATCCCGCCGCCTCACCGGTGGAGATCCGGCCGATCCTCCCGTGTCCCACGTGTGCGGCCACGATCGAGGAGCAGGTGTCAGTTCAAAACACGACCGGCGCGCCGCAGACCGTCGTCCTGGAGGGCACCTACGGCAGCGCGAAGCTCGACTTCGGCGGCGACACGATCGCTCCCGACCAGACGTGGACCGCGCTTGACTCGGTGAAGATCGACAACCCACAGCTGTGGGCGCCGGGGAGCCCGCACCTGTACCGCGCGACGCTGACGCTGTCAGACGCCCACGGCCGCACGCTCGAGGGGTATGCCGACTACAGCGGGATCCGCAGCATCAAGGTCACATCCGGTGGGCAGCTGCTGCTCAACGGCCGGGTGCTCGACCTGCGAGGGTTCGACCTGCACGAGCAGAGCATCACCACGGGCGCAGCGCTCAGCCCGAGCCAGCTCGATGCGCTCGTCGGCTGGGTGCGCGAGCTCGGCGGGGGCATCATTCGCGCCCATTACCCCCTGAACCCGCAGATCGAGGAGCTCGCCGACGAGGACGGGATCCTGCTGTGGTCCGAGATCCCGGTCTATCAGAGCCAGACGCAGTACATGACCCAGCCCACCTGGCTCAAGGCGGCCTACGGGTTCCTGCGCACCAACATCCTCACCAACCAGAACCACCCATCGATCCTGCTCTGGAGCATCGCCAACGAGCTGCCGACGCCGCCCGACGACGCCGAGGCGCGCTACATCGCCGGCGCGGCGCAGCTCGCCCACCAACTCGATCCGGCGCGGCCGGTCGGGATGGCGATCTCCGATTGGCCGGGCGTGGCGTGTCAGGCGGCGTACGCGCCGCTCGACGTGATCGGCTTCAACGACTACTTCGGGTGGTTCGACGCCGGCGGCGGGGCGACCGACGACCCCGACGAGCTCAGCCCGTTCCTCGACAGCCTCCATGCCTGCTATCCGGGCAAGTCGCTGATGATCACCGAGTTCGGCTTCGAGGGCAACCGCAACGGCCCGGCCGAGGAGCGCGGGACTTACCAGAACCAGGCCGCCGCGGCCACCTTCCATCTCGGCGTGTTCGCCTCCAAGCCCTACATCTCGGCCGCCATGTGGTTCGCGCTGCAATCCTTCGCCGCCCGGCCGGGTTGGGGCGGAGGCGACCCGTTCCCCGATCCCCCGTTCGTGCAGAAGGGCGAGATCGATCTGCTCGGCAACCCCGTCCAGCCGCTGTTCTCGACGATCCAGTCGATCTATCAGTCGACGCAGCAGATCGGGCCGCCGGTCACCGGGCCGGCGGGCGAGGACCGAAGCGGCAGCGCAGCAGCGTCGCGATCACGCGGAAGCCGTCAGCGGCGGTGAGCTTCTTGCCCTCGTCGGTGGCTCGCGCGCGGTAGTGCACCGGAACCTCGAAGATCCGCTCGCGGCGCTGGACCAGCCGCGCGGTGATCTCGGGCTCGATCGCGAACCCCCGGGAGGTCAGCGGGAGGCTCTGGAACAGGTCGGTGCGGATCATCTTGTGGCAGGTCATGATGTCGTGCAGGTACACGTTGAAGAGGACGTTGCAGGCCAGCGTGACGCCCTTGTTGCCGAGCACGAACAGGAACGAGTGGCTCGTGTACCCGTCGAACGCCCGGACTCCAAAGGACACGTTGGCGCGGCCGTCCATCAGCGGCGACATCAGCAGGGCGAGATCGTCGGGGTCGTACTCCAGATCGGCGTCGAAGATCGCCGAGAACTCGCCGCGCGCGTGCTGCAGCGCCGTCAGCACGGCGGCACCCTTGCCCTGGTTGTGCTCGTGCTCAAGCAGCCGGACGCGATCGTCCCAGTCGCGCGCGCGCAGGATCTCAGTGGTCCCGTCGGTGGAGCCGTCGTTGACGACGATCAGCTCGAAATCGCTCGGGAGCTCGGTCTGGAGCACCTCGGCGATCGCCTCCTCGACGCGTTCGCGCTCGTTGTAGACGGGCATCAGGATCGACAGCATGTGAAACTAGCTCCGGGTCGACTAGTGGGGCGCCGCATGCCGGATGCGCCCGCGAGAGGCGAGGATGCTAGCGAACGGCGGCCGGGTCCGAGAGGATGCCCGCATGGACTTCGCCGCCCACGGGCTCCTCGACGGCCTCCAGGGCGAGGACCGCGCCCAGCGCGAACGGCTGCTCGCGCGCCTGCACGACGGCGGCTTCAGCATCGCTGAGCTGACCCAGGCGGTGCGGGAGAGCCGGCTGGCGCTGCTGCCCCTGGACCGGATCCTGGGCGGCACGTACTCGGCGATCGAGATCGAGCAGCACACGGGGTTGCCGACCGCGACCATGATCCGCCTGCGGGGCCTGCAGGGCCTCGCCGAGCCAGGGCCTGATGACCGGGTGTTCTGCGATGAGGACGTCGAGGCGGCGCGGGCCACCAAGCTGTTGCTCGATGCGGGCTTTGCCGAGGAGCGGATCGTCGAGATGACGATGGTGATGGGTGAGGGCATGGCGCGCCTGGCCTCCACGATCACGGCCGCGTTCTTCGAGACCTTCCTGCACAAAGGCGACGGCGAGGACGAGGTGGCGCTGCGCTTCGCCCGTCTCGCCGAGCGACTGACGCCGACCGCGGCTCCGATCCTCGGCGCCGCCTACAGGGCCCATCTGCGCGACGCCGTCCGGCGCGGGATCCTGGGCCCATCCGAGCTCGAGACCGGCGACCTGGCCGGCGGCGTGGAGCTGGCGGTGTGCTTCGCCGATCTCGTCGGCTTCACGCGGCTGGCGGGCCAGATCGACGTCCACGAGCTCGGCATCGTGGCCGGCCGCCTCGCCCACCTGTCGGCGTCGCTGACCGCTCCGCCGGTGCGCCTGATCAAGACGATCGGCGACGCGGCGATGCTCGTCTCGCCCGAGCCCGGCGCGCTCGTGGCGGTCGCGCTCGCGCTCGTGGCGGCGTTCGAGCAGGAGCAGCTGCCCAGCCTGCGCGCGGGGATCGCCTACGGGCCGGCGACGGTGCGCTCGGGCGACTACTACGGCGCCTCGGTGAACCTGGCCAGCCGGGTGACGGGGGTGGCGCGGCCGGGCACGGTGCTGTGCACGACGGAGGTGCGCGACGCCGCGCCCGACGCGTTTCACTGGTCCTCGGCCGGCCGCTACAGGCTCAAGGGGATCGCCGGCCAGACGCGGCTCTACCGCGCCCGGCCGCCGGTCGCCCTAGGAGACGGCGTGGAGATCGATGACGAACACGAGCGTGGAGTTGGCGGGGATCTTTGACTGCGCGGCCGCCCCGTAGCCGAGGCTCGGCGGGATGATCAGCTCGCGCCGGCCGCCGACTCGCATCCCGGGGATCCCCTCCTGCCAGCCCTTGATCACGCCCGACAGCGGGAACGACACCGGCTGGCCGGAGCCGTCGTTCCAGGAGGCGTCGAACTGCTTGCCGTTCTGGTAGAGGACGCCCACGTACTGGACGGTTACGGTCGACGAGGCGGTCGCCGCCGGTCCGGTGCCGACGATCAGGTCCTTCTCGACGAGTTTCGTGGGCGGCGGTCCGCTGGGAACGGCGACCTTGGGCTTGACCTTGAACGTCGTCGGCAGCGGCACGGTCGGCGTGGCGGTCGTGGAGGTGGACGTCGTGGTGCTCGTGCTGGCGCTGGCGGTCGAGGTGTCCGCGGTCAGGCCTCCGGAGGGCGCCAGCTGGACTCCGGGGGCGGTCGAGCTGCCGCAGCCGGCCACGGCCACGGCCAGCGCGACGGCGGCGCAGGTGATTGTCGATCTCGTTCTCATGGGCAGTCCGCCAGGGTAGCGGGCCCGGTCATCCGGCGATCCGCTGCAGGACGTCGGCCTCGACGTCGAAGTTGGCGTGGACGGCGTCGACGTCGTCTGACTCCTCGAGCGTGTCGATCAGCTTCATGAGCCGAGCCGCATCGGCCTCGGCGACCGGCACGCGCACCTTGGGCCGCTGGGTGAGGTCGGCGCTCTCGATCTCGATCCCCGCCTCCTGGAGCGCCTGGCGGACGGCGACGAGGTCTCCGGGCTCGCTCACGACCTCGAACACGTCGTCGTCGAGGACGATGTCCTGAGCCCCGGCGTCGATCGCCACGAGCAGGTCGTCCTCGCTGTAGCGCTCGGCGTCGACGACGATCACTCCGCGCTTGTCGAACAGGTAGGAGACCGAGCCCGGCTCGCCGAGGTTGCCGCCGTGCTTGTTGAGCGCGTGGCGCACGTCGGCGCTGGTGCGGTTGCGATTGTCGGTCAGCGCCTCGATCAACAAGGCGACGCCCCCCGGCCCATAGCCCTCGTAGAGGACCGTCGCGATCTGCTCGGCGTCGACGCCCTCGCCGGTGCCCTTGGCGATCGCGCGCTCGATGTTGTCCTTGGGCATCGAGGCGTCACGGGCCTTCTGCACGGCCAGGGCGAGCCCCGGGTTGCCGTCGGGGTCGCCGCCCCCCTCACGCGCCGCGACGGTGATCGCCCGCGCCAGCTTGGTGAAATGCTGGCCGCGCCGCTGATCGACGACCGCCTTCTTGTGCTTGATCGAGTGCCATTTCGAGTGTCCGGACATCGCCCTACCCTAACTATAGGAGCAGGCCGAGCGCTCGCGGATGCGCACGGTACCAGTCGATCGTTCGCGTCAGGCCGTCCTCGAGGCTCACCACCGGCGCCCAGCCGGTCAGCCGCGCGAGCTTGGCGGCGTCCACCCACTCGCGGTCGATCTCGCCATGCTGGGCGCCCCGGCCGCGGATCTCGGGCGTCACCGAGCCGCCCGCGAGGTGGCAGATGAGCTCCACCACGTCCCGGACCCGGCGGGGAACGCCGCCGCCGGCGTTGAACGCCTCCCCCCCGGCGCTCCCGTCGAGCACGAGGCGCCAAATCGCCAGATAGGCGGCGACCGCGTCCTCGACGTAGAGGAAGTCGCGCTCGGGGCTGCCGTCGGACCGGATCACCGGCGCGCGCCCCGACAGCGCGGCGCCGACGGTCTCGGGCACGAGGCGCGAGCGGTTGGTGTCGCCGCCGCCGTACAGGTTGGCGAACCGGGTGACGGCGACCGGCAGCCCGAAGGTGTGCCAGTAGGAGCGGGCGATGAGGTCGGCCGCGGCCTTGGAGACACCGTAGGGGTAGATCGGGAGCAGCGGCTGGTCCTCCCGGTAGGGCAGCTGCGGCTGGCGGCCGTAGGCCTTGTCCGAGGAGGCGACCAGGACGCTCCGCACGCCGTGCTCGCGGCACGCCTCCAGCAGCGTCCACGTGCCTCGGACGTTGGTCTCGAACGTCGGGCGCGGAGATCGGTTGGCGGTCCCGACCTGCGACTGGCCCGCGAGATGAAAGACGCTGTCGACCTCGTACTCGCTCAGCGTCCGCGCGACCAAACCCTCGTCGCAGACGTCGCCGTGGACGACGGCCACGTCGCCGGTGAGCCCGAGCAGCTCCAGCGAGCTGGATACCGGCCGGTCGCGCTCGATCACGACGACGGAATGCCCCCCGGCCAGGAGCGCCCGGGTCAGCCACGAGCCGAGCAGGCCGTGAGCGCCGGTGACCAGCACCGAGTGCTCGCCGGACGGCTCGTTCACCTCCACAGCTTCCATGGCGCGCCTCCGCCCGCCCACAGGTCGTTGAGCGCCACGGAGTCCTTGTAGGTGTCCATGCAGTCCCAGAAGCCCTCGTGGCGAAACCCGCGCAGGTTGCCGGCGGCGGCCAGCCGCTGCAGCGGTCCGCGCTCGAGCACGCTGTCGATCGCCAGCAGCTCCAGGACGGGTGGCTGAAAGCAGAAGAAGCCGCCGTTGATCCAGTGCTCGCTGCGCGGCTTCTCGATGAACCGCCGGACGACGCCGGCGGAGTCGAGATCGGCCACCCCGAACTGCAGCTCGGGCCGCACGACGGTCATCGTCGCCGCCGCCCCGTGACCGTGGTGATAGGCGAGCAGGGCGTCGAGGTCGATGTCGGCGACGCCGTCGGCGTAGGTCAGGCAGAAGCCCTCGGCCCCCAGCTCCGGGGCGGCGAGGTGCACTCGCCCGCCCGTCGGGGTGTCCTCACCGGTCGCCAGGCACCGGATCTCGGCCTCGGCCGGCCACGACTGGTCCGCGACGAACGCGGCGATCTGGTCGCCCCGGTACCCGGTCAGCAGCAGGAAGCGCCGGAAGCCCTGCGCGAGGTAGATGTGGAGCACGTGCCACAGGATCGGGCGGCCCCCGATCTCGACCATCGGCTTGGGAATCGAGCGCGTGTGCTCCTGCAGCCGGGTGCCGCGGCCGCCGCACAGGATCACCACGCAGGGTCTCATGGCGGCGGATTATCAGGCATCATCAGACGAGCGTGACTGCCCTGCACCATCCCCAGATCTTCAAGGCCTACGACATCCGCGGCCTCTACGGAACCGAGATCGACGCCGGCACGGCGCGGTCGGTCGGACGATCGTTCGCCCGTGTGATCGCGGCGCTCGAGGACAAGCCGACGGGCGAGCTGACGCTCGGCCTGGGGCGCGACATGCGGCTCACCGCGCCCGAGCTCGCCGCCGCCTACCGCGACGGCATGGCCGACGAGGGCGCGACCGTGCTCGACGCCGGGATGGTCGGAACCGAGATGCTCTACTTTCTGGTCGGATCTCGTGATCTCGACGGCGGCCTGATGTGCACGGCGTCGCACAACCCCAAGCCCTATACCGGGGCCAAGCTCGTCAGCCGCGGCGCGCTCGCGCTCTCGGGCGACGCGGGCCTGGCTGACGTCCGCGATCGGATCCTGGCGGGACTGGGCGACGCCCCGGGCGGCGGGACGGCCGAGGACGTCAAGCTCTACGAGGAGTTCCAGACGGCGACGCTCACGTTCGTCGATCCCTCCGCGATCAAGCCCCTGCGCGTCGTCGTCGACGGCGGCAACGGCATGGCCGGGCCGATGGTCGGCCCGCTGCTGCAGCGGCTCGGCCTGGACCTGATCGAGGCCTACTGGCGACCCGATGGCAACTTCCCCGACCACGAGCCCAATCCGTTGCTGCCCGAGAACCGCGAGTTCATCATGGGCGAGGTCGTGCGGCGCGGCGCCGACCTCGGGATCGCGTGGGACGGAGACGCCGACCGCTGCTTCTTCATCGACGAGCGGGGAGCGTTCGTCGACGGCGACTTCCTGACCGCGCTGCTGACCGAGTCGATGCTGATCAGGCGTCCCGCCGCGACCGTCCTCTACGACGTGCGCGCCAGCCGCGCGGTCGCCGACGTCGCGCAGGCGGCGGGCGGCCACGCGCTCGTGAACCGGGTCGGGCACGCGTTCTTCAAGACGCGGATGCGTACCGAGGGCGCCGTCTTCGGCGGCGAGGTCTCGGGCCACTACTACTTCCGCGACTTCTACTGCGCGGACTCGGGCACGCTGCCCGCGCTGCTCATCCTGGAGCTGCTCTCCCGGCGCGGCGCGACGATGTCCGAGCTGCTGGAGCCGCTGCGGTCCCGGTACTTCATCTCGGGTGAGATCAACACCGAGGTCGAGGATCCGGCCGCCAAGCTCGAGCAGCTGTCGCAGCGATATGGCGACGCCCGCCAGGAGCGCCTCGACGGCGTCTCGGTCGACTACGACGACTGGCACTTCAACGTTCGTCCCTCCAACACCGAGCCGCTGCTGCGCCTGTGCCTCGAGTCGCTGGTCTCCCGTGAGCACATGGAGGCCAAGCGCGACGAGGTGCTCGGCGTGATCCGCTCGTGAGCGCGGCCGGGCCGAGCCCGGACGACGCGTCCCTGGCCGCCGCGGCGGCTGCCGGCATCCACTGCCTCGCGATCCCGACGCCGTTCCTGGTCGGGAGGGTCAATTGCTACCTGATCGAGGACGAGCCGCTGACGCTCGTCGACACCGGACCGAACTCCGGCAAGTCGCTCGACGAGCTGGAGCGGGCGTTGCGCGACCACGGCCACCGGATCGAGGACCTGGGGATGATCGTCATCACCCACCAGCACGTCGATCACCTCGGGCTGCTGGAGATCCTGGCCCGCCGGTCGGGGGCCGAGGTCGCGGCGCTGCACCTGCTCGGCCCGTATCTGGAGGAGTTCAGCGCGAGCGCCGCGGCCGACGATCGGTTCGCGATGGGGGTCATGCTCCGTCACGGGGTGCCACCGGAGCTGGCCACGGCGCTGGGGGCGGTCGGCTCGGCCTTCCGCGCATTCGGCTCCGGCGGGCGGGTGACGCTGCCGCTGCGCGACGGCGACGCGCTGACGCTGCGCGACCGTACGCTCACGGTCGGCCACCGGCCCGGCCACAGTCCGTCGGACACGATCTTCTTCGACGACCGGCGGCGGATCCTGATCGCCGGCGACCACCTGCTGGCGAGCATCTCCTCCAACCCGCTTCTATCACGGCCCCTGACCAGGTCGCCGGCGCCTGACGGACCGGAGCACGACGAGCGGCCCCACGCGCTGCGGGACTACGTCGTGTCGATGCGCGCCACCCGCGAGCTCCCGGCCGAGCTCGTGCTGACCGGTCACGGCCCGCCGGTGACCGACCACGTGGCGCTGATCGACGAGCGGATGCGGATGCACGACCGGCGTGCGGCGAAAGTGCGCCGGCTGCTCGAGCCCGCGCCGCTGACGGCGTTCGAGCTGGCGTCGCAGATGTGGGGAAACGTCGCCGTCACGCAGGCATTCCTGACCATCTCCGAGATCCTCGGCCACCTCGATCTGCTGATCGGCAATGGAGCGGTCGGGGAGGACTCTCAAGGCCCCGTCACGAAGTTCATCGCCCTCTGATCTCCGATCGCCCCTCCGACCGCTCGGATGACTGCAGCCGCGTTACTCCGACTCGTCGGACCCGCCCAGCGTCTTGGATGCGCTGTCGATGACCTTGCGGATGAAGTCGTATTGCGTGTGCACCAGGCGGTCGGCCATCTCCAACGCGGAGTCGAGGATCTCCTGCCGCTTGGACGGCCCTTCGCCGCGCGACGGCAGCGCCCGGTCGACGGTGTCGACGAACGTCCGCACCGCGTCGATCGCCGCTCGCTGGCCGGCTTCAACCGAACGGAGCACGTCCTCGGACAGCTTCGTCGTCCGGTCGAGCGGCGTCGCGGACCCGTCGGTGTCCGGGCGATGGCGCGGCTTCGCCGGCGCCTTGGCCGCGACGTGCGTTGCCGGCGGCCGGTGCTTGGCGGTGGTTTCAGGCATTGCAGTACTCCCTTCGTGGATGCGGGCTCGTGCACTTTGAGACTACGTGCGGAGAGCGCCCGTTCCATCCGTAGTGGGGTGCCACGCGGCTGCGGAGAACAGGCGCCGGACGACGGCTGATATCCCGGATCGTGCCAGTATCAACACCGTGAGCAGTGAGACGAGAGCCGTGAGCATCCTCAGCGAGCGATGAGCCTCCCGCCAGGCACAGAGCATCCACGGCGCCGGCGCCAGGTCGACTGGGAGCTGATCAGCTGCGGCGTCGGCGGCCACGTGCTCGTGGGGCGAGACGCCGCCGGTGCTCGCGAGGTCGACGCCGCGGTGATGCGCGATCGTGACGGCACGCGCTGGCACCGCTGCCTGCGCTGTGACTGCTGGGTGGCCCTCCCCCGGCCGCCGCACACCACGCGTGAGCACCCCCCCGATCGATCCGAGATCGAGATCCCGCTGCGCGGCAAGGCGCTGCGCGACCGGATCGTGCTCCGCGTGATCGCGGTGGACCGGCTCGCGCACTTCCTGCTCCTGGGGCTGCTCGGCGTCGCCGTCCTGCTGTTCGCCGCCAACCGCGTCACGCTCAAGAACACGTTCTACCGCGTCCTCGCCGCCCTTCAGGGAGGGGTCGCCGGGGGCCCGGTCCAGGCCTCCGGCCACGTTGGGATCCTGCGCGACTTCGACCGGCTGTTCTCGCTGCAGTCCGGCACCCTGCGCGTGCTGGGGATCGCGCTGCTCGCCTACGCCGCACTCGAGGGCATGGAGGCGGTCGGGTTGTGGCTGGGCAAGCGCTGGGCGGAGTACCTGACGTTCGTGGCGACCACCATCCTGCTGCCGCTGGAGATCTACGAGATCGCCCACAAGGGCAGCGTGCTGAAGGTCACCGGCTTTCTCATCAACCTCGCGGTCGTGATCTACCTGCTGGTGCGCAAGCGACTGTTCGGGCTGCGCGGCGGCGGCGCCGCCGAGGAGGCGCAGCGCGCCCGGGACATGGGATGGCCCGCGATCGAGGCGGCCACGCCAGGCATCCCCACCGTGCCGCACGAGCCTGCCGCCGTGCAGGCGTGACCGATCCGGTCGACGTCGAGCGCGAGACCCGTCGCGTCGGCGAGGAGCTGGCGGCGTCGTTCCCGTCGAGCTCCCGCCAGCCGATGCGCGCGCTCGACGCCAAGGCGATGGAGCTCGCGTCCGCCGATCGCGAGCTGCGCGCGGCGCTGTTTCGGTTCGTCGACGTGGTCCCGGCCTGCCGCTCGCTCGACGACCTCGCCCGCCACCTGACTGGCTTCCTGCAGGAGGTCTCCGCGACGCCGCCGCCGATCGCCGCCGCGATGCGCGTCTCCAACACCCGGACCGGCCGGGCCGCGCTCGGCGCCGCCGCCGCCGGGGGCGTCCGCCATCTCGCCCGCCGGTTCATCGTCGGCGAGACCCCGAAGGCCGCGCTGGGAGCGCTGCGCCGGTTGTGGGACGGTGGGGTGGCGAGCTCGGTCGACCTGCTGGGCGAGGCCACGGTCACCGAGGCCGAGGCCGATCGCTACGCCGCCCGCTGTGCTGAGGCGATCGACGTGCTGGCAACCGCCACCCGTGGCTGGCCGGCGCGGGAGCTGCTCGAGGTCGACGGGGTCGGCGCCCTACCGCGGGCCAACGTGTGCGTGAAGGTCTCCGCGCTGACGCCGCTGCTGCGATCCGATGCACCGGCGCGCGGTCAGCGTGACGCGGCCGGGCGGCTGCGCCCGCTGCTAAGGGCCGCACAGTCCCGGGGCGCGCACCTGCACATCGACATGGAGTCCCTGGACTCCCGGGAGGCGGTGCTGGAGCTCGTGCTCCAGCTCCTCGACGAGGACGAGTTCCGCAGCGGACCATCGGCCGGCCTCGTGCTCCAGGCCTACCTGCGCGACTCACCCGCCCAGCTCGCCCAGATGGTCGAGTGGGCGCGCTCGACCCACCGCACACCGCCGCTCACCGTCCGGCTGGTCAAGGGGGCCTACTGGGACCACGAGCTCGTCCAGGCCCGCCAGCACGGGTGGGAGGTGCCGGTGTTCGAGGACAAGCGCGAGTCCGATCGCAACTTCGAGGCGCTGACCGGCGATCTGCTCGCGGCCCGGCCCGCGCTGCGCGTCGTCGTCGCCTCGCACAACGTGCGCTCGGTCGCCCACGCGATCGCCGCCAACCGCGTCGGCGGCGGCGCCGACCGGGACCTGGAGCTGCAGGTCCTGCGCGGGCTCGGCGACGAGCTCCAGCACGCGCTGGCCACCCGCGGCTACCGCGTCCGCACGTACTGCCCCGTCGGCGACCTGGTCGCCGGCATGGCCTACCTCGTGCGCCGCCTGCTCGAGAACACGAGCAACGACTCATTTCTCTTTCAGGCCAGCCACGGTGTGCCGCTCGACGCGCTGTTGGCGGCGCCGTGAGGCCGTTCGCCAACGAGCCGACCCTGGAGCTGCGCCGCGCCGCGGTGCGCGCACAGCTCTCCGATGCCCTCCAGGCCCTCGACCGGCGGCTGCCGCTGCAGGTTCCGGTCTGGATCGGCGAGGACGCCCGCGCCGGCGACGAGCTTGCGTCGACCGATCCGGGCGCTCCCCAGCGGCTCGTCGCCGGGGCCGCCGCGGCCACGGCCGCCGATGTCGACACGGCGGTGGCGCGGGCGCGGGACGGCTGTGTGCGGTGGCGGGCGACGCCGGCATCCGACCGCGCTGCGGCGCTGATCGGCGCGGCCGGCTGGCTGCGCGAGCGCCGGCTCGAGGTCGCGGCGCTGGAGGTTCGCGAATGCGCCAAGCCGTGGCGCGAGGCCGACGCCGACGTCTGCGAGGCGATCGACTTCCTCGAGTACTACGCCCGCGGCGCGATCGAGCTCGGCCGCGGCCGGAATCTGCTGCAGGTCCCGGGCGAGCGCAACGAGCTGCGCTACACGCCGCGCGGGGTCGTGGCGGTGATCTCCCCCTGGAACTTCCCGCTGGCGATCCCGTGCGGGATGACGTCGGCGGCGCTGGCCACGGGCAACGCGGTCGTGCTCAAGCCGGCCGAGCAGTCGCCGGCGCTGGCCCACGTGCTCGTCCAGGCGCTGCGCGCCGGGGGCGTGCCTGGAGCCGCGCTGTCGCTGCTGCCGGGGGACGGCGAGGCGGGCGCGGCGCTCGTGCGCCACCCCGGCGTGCACGCGATCGCGTTCACCGGCTCGCTTCCGGTCGGCCGCGAGATCGTCCGGGCCGCGGCCGAGATCGCCGACGGCCAGCGCCACTTCAAGCCGGTGATCGCGGAGCTGGGCGGCAAGAACTGCGTGATCGTCGCCGCCGACGCCGACCTCGACGAGACCGTGCCGGCGGTCGCCTCCTCAGCCTACGCCTACGCCGGGCAGAAGTGCTCGGCCGCATCGCGGATCCTCGTCCACGAGGCGATCGCCGCACCGTTCCTGGAGCGGCTCGCCGGTGCGGTGCGGGTGCTCGTCGTCGGCCAGGCGCAGGAGCTCGAGACCGACGTGCCCCCGCTGATCGAGCGCGCAGCCCGTGACCGGGTGGCCCGCTACGAGCGGCTGGCCGGCGAGCACGGCCGGATCGTCGCCCAGGCGCCTGCACCGGGCGGGGACGGTTGGTTCAGCGCCGCCACCGTCGTGACCGATCTGGCCCCCGACTCGCCGGTGCTGTCGGAGGAGATCTTCGGGCCGCTGCTCGCCGTGCAGCGCGTCCGCGACGTCGAGCAGGCGTGCGATCTCGTCGACGAGCTGGCGTTCGCGCTCACCGGAGGCGTGTTCGCGCGTGACCCCGCGATCGTGCGCCGCGTGCGCGAGCGCACGCCGGTCGGCAACCTGTACGTCAACCGGGGCATCACCGGCGCGATGGTCGGCCGCCAGCCGTTCGGCGGCAACCGCCTCTCGGGGACCGGGCTTAAGGCCGGGGGTCCCGACTACCTGCTGCAGTTCGTCGAGCAACGCGCCGTCAGTGAGAACACGATGCGCCACGGGCTCGTGGTCTGAGGTGGAGGCCCGGTGCGCCGGCGCTAGTGGTGCATCCTGCAAGTTTACTGTCAGATGATGGTGCGATAAGGGTTTTCTAGGAGCAGTCGCGAATTCGTTTGCCGACAAGGTCGGCGATGATGGAGGCTGGCGATGGCTTTGAAGGGAGACGTGCAAGCGGATCGAGGTCAGCGACGAGGACCGTCTGCGGCTGGAGAGGATCGTGCGGGCGGTTCGTTCTGGGGTGCGGATGGTGGAGCGCGCGCGGATCGTGTTGTGCGCGGCGGAGGGGATGACCGGTGGGCAGATCGCCGCGCGGGCACCCGAAATTCAACACCGGGATCTGATAAGCAGGCGTTGTTGATCGCGAAGGCGTGCACCCGCCCGCGGCAGACCGAGTCTGGGCAGCGGCGGGAGCGCTGGACGCACCGTCAGCTGGGGGAGGCGGTTGGGATCTCTGAGTCTCAGGCGCACGTGATCCTGTCGCGGGCGGAGATCAAGCCGCACCGCAGCGAGTACTGGGTGATGACCGATTTCGAGCAGCCGTACT